>Ga0307507_10001456_pt1 | contig 52974 bp, 47 predicted proteins | sample 7_EM_MG_FD_207223 | JGI IMG/M metagenome (GOLD analysis project Ga0307507, IMG submission 207223) | Populus trichocarpa ectomycorrhiza microbial communities from riparian zone in the Pacific Northwest, United States - 7_EM | ecosystem: Host-associated > Plants > Roots > Unclassified | place... | reverse complement strand
GTCTGGCGGTCGCGCGCGACTGCGTACCACCGTCGTTCCACCTGTGCCTCCCCTGTAATGCATGCATCTCAGGGGATTATCAGGGTGTTTTTCAGGGTTCTTTTGGTTGGTTTGGTCTTTTTGGGCCAGGTGCAGCAAGAGCTCCAAAAGTTCTATGCTAGGTTTGTAGAAATATATCCTTAACCCTACTAAAGAATATTACAATGCAGTAATAACAAGGTACTTTCTATTAGATAGACCATACACGCTAAACCAGTTATATGGAAAGTGGTATAGGCAACAACACAACAATAAATAGGAAGATTTTTATATATGGCTAAATAAAAAAGTTATCCAAGACTAACCCATTACAGAAAAACGCATAAGTTATATTAAAGGAGTATTAATTATAATGTTAAGGAACCTAGAAGAAGGATCTAGAAACTAGAGAAGTAAGCAATAAATCTTAGTACCTATAGCAGAAATACCAGTAGTTAGGTTAACTAGGTATAGATTTAAACTTAAGGATAAAGATAAACCAAGAGTTAATCTAAAACATGCAGCGTATTATATACTATTATAGATAGCTTGTGTGGATAATACGTGCAATATATATAGAGCACCTAAAGATAAGAACCGGAAGTACCCAGTAAGGATATATTAGGCACTAGAAGAAAAGCGGTTTAGGAATACTAAATATATACATAATTGGCACCTAGTAGAAGTATAAGGTTAAGGGGACTTAATACTTTAACTAGAAAGATTCCTTACAGAAAAATGCCTAGACGGATAATAGTAGTAGAAGTGCCTAGAAAACACTTATCTATAGCATATAGAGGAAAAGAAATAAACTAAGTATTGGCTAAAGTTAGACTAAGTACAGGTAGGATCTAGCAGCTAATAGTTAGGAAAAGGGGAGGTGTATAGAACTAAAGGGAACTAGTATTAAAGCCTTAGACCCTTAAAGGAATTTAAGGTTAATACCTAAATTTAAGAGCTAAATGGTAAGATTAGCAGTTTAAAGTGTTGGTAGATAGTAGAGTAACTAGGAACCATATATTACTAAAGGTAGTAGAAAGAATGGGGTTACTATATAGACAAAAGGAACACTTATATCCACTTATAACGATTTTAGGAGATCAGATAGCCTATAAAGGAGGTATTATTAATCTTAAAATAGGACCTATTTAGATAACTATCAAAGGGAGACCAGTTAGAATGTCTTTTAATATCCTACTGTTGGGACAGGACGAGGCGATACTAGGAATGCCTTAGTTATAGGAGTACAATCCAAAGATTGATTGGGTTATAGGTTAGGTCGATATTAAGGATATATAATAGTATAAAGTGCGACAGTAAACCAAGTTAGTATAGTACTAAGTTAGAGTGACGTATAAAGAGACTAAGTAAGGCTTAAGTTATATACCAAAGAGATACCATAAGTATAGTAAAAAGTTATAGTTACTAAAAAGTAAAAAGCTGTCAGAGTATATAGCTTAGGACTATAAGATAGAATTAGAAAAGGGAATAAGTCTAAGGTTCTTTCTAATCTATAAGCTTACTAAAACAGAGTTAGTAGCACTTAAGGAGTTTATTTAGGAGAACTTATAAAAGGGATATATTAGACCATTATAGTTATTAGTAGAATATCTAGTATTATTCATCCTAAAGAAAAACGGAAAACTTAGGATATGTATAAACTATAAACAGTTAAACAGTATTACTAGAAAGGATAGGTATCCTTTACCCTTAATTAGCGAAATCTAAGATAGAATAGGCAATGTAAAGATCTTTATAAAGATAGATCTAAGATGGGCGTACTATTAGATTAGGATTAAGGAAGGCAATAAATAGAAGGCAGCCTTTAGGTTAAAGAAAGGACTATATAAGCTATTAGTTATATAATTTAGGCTTATAAACATACTAGTAACATTCTAGAAGCAAATTAATAGTGTGTTAGAAGAACACCTAGATGAATTTATTATAGTATACCTTAATAATATTATTATCTACTTAGAGAATGAGGAAGAACATAAAGAACACGTTAAATGGGTCTTAAAGAGACTATAGAAAGAACAGATGCTAGTAGCAATTAAGAAATGCAAGTTCTTCACCAAGAAGACCAATTTTATTGGATTTATTATTAAACTAGGCCAACTTAGTATAGATCTAAAAAAGATCAAGGCTATAGTAAATTGGCAAGAACTAGAGAATATTATATAGTTAAGATCGTTCCTAGGGTTTTGCAATTACTGTAAAAGGTTTATAGCGCAATAGTTATAGAACATTGAGCCATTTACGCAGTTAATAAAGAAAGAAGAACCGTGGGTATGGGGAAAGGAGTAATAAGAACTATTTAAGAGAATTAAAGAGTTATTTACCTAGGAGCCAGTTCTTAAGATCTATCAACTAGGTCTAGAGACGGTTATAGAAATAGATGCATTAGACTTTATACTAGGAGTATACTTCCTATAGAAATATTAAGATGGATGGCACCCAGTAGCATACTATAGTTGAAAGATAACACCACTAGAGTTAAACTATGACATCTACAACAAGGAGTTATTAGGTATAGTTATAGCACTTAAAAAATAAAGAGCATTCTTACAAGGCATAGAGAAACTATTTATAGTTAAAACGGACTATAAGAACCTTACAGGATTCCTAACGATAAAGGAACTTAACCAAAGACAGGTTAGATAGGTGGAAATGCTTATAGAATACTATTTCGAAATTTAGTATACTAAGGGTATAGATAATGCACGAGCAGACGCTCTAAGTAGAAAAGCTGAACTATAAAGTAATAAAAAGCTATTAGGAGCTTTGTTGCGAAAGGATTAAAATAGATTAATTAGGTATAATTATCTAAAGATTATAGTAACTAAAGAAAGTTAGATCCATAAATTACTAGAGAGTAATTAGACATAAAAGATCTAAAAAGCATAGGTAGAGGATCTAGACTTAGAGCAATACAAAAATAGAGAAGTAATATATATGCCTAAGTCTATCGCAGAAGAATTTGTTAAGGAATTCCATAAGGGAATAATACAAGGACATAATGGAGCTATAGGCTTAGTATTAAGACTTTAAAAGGAGTATATTATTTAAAGAATCTGGGGACTAGTAAGATAAGTTATAAAGAAATATCTAGATTGCCAAAGGAACAAACTGATGAGGCATAAGCTATATAGAGGGCTATAACCTATTAAGACACTAGGAAGACCATAGGAAGTTATATTATAGGACTTTATTATTAAGTTACCAAAGTTAAGAGATCCTATTATAGGACAAGATTATAACGTAATCTTAGTAATAGTGGATAAGCTAATAAAGTAGGGATACTTTATAGTATGCACTAAAGAGATAGTAGTAGAGGATGTCGCTAGAATCTATATAAAAGAAGTATTTATAAGACATAGAGCACCAAATAAGATTATATTAGATAGAGATCCAAGATTTATAGCAGCATTTTAGGAAGTATTTTTAGCAGAATAGGGAGTTTGCGCAGCAATATCTATAGCGTATTATCCGCAGACGGATGGATAAATGGAAAGACTAAACTAGACACTAGAGCAGTATCTAAGGCATTATATTAATTACGCACAGAATAATTGGGTATTATTATTACCAGTTATATAGTTTGCATATAATGCAACACTATAAGAAGGAATAGGGACATTACTATTTAAGGCGAACTATAGATATAAACCAAGAATATTGTTATCGCCATAACAAGTAAAAAAGACGAGTAGCACAGCTAAGCAAAAAATGGAGACATTAATGAATCTTTATACAGACCTTAAAGAAACAGCTAAACTAGTACAAGAACGAATAAAAAGGTACTATAATACTAAAAGATCTAAGGGACCAGATCTTAAGGAGGGAGATAAAGTGTGGCTACTATACAAAAATTTTAAGAGTTAATGACTAAGTAAGAAGTTAGACCATATTAGACTAGGACCTTTTAAAGTTAAGTAAAGAATTTTATTAGTTACGTATAAGTTAAACCTACTAGCCAAAATGAAAATCTACCCTATATAATATATTGCAATGCTAGAGCTAGCATATGGGAATATTAAGCCACTAGTCTACAAGGCAGACACGTATAGAGGATAAGAGGAAGATAAATAGCAAGTTTTAAAGATTATTAGTTATAAGGATATAGATAACAAAATATAGTATAAAGTAAAGTGGATAGGCTATAGTAAGACTACCTAGAAACCACTAAGCAACCTAAAAAACGCTATAGGAAAGGTATGGGAGTATTAAAAGAAAGCAGGTTAGGTAATATTAATAAAGAAGGATTGCTAAAAAATAAGTCACCTAAGGGGGACCTAAGAGGAGCAATTACTAAGCTACTTGGAGTTGTTTCCCTCGCAGGAGGAGAGCTAGTCCTTTTATTACCTAGCTTAGATAAACCCTATTAAACTAATTTCTACTTCTTAGAACGGACCTTCTCACAAATATATTTAAGATAAAGAAGACGGGCAGAGGCTAATAGACGGGCTTTAAGGGCACGCTATTAAGCAGCTGTAGCCTTCTGCTCTGCTTTTTGTGAATAACAAAGCTTATCTAAGGCGCTTAAGAGCTTACTGTCAAGCTTCACAGTAGTAGATTGAACACGAGACCCTATAATAAGTTACTTAGGGAACTTAAAGACTATTAAGAGTTATAGGACGCGCATACTTAGCGTTAGAAACAGAGCGGACATTATAGAACAATTAAACGTTTGCTTTAGTATACTCTAAGCAAGAGGAAGGTTATCTAGATAAAGGACTCGCTAGCGCAACGTATACTAACCCCTCTTTTGCATAATAAGAATATAGAGATGACATTATCTTACTAAGCGACAATATGGCAGCCACGGTGCGAGCACAACGTTGTGCTTATAAAGAAGAAGAAGCTTTAGGTATAATAAGCAAGGATATTAACCAGACTAATTAAACGGACATTACACCTCTAGTAGACGACTTAGAGATATTAGGAATCTTTAAGGTCAAAGATAAAGAGGAGGGAGATAGTATTACGGACGCTTTAAGTACAATGTTATAACTACTTAGAAAAGAGTCGTAGGAAGCTAGTTAGTTAATATAGGCATAGTCCAGGATAGATCTGGTGGAACTATATAATAAGGAATAGTAAGCGAGTCATATAATATTATACGCAGTGTACGAAGTATATATAGTGTACGCTATATATAATACGTATAACACATACCTTATATATAAGAGAGGATTTCTTAGGAGTATGGTTATGTATTTAAAGGACCTTAGTCCCTACTATAGATAGTTCTCTCCTTATAGTAAATCTTAGAATATAATTGGAGTTAATCTATTGGGCAACTACTCCACCAGTTATTATTATGTTGTTACTTTATTCTTACCTATATACCTAGCCTAATAACAGAACCCACTGTAGTTTCTACTACAAGGTTCCGTTATACTTATAGGCCTATTACGTCATTATTTTAAGGACTGTGCTCCTCTCGATCGGTCGCTTAATTTTAATTTCCACTAGAATCCACCTATTAACTTCTACTAATATCTACTTAAGTCTTGTCCTTGTCCTCTAATATACTTACCCCCCTAGAACGTTCCGCAGAACTGTTTTACTTTAGGGTATTTAGAGCTAAAGACTTTACCACAATATCTTAATTAGTGATTTTGCTTATAGGTGTCCTTTTTAATATTTCCTTGTAAGCTTTACTAACTGTATAAGACTTATTTTTAACTGTTATAGGGCCTTTTATAATTGCCCTAGTTAATTCCTTAGGCAATTGCCTAATTGCATTTATTTCTATATATCCAAGTCAACTGCGCCATAGCCGTCCTTCTACCTTTTGATTTAGTAGAGGCTTTAATAATTATTTTAATGATTGCTTTAATAGCTTTAATAATTGGTTTAATAGTTAAGTTGTAAATAAGGCTTCTTGTAAAGCGCTTGTCTTTGGCTTATTATATTTAATAGTAATCTAACCACAGTGGTAGTTACAATAGGCGTATGTCTTATTGTTGCCGTAGTAAAGAGTGTTTTCTTTATTGCTCTAGTAGACTCCCTTATTATTAAGCTTTTGGAGGCATACTAGGTTAGTATAGAAGCTTAGTATAAAGGCTGCTTCTAAGAGCTATATCTATCTCTTCCCTTTTAGGTGGTTAATCGTGACTGCGGCTGTACTATAGCCTACGATTTCTTCTATATGCGAGCCTATATAGATTTGCTCTGACGTAGGTTTAATATCACTAATAAATCTAGCTTAATTGTTAATAATATATATAGTGGTTCCTAAGTTAAGAAGAACGCTATCGTAAAGCTTATAGGTTCCTTTTTAATAAACCGCGAAGGCTCCTTTAGGCTCTTAAGAGCTCTTCTAGTTGTTGCCATTCTTTAGCTGTTTATTGACTTAATCGTCCTTTTTAATTTGCTTAATGTGAGCCTTAATTTTAGGCGTTATATTAGCAATTTTCTTATCTACCTTCTTCTAAATTTCGTCACTTAATGTAAACTAAGATGGGCGAGGAATCGACTCTACAATGTACTAGTATTTGTTGAAGTAGTGACGCTTTCCGTATAGGCACTCTAGTGGCGGTCTCCTTTCCTTCTTTTACTTATCCGCTAACGATTTAGGCTTTGATTTAGATAATTCACTTAACTTATCCTTGGAGGAGACTGCGAAGGATCCTTCTTATAGACTCTTGCCTATCTGGGCAAGTTCCATATAATGGTAATTTTGGTATATTTCGACTAATTTAAAGAAGCTAGGAAGCTTCTCCTTTTTTTACTCTATCCTTTTAAGCTGGTTCTTCTAATATTTGGACTAGCTTGGAGTAATTAAATTAACTATATATACGAAGTCTCTTACTAACCAGTTACTATTTACCTTAGGTAGATCTAGCTCCTTATACTTAGTATATACCTTCTCCTACTCCTTTAACTAGACCTTAAAGTTCTGGTTCCGAGGCGCTTTCTTAAGCTATGTATACTGGGTAGCTACTTAAAGCTTTCTTATGTTGTTAGTTAGAGTAATTCTCTTCTTAAGAGACACCAAGACGTTATAAGTAGTTGTGCATTTAAACGTATAGATGAGGTAGGTATATAAGATAGAGCTTAGGATATAGCTGCGCAACGTATTAAGAGCTAACAGCTGTTTTCTATATAGCTTTATATCGTCCCTATAGTCGGCTTTAAGCGTACGGAGCTTCTCCTTCTCCTTCTTATCTAGCTCTGCGAGCTTCGTCTTCCCCTGGCTATTAGCATCCTTGGGTAAGGCGCGAATAGGTACTTTAAGCTTTAGTAAATCGGTCTTGGGTATTAATAGGTTAACATACTCCCAGAGATAATTATTATTTACTTTTAACTTAATAACCTTAATCCATTTGTCCCAATTATTTGGGCTTGCAAGGATAATAGATAATATAATAACGGGTCTAGTTTCTTGTTGAGAGTTTATTATTATGGTTATTTATAATTAAGATAATAATTAATTGGAATAAAGGCTTTGGAATTAAAGATAATATAGTAGTTGGCCCAGGCTTATAACTGTTGAACGGATAATTAGGTATAAGAACTCTATCTATTAAAAAGGGCTCTAGAGCCTCTATATATATACTAGATAGGTAACAAATAGGTTACAAATAGAATAACAACTATATTATCATTCTGTAATGGAAATAAGTATTTAGACATTTAATGAGACATTTAATGAGACATACAAGGTAAGTAGCGGGGTAATAAGACATAGGGTTCTAGACTTGAAGCCAGTATTAAGATGGTAGTAAGGAACCTCGATTTAGTTTAACAAGGAATTATTATTAAAAAAACCCTTCTCTGTAACAATTTCTCCTTAATTATACTAGAGCCTACATTCACGCGGCAAAAGGGAATAATAAAAACTCTTTACTCTGTATTACGATCTACATCTCTTAATCAAAACTTTTTTGGTGTATTTTTATGATAAATAAAGTCGAATTATATATTAAATCTGAGCTTTATTTTGCCAAGACTTAATTGAATCTAGAGCCTCTAGTTGGCTTGGTAAAAAGAGCACCTTTTGTAGTGGTGCATGGGATAACCAGAAGAAATTTTGTTGAGGTCGCTAACTAAAGTTTTTGTACCTTCCTAATTAGAAAGTTTGGCTTATCCCCCGGCAGAATATTATATATTTTGTTAGACCACTGACTAGGCTGGCGGAAAATATATAAAATGCTCTATAAGGAAGAATCTAGGAGCTTGATCGCTGGAGAAAATATCTATAAGGTAGCCCGTGTAGTGTCACGTAATCTATTACGTGCAGGTCGCCGAGCTTAAAGAGACTGCCCAAGTAACCCCCCTATTAACATATTTTATTACTGAAGGCTTAAAACTCGCATTTAAAGCTTCAAATAAGAGGCAATATAGCGGTGATTGATTAATTAATTAACAAGCCAGTTGGTTTTAAGGTTGCGAGGTCTGTGTGACTGTAGGTTCCTGCCTTATTACAAGCAAGAATACGCTTGGCCGCACAACCCGTATTGTGCTAACCAGTTTTTACTGGGCTCACAGCTCGGCGTGGTCACGGAAAAGACTCGGCATGGTTAGAAAGTTTAACGTGGTCAGAATTTGCAAACCAGCTTTATAACCACGATTAGCTTAAGACCATGCTAAGCCTACGCATATGCAATGCACATGCAATTTAAATAAAATAGAAAATGTAAAGCCGTTTATCCTCAAATTACAAATATCCTAGTTTATGGCAGTGTATATACCGCGTATATGCGCTAAACAATGGCTATATAAGGTAATGGTAGTTAGTTATTAAAACATAGCCTATACACACGCGTAGCATATCCATAATAACAGTCACACTATAACTTCTTCTCCATAACATCACAGCGTATGCTATGAGTATGTATAGTATAATATAGGCATAGGTCTTGTATATGCTGACAGAAAGAATAAGGCAAATTTCTATTACTAATTTAACCATTGCATACGCTGTATATACGCTTACTATAAGCAATCTAATAATCACAGACTTTAATAACCCGTAGGTAGCCTCTACCGCTAACCCTTCTGCCTTTAGCCATTACCATAGTAAGCATATACAGAGTATATGCATACGCTATACTTATAAAGCCTTATAGGTCTAATTCCAAATCCTAATCCCGGTTGGGTAACTCCTGGTTAGTTATAGGATTACATATACACGGTATATACTTACAATAACTATAGCGCGCGCTGCAGCAGCTCTCGCTAGAGGAAGATGTGAGTGTATATAGAGCCGCATATCTAGTGTATATGCTAATTATATATAGCCCTAACCGTTTTGGTCCAAGACAACGCGAGTATATATGGCTCTATATACTGCGTAGGTATATGCTAAGCGTATACCAGACCTACCTAACACCGCCTCTGTGCTCTCCTTAGTTAATACTATAGTGTATATTACTTATCTATACCCTATGCGTAGCATATACTAAGCCAAAGTTTAGGTGTAATATTGCAGTTAATAGTACGTAGATGTGCGGCCGTGTCTTTACCGCTTAGCTAAGTATATATTTTATATATACGCAGCGCCTGCGGCTCTACTAATATAGCTGTAGTATTGCTAGCATATCCGCAATAAGCATAGCGGTGCTTGTATATACTACTATGTTATTATAGCAGCTTGGTATATGCTTACTATATATAGTAACTAACCCAACTACTAATAATATATTAGTTGGAGAGCTGGTCGCAGGCAAGAAGTATATGCTATGTATATGCAGCGTATATATAAGGCTAATATATTATAGTTCCCTAAAGCTGTTTGTTCTCTCTAATAGCTAGTAGGATATGAGATACCTATATAAGCCTAGGTATGTCTATGCCTATATATTATATATATATCGCTAATAGTGTCTATAGTTATGGCCCCTTAGGTTCCAAGATCTTGGAGTATACAGATGCCTATATACTCTTTGCGTATATCCATCTTATGCTATATATACGCTTAGCCTAAGCTAATTAAATACAGTGCTTAGGACTAGGGGTTTACCACCTAATTTAGCAGGCAATTCTATTACGAGGTAAGAGCACTAGTATCGCTTCTATATATGCATACTATACCCTAATATATATATCTATTTATCTATATACTTATTCCCCCTAAGTTTAATTTCAGACCTAAAGGCACTTATAGGCCTAAGGGTAGCGTGTATAAGGAATAAGTACGGCTACTACTAGGGATACTGCCCGATTCTAAAACTAACGCTTAACTCTATATTTAGGAGACTGGGAAAGTTTAATTTAGCGTATCCCCTATATATATATTACTAAAACCACCACTTAGTTATATTGCTAGCTTATACGCGTATACCCTATATATATATAAACCCCTAATGTCTTCTACTAACTATAGGTTAACACACGCTTATACTAGGCGTATGCTAATATAAGGGAAATAGCGCGTTGGCCCTACTACTCCCTCCACCGGCTTAAAGCGCAAGGTTAGTATTTTACCTATATATGTTTAGCATACGCTAACTATATACGCAGCGCGGCCCAACCCCCCTAGATAACCACAAGGAGTCCCCCTTACCGTCTATACACTGCTAGAGCGGTAGGTTTGCTTTACATATATCCTATATATACACTACTAATATTTAGCATAGGGAGCAGAAAAATAATAGGCCGCTACTATAGTGGTAGTAAGAGCTCTGGTAAGTTTAGTTTATTCTATTGCGTATATTATACTTATGCTCTACATAAGCTACTTCTACTGTGGGTGGAACCTGCCGCTTATCCCATATTACTGGTTAAGTCCCAGCATATGCTAGGCCTACACACTGTATACGTAATATACAATATATATAGTTAGAGTTTAGGTGGAGTTTAGTAGATAGATAGGCTAGGTATATACCTAACATAGGGCGCGGGGCTATAGGCCCATATTAATTAATTCTTTATTTATGGTAATAGAACTCTATAACACTTGCTCTGCGTATACCGTGTATATACGCCCACTTCTTAAGCTCTGCTAACTCCTTCGCTTTATTATATACATCTTTAGTCTATTTTAATTTATTAATTCGTCGCTCTATATTTTTTATATAGAGTGTATATACCTCCTTCTCTATCTTCTCCGTAGATAGGTTAGACCTATGCCTTTTACCCACAGTCTAGGGCGTTTAACTTTAAGATAGTGCGGGCAATATCTGCGCTGCATATGCTGTAAATACGCGCGATGTATCTAATACTAATGCAATATTATTATCTGCTTTACTTATCTGCAACATAGTCTGCCTACTAAATATAGTAGGTAATTCTATATTAGGTATATACTGTAGATTAGGCTTAGGGGTGTTAAATAGGTTCTAAGGATTCCAAGAAAGATTTAGTTTAGGATTTTTAGCTTATTACTTAGCTACTTTCTACTATTTCTAGGCTGCTTAAGCTTAGCATTTACTTTGCATTTGTAATATATATACATACTTTATTTCTATAGCTGTACTGCTATCCGCTTTAAGTTACTATAATTTCTCTATATATTATCTATTCCTATCTCTTTATATAGCTCTTATAGGTTAAACATTTCTTATATATAGAGTTTAAGCCTATACTAAAATGTTAGAATATGCGGTGCATATATAGAGTGTATATATTTACCGTAGTACTACAGTAAGTATGTATAAGTTTCGACCAGTAAAGTTATTATCTTAAAAGTAACTACTTTTACCAATTCCAATATGCTTTTGTGTATATACCTACCACTTATAAGGGACCTTTGACTTTTCCTTTATAAGCTTGGCTAGTATCTATATTTTCTTCTTGTTGTTTATCCAAGACGTAAGCTCCAGATGTAGTATATATATGCTTTATATACGCTCCGTTAGTTTCTGCTTTATCTCCACTTCCTATATCTGCTCTATAATATATCTTACTTTATGGGTTAGAAAGCGCTTCGCAAAGTTTTGTTTAACATATACTTAGCAGAATATAAGTATATACTAAAGGTGTTCATCCTATTTATAGGATAGGTTAATTGTATATAGGTAATCCCTAAAGCCTATATATTATTAGCATATGCTAGGTATATACGCAGCGTATATTTACCACCAGCTTATTTCTTATATATATTAACTGTAGCCGTGTAAAGTCTGGTTCCATAAATATATGCAAATTGTATAGATAATTGGGTAGCATTACTTAAAACCTTAAATACTAGCTAAAATATCTTTGCGTATATAGCACGTGTTTCTAAGTTTAGAAATGCGTATACCCACACCTTAATTCCTGTTATAGGTATTAGCCTATATATAGTATATATATAGCATAGGGCATATATACATTTAGAATTCTCGTCCTATCCCATAATTAAAAATAAATTCGTTTTACCTTGAACCATTTTAAATAATAGGTCCATTTCGATATATATTACGTGTTGGAATGCCTTAGCTTGCGTATATGTACAGTATATAATAAGGAAATGCTTATTATTAAAGTTATAAATTGCCTAAATCCATTGCTCTGTGTTCTCTTTATATTAGTTAATAGAGAACTTACATAGCATACCTGCTACGCTTAGGCTCTGTATATACTTAGCATGTATCTAACCTATACTTACCTACATATACCGTCCCCTTTAGGAATTGTAGCATCCTTTCCTTTTAAATTAGAGCAGTAATTTAATCCTTAATATTAAGACTACTATACACTGTATATAGTGTCTGCGCCCCATACTTCTTATATAGAGTATAATACTGTGGAGATAGGATAAATCAACCTATGCTATAGTAAGTAGTTTTATTCGCATATACTGTGTATATACGGGGCATATATGTAGTAAGGCTTAGGACTTCTACCTACCTTATTGCTTTAACTATATTATTAGCAAGGTCAATTAGTAGCTTTATTAGGTATAGTAGATAATATATATAAGAATTCTATGTAATAAGGCAAATGTAAGGATACCATGCTATATTAATAGGAATATAGCAATCTAACCATATACTATATGTTCGGCTTACTACCCTACCTTAGCCTTATAGATGGTTAAACCCTAATAGGCTTAGTATATGCGTAGCGTATATATAGTGTATACATTACCTATTACAATTTTTTCGCTTTAACATTAAATATCTAATATAGGTATATTCTTTTTTAAGTTCCTGAACCCCATATTTAATAAGTAAATGTAGGTATTAAATATCTACCCTAGTAGTTATCAATAATAAAGGCTAAGCAGTGTACTATAGTTTAGTATTACTGCTGTTAGAATAACTAATAAACATTATCTATATATAATAAGCATATATCACGCATACGCTGGCTATATGCGCACTCTATGTTAAGAAAACATTATTAGTCTGCTTTTACTATATACACATTCTTGTGTACTAGGATAGGTACACTGCCGCCATAATTATAGAATACCGTTGTAGTAGCTGTATATTATAAGTATTTACCTAATATATATAGATAATGCTTACTTCTCTGTACTTTGCTTAAGCTTTTTATTAACCTCTACTACTTAATATGGATAACTGCTACGCTTTTAGAGGTTATTAATTAATTTAAGCTTAACCCTATTATATATGGGGCATATACGGAAGACATCCTTATAAGCATACTCACAGTGTTTAATGCCGCTATATTTAAATGCTTAATAAAATACTTTTCTACTTTTTTAATTATTGTTTTCTCTAAGGAGTTATAGTTGTGTAACTTTAGGGTTACCAGTTTTATAAAATAAAAATTAAATCTACTAGAGGTATAAGTATAGTATATACCTTTAATATATACTGCTTAATAACCTTACATACTGTTTCTTTATCTGCATCTATAGATAATAGAGGTGTTGCTTTATAGATAAAATATACAATTCCTTCTTTTTTAGTTACTAGATATTCTAGCATTATAATATAGTCTATTGCCTCTTAGATAATAACTTAGTGCTTACTATTAGAGCTAACAAGTACTCTATAGTCTTAGAGTATACTCTAGATATTCTTAGCATATATATAGCCTATATATAGTGTTATATATAGTCTTACCTCAGAGAGACCCATATGAAATGGAAACCACTGTTATATACTATCTTAACCTTTACCCTCCTTGCCCTCCCTACCCTCTTTATCTTTAATACTCTTTCTACTAATTATATTATCTTAAGAACTATTGTCTTCGTATTTAATATTAGGTACGCTCTAGTATACCTATATATCCTTAGCATATGCCTAGTATATAATTATGCATACTAACTTATAGACTGTTTAGCCACCCTACTATACTCTTATTCACTTTAGTATAGTTTTCACTTGTTATTAGTATAGTAAGGTATATATAAATGCGGTTGTATATGTGTAGGTATAGATATATATGTATATCTATGTCTATGTCTCTGGGTGTATACAGAGCATATACTCTTAATATTTTAGTTTGTGTGTTCGCTTAAGTTAAATATGGCTACCGATGCGCGTTCTATATAGGTAAAAGTGTAGTACCGCCAACCTTTTTCTGGGGGCTCCATCGGTAACCACGCTCAGCTTTCACCGACCCCCATCGGTGACCACGTTCAACGTGTCCGAGACCACGATCAGCTGCGACCCGGTTTTTACTGCAGCTTCCTCCCCGAGTCAGCTAAATATGTAAGTGTTGCCCGCCTCCACAACTGGTTTCGCTTATCGATGTGGCTGAAGATCCTTCGGACCGGCGTTATGGATAAGGTGTATTGCTACCCGAACTTTATTAGGATTTCCGGGACGAAGGGCCGATACTAAGCTCTGGTCTAGTCTGGGGCTAACCGCCGAGATTGAGCGGGTTCATCGATATATAGGGCCCGACTATGAATCCGCAGCTATGAAATAAGGCAACCTGTTTGCGTGTACGTGTTTTAGAATCAATATTTCGGAATATATTTCCACTGGTCATCTACGTTTCTGCCCTCTACGTGCTCTCTTACTTTTCTCACTTTCATAACATATATCTCTTGGGTTCTGTAAGATATATGGGCTTCTTACCGTCTTTCTCTTCAACGTGGAATCAAGTGGTTTTGAAGAGCGCGATATGGACACGGGACGCTAATGTCAGCAATGGCTCGGCCGAGGGCGTGAAGAGAGGCAATAGGCACTAGCACTTAAATTAGCTGAGAATCAGAGTTTTCGTATTAGGATTATTACGTTAAAACCGAAACTAGACGTATTTTCATTCCAAATTTCACTTCGTGGAGAATGTGACCTTTTATGCATGTGGGTATCACGTACGAACTGGTCTTGGCCAATCGCAACCTCGCTTACGTGGCGGTAGTCACTAAAAACTAGGGACGTTTGAGCACGTTTCACTCGCCTGGAGATACTTTGTGGGATAGCAACACGAAGCGGCCTGCGCGACATTGTGCTTCATAGCTATTTTGAGTGTATCTGCTTACTCAACATTAAATCCACTCAATGGAACGCACTTAAGTCCGGGCTATGTCCGTCGCCCCATCATTTCCGCGGACGAGTGACGCATAAGCCAGCACCCAGTGATCTACAAGCGGCTGATTTAACAAGAGAATATACTTTGCAATAATGCAGCTCTCCAAAACCTCGCCAGCAAGTTATTTATTACTTACCCCTCCTAGACATATTGAGGGATTGCACAACTACAATTCACAATTCAGCGCAACATTGCTCCACGAGGAGTGACTAAGCTGCGGGGGAATGCAAAGGCAGATAGCAATATTCGGAATTACCAGAAATTTAGGTTAGCTCCGAGACTTGGATGATCGCGTCAGCTTACGTCCACGGGCCAATCTTCTGGGCTGGAATTCTCAGTTAAAGCAGCCTCTCCTAAACTTGGCGCATATAATCGATTCTTATTGGGTAAGCTACATAACAAGCTGCCAAACGATCACAGCCATGGGGTGGAGGTGCACAGTTTACCCTAAGGGAGTTAGTACAGGCTTCGCGGTTTCGCCCTCTCTAAGGCGGTAAGCGATCATCGAGCGTCAGCATCAAGCACAATGCTGTAGTGCTCAATGGGATGAAGCACAGTATAAAAGCAAGGGCTATCCCTTCGTTGCAGGACTAGGTCTTGTCATACCTTTATCAACGCAAAACAAATACTATTCTATTCACTGAATTAATCATTCAACATGACTACCAACGGCACCAGCTCCTTCGTGCAGACTAAGCTCTTCATTAACAACGAGGTATTTACCCCTCCTTACACGCCCATTGGCTCATTGGCTCTTTATCACATGTCACCTAGAACTGACAAGCATACAGTATGTCGACGCTAAATCTGGCGAGACTCTCAGCGTCTACAACCCAGACGATGAATCGCTCGTTGCGGAAGGCATCCAAGTTGCTAGCGAGGCCGACGTTGACGCCGCCGTAGATGCCGCAGAGGCAGCTTTCAAAGGGCCGTGGTCCAAATGGACCGGTGTTCAAAGAGCGGTGGTCATGCAAAAGATGGCTGACCTTATTGAGAAGCATGCGAATGACATAGCACCTCTCGAGACCAAGGCAATGGGAATGCCTCTGAACGTTGCCCTGTTTTGTGTGAAGATGTCTGCGGATATTTTCCGATGTAAGTGGAGAGTGGACACTGGTATGAGTTAATTGATGCTTATCTCGAGGTAGACTACGCCGGCTGGACGGATAAGATTGCTGGAGAGCAGTACCCTGCAGAGGATGGCGTGTATAAGATTGTGCAGTATGAGCCTCTCGGTGTATGCGCCGGCATCGGTGCCTGGAACGCGTCGACACTATTCTTCAGCTTCAAAACTGCCGCAGCTGTTTGTACTGGAAACACGGTAAGCATAAACATCTTATTACCTAATGCTCCCAACCCTATTGCTTGGAGTTTGTGACACAAGCTGACATGCTGTTGCTTGCAGTCAATTTACAAAGGCTCTGAAAAGTCGCCGCTAGGTGTTTTATCTCTTGGTGCACTGGCGAAGGAAGCTGGCTTCCCTCCAGGAGTTGTCAATATTGTTACTGGAGATGGGCGGACGGGTGCCATGTTGGCCTCTCACATGAGGATCAATAAGATTAGCTTTACTGGGTCAGGATTCGCAGGAAAGAAGGTACAAGAGTTGGCCGCCAAGAGCAATCTCAAGCGTGTCACTCTGGAGCTTGGGGGGAAGTCGCCGTCAATCATCTTTGACGATGCTGATATTGAGAACGCACTAACTCAGTAAGTCCATGAGCCCTTAAACCCTCTAAGAATCTTGCTAATGGGATGCATGAAGCCACTCTTCGAACTTCCTTTTCAACACTGGCCAGGCTTGCATTGGTATGTCTTTATCTTCCTAGTACTTGCAGAATACTGTTATTAACACCTTTCACCAGCATCATCGCGTACGTTTGTCCATGAATCCATTGCACCTAAATTCATCGAAGCCCTCAAAGCCCGTTATGAAACCGCAAGCAACGGCATTGGTGTCCCCATGGAGCCCACGACATTCTTTGGCCCGCTGGCAGATAAGAAGCAATTTGACCGTGTGATGGGATTTTTGGAAATCGGGAAAACCGAGGCCGAGCTCATCACTGGCGGCAAGCGCAAAGGCACGAAGGGTTACTATGTGGAGCCGACTATCTTCCTCAACCCGAAGGAGGATGCGAGGATCTACAGGGAAGAGATTTTCGGACCTGTCATTGCCATCAAGACTTTCAAGACGGAGGATGAGGTGGTTGAAATGGCGAATGACACAAGCTATGGCCTTTCATGTGAGTATGCCGAAGAGCTAAACGGATGTCGATAACTGACCGATAACGTAGCTTGTGTCTATACCAATTCTATCAGCCGTGCCCTGCGAGTCGCTTCAAAGCTTGAGGCCGGTGCTGTGAACATTAATACATCTCATGTATTTGGCCTCGGTGTTCCGTTTGGAGGCAAGAAGCAGAGTGGGTTGGGGAGAGAGGCGGGCCGTGCAGGTGTAATGGCCTACTTGGAGTCCAAGACGGTTTTGATCAAGTAAGTGGTCCCTGGAGTCAGATAATAATCTGAAGTATAGTTCTGAGCTGACTGAATGGCAGTATGGCAGTATAATTTCTACGCAGAATCGAAGACTGATAAGCAAGAGAGTGAAGCGAGTCAACCTTCTCGTTGGAAGAGCTAAAAATCTTGTGAAATACCCGTGATTTTCAAGCTGAAACGAAGGCAGTGTATGAATTTAAAAAATGGCCTGTGCATGTTTGCTTTGAGGGGGGGGTTTACTAACCTGAATGACTTGAAAATACCATCTTTTGTTCCAAAGCTCACTTCTGTCAATTTCTATCAATTGGGGCAATTAGTCAAAGCAATGAGAATGTGATTTGATCCTTGCACCTCAATCATACCTAGTATTTGTCTCCCTCTAGGAGAAGCTTGTACCGCCTATATTACCATACAACTGCACACACAATAGCTTTTGAAGTATGATCTTCATCGTCTGAGGGGTGAGCAATCTGCGTTTGGGATTGTAATTGGAGAGGGCGGAGAATGCGGAATTAATCTAGACAAAGGATTCAAGACGCGTAAGGTATGTGTGAATTTCCGTTGTTCGCGGAACCTAGGACGCACACTGGTGTCTAATAGCTTCAATGCGGGGGATTTCCGCGGGAACTATGCCAAGTTAACGTAACCGTAAAAGGCAGGTACAGCCAGACGCAAGCCAATCCCTCGCCCCTTACCCACATCGATAAACTCTCCGCTAACTACTGATTTATAGCACCAAAGAGCCCGTGATCGGAGTGACAACGTTAATCGGGCTAACGAGTCGTAGTTACACACCCTTGCAATGGCCCCTCTTAAACGCATACTAAGGAGGACATCAGACGAGGTAAGAAGGTCCATGCGAGCCAGGTTTCTAGATTCCCCCGAAAAGTCGCTGATTGTGGTCTTTAGTCTTTTCAATGGCTTTATCTTTCTTTGTACTCAAGCCTCGAGCTTTCAGGGTGTCTTACTAGTCCGGAATTTCGAGGCGATGAAATGCACTATGGCCCGCAAATTCTAGCCCGAAGGTTGTGATACCGGAGGATGAACGGGCAAAAAGCAAGAAATACCGGGATTGGTGCTCATATATAAGGCCGCGAACTATGCCCCTCAAACCCAGAGTACCTGGATCTGTTATACTCTTCCACTTCTGAATTCATTACCTCAACATGACACCTCATCCTTTGAGCACGCTCTCTGTTGAGGAAACCCGTCGGGCAAGAGACGTAATCCTTGCAGCACATCATGACGTAGTCGTTGATTTCCGAGAAATTTATCTCCAGGAGCCTGTGAAGGAAGAGCTCAAGAAGTATCTGGATCTGGAACACTCCGCTCGCCTCTCGCCAACGTCCCCCCGCCCGCCCCGTCTTGCGAAATGCCAATATGATATCATTGGCGCGGACAAGATAGTGGGGTACCACGAATCTATTGTCGACGTCAACTCGAAAAGATGCATCAAACATGAGGTCGTCGGGAAGCAGCACCATGCAGCTTTGACCCTATGGGAATTCGAAACTTTGGTCAATGTCTGCAAAGCATCACCGTTATTTCAAGCTGCCATTGCCGAATTCAAACTGCCCGAAGGTTTTGAAGTGATAGTGGAGCCATGGCCGTATGGCGGATTAGACCTAGGAGAGGAAAATCGACGTTATTTCCAAGGGTTATGCTTTGCCCAGAATACTCGTTCCAAAAATCCAGACTCAAATTTCTACGCGTACCCTTTGCCCCTTATCCCAATTATGGACGCCCACAAGAAAGAAATCATTCGCATCGACAAGCTTGCCACTGGAGGGAAAGGTGACGGTCTGACCGAAAAGACGCATTCAGAAAGGATCATCGACCATTGTCGAACATCCGAATACGTACCTGAACTTTTAGAAAATGGGATGCGGAAAGACCTGAAACCTCTCAATGTTCTACAGCCGGAAGGGCCGTCCTTTAAAGTCACCAACGAGTCTCTTGTCGAGTGGCAGAAGTGGAGGTTTAGGGTCTCTTTCAATCCACGAGAAGGAGCAGTCGTTCACGATGTGCACTACGATGGAAGGAGTGTACTCTACCGGCTAAGTATCAGTGAGATGACCGTACCATACGCTGATCCCCGACCACCATTCCAACGCAAACAAGCTTTCGACTTTGGTGATGGTGGTGCTGGAAACTGCGCCAACAACCTTTCTCTGGGCTGTGATTGTTTAGGTGTAATCAAATACTTTGACGGCGTTATCATCGGGTCTAACGGAGAACCTAGGGTTCATCCTAATGTGATCTGTTTACACGAGCAGGACAATGGGATTAACTGGAAGCATACCAACTGGCGAACTGGCCGTGCCGTTGTGACTCGAAGCCGTGAGCTGGTTGTCCAGTTCATCATCACCCTAGCCAATTACGAATACGTTTTCGCTTTCAAGTTCGATCAATCCGGAGGCATCACGATAGAAATAAGGGCCACTGGCATTGTCAGTATTGTCAACATTGACCCTGGAAAGACAAGCGACTACGGCAACGTAGTGTCTGGTGGCATTCTTGCTCAGAACCATCAACATATCTTCTGTGCACGGATCGATCCCGCTATCGATGGACATAGCAATACCGTTTTACATGAGGAGTCGCATACTATGCCGTGGGACAAGGAGACAAACCCGAGTGGAAACTTTTACAAAGTACAAAAGACAATCGTTGAGCACTCTACTGGTTTAGATGCATCGCCGCAGCATAACCGGACATTTAAGATCATCAACCCAAATAAGAAGAACCCCGTTAGCGGCAACCCTGTGGGATATAAATTCGTACCGCCACCCACCCAAAAGATTCTAGCTTCTCCGGGTTCAATTCAGTCCCGGCGGGCATTGTTCGCCCGTCACCATGTTTGGGTCACTAAGTACAGAGATAATGAGCTCTATGCCGGAGGCAGGTTCACCATGCAGAGTCAGCTTGAGGTTGATGGCGTTGCGGATGCGGCTAAGCGGAATGACCCAATCGCAAATGAGGATGTGGTCCTCTGGAGTGTCTTTGGCCTTACCCACAACCCCCGTGTTGAGGACTGGCCCGTCATGTAAGCCTTCTCTTCACTAGCGATTCTTTGGGATTCAATTTACTGATGTCATACAGGCCCGCGGATATCTTCCAATTAAACTTCCGACCCTCAGACTTCTTTACCGCAAACCCGTCCATAGATGTGCCCTCGAATAAGAATAGGTCATCGCAGCTAGTAATAAATAGCTCTTGCTGTTCGGAACAGGGGAAGCTGTGAGTAGAGGGAGGGTTTCTTGGGCTAAGCCTCTGATGACTGTATTCCAACTGTATATAACACCAACAAAATGACTTTTTGATACTCCTTTGTAGAATTTGTTTTGTATTCCCCAGCAGATTGACATCAATAATACACCCACGGTCTAGGTATCCCTTATAACGTTGAGACCCTGCAGGCAGGCGGTCCGTGCATAAAACCAGAATCAAAACAACGCGTTTATCTATATAGAATTTAATTAATTACACTACTACCATGCCTTATATCGAGCGACTTAACTCTAAAGATTAAGCCTGTATATCAAAAGCTTTAAATTCCTAAGCATGAGTCCATTAATTAGATTGGTTACCTCTTATCGATAACCGATAACCGCAGGGCCCATTTCAACGTTGTGAGGGATAGGGGGATAATAAGGGATGGCCGCATCGCGAGTGAGCCTTTCAAAGAGGACGACGATAGATTCTTGGACAGAAAGGCGGAGAGGGAGTAGATATAAGGGGAGAGAAAGGTGTCTTGAGGAAATTACATTTGTGTAAAGTTTTTGTGGAAGAAAATGGAAGGGGAAAGTGGTGGTTGTAAGTATTGTTTGAGCGCAGAGATTGCATAGATTAAGCACGACACTCCGCCCATAGGAACAGAACTAAACTGAGAGTATTTGGAATGAAACTGAATTTTCTGGAATCTTATGTTGATAAACCCTACCACAGGGAAGAATGTCTGATCCCACCCATAATATGCACCAGTACCAAACCGCAGCTTCCAGATGCTCAGCCAGCGACCTCCAGGGCACACAAGCCGACAATAATCCTGATGAGATTGACGATGACCAAGAGGAATTACAGGCGCTGAAAATGCAAAAGAGTATCGAGACTAGCGTTCGGTGACGGTATTGGGGAATGGCGGGAAGATGCGTTGCTAGCGGGATAAAAGATGCAGAGTATCAGTAATTGCAATGCAGGAATAGGCGGTGGCAAGCCGATGCTCAGCAAATTTCTCCAATCGTAAACGGCAGGCAAAGAGCTTTAGCCTAACGTTTCCTGCGAGGTTTTTTGCGACTTAGAGTGAGTCCTCTTGCGACCACGTACATGAGAGTCATCAATATCCTCACTCGACACGGGTGGAAGCGATGTATCTTCTGTCGATTGCGGTGGGGTTATTGGGGGGGGTGTTAGGGTATCGTGCGGAGCGTACACAATGTCCGCAGCTGGAACATGCAGAGAGGAGTCATCCTGAATTTTTTCCTGGGGACTCGGATACGGCGAAACGTACACACGGTCCGCAGCCCGAGTTTGCACAAAGGACTCATACTGATTATTTTCCTGGGAACTGGCGGAAGGCGGATAATTTGCCCTGCTGCTGGGGTGTTCTTGTACGCTATTAGCTCTGCTGTTGCGTCTGCGCCCTCCGCGATTGTGACTGCTGCTTGCGCGATCGTCCAAAGGTTGAGGGCGGGATCTAGCCAGCTGGGACGCTGTCTTCCTGTTCTCCTCGAGGATGCTGTCCAACGACTTTCGAATCTCTTTTAGGCGCTTGTCCTTGCCCCAGTCAATAATATTCCGGACGTACTTGCGGAACTCCAAGAAATGATCAGGCTCCTGAAGTGCGAAACTCCTAACTTTCCGCATATAGTAATCACGCTCATTATGCTTCCACGAGATATAGAGTCTCGCCTCTGTGCCGTTCATGGCGATGCTAAATACGGCACTATCAATCGGCTGGACCTCATTGCTCTTGCATTGTCTCAGCTGGCGGTTAAGGCGTTCGGTAATATTAACGCATGTGGCAGAACCCCCAAGACATTGATTCGTCGCCTCACACAAACTCCCAGGCGCTCCAGGAATGTCAGACTTGCATTCGATGACAAAGAATGGATACATCGCGTCTTGACTGCCAGTTATAATCTCATTCCTTATAGAGCGAAATTGAGCTTGCTGTTCGTGCGTAAATGCTCTAAGGCGGTTATATCCGTAAAGCATATCAGGCGCTGGAGTGCTAACTTTAAGCTGTGATTTGACATCTGGAACAGCTTGTCTAGCCATTGGAATTTTATCGATACGTCTCAAGCTGTCTTGTGGTGCCGGTTTAGCGAAAATCTTGTCCCTAAAGTAATCTTCTACATCGGATTCTCCAAGGCCCATCTCAAGGTTTTCTAAACCCATATCTTGCATGATGTCATCTGGAGACGGACCCGGAGAATTACGGTCCATGCGTACTTCATCAACGAGACTGGCGATATGTTCAGGACATTGTTCACAGGCAGAGCGCATGCGCATGTAGATATTGTTTTCAGCCAAGTTATGCACTCGGTAATAGGGGTCCTCAACAAGCTTCTTTCGACTTGAGCCAGTTGCAGTACTCGATGGCACGACTGATGAGGTGTAAAAAGAAGCGGGTATCGACGGCAGAGCGAATCCATCAGTATCCAGCGCATACTCCATATTCAGCGCCGATTTTGTAAGTCTCCCAGGAGTAAGTTCGCCGTCTAAGTATCCAAGAAGAGTATCCGACCGGCAGTGGCTTTCTCGGTAGGATTCTAATCCTGAAATAGACTCGATCCACTGGGTAACAGCAGAATCAGGACGGTATCTTTTCGGAGCAGGACTCCAAGGGAGATGATAGACAGAGTCTTCGAGGAATGATGCGTATGGACGCTTCGGAGTGAGAGGCTTTGGCTGTTGTACAGTCTCACAGGTTTGTGATGGACAAAGATATTCTAGAATATGATATACGTATTAGCACACTTCTTGTCGAAAACAATAACCATAACTAACCTGGAAACTGTGCTCTTAAAGGTACTAGTGTCGATGCCTCGATAGGACCCGGAGTTGGCACACGCGTATTTGAGGTTGCTCCAATAGGCTGTGAAGCCTGAGGATCTGCCGGTCGTTGCTCAAGAGGGCTTTGAGATTCGTAGTAAGATCCTAGGATGTGAGGTATTGATGCAGAACGCTGGCTTGATTGCAGACGGTAACTTCGTCTCCGAGGTACTGGACTTGATGTCAATACCTTCGAGTCGTCAACAAGATAAGCTATAACGTACCTGGGGTGTTTTGATGTGAATCCGACTGCAGTCGCGAAGGCGCGCGACGCTTGCGGATTCGCGTAGATGGCAGCTTCATGACAGATTTGGGAAGTTATAGACAAAGTATGGTGATGAGTTTGGTGTTAGTGTGAAAGTTTTGGAAGGACCAAACAAAGCTTTGGTGCTGGTGTGGAAGTTTTGACGGACCGAATAAAGCTTTGGTGTGGAAGTTTTGGACGGACCGAATAAAGCTTGTCGACCCTCGGCAAAGGTGTTTATCTCACCGATTTGATTTGCTCGCGTTCGACTTGGCACACGATTTGTAGTGGGGTCGTGTAGGGATTATGGTTTGCTGTGAAACGACTAACCCAATCAATCGATTGATGCGGCTCTTTTTTTGGCTTTGAAGAATGAGTCACAACTGGTGGTTTGACCCCGCTCCACCAAGTACGGCGCCTACCTAATTCCTGCGTATTTTCAATCGGTCCGCAAGCTGACTAACCACATTCGAAGTGGCGTTACAATCTTGAATATCTCATTGAATAGATTGCAGGGGACCTGTTGCTGACTTGGAGGCTAACCTTGTTCTAGGCTGCACATTTCTCTGAATGCCGAACATTGCCCTCACAAGGGGGTAACACGAATGGGTCAGACCCCCCCCCTGCTAGTATGGTAAACAAAATAACCTGGTCCCGCTATGTCACTTTGGACTCGCTTATTTCTTGACCGGTACTAGCAGGGGGGGCATCTGAGGCATTGATGTTACCCCCTTGTACTCCAATCCTTAGCGATAATAAGGACAGTGGTAAAGGACACCCTAATCGATATACGGACACCCCAATTGACACAGGGACATCCCCCACCGATTAAGTTTAGTTCTTTCCTGATTACGTTAGAATATTACGTGAATTTAAGTTGTTTGCATCTGCATCGCGATAATTAAATTGTTGAAGTGCCGCGTGAACTTATTGGGTGCTGCCACTTCTGATGTCTCTACAAACATGCCCGCGCCCGCGCCCACGCTCATTCTCACGCGTAGTATACCCGGTATTCTGTTCATATGCTGATAGCTCGCGACGAGTCGATGTATCAACGCGAACGGAGCCAGCTGGACGGCCGCGGCACCAACAGTTAGAGGCTTGGGTGGGGATAGGTAAGGCAAATGCGAGGTGATGTTTTGGGTATGGGCGCGCGATGGTCGCGCACTGATGTATACCACCCTGGCGCATCCCGTTGAAAGCACGTGTTGATCACGCTAATCAAAATGCGTATATTTATACCTAAAAAAGGTAATAATACGTTAAAACGGCTGTGCGTATTACTTTAAAAGGTATAAACTCTGCCGTTTGATCACCAAGATCAACACGCGCTTTCAGCCGGATGCGCCAGGGTGGCGTAGATGCAAACAACTTAAATTCATGTGATATTCTAACTTGATCAGGAAGGAACTAAGCTTAATCAGTGGGGGGTTTCCGTGTATCAATTGGGGTGTCCGCATATCAATTAGGGGGTGTCCCTTACCGCTGTCCTAAAATTAAGCTATTAAGTAATTAAGTATAGAGGAAGTAGAGTTAAAAAAAGGGAAATAAATAGGTTTATAAATTATGTAAAGGACGCTTGTATTTTAGAAAACTAAGTTATTATATGGCTTTACTAATTAGCTTAATATTATACTTTAATACCTTATTAATCCTTTCTTTATAGCTACCTTTTCTAATTGGATATGTAACTGACACTCCAAGAGCTCTAAAGCCTTACATTCTACTCCACGCCACCAATCAAATCACCGGATCCACCGCCAATGGGAATTGGCTCGGCCAAACGCGCCAAATCGGCTCCGGTCCAAATGGATCACTAGTTCTCAGCACTTTCGACTTTCGAAACTATGGAAGAAAAGCCTCTCGCCGAGATATCCTTTCCCTATCCTGATACGATCCATTACATATAGGACAACCGCATTGACTGCTTCGTAGGAGTCACAACCACGGTTCTAGGCATGAATTATGCTCATCGCGCCGTTATGAGTTCTTGCTTTTGTGAAGGGCACAGTCCACAGGCTGAGTATTATTACGGCCTTCACCATAGTCTTTCTGGGGTTGGCTGCGTTCGTGATCGTCGCGAAGCCCTTTAAGAGCTTGGCTGCTGCTGTGGCGTTTATGCTACTCTTACCAAGCCCTTTTTCGTAAATGACGCTGACTTTAAAGCAGGTACACGGCCGTTTTAATGGTCTTACTTCAAATTACCGGGTAACTCGTGTTGCATATGGGCTGAATTTTAACGTCTTGGATGAGAGAAACACCATGAAATACGTTGGTTATTATACTACCTCACTTGTAAAAAAAGGGTACTCGTAATTATACTACAGTATCACGATTCGAAAGTAATCAGAGTGAATTAATAATCAACTAAGATTACAGTACAAGACTCGAAAGAAGATGGGTTCGATAAGTTAACACCATGACGGGCGGCAAAATTTGAAAGCTGTGGTTTGAAGGCTAGCATCGATACACGTAGAGCCTTATACGGAATCTCGCTATAAAATAAAAATAAGGATAAATGGGCCAAGCTTTATGTGAGAAGCATCAGCCGTTTGAAGAAATTCATAGAAAGCGAATACATTATGCGGAGTTTAAGAGTGAACCATAAGGGAAATGTTTATTCCGGCTCCTTCCCCCTAGCAGGGGCTTGTTTTACATACTTTTAAAATCACGCCACAGCTCGCATTTACTCCATCTCGAAAGCCACATAAGATCTGTCCAGGCGGTACTCCATCGTTTCTCAGCCGAGAGCTGTAAAGCAAAAAGGCGTATTGTGATCGAAGCAGTCTTCTCTACACTCCGCTTTACCAGTACTGTTGAAATCTCAATCTATTGCGGACCACTACTGTACTTCTAGGGGCCTTCACCAAGTAATTCCTCCGTACTATAGGTGCGGGAAAGACCAAAAGGTATCGGAATACGCTTTGATGCAGCGATGATGCAGCAAGATCTGCTTGAGGGCATGATGTCTAAATCTATGGTCGACTAGAGATGTCAGGGATCTAATGTTGGTGTTGCGTTGTGTCTTTCTAAGAAGGTGACTAGCAATAACCGGACTGGGTTGCCATGGAAGGACGTTCCTGATGCTAGCAGAGGAGAAGTCACCAATGTTGCCTGAGTAACGGACGCTAGAAAAGCGTATATATTAGAGGGTAAGTGCGTTTTGGACGAGGTTGGGAGAGTTTTAGGAGCAATAGATTACCGCAATAGCTGGATTCCAGGGAGATCAAGTCAAGATTGGTCGATCGGTATACTTGCTGATAGTTTCGGAGAGTTGTGTGATGATATTCGAGTGATTCCCGGATAGAAATGATGTGCTCAATCTGTTGAGATGTTGAGAATTGTGGGGGTTGGAATCGGTTTGTCGAAATGCCCGAGACGCCCGGTGCTTTATTATGGGTCGGTTATCCCTGAGCGGCTTTTCTTTTGGTCAAAAGCTTCAACTAACAAGTTCAGGAGCTAGTACAGCCCTGCCGTGACTCTGTTCTTGGCGCGCGTGAAGATCGACCGTTCTTGGTAGCACGTCGACAGCTGACGTCTGCCTTCACAAGTATGAAGCTTTGGCTGTAGATAAACCCGTTTGCATTGCCGCATCTCTCCAGCGCGGGTGCGACTGCAAGTTCAACCCTTTTAGGCGTAGTGTCATCTTCATCGATGTTCTCCATATCCGATTCGTAAAACTGGTATCCGTACTGCATGTGGGATTTTCCGCCGGTAAAAGTAACAAAACGATAGTCAGCCATCTGCTTCTTGAATTTCAAATCAAGCGCCACTGCAGCTGAAACAATGGTCTTTAATTCTTCTTTGCCCAGTCTTAGGTTCTTGGTTGCCCAAGGTCTCAGTTTCCTCCGAATTCGTCCAGCAAACTTAGAGATCCATTTGAGAGTGGGTTCAGGGTCAAAGTTGGGTCTCCATTTGCCCTCAACTTGAGGGACCAGCAGGTTGACAGTCATTGCACGCCATCGATGGTATTCCGCAGCGTCATCTTCGTTTTTAACGGCTAAGAAATTAGTGATTATGCCAATTCGGCGGAAGGACTCCAGTATGCATACCGCGCCTGAGAGCATCATTCAAGGGGCGAAGCTTCCTATCACCGAGTTTCCCTGCCCAAACATAACCGCAACCACTCAGATGGCTGTTAAAGATGCGACTTTGTAATTTACTCCATATATATGCTTGGATTAGGAGATGCCTATCGTAAGGATTTTTAAGATATGCGGAGTAATTGTCCGTGAGATGGCCGAAGAGTTCTCTTGACGTGAATAGTGCCGGCCGTTTCTGCCTCTTGGGTGGCCCACTAAAATACTGATCAGTCCAATTCCGTATTCCATTTCGCAGTGCTAGCAGTTCTTCCATCATAGTTCTCTCATCTGAATTGTATATTTGTTCAGACCGAGTGGTTCCGTTCTTGAGGGTGAACTTTTGTAGCTGCAGCCGGAGCGCATCCCGTTCTCTCGTTACCTGATAGAGTCGCTCCATCAAGTCGTCTTGGCTTGACCCGTCTTTGAAATTAGGCCTGGATGCCGATTTTGGTGGAGGAAAAGGCACAACGTTCGCATTTGTACGGATTGAGGTAGTCTCCTCAATGGACGACTGGGAAGACTGCGCCCAGTCATCCCCATTGACTGCTAGAACCGCAGTTCTTCCACCGCTCTTCTGTCCGACTTCGAATGACTTCCGGTAAGTCCTGGGTATCAATTCCTCTTCGTCGGACCACTCATTCTCAGAATCTCGTGCCGATGGACTCTCAGTGTCATTGGGGAGAAACGGGTTCTCTATCGGCTTGTTTACGGAAGGCATATTCAGAACGTCGGCGGAAGGGCAGGTCAGCTTCAAGGCGGTAAGAGTCTGGTCTCGTACGTCTAGTTCAGGCGTCAGTACTCAAAGAGTGGTGTCAGCTGTGATTTCTTGCCTGAGCTATCCTCGGTCATATCAGGCCTGAAAGCATGGCGCAGCCCTTGACGATCGTGAGAACCATCCGGTGTGCAATGTAGCCTTTTGAGCGTAAGTTCTCCGCCGGGCTATCGGCAGCAATGCTCACAGTGCTTTTTGGGTGGAGAGCTGCACAGATGGATCTGGTAAGGCTAATTCGAAGGCCACTGTACTCGTTTGAGCTTCCATGGGGGCAAAGCTAGCCTTGCGCGGATTCATGGGTGTTAGCTTTGGCGGTTATGCCAGCCAGTCAAGTGTTAAGCAGGCGACTGACCACTATGAGGCGTGATAGGGCGGGGTTTCATGCAGGACCGGTCCGGCTTTGTGGTTCTTGCGGCCCGGCTCCCAAAACGATACGAATACACGTGATTGACACCGCCACTGCTCAAAGGGGTAAATAAGAGACATCTTCAACATCACTTTAGTAACGCAAAACTCTAGTCCTAACTGACAAGTCTGTACTATTGCTGTTGTGTATCCCCTTATTTGTAGTATGATATATCCCACCACCAAACCTTCAATTGCCTCCGGATGAGGCTTAGCTCAGCTGCTGCAAAGCTACTCTTCTCGTAATTGAACCCAGTTCGATCTGTGGCGCATTGCATGCGGCGTTTCCATCATAATATTGATAGCCCAAGCTCTGACGAGTAATGTGACTGCATCTCGAAAGCGAGACACTTAACCAACCATTCTTGCGAGCGGCAAGACACGTTGGTCGCTGTCTCAATCCATTGCATCTAAGACACATATCGCTTAGCCGTCACTCTGTTCCCATCGCCGTTATACGTCAAAGTTTAACGCCATTGTCTGTCACAAAGCTAGCGCACATCACACCGATAGCTCCACCACCTTAGTGCATCCGGTTGAAAGCACATGTCGATCTTAGCGATCAAACGGCACAATTTAATACCTTTAAAGTAATAAGCACGACCATTTTGACGTATTTTAACGTATTTTTGGGTATCAGTCCGCGTGTTTGATCTGCGCGATCAACACGCACTTTCAACCAGATGCGCCAAGGTGGTGTACATTGTTTGGATTATGCCATATATAGCCTTCCCGGAGAAAATCCTGCGTTGTCCAAAAAGAAATGTAATGGACCTCAAACGCCGCAACACATCCACCCTATGAAACGTTAAGAAAGTTGCCTGGAAAGCAAGAATGATGGCATTTGCCACATTTCCATAAATGGGAGGCAAATAGAGCGCACGTCCCAACTCCAAAGTCCGCAACAAGTCTATCAATAACTCAATAACAAGCCCACCCCCTGATGATCCTCATGCTATCTACAGCCCAGGCGCGTCCGGTGGTTAGCGTGTTTTACTAACTTTCCCTTAAACAGCAAAACTTCCCCTACATAAAAGCCGTGCAGACATGGCTGCGCTAACCACCGGAATTGACGAGAGGGTGTACATATATGGATGTAATAACTCTCGCCACGTCATTCAACAATTGTTAGACCTGCATCCGGTACTACGTGTCCTGGCTGAACCGTTTGGCTTCTGAATTGAAGGTAAATTCGTCTACCGAGCCGCACCATCATCTGGCAGAACCATCCACGAAGCCATTTCTTTCAGGAATATCCCTTGCACCGTCGAGTGCCTCAAAATTGTGGCCCGTGCGAGCAACACCAAAATCCGTCCTTGTCGTCAAATGAGGCTATAAATATATAAAATAAGTCATATATACAGTTAATTCTTGGTGTTTACTCGCGCTATATAAGCCCTCCAGCAGCCTCCTTCCTTGCAGAGCGGAATTTGACACAGTCGGCAGCCAAACATTATTCTTAGCGCCCTCTGTTTCCTCTTCCAGCCTCTATTATTTGGATCCTTCCTTACCGTATTTCTTAAGAGCTCACTAAGAGGTTTCCTGCGGCCTTCTACAACCTTAGTAGAGGACCTGCCTGCCTCTAAGCACTCTGAGTAAGAAATAAGCTTGGTATTTATCTTATCTAGCTTATATCTATATTCCACCGCCGGTTTCAGTATTATTCGACTTGTAGAAGTAGAAGATTTAAGGGCCTTTAAAGCGCGAATAGAGGATTTAAATAGACGGTGGACAAGCTTATTGAGGCCGCTGCTAACATTGAAGTGGTCGGAGAAGAGGGCGTCGTTGATTCTCGCAGCTACAAATGAATTCAACTCAGTGGTAGATGAATTGGCCAAAGCAGATCTTACTGCGGTGGACGACCAAGGTTGGACAGCTCTAATTATGCTGCACAAAATGACCATGTTGTTGTAGTCCAATCACCTTTGATTATGGATGGTATTGATATCGACATTAGCTACAACGACATCACTACGCTATATCTGGCGACGGGAGATGGAGAAGTGGAAGTTCTCAAGAAGCTTCTCAAACACAAGGTGAATATTGGGATAGCTCCGGGAGGAGAAAATTTTCTGATTTTAGCTATATCCCAACACCATTGTTCCGTTGTCAGGGTACTTAACGCTGGAGCCAATCTTTCTGCGCTACTTCGACATATGCATGACGTGTTATCTAACAGGTAAGCGATGTCCAGGAAACCACAAACTGAGGGCAGGGTTCTGGGGAGATGGTATGATTTCCCATGAAGAATTTAGACTCTGGGTTGCAACACCAAGGACACCGGTTCAGCTTCGAGAGTCATCGGCTATCGGAGCGTACGGGACGCCTAAGACCGCTTCCGAGCAACTGGAGAGGGAAATAGCGCAAAGTCTTAACGAGTTTTATCAAGAGATTGCCCAAATGATATGGGAGGCATAATTCGAACTTGGTGTTCGTTCAACTTCTCGGGCTGCAGTCCGTCAATGTGTTTCTTACGGGTCCTGGAGCGGGCAGGCATGCATTATCTAAAAGCAGCCTCAACTAATGCCAAATTCCTGGCATCCTTCTGCAGAGAGTTCTCGCTGGGAATGTAGTGTCGATATTAAATTGCGAAGGACGGATTGAATCAGGAGCACATCTTGTTCAGATTCTCTCATTTTGTGATCATTTATGAAATGTCAAGGCCAATAACTCGTCGAAGAGAGGAAAGAATCGCTTGAAAGACACGAAATGCTCTGCCTGCATATTAGGTCCGTTGTGTGGTAGGCACGAGCTAGCATAGCTGGATCCAGGCAAGCCCTTTTCCGATGTGATTGAAGGCCTCTTCGGCGCGGTTTTTATCGACAGCAAAGACGATTTAACTCAATGCGAGTCACTAGTAAATAGGATTGGAGTATTTTCAAGCCTACATTGGATGACCTGCAATAGCATAGATGTTGTTCACCTAAAGTGTTGCTTGGCGGAGTTGCTACCAGGTGAGAAAGTTACATATGAATTTAGAGGGGGCGATGAATCTGGAATAGAAAAGTGGTGTGCTGCTTTAATTGGTGATCGGGAAGCGGCTTGAGTTTCTAAGGGGTTTTCTCGTGCAGAGATGAGGATTAGAGTTGCTGAACTCGCAATTCAGGCAATAAAAGATGCAAAGATGGCGAAATTTGAGAGGCCCTAGTAAGTGAAATGCGTGCAGTGAAATGGAAAGATAATCAATGTTCATATCAAGATAGCATCATGATATACAAGAGGCCTGAAGCAGTTATCAATCAGCCTCCACATGCAGCACGAAGTATTCCGAACTACTGAAACACATCCAAATCTCTTTATTCGTCTCCTGAAAGCGCCAGCCACTTCCATTGCTATGTTTAAAATCACTACATGCTCAGGTGCTTTGACATTGGGTGAACACTCACACATATTTCTTCCCTCCATCAACATGGAACCCAGGCACAAGGCCCTCCACCCCATGCCGGTTTCGCTAGCAAGTATATTTCGACCCTCGAGCACCGAATCTGCAATAAGCAAATTGCACTGGACAGGCCCATCAAGCAACCCTTTCCCCTCACGGGCCCAGCGCAGGGCTAGAGAACGCCGAACTCCCTACTCCCTGACCAAATCAACAAAACCCTTCCACCCCTCTCATCACCGTCTCGGGAACCCAGGCGGAGGCTGCTGAAACCCAGGCGGTAGCCCAGGTGGGGGAGCCTGTCCCGGCGGGGGGCCAAACCCAGGCGGGGGGGGAGCAAAGCCCGGTGGGGGCGCAGGGGCCGTGAAACCGGGCGGCAAGAAACCTGCGGGGCCACCGTAGCCCGCCTGGGACGGTGGCGGGCGGGCTGGTAGGCCAGAGGGCGGCGGCGGCAGCGGAGTCGTGGAGGGCGGGCGCTGCTGCTGCTGCTGCTGCTGCTGCTGCTGGTGTGGGGGCGGCGGCACGCTCTGGAAGGTGGCGGGCGGGGGGTGCGGCGGGAGGCCAAAGCCGGATGGGGGCACCGGGGTGCCGGGGACGCTGTGGGCGTCGCCGTTTAGCACGGTGGGGCCGCTTGGAGTGGGCGGCGCGAAGAGCTGTTGGGGGAGGGGTTGTGCGGTGGGTTGGACGTTGTGCTTGCGGGCTTGGGCGGCGAGCATGCGCTCGGCTTGGTCGCCGTGGCGCTCGCCCTTGCCGTCTTTTTTGTAGGCGTATTGGACCGAGATTTCTTTATTCATGAGATATTGGCCGTTCATGTTGGCGATGGCTTCGTCGGAGGCTTCGAAGTTGGAGAAGGATACGAAGCCGTACCCTTTGGAGAGGTTGGCATCGTCGCGGGCGACCTTGGGTTGCGGTTAGTTCGGTGCGTGGCTTGGGAGCGAGAAGGGGAGGAGGGGACGCTACCTTTGGCGCAGATATCAGGCTCCCGAATCGGCTGAATGTGTCGTAAAGTGTCTTCTCATCTACCATGGGGTCGAGATTGCCGATGAATAGCTCCGCGCCCACTTCTACTGTCTTCTGCTTGTCGGCTGATGCTTTGTTGACCCTGATCGGCTTGCCGTATAAGCGGACTTGGTTCATGATTTTCGCCGCATACTCGGCGTCTTCTTCGCTAATGAACTCGACAAAGCCATAGCCTTGGTGGGTCTGCGTGACACGATCCTTGGGTAAATGGACGTTTACAATGCGTCCGGCCTGGAGCATCAGCTCCCATACTAGACTGTCCGTCACTCGCTCGTCGAGGTTGCCGATGTAGACGGTGGCTTCTTTGTCTTGCTCCCTAGGAGTTGTTAGCGAATGTGTGAGGGAATGCGGTGGCAGAAAGAGATACTCACCAATGCCTTGCGCCCGACATGTTCGATGGGTTGGTAAATGTTGTGGTGGGAGTGGAGAGCTTGGACGCGGCGAGGTCGAGAAAATTGGTGGAAGTGTTGCTCAAGGCGGGGTTTCACGGCAGAATTGCAATCCTAAGAAATTTCAGCCGGCACGACCTGTTTAGCAACATTCGAGGGCTCAACCTACATCTTTGCCTCCAGCAGCCAGTCGTCACTACTACCACCACATCTTTACGGCCTTTCCACCAGGAACCCCTTTCAGCCACCCCCCGCAACGATGCAGCTATCAGAAGAATCGAAGGTCTGTCAGTTGAGCTAGGACGGGTCAGGCACGGATTCTGACAATGTCTTTCAGGAGCGCATCGCCAGAATCATTGACGTCTCGCGCATTACTTTACACTAGTATGTCTTGATGCAATGGCAATTGGTGGAATCGCCGAAACTCACGGATTGCAGTGGCTATCTTCCCCTGATTCTCTATCTTGGTATGCATGTCACTATCAAATAAGAGGGCTGTCGTCATTTAACATTTGTCTCAAGGTTATACCCGCAGCGAGCCAAGACCTTCTCTCATCCGGTCAGTCTCTCGCGGACATGTCGTGAGTGATATTGACAATTTCTAGGCTTTTCTCTCCTCTTGCATAGACTCGGCAGACAAAGTCCGAAAAGGTGGATTCCGGTGACTGCGGAAGTGTAATATATACCGAGGGCGTACATGGTTATAAAGTGCTTATGGTTGCACGAGGATAGTCAGACGGTGAAGGAAATTGTTGGGCTGGCTGCCGGCCTTGGGTTGAATCTCTCTTCTTGAAGCATTGTTGATGTGGCTTTGTAGGCGGCTTTCTGCAGTCTTTCTTCGGACAAGTGAGGATGTGAAGGTAGGCTCATCCAGCCCGTCCAGCTTGTCCTGGAAGCAGATAGGTGACGCGGCCCTGTAAAACACGAACATAATTTTCAATTACACGTTAGTGTGTGAACTATGGCAAATCATGGCGAATCATGGCGTTCTTTTACGTAGCTGCAGCGACGATGGAAGCATTTCGGTGTATTTGGTGGAAATAGCAGGTCGACTGAGCGAAGCGGCCACGAAAATAATATTTACTGCACGCACAGGACACATTGCGGTTTGCTGCCTTACACATAATGTGAGGCGCCTCGCATCGAACACTGGCGGGACATGGCGGGACATGGCGGGACATGGCGGCTCATGGCTGCACATGGCTGAACACCAATGGTGTTGTATAAAACCCCCCACGTGTTGTCGTTCATCGGGCTTTTCCCCCCAAGACCCTACCACGGACGCCCCACAGACTGCCCCATAGACTGCCCCAGAGACTGCCCGTGGTCTGCCCATAGCCTGCCACCCTTCAGAACCCACAACTTTCACCGATCAGCCAGTAATAGTATCTGCTACCACCACCGTGGCCATGGGCGCAGAAGGATCTTCGTGCACGGTCTGCCTCGTGGGTAGGCAGCTATTCGTCCCCCCCACTCGTCACAAGCCGTTACAAGCAATGCTGTCTCCAGAAGGACTTGGAGTATCCCATCCTGCCGCTGAAAATATATTATCGACTGCTGGGCTTATGCAATCCCTCCCCGACACGTCCCAGACATGACTTCTTGAGCTGGTAACCTGTAACTTTCCGTTCGCTCACGAGCGGGTTCCTACATCTTGCACACCATCACCCTGCCCCTATACGCAACTACCTGACCTTGTGTGCCCCGCGCGCCCGCGCACCGCCAAAATGAGTTTACCTTCGATCGGCGACATTCTAATGCTCTCGCAGTTAGCATGGAAGATCGGCCGCGCTTTTACTGCAGGACGCAAAGGCGCTCCCGCTGAGTTTCTCGACGTCGAAACCGCCATCAATGGTCTTGCCAAGGCCCTCAAACTCCTGGCGGAAACTCTCTTTGCTGAAGCCGATGACAGTGTGCTGGCTAAAGCCGACAGCGAGACCAAGTCTGGTGTTGCTACCATCTTGCTATCATGTCAGCGCACCCTGGAGGACCTAGACTCCTTGATGGACCAGTACCAGGTTATCAAGAAGCATCGCACAAGCGGGGGCTTCACCATTGAGAGGTCATGGAGCGATCTTGTGCTCTCCAGTTACCAGTCCATGATGTGGACGACCGAGGGAGGGGATATACAGACCCTAAGGAATATGGTTAATATGCATACCAGCACCGTTGCGCTCACCATGCAAGCCTTACAGAGGTAGGCTTTACACCGCTGCAAAGTGCGAGCCTACGCAACTGACGATGCCTAACCCAGCAAATCCCTGTCGCGCCTGGAGAGCACCGTGACACCCATGGCCGAAAAGATTGATGACATCCGTGACACCAGTGGCGACCTCAATGGCAAGCTTGAAGAAGTTCACCGCGTTGTCGTTGGGATAAATGGCGAGACTCCGCGCATACCACCGGTACGGGATGGCGACAGCAGGCCACCGAGCTCTCTCCGCCTCGACACTCGCCAGCAAAACAACCGTTCTCCGGAATCCTTTAAGCCTCCAGAAGTGTTTCAACAATGCCGAAACAACCGCTCTCCAGAGTCCTTTTCTCCACGAGATGCATTCCCGCAACGCCAGAGTTCTCGCGCCAACCCCCCCCTCACTCCTGAAATCGCCGCCTCTGAACCCTCCTCCGCAACATCCTCCATCCACCGCATCTCGGGTTTCAGCTTTGGCGGCTCGCAGGGCTACCACTCGGGCAGCTACGCAGGCTCAGAAGCCGGATCCAGTAACGGCTACACCAGCCCCATAGGCGGCAGATCTCCCATGGCAGACCGCTGGCCTTCAAAACGCGAGCCGACTCTCGTCAAAACCCCCGAGCTGGAGGAGCCGCGGGAAAGCCAGACGACGATCCGCCTGCCTCCCAACATGCCGCCCCTGCCCCCGCCCGCAATGGACATCCAGCCCGACCCGGGAATCCAGCCCGTCATGCCGCTGCAGAACTTGCGCTTGATCCCGCCGTCGGCGCCGGAAGTGGTGATGCTGCACCGGAGCTCGACGACTGCCAGCCAGCAAGAAGCGTTCGAGAGAGGAGCATTCAGGAACTCGGCGATTCTGTGTGATTTGTAAGACAACCCCCCCTAGTGATCTTTAGCGCGCAACGCGACGTAAAAATTAAAAAAATATTGATTTTTTTTTCAATTATGAAAAGGAAAAGAAAAAATTTACTAATTAATTGGGCAGACGCGGTAGACTCGTGGAATACACAGAAACAGTTGAGACGGAGGAAGAGCCGTACGGGGTCGAGATGGTGCAAGCGGCAGCCGAGTGCCGCATCTGCGTGGTGCGCAAGCGCGAGACGATGCAGGACCGGTCGATCCGCATGGTGACGTCCATCTGGGCCTTCAGCGACGACAACACGGTGCGGTTCCAGCAGAAGCTGGCTGACGGCGAGCTGTACGTCCCCTACTCGTCGTACTTCTCGCCCGAGAAGATCTCCGTCACCGTCCCGACTGAGGTTAAGTTCTACGGCATCAGGTATGGCACCAAGCCGACCAAGGCGCAGAAGACGAGCTGGATCAACTACGTCTTCGCTGACGTAAAGAGTAAGCCGATTCCCCCCTATCCTAGTTCCTCTTCCCACCCCTTCCCCGGTCCACGCACTCCAACCCCCCAACCCCCTTCAATCCACGCACCCTAACCCTCCCTCCGCAGGCGCCGCCCTCTTCCAAAACGAGCTGATGGGCCGCACGCTCCTAGGGACCTACAAAACCGAGAAGACGCTCCGCATCCACGAGGGCCTCTCCGGCGTGCTCGCGTACCAGGAGCAGATGTGCGGGATGGAGAACCTCCGCCTCTGGGAAGACGAGTCCACCAACGCCGTCATCGCAACGATCCACTTCTCCGCCCACTTCCGCAACGGCTACCTCGCCTTCTACCTCAACAGCAGCGCGAACCCCGTCCGGGTCAAGGATGAGGGCGGCCGTGAGGTTAAGATCAAGGGACTTAGGGTTCTGCTGGATGGGAAGGCGGATGGGAAGGGGCTTGTGAGGAAGGATAGTGGGGCGGGGGTGTTGGAGAGGGCGGCGACGACGACGACGACGACGGGGGCGGGGGCGGGGAGGGAGGGGGCTGGGAAGGAGGAGAAAGGGGAGAAGAGGAGGAGTGAGGTCGACAAGAGGAAGGTTGTCAATGGGGCGCGGGTGGAGTTCGCGAGCGAGGCGGAGAAGAGGGCGTTTTTGGCGGTCGTTAAGGAGGTCCAGCGGACGATGAGGGAGTTGCCGGATTTGGTGGGCGTGTGAATAGGGATGGGAGAGGAAAAGACCCGGGGGTTTGGGTTCAGGTTTGGGTTGGGCATAAGGAGTTTTGGATTGGCTACGATATGCTGGGTTTTGTTATGCGGGCAGTTTGGACGCCTTTGGGCTGGGTTTGGATTGGCAGCTTTTTGTTTTAGCACCCCGAGGTTTTTTGAGCGCGGTTCTATGTGTCTGGGCGGCTCGTAGTTTTTCGCATTGTATAGCAGCATGGCAGTGGGTTTGCGTTTGTTTTTTTTTTGTTGCTTTGCTGCAACGGTTCGGGAAGTGCATGGCTGTTGCGTGTGCTAATAGCGCTGGGCTTTTTGTGGCGAAAAAAGGGGCGGATGACATGTTGTGAGATTAGGTTGAGAGATATCTAATTAGATCTGGCATCACCCGGCTTGAGCGGCTAGGAAAAGTTCTCGAGGATCGAGTTGGACTTGACTTGTGCAGTGAGTGATGTGGTTAGAACTTAGGAGGGGCGGAGCGCGCCGAGAGTGGAGAAGGTAGATGCTGGGTGCGAGTGCACATAGATGGGGAGGGAAGGTCAACGCGAAGGGAATGCGCTGTCATCCGAACGCCGCACGGGCTAAATAACTGCACCGTGCTGGCGCATCCAGCGGTTAGAGTATTTAATCGATTCCCCCAGTTACCAAAATCAGCATTGCCTGAAGGCCGTGCGGGCGTGGCTGCGCTAATCGAGGAGATTGAGGAGAAGGTGTCCCGAGGTCCAGGCTCTTCCCACAATCGTGTAATTAGCGTCGGCCAAGATGCAGTCAAGCGGAGTAAAATACGGTTGAGGTTCTACTCGATTAGACGAAATGGCCCTGAAGCCACAGAGGGTGTTCGCTCCACCGGAAAGTCTCCCGCAGAATAAAACACGAGATGTGCGAAGAGTCCGGATAGGGTATACTCTATAAACTACTAGCTCAACGCCTGGCTTCATGGTTAAATAGAATTCTAACTCCCCACGCTCGCTAACGCCGCCCCCGTCCTGCAGGACAGCAATGATCCTCTCTCCGGCAGGGACCCATATATTACAACCCCTACCTCATGCCGAACCGTGACCCAATAGTCGCGAACCTATCCGTCGCTCTGGCGGGACTCTGTGCAACCGCTGCACCCTCCATGACCCTGATCACAGAGGAGAGTTAACCTAGATTTACACTGACTGGGAACAGGGCGGACTTACTTCTCTATCAGCAGCGCGCCTTTCTCGCGGTCTACTTTCCCGTACTTGCGGTTCCGCTGTGCGATGTCGAAGAACTCGTCGAGGTTGTCGGTCCCCATGAGAGCGACGGTCTGGAGCAGCTCGTCGAGGTTCTCTTTAAGGATAGGGTTGTTGAGGCTGTCGACGAAGGAGGAGAGGAATTCGGTGTCCGTGGCGAGGGCTTGGACAGCGAAGAGCGTGATGCGCTTGACGGTTTCGTCGAGGGGGAGGTTCTGGGAAGAATGTGGTTAGTGGGATTGACGAGGTTTTCCGCATTGAGCGGACAATGAGGGAGTGAACGTACTAAGATCATAGTGGAGGCGTGGCTGAAAGCATCGAAGTAGATGAACTCTTTGATTTCCGTAGGCAGCCCGAGAAGAACTGAGTTCATAATATTTGAGAGGTAGCGGGTGAGCTCTTGCATGTAGTTGCTGGGTTCAACAGTGGGCCTAGTGGACATCCTGAAGCTGTGTTAATACCTCAATTAAGTCACGTTCAGGGCTTTGGCTTAAGTCAAGCGTTGCAAGCACATACCAGTCGTATTCGGCTGTCTCGATTAGATCGTCGATCTTCGAATTCACCAACTCGAAAATACGATCCGAGGCCGTCTTCTTTGCGGTTCGGAACTGCTCTGTTGCTGCGAGAACTACCGGCCCGGTGTCGGAACTTGATGAACGCGCTTGAAAGAGCAGGCCTTGCAATTCCTGGCAAGCGGTTTCGAAATGTTCCAAGTTAGTGAGAATCTGGACAATCTGTCCAGGATACTGTGAGCTGAGCCGGTCGACCAGCGATTGGCAAACTTTCTCGCATAGGAGCTCATCGAGGGACTGTATGGACATATGTTAGTTTGCTTTTGCTGGTTTCCACTGCTCAGCTCTTACCGTTTTAAGGGTTTCGTCAATAACACTGGATCGCTGGAAGTGGTCGTCGGAAAAGAGGTATATCTGATTGAGGAAGTTGCGTATATCGATGCAGCAGAGCGGATACATTTGGGAGAAGGGGAGCACGCAAGGGAAGCTAACATAATTGTCAGCTGGCCCGAGGATAGCGAGTAAAATACGTACGTGAGTTGATCGCGTTCTTTATCTGGCGTGTACCAACTGACATTAACGACCTTGTCGTATTCTTCGAGGTTATTGATTGGCATGGGCATGTAGTCATCCGTGGAAACAATCTGTATCCCCGTCAGCAGATGGTTACGAAATCGAAGCAGGCACTAACTTCTTGGAAATCTTCGCTGAAACGTTGCTTGAGAAGTTCCGAATATTTTTCAAAAAGGATGAGCACTAAATTATTGAGAGTAGAAACGTTATAGCCCCAGTGCTAGCAGTTAATCAGTATAGAACGAATATGTGGTGGCGAGAAGTAAGCCAACCTCCAGAGTTAGGATAAACAGAGCAACTCTGCCCTTGATCTTTAGAAGTAGTTCGTCGTTGTCTACTGTGTGCAATGCGCTGGAGATCAGTTTGATAGTGCTTTTGCACATAGAATCCCAGAGCTCATCGACCTATGAGACCATCAGCTTCATTACTCTTGTGCACCGTCCTTAGAGTTCAGTGGTTGCCAACATCAATTGCGGCCCGGAAGTTTTCAGTCTTCTTCATGGTTGCTTTCTCGACAATGGCGAACCCAGCAATACTTTCTAGTAAACTACTCAAATCCGAGCCATCGTCATCTAATAGATTCAATGATGACGGAATAAGGAGCTCCTTCTGCCTCCGACGAGTAGCCGCATATTCTGCCCGGAAGTGGTCGCTTCGGCCAAGAGTCTCATGGATGTGCATGCACTCAAAGAGAGGCGAGAAGTCTACCTGGGTCTCCGTTTCGTCGTTATTGAGAATGTCGAATTCGTCAGTTTCGTCGGCAACAAGCTCCATCGCAGAATTGAGTTTAAACTTCAGGAAATGTTCATCCTCCTTCATTCTCTCCTCATGCCTCGTCCGCCTCATATCCGTGTGATAAAAAGCAACTTCGCCCAGGTACTGAGAAGCTTCTCGAATGCGGTAAAGCCAAGTGTTCAAGTCTGTCATCACAGCCTCGGCAATCAGTCGCTGGGTTGCTGGCACAGATTTCTCAATCGTTTCGGCAATTTTGTATCTGCTGATTTCCTTCAGATGCACATTTTGTAACTCATCCAGAGCACGGAGCGCGGCATAGTGATTCTTCTTAGTAAGCAAATCATGAACCTGGTTGGCAAGACGAAGGACATCCAAGCATGCATTAAGTGCTTCAGAGGTTTCATCAATATTTTGCCGTACACCGCGAGAATCCACTAGGGCTTTCTTTTGCTCCGCGAGATTTTCCGTGCTAGCTTGAATGGATTGATTCAGTTGGAGAATTTCCGTCGTCAATCTTACGGTACCCTCCCGGACTCTCAGCAACGAATTTACAGAGCTAACGAATTCCTGGTGATTGTTGTTGCACATCTTCTCAATATCAGCCTCCCGCTCAGCGGAGAGTTGATTGAGAGCCTGGATGAGATATCCTGCGCGATCTGAATAACGGACATCTTTCATAACAGGGACAAGCTGGTCGATATAGTCAGAGTCAGAGGATGACTGGGTTATCTGGCGCAATGCGTTAGTTTTATTAGGCGCATTATGCAGTGCAGCCTTTGATCTACCTGCTTAACTGCCACATACAGGTCATCCCCAGGATCCACAGCGGAAGGCATGATGCTGTATTTTCCAAGAAAAATTGGTGAAGTTTCGCAGGTTACCTGTTTTTCCAAGATTACATAATGAGTTTTAAGTAAAATTCACAGTAATTTGTCCGCGTGCGAGCATATATCTCCAAGAAATGACACTCGACGCGTTCAATTGCCAATCCATAGAAGCCTGTGAAGTCGTAAGCTATACCGGAAAATCATCGGGCCTTTCGAGGCTTGGCTGACATGGGTCTTCTGCGATGACGGAGGTCGAAAAGTCCCAAACCCCACTAAAAAACGAGAATTCCGGGCAGGGTCGCAGTCATAGAGCAATCTTCAACATCACTCTCAGAATATTCGAAAACAAATAGGGCGTTCAAAGTCCGCAATTATGGATTCCATGCTTCGTAAGTAAAAAGACTCCCCAATTGGACGAAAATTAATCCAGCTCCGCTAGCCATCATTGGGAGTTCTAAGTAAGTTTTTTACCATCATATACTATGATAACTAGCTAATCATAGTATAGATCGGCTCTCCTACTTGGAGCGGGATTTGTGTACGTCTATTCCCTTACCCACAAGTAATATTTCATAACGCTAGAAAAGTACCCGTCCCACTGCCGAGATTCTTGGGAATGCGGGCATCAACATCACAGTTGGTATGTCGCCAATTTGGATATAGAGGATGAATATTAATGGCCGATTCAGCATGCAGAACACTCGAGAGAGCAGAGAAATTAGCCAGCGGCGTCAAAAATGCCCACGCGATAAGCGTAAATACTGTCGTAGTTCAATATCTCATCTAAGTTTACTAACCCTCTCAGCTTGACGTCAACGATTCCGAAGCTCTTGACAGAGAGGTCGCCAAAGTTTCCGTAGTCATTAGTCTTATTCCCTAGTATATAGACCAGTCTCGTCTTGCCTGAAGATTTTTGTTAACGATTTCTAGCACCTTTCACGCCGCCGTCATCAAGTCCGCGATCCGAAACAAGAAGAATGTTGTCACTACATCATACGTTTCCCCGGCCGTACGTTCTCCAAAATAATACCATAATGTGTAGAAGGCGCTGACTTTAAAAGATGATGGAGCTGGATAAGGAAGCGAAGGAGGCTGGCATTACGGTCATGTATGAACACTCAGTATTGCGCAAGGGAGAGCCAAGCTAATTAATTCCAGGAACGAGATTGGGTAATAGACTTACAAAGTGTCCAGATCCTCCAGAAATACTAATGTTCTTACATGCTCGATCCTGGTATTGACCACTTGTCAGCTGTACTCACGATTGATGAGGTCCACAAGTATGGTTTCAGTCATTTAGATAATCGGAGTGAACCACTATTAACAATTAGTACAGGGCAGGTGGCAAGGTCTTGAGTTTTCTATCCTACTGGTAGGCTTGAAGAACAGCTTCCATCGTGATTAGAGTACTGACGTATTTCTAGTGGAGGACTGCCAGCCCCAGAAGATTCAGACAATCCACTGTATGCAATCCAATTGGGCTGGGGATCACGGCTTAGGTAAATAACAGAGTACAGTGGTTACAAGTTCAGCTGGAGCTCCCGTGGTGTGCTACTTGCGCTAAGAAATCCCGCAAAATACGTGAGCGCAGCAACTTTCAGAGCATATGATTTGAAACTAACTATTCTTCTTCAGTACAAGGACGGCAAAATCGAAGAAGTCGAGTCTCAGGATTTGATGGGCACTGCGAAGCCATACTTCATCTATCCTGGCTATGCATTCGTGGCCTATCCAAATCGCGACTCCACCCCCTATGTACGTCTTGGATACCCGTATTTCCCAACTAAATTAGGACTAATCCATTGGTGCAGCGGGAACGGTATTACATCCCAGAGGCTCAGACTATTATGTAAGTGGAATGCTTGTGGATCTGAGACTCTTACTAATACCTTTTCAGTCGCGGGACTCTGCGTTACCAAGGTTCTTGAGACTCCGTTATCGGTTACTGAAGTCTATCTAATTCAATTAGGTTTCCCCGAGTTCATCCGTTGTCTAGTGGATATGGGCTTTTTAAGCGGTTAGCGCAGCTTCACGGCATACGATTTATCCAAGTTTGTGCTTATGCTGATATTGTATGCAGAGGAGGAAAAGGATTTCCTCAAACCAGGCAAAAAATTGAGCTGGAAGGAGGCTACTGTCAGTCGATTTGTTATACATAATGTTGCCTGTAAACCATCTGACCTCGAATCTTAGGCTAAAATTGTCGAATCAACATCACTGGACGAGACGTAAGCGCACTTCCGGGGATTTTAGACTTTTTAGTGCTAACCTTAGTGGTAGCGATATCATCTGGGCTATTAGCTCAAGAACAAGCTGTAATACTCATTTCTCAAGCACGTAACCACGAGTTATTCAAAACTGACCGCTGCATAGTCAAGGACACTGACGAGAAGAACCGCATCATTGATGGGCTACGCTGGATTGGTATGTTCAGCGGTGAAGACATTATCCCTTGCGGTAATCCATTGGATACTCTATGCGCAACTCTCGAAAAGAAGATGCAGTATGAAGAAGGCGAGCGCGATTTCGTAATGCTGCAACACAAATTCGAGATCGAGAACAAGGACGGCAGCAAAGAAACACGTACCTCTACCCTCGTCGAATATGGTGACCCCAAAGGATTTCAAGCGATGGAGAGGTTGGTGGGTATTCCTTGCGCGGTCGCGGTGCTCCAGGTACTTGATGGAACGATCAGCGAGAAGGGAATCTTGGCGCCAATGACGCCCGAGATCTGCAGGCCACTGTTGAAAACATTAACTGAGAACTATGGAGTTCACATCCGAGAAAAAGTTATTTCGTAGGCGTGTGCATGCACCGACCATAGCCCCAGTGGGTATGAAATCAACATGGACGGTGGCAAGACTCACTTCGGTTATCAAAAGCATTCACTCTAAAAGCATATCCAGAGACATACTAGAAAGAAGGGGGTCCATTACAAAGTGGTAGAATAGTTTATGGTATCACCTGTATCACAAATGTGCCCAATTCATGATGCTCCATAGCACACATATTCCGAGTTTGATGTTTCACCAGTAACCAACGACTTAGACGCTCTTCTAGGTTATCAGGATTTCCTCCGAATATTTGCATGTCTCATCAGGATAGTAAAACTTATTGTGATCGAGTTCTCGGGTTGTGTCGAACTGAATCGGATTTCCTTACCACCATTTTACTACTGTCTTCAAGACTAGAACCCTATGTCTCATCGAATGTCTCATCACCTATTTCCATTACCAATTACCGACTGAATGACGACTACATCGTCATTCTATTTACCACCTATTTTATGTATATAGAGAGCTTCTAGAGCCCTCTTTATAGACAGAGTTCTCATTCCTGATCGTCCGTTCAACAGGTTGCCACAAATTGGACAAAATCAGCAACCTTTCCCAAATCACAGTAATGGGCGATTTCCCTCAGCTCACTCCGAGTTGAATCGTCAAGCTTCTTCATTTGCTCCTTCGTTAGATGCGTAAATGGTAATTAAGTTGATAAAGAGTCGCGTAGAGCATAAGAAAGAGTAAAAATGGATAACGGGAAGGCTAAAATAGGCCCCAAGTAGTGTCTTGGCTCCCTTTCCCGCCTGCTGAGCCGCCGCTAATCAAAAGATTCGGACAGTAAAGTTATTGCCAAGTGTTACTATCCGGATCCTGGCCGGTTGTCCACCTCACTGAAGAACACATCAAGAATCTTCTGTCGATCTTCTGTCACGCTATCCTTGCCATATACGGATCTTGTGGTTGGTGATAACAGTGAATTGAAATCAGGCATTAATCTCGGTGATTCTTGGGAGATATCCATAATGCTTCCAGTGTGGTGAGAGCTTTCTGATTCTGTTTCCGCCAGGGCACTCTGTTCTGTCACTTTCTTCTCCAGGCCCTCTATTCGCTTATAGTGATCTCTCATCATATTAGAATAGGGGACTGTTTCTTGAGGAACTGCATCTTGGCATATAGTAAGGACACAAATTTTCGCACCATAAACACACTCTACCTCTGATCGCCGGCAGGATTGCATATCGGTAATGCCCGCGAACATTTCATCTATTCGGTCAGCCCAGCAACAACTTGACCTTCTTCGTGCGTTGAATAGGAGCTCTGGTTCGCCGCGATAGTCCTTGGACCGAACTCTTTTATATCGTGTATCATATTTAGCATTTCATAATTCCCTCTCTAGCAGCATCAATCAGCATGTCAAGAGTGAGCATAACCATCATAATCTCGTTCACTAACCTTCCTCTTGCCTGCATACTTTGCAGCTCATCGGGGCAGTCGGCCTCGCACTCCCTAACCCTGATGCGGCCGCACGGAGTGGTATCTTTGGGTTAGTATGGCCCTCCACGGATCCTAGCTGTGACATGATTCCATGAAAAGCTGAGATTGGTGACAGTTCCATGGTTGATGTGTGGTGGGTCGGTATGAAATCTGTTTACCTTCAACGTCGGAGGCACATGAAACAAAGCGGCGGTTGCGGGAAGCCAAACCCGGACTCGAGGAAACCTATTACGCCTTTTTCATCAACCGTGCTTATTTACCTCAGCAAGCTCATTACCTCAGCAAGCTCAGACCATAGAATCAGTTAGCGGACATACGTATATCCGCAAGCGGATATCGCTAACCCTTTTTGTCAAAAAGTCGATTCTATGGTCTGAGAGACTTTTCCAGCGTTTCTTAAGCGATCCGACTTTGTTTATATGTGGAGCAGTTACCTTCTTAAACGAAATTAATCTACCCCCCCACAACAGCTATTATCTTAGAAATACCGTTAAATTAATCCGCAGAAGCAGCTCTATAATCGATCAATATATCTACTCCATCAGCCCACGCGATGTTAAGTAGAAAGCGCCGCCGAACGAGCGATCAGCCTGCTCAGGCTCTGCACGAGGCTCTGCACGAAGCCTTGCACGAAGCCCTGCACGAAGCTCTGCACGAAGCTCTGCACGAAGCTCTGCACGAAGCTCTGCACAAAAATCTGCGTACGGAGGCTCTGCACGAGGTTCTGCTCGAAGCTCTGCACGAGGTTCTGCTCGAAGCTCTGCACGAGGTTCTGCTCGAAGCTCTGCACGAAGCTCTGCATGAGGCTTTGCGCGAGACTCTACTTGAAGCTCTGCACGAGGCTCTGCTCGAGGTTCTGCTCGAGGCTCTGCTCGAAGCTCTGCTCGAAGCTCTGCTCGAAGCTCTGCTCGAAGCTCTGCTCGAAGCTCTGCTCAAAGCTCTGCTCTAGGCTCTGCTCTAGGCTCTGCTCGAAGCTCTGCTCTAGGCTCTGCTCGAAGCTCTGCACAAGGCTCTGCACGAAGAGACCCGCAGTGCGATTGAGGACGTTGCGGATATTCATTCGGAGCCGTCGCTCCCGCTGCATCCTATAACTTCTTCGATTTTAAGTATCCGGTACCTAATACGGTAGCAGCTGTTCTAGTATCTTATCTAACCTTCTACCTCTCTATGCGATAAGTTTTTATAGCGGTGTACTATAGGTTAGCTCAAATATCTATGACTTAGTAGTTGGTATATAATGAGGTTTAGAGGGAGATTATCCAGTATCCCTTCGAACGTCGGCGTCCTACGTTATCGATAAGATAATAGGTCTGTGCATGCAACACCAAAAGTTCGTCAATCTAGGGTTCCTCATTGGCTAAAATCTTATCGATAACGTTGGACACAACTCGACGTTCGAAGGGATAACGCGGATGCTGTATATCTACCAGGCTATAGTAGGTGCCTTAAGGTACCTATTGTAGATCTATATAGGTTTTATGTATATTAGCTAGCGTTTAATAAAATTATATAGAGTTCTATAATCCTTAATAACGCGTTTTTTTTTTGGCACAAGACCTAAGAATACCTAAGTAATAAAAATAATATAGCCTAAAAGCCTAGGTTCTGTTGTATAATTAATAAACTTTAGGAAAGGATATAAAATACTAGTGTTAAGTTATTTTAATATCCGCAACCTCCGCAATGCGGATATTGTCGGAAAATGTTATAAACGTTGTGAATGTGGCTTAGACGTGATTTGGTGGTTTCGCACAAACGTAGTTAGTCATCTTGCGGACCGATTGAAAATCCGCACCAACAGAATCACGTCTGAGCTTGCTGAGGTTACGTGCTTATATTTTGTTCCGCAAGAATAGAGCCATACTCTCCAATGGATAGGCATTTTTATGTCGTTAAAAAATTCTAATGTCTCTGGGAATATGTTCTAAGGCTTCCAAATTTAGATCTGCATGTTCTGATTTTACAGCTATTTTGTGGCATAAAAAGTCACGATAGCTAAGAACACATAGACCGGAGTACATGTAACCTCCGACCCTCTATCATTGGAGGTGTATCGAACATAGAGTGCGCTTCTGATCACGGGAAGCCAAGTTTTCGGCAAAGAAATGTCAGAAATCTCTGATAATTGTAGTGCTTTCTATCCTAACCACAAAGCGTCATCAGATGGTATACTTAAACCTCGGATGCCTATATCCTAACGTTCCTTCGTCTCCTGCAAGTCGAGAGTCCCTTTGCCCAGTAGCTCGCTTGCGATTTTCCCAGGTACAGTATAAGATGGCGGTGATAGACAGTATCAATGACATACATAGCACACCGATGTTGATCGCGTGGCCAGTGGTGTAGTGAGGTCTGAGAAGTGTCAAATTTAATCACTGCGAGACGTAGGACGAGCAATGAAAAAAAATACTTACGCATCCTTTTGCAGGTAGGTGAATGTAGCAATGAATGCTGCCATATTGGCAATCATAATCTGGGCGCCAGTCCCAGTAGCTCGGACATAATGCGGAGCTAGGTTATTTGCTAACCATCCCATGACAAGTGGGCTACACGGAAAGACGCCCGCCGCAACTAGGAAAGTTCCTCCGTATCGGGTAAGGGGTCGTGAGCTGGCTATCAATATGATGTAGCCCACTATAGCAACGGTTGTACCCACAATCATCAGCGGCCCACGTACTTTGAGTCTATCGGAGAAGTATCCGACAAGGAGCACGGTGAAGAATCCGCCCATGTTAGGTGGCACCGTAAACAACTGTGCTTTAACAGAGGTGTATCCGAGGCTCTTGATGATTGTAGGTAGGAAAAGAGAGAACGAGTATATGGGTGTAATTATTGCGAAGAAGTTGAGCGAGAGAAGGATGGTGTTCCAATTTAGAAGAGCACGCCGTACCCAAAACCATGAGAAGGATTCTTGCGCGACATCACTAGATGGAGTAGATCCGTGTGCATCGAGTTTCATGCGTGCCAGAGCGCCAGCAAGTTCTTCTTCAGTTAAAAAATTTGCTTCACTAGGTGTGTGTGGAAGAAAAAACATTGTTAGAATCCCAAAGGGTATCGTTATCCCACCCTCGACGAAGAAGATGAAGGGCTAAATAAAGCGTTAGCGATATCGATAGACAGAAAATAGCATCGTACCCAGCCATTGTAGCCTCCGGATTTGATCTCTGCAAGCCCGGTTGCTAGAAGCCCACCGAATGCTCCACTAAGAGGTGCTGCACAATAGAAAAGTCCAATTCGATAAAGTAGTTGATGCCGTCGGTAGAACATTGCGAGGTAGATAATCATCCCTCCAAGGAGACCACCTTCCGCCAGACCAAGGAAGAATCGTGCCACCAAGAGCCCTGCATAGCTCTTTACGAACCCGATGCACATGCTCACTATACCCCAGGAAATGGTAAGGCACGGCAAGTAATAGCCTGCCCCGAAATATTTGAGCACCAGGTTGCTGGGAATGTCATAGCAAATGTACGGAACGTAGAATATGGCTAGTGCAATGTTGAATTTGTTGGCTCCAAGATTGAGGTCGGTAGCCAGGCCGTCGATTCGAGCATTTCCAATATTGCTTCGATCAATAAATGCTAGAAGCCAGAGACCGAAAAGCCATGGAACGATATGCTTGTCAAACTTCCGTGTGATTCTCTGGTCAAGCTCTGAACAGATTGGCGAGGAGTCTTCACAGGTAGAATTCATTTTTTCAATGTGGGCGGCATTTAATGCATCTGCATCTTTGTTGTATGGCAGATGCTGAGGTTGTGAATCTATAAGTGGAGAAGCCATGATGGGGATGAACGGATACAGGAAGGATAGGCAGGGGGAGAGGGGAAAGCTTTTACGAAATTGAAAGTGCAACAGACCTCAGATCTAGGCAGAGTGTAAGAGTAGTACAGAAATCCCAAAGGAGTACAAATGTTTGCTTCGGGTTCTCCGCATAAGCCCCTGTCGTCCACGTAGCGGGATGCATGCCTGGTTCCTCCGTCAACAATATGATGATCGACTGCCTGCATCGACCAGGACCAGTGAAGAAAGGGGGAGGGATCTGCATGGGGGCAGATCGTAAGAAGACGGCAATGAACAGCGGCAGCATAGCATTGTACGCAGCATAGGAAACATTTTCAGAGGCATATATGTTATCGAGTGGGCGAACATGTACAGTAAAAACTGGTTAGTATGATACAGTTTGTACGGCCGAGCGTATCGTTATACCAATGGTATTGTTATATAAAGAGTCACGTGTTAGGTTAATAAGCAATAAAAGGGGGGGCTTTATACTTAAAAAGGCCTAAGGCGTCCACCTTGCCGGCTAAATTAGGCTCCCTCCCATACAAAATCTCTACTGGTTATACCGATTTTGGTGGGGGAGACTTAACGATATCATCGAAAGTCAGAATATCGTAATTTTACACCAAAAACACTTTAATTAAGGGATGTAGATCGTAATATAGAGTATATCGTTGTAATCAGATATCGTACTAACCAGTTTTTACTGTAGTTGGTTTTGGCAAGTCGCCCTTGCACTGAGTGGGAGACAACATTATTTCTGCAAGCAATCTTTAGTGGCGGACGCCGCCAAGCTTTTTTGGCAACCCCTTCCGTCAAAGCTCCAGCAAGGCGGCTCAATTAGAAGACTGCAGCACCTCACCTCATGATTACTACTACTATCGCGACAGGATGCGACTGACGGAGGATGAAATATACCGCTCGTCGACACAGTTCAGGATATGGTCCTATACAGCCGACGCTCTAGCGTCGCTGCGCTCCAGTACCAATGTCACCGCGTCTCAGCGCGTCAAAGCTGCCGTCAGGCGCCATAGAGAAGCACGGAAAGAGAGCGCAAGCAATAGCGAGGCTGAAAAAACCGGCGCAGAGAATGGAGCAACTCCAACCGCAATTTTAGAGAAGGAGGTAGATTGCCTCACACTCGAGGAGGAACAGAAGGTTGTGGATGCCTACTGCAAACAGGCAATACGGCTTGGAGAGTTCTTCAACTTTCCTATCAATGTCATAGTAAGTTCAATTCCGTACATAGGGAGCCTGTCACATCAGATCTAATTGTTATTGTCGTTTTAGGCAACGGGAGTACAATATTTGAAGCGCTTTTACTTGTTCAACTCGCCCATGACCTACGAGCCAAAGGTCATCATGCGGAGCGCCATGTTTCTTGCCACCAAGACTGAGGGTTTCCATATCACGGCCGAGAATTATGCCTCCCGTCTCCCCAAAACAACTGCTGAGCAAGTCCTCGCGCCGGAATACCTCATTACCCAAGCATTACGATTTACGTTTGACGTTAGGCATCCATATCGTGGGCTGAATGGCGGGCATATGGAAATGTCAGCGATGGCTCATGGAAAAGCTGCTGTCCTATCCTCAATTAACAAGTCATCCGCAGAATTGCAAAATGAGATTCTCAAGCTTCCTCTTCAACCCAACGGACCTTCGTCACAAATGACTGTCCATAGCCTGGAGAAAAGGTTGGGAAAGGCTACTGCTAAAGCAAATAAGACTCTAAAATCTTCCGCTATTCTCACGGATGCTTACTTTCTGTATCCACCCTCGCAGATATGGCTTTCTGCTTACCTACTAGCTGATGAAGCCCTCACTCTCTTCTATATTTCGACCAAATTCCCAGATGGTGTTAACCCCACCACTCCCACTGGTGTCTCAAAATCTCGGTTGATCGCCACGATCCGAGCATGTGCAGCTCTTCTAGCTACTGGTTTGAGTACAGTAAATGTAGGCGTGGAAGAGAACGTAGAAGAAATTCGAGCAATTGAAAAGAAACTCCGTCATTGCCGTGATCCGGACAAAATGGACTTGGTGAAGCTGAATAAGGCGCATAAGCGGGATGCTGGGACTGACGGGAAGCTAGAAGAGAGCGTAGTAAAAAGGCGGAAGCTGGAGCGCGAGAAGAATGAAAAGGAGGCTGACGAATTCTGGGGACCAGAGTTGCCGACAATAGGGAGTCGCGTTGCGACTCCTGCCGTTTGAGATTCAATGGAAGCATTGCATGGCGTTCGGGATATCTTATGGAGTGTTTCCTGCGGCTTTTGGAATTTGGAATCACATCGGGCTCATTGTATCCACTCGAGCATTGGAGGCGTTTGGGGAGTTCCTCATCTGCCTGTAGATTTTGGAATATTGACAAATCTAGCAAATGGCCATAGGTATCTTTACTACAGTCGCTTGCAAAAGATCGTTTACATCCGCCAAGCCCACTAACAGCCCGCATCGCACCCCACCAAAATTTGTACGAGGTGCGATGTAACGCATTTAATCCACTACTCATTACCTAAAATGGGCAGAAGGCTCGCACCTGAGGTTGTATATCGAATTAGGGTCAGAATTAAAGCTGGT
>Ga0307507_10001455_pt1 | contig 52993 bp, 20 predicted proteins | sample 7_EM_MG_FD_207223 | JGI IMG/M metagenome (GOLD analysis project Ga0307507, IMG submission 207223) | Populus trichocarpa ectomycorrhiza microbial communities from riparian zone in the Pacific Northwest, United States - 7_EM | ecosystem: Host-associated > Plants > Roots > Unclassified | place... | reverse complement strand
AAAAACACGCTAAAAGTTACTGAAAAGTTGGCAACTTTACCGCATACAGAATCTGAACTGAGGTCTTGGCGTCAGTTCAAATAAGGAGCTTCGAGCTCCTCAGTTGAATCTGAAGGCTCCAGATTGCCGTGCAACCCGTAGAGCCACAGACGCGTGTCATATCGGGAAGGAACGCGTTCGTTCTGCCGGACTTTCAGTTCAGATTCAATCTGACGCTTTTGCAACCGAACGACCCCTAACTTTAACCGCTACACCCCAAACCAAGCAGAAGCTTAAGCTTAATATATAAAGGTACTAGAAGAACTGGTATTCCACTATAAAAAGGATACTTAAAGAACCCGAACCCAAATCTAATACTAACTCCGTACCTAATACTAAACCTAAAACTATGTAAGAAACTAAGGATGATCTAAGCCTACTTAATACCTTAGATATCCACATAATTGGAGCTACCCTGTTAGCGCGACTTGCCAGGAAACCTAAATACACAATCTTTGCCGTTATAATAGCCGATATTAAAAAGGCCTTAGCACTAAAGAAGTATACTAACCCGGCCACAAAAGTACTAGTAGAATACCATGATTATCTAGATGTATTCTTACGAAAGGAAGCTAATAAGCTACCAGAACGCCATCCATATAATTATAAGATTGTAGTTGAAGAAGGAAAACATCCCGGATTTAGACCCTTATATAGAATATCCTAAAACAAACTCTAGGTACTACGGAAGTACTTAGACGAATATCTGGATAAAGGATTTATTAGAGCAAGTTCTTTACCCATAGCTATACTAGTAATCTTTGTTAAGAAACCTAGCGGCGGTTTACGCTGTGAGGGCGCGAAGAGGCTTCGGGGAAGATTCGAAGGAACAATATAAATTCTATCTAAATCTAAGGGTATATAGCTCTTGCAGAGTACAAGACGTTGCGTAAAGAAGAGAAAGGAATATAGGAAACTTGTAACTAAATATTCGTGGTCTTGGCAGTAGACGCGTGGGCACGAGCCCACGCGGATTTCGACAGGTTTTGACTAAATTCCATTACGTTAGTGGAATTTGGTGGAGACTAGTAGAAATTAATTAAGTTAACGGAATTTGGCAGAATTTAATTAACTTGGCAGAATTTGGCAGAATTTAATCAAAGCGTTGGAATTTATCTGTTGAGTGTTTTACCGAGACATTCCTACTGTAACTGGGCTAGTCCCGTTACATACGCTTCTACGTAGACTACTAAGCTCTTAATGCTGTTACTATTAAGAACTAATACCTAATCCTATTAATCTAAGAGACACTAAACTAATTGAGTAAGGCTCGCTTCTATATAAAGCTTAATATTATCCATGCATTTAACCGCCTCCGTATTACAAAAGGAGATAAATAGCTTACTGCATTTCGTATTTAATACGGATTATTTAAATACTTAGTAATGCTATTCGGCCTTATAAACGCCCTAAGTTTATTCTAATACTTTGTAAATAATACCCTGCGCCTATACCTGGACGTCTTTTGTACTGCTTATATCGACGACATTTTAATATATAGTAATAATCTAGCTAAATACTAAAAACATATCGAACTAGTCCTGTAAGCCTTGCGCGGAGCCAGCCTATAATTAGATATAGACAAATACGAGTTCCATAAAACGGAAGTCCTATACTTTAGACTTATTATTTCTATAAACGGCGTATAAATAGACCCTAAAAAAGTTAAAGTAATTATAAACTGGCAAGAACATAAGAACGTTAAGGACGTAAGGGCCTTTATAGGCTTCGCTAACTTCTATTAACGGTTTATTAATAACTTCTCCGCCTTAGTTTTACCCCTTATAGCCTTAACCCAAAAGGACAAAGCCTTTGTCTTTAATAAGGAATATAAGAAGGCCTTTACTTATCTAAAGGTTATGTTTACTACTGCACCTATACTCCAACACTTTAACCTAGACCAAATAAGTATTATAGAAGCTAACTTATCTAATTACGTTACTAGAGGTATTCTGTCTTAATATAATAAGGAAGGAGTATTGCACCCTATAGCATACTTTTTAAAACGACTAAGCCCAGCTAAATGCAATTATAAAATCTACGATAAGGAATTGCTAGCTATTATTAAATGCTTTAAGCAATAGCGACCAGAACTAAAAGGAGCTGGATTCCTAATTAAAGTTCTTAGTAACTACAAGAACCTACAGTACTTTATAACCACGAAACAGCTAAGCTACTATTAAGCCTACTAGTTAGAATATCTGTCCCAATTCTAATTCTTAATTACATACCGCCTAGGCGTTTAAGGCTAGAAGCCTAATACCCTAACCTGATGTTTATAGGACGCACTAGCTTAAGAAGAAGCGCGCTTTTACCGTAATTAGACCCTACTTTGCCCTAAGCTATTTAAACCTCCTGCTAAAGATCTTATGGTATATATTCTTGAAATAACCAAATAAACTATTAAACAGATTATAGTCAATAAATATCCAAATAATAAATTTATCTAAGAGATGCTTAAGCTAATTTAGGATGGCGTTAGACGCTCTAAAAAGATTTCTCTAAGTAAATGCGAAGCCCGTAGAAACTGCTTGTACTACTAGAACCGCCTAGTTGCCCCTAATTATAATAAACTTAAGCTTAAGCTTCTTAAACATGTATATGATCTACTAGTAGCCAGCCACCTAGGCTAAGGAAAAACCCTAGAACTACTCTAATAGGAGTACTACTGGCCGAACATATATAATATAATATAGAAGTACGTCTCTAGCTACTATACCTACTAACGAGCCAAAGCTTTATATAAGACGTATAATGGCTTCCTAAAATCACTACCTGTTCCGGACCGAAGATGGAAGGACATCTTAATTAACTTTATTGTTGACCTCCCCATAAGTAAAGGTTGTATGAATATTATAGTAGTTATAGACCAACTATCTAAGATAAGACACTTAATTACCTGCCCTAATATATTAATACCTGCCGTTGCCTAACTGTTTCTGGATTATATATGGAAACTTTACAGACTCCCCAAAACAATTATTTTTAATAGAGGCCGCTAGTTTGTCTTGGCGTTTTAGAAAGAACTAACTACCCGACTTCGCATTAAAGTACTATTATCTATAGTATATTACCTAGAAACGGATGGTTAAACGGAATATATAAATGCTATAATAGAATAGTATATTTAGATATACACATCGTATTTACAGGACAACTGGATGGACTGGCTTATATTTATTAAGTTTACTATAAATAACTCCGTTTTAGAAACTATAAAGGTCTCCCCGTTTCTGGCTAATTATAGCTAGCACCCGCGAATGGGTTTTAAACCCTTTAGTAATGTTCCTCGCCTAGCTTATTAGGCCTTATAAGTTATAGAAGCAAATAAATTCGTAAAGAAGATGGAAAAACTATAAGAGTTCCTTACTAATAAAATAATATGGGCCTAGTCTGTCTATAAAGCCGCAGCAAATAAGAACCGAACCCTAGCACTAGCTTACTAAATAGGTAACTTCGTTTGGCTAGATATAAGAAATCTAAACACGAAACGACCTACTAAGAAACTTAATTGGAAGAACACCGGCCCTTATAAGTTTAAAAAAGTTGTCTCTCCTTATGTCTACCGACTAAAGCTCCCTAATACGGTTAAAATCCACCCCGTATTCTATACGTCAGTCCTCCGCCCTGCCGCCCCTATATTAGACGCCCTGCCTAGATAGATCTAAGGCCCTTTCCTACTAGTTGAAGTGGATAGTAAGGACGAGTACCTTGTTGAAAAAGTTAACGATATTAAGTACAATAAATGGAAGCGCAAGTATATATACCTTACGAAATGGAGAGGCTTTACTAAGCCCTTATGGGAACCCGTTAACTCTATAGGACTTATACAAGCCGTAGAAGACTTTTATGAACTCTACCTAGAACTACCACAGCCCTATCTCGCAGAAGCTCAAGTTTAAAGGGGGGGTACTGTTATAGGATACCTCCGTGACACCTTACACACGTCCACCTGTTTCTACCTATTTCCACCAACGTAGTAATAAGAGACTGACCATGACAAGACGGCAATTTGCCAGCAATCTACGGCAATCTAATAGCAATTTGCTGCATTCTGCCATATTCTGCCAAGTCCACTAAATCCTGCCAAGTTCTGCTAGGACCACTACTTGAATCCTATTCTACTCTGTGTACGTATTGACCAAGTAACCAAGTTCACAATATATACCCTTTCTCCCCGTTTCCTTACCTTCTCTCCTTACGCAACGTCTTGACTTTATTACACAGTTGATGTACATAGCTTAATAATATCTACTTCGCTATATATTATCACCACTTGTACTCACTCCGTGACACTAGTTAAAGAAGAAAAGGCTAAGTAAGCTAGATCTGTAAGCCTATATTAGCTACCTTATCGGCTATAACTTTACTAATATTTATAGAATCTAGATCCTATATAAGGGTATTATTATCTTTACTAGGGATATTATCTTTAACAAAAAGATATTCTTTAATGGTAAGCGAATGGACATCTTAAAGGATCTATACGCTGAATTAGATACGCTAATTAAGAAGATTTAACTCCTTAATATCTTAACTAAGAACAAGGTTCTTTTAGAAGATAATAAAGAAGTATTTAAACCGTTAATTTAAGAGGAAGACGACAACGTTAATAATAAGCTAGTTTAAGCCTTTAATAAGTTAGTAGATCTTAACCTTACAAGAGCTCTTAAAGATATATATTATACGCCACCTCTAACGGAAGAAGATAAAGAATCTCTATATGCCTTTTACATTAATTATCCCGTAATTTTAGATTAAGATACTAATTAAGACGTCGCTTATTAAGTAGGAGATGCGTTTAATACTTAGGGGGTAGTTAATAACTTAGTTAAAGACTTATTTAAGGAAGCCGGCGATTATAGGTTTAAAGACTTTATTATTAAAAGAATTACTTCAGCCTATTATGGCGCCTTCTTAGTAGGAAGGAAGTTTAACCTTAATAGTTAACTTAATAATAGTAAGCTAAAATTAGGCAGAATATGTAATGTTAGACTATATAGGAAGAACTTACCTCCTCCACCTTAGTTAATTAAGGACCTTAATATATATCCTCTTTAAGATTAGTTCTAAGAGGCTTAATAAGCCCACCTCTAATCTTATTATTAAATAAGGTTATTTTAAGAAATAGATAAGAAGTATATAAAGGAATAATAGATCCTTAGCTTAATATAGGTATTTGTCTATAAGACAGATAAGTATAGATTCCTCTAGAAATATAAGGCATGCTTAATAGTATGCGGAAATTAATAGGCCCTAGGAGACCTACCTATAAGAGCTAATATATTAGCCAGTATAACCTTTTAAACCCTTATAGCGATTACTACAATATTTGACTTAGAGATAATACAGATAGATATAGTTAATACGTTTATCTATTACGATTTTAACAAAGTCGTCTATATAAAGCTACCGCTAGGATTTAATAACGGAAAGAAAGATAAAGTACTGCGCTTAAGGAAAGCCCTATACGGACTATAAAGATCTCTACTATTAGAGTAGAAGAATCTTATAAGCTTGTTAATAGAATTGGGTTTTAAAGAGGTATCCTAGAAGCCGTATATTATGCTAAAAGAAGAGATAGTAGTCTTCTTTTATATTAATAATATTATCTTCTGCTATAGAAAGATAGATAAAAAGAAAGCTTAAGAAGTAATTAAGGAGCTAAGCAAGGAATACCAGATAAGTACCCTTAGTAAGCTAAAATGGTTCCTAGGAATTTATATACTATGTAATTATAGCTAGAGGCTTTTATAGCTATTCTAGAGAGCCTATATTAAGAAGATAGCTAACTAGTATAAGATAGATCTTATAGGGCGTCTTCTGGACACTCCTATAGCAGAATCTAAACTCCTCCCTACTAATTACCGATTAATTTATTTAACGCCTCTGTCCCCTAATATAGACCTACTAATCTGTCCTAAATCCCTACCAAAAGAAGTAGCTTCTATAATGCCATATTAAAAGAAAATAGGTTTAGTACTCTATATAGCCACTATAACGCGTCTGGATATTGCTTTTATAGTATTATAGCTAGCAAGGTTTAATCAGAACCCAAGCTAAAAGCACTATTAAGCGGCAGATAGAGTAATCTAGTACCTATATAGTACGAGGAGTAGAGCAATCTACTATAGAGGAGATAAGAAAGGAATAAACGGTAGAGGGAGAGATAAAGGAATAAGCGATAAAGGACGAGACGATGGAAGAGACGGTAGAGGTAAAGTGCAATTATTTATCTATACCAGTGATATATTATTTTCGGATAATTCCATTAATAGAAAGAGCTTGTAAGGATATATTATAAAGCTATTTAGGGGACCAATTATATAGAGAGCAAATAAGCAGGATACGGTGACTACGTTAAGCACAGAAGTTAAGTTATTAGCCCTATCTTAAACAGCGAAAGAAGCTATCTTTACTAGTAGGATATTTAAAGTTACAACTAAACGAGCCCTTAATTATTAACACCGATTAATTATAGAAGATATGGCGAAGTTAATTATAAAGCTCTAATATATTAATATTTATTAATACTTGTTGCGTTAAGAATATGTAATAAGACGAGTGGTATTTTAATAGAAAGCGATAAAGGAGATAATGGCTAATGGATTTACAAAGGCCCTGCCTAAGTAGAGGTTTTAGAACTTCGTTAACCTAGTTAGAATAGTAGATATTAAGGAGGAGCTAGATAAGGTAACGCAACTAGAGGACCTAAGGGAGAAGGTTAGGGCGAGAAGGAAGGATTTAGATAAGATTATAGTTTAATTAATATATTAACGGACATGAGAAAGTGGTTAGCTTTAGCCTTAAAGAGCTTAAAGCTAAGGGGGTGTATTAGATAATCTGTATTATTTAAAGGCGTAGGTTATATACACGAGTCACGTATATAGAGCACATATATTATAAATCTCCTTATAGCTTAGAGCCCTAGGGGCCCCACGTTAATTAAGATATAAGTTAAGATTATTAATTAATTAACCTATTTTATTAATAAACTGCTCTATATGCACTATTTAATAGGAGTAGAGCGATCTACTAAAAGCTAGCTTTAAAATTCTTAAAGTAGTTAAGCTAGTTAGAACTAGGTAGAATAGTTATTATAATGTCTTTACCTAAGCTGTCCTTCTTTATAGCCTAATTAATTTAATTACGTAATATATAATTAATAAATATAAGAAGGAAGTGACTCCTCTAGTAGCTAAAGGGAAGCTAGTACCTTTACCTCCCCTAGTAATTGCAGGTGGAGCCTTAACCTCTTATAATTAGGACGTTATTATTAACTATATTAATATCCTATTATTAATTTGTAAAGCTACTAAAATACTTAAAGCTAAAGGCAAATTGGGCCTGCACGAAGCGATTTAGGAGGTTATTCCTACGCTTAATTGGCTGCTTAAGCTCTTTAAGGAAAAGAAGGCTTAAGTAGACAAAGTAATAAAAGAAAATTATCTAGATTAAGAAGTAATTAAGGACCACTACGCAATTAACCTTAATTATGTGTCACGGAACCCGACCGCAGGGGCCTCCATAGGAGAACCCCGTGCTCTCGCGTACACCTCGCGTACAGCTTATGTCAGCTACGCGAGGGTATATCACCTCCTTACGCCCTTAACCCTTACAATTGATTGCGCAACGTCTTGTAGACTCCCCAAATACATACGCTTTGTAGCCATTGCCCGCGTTCCATAATATTACATTACGCCTTTTTCTTTACCAACGCTTAGCCTATAACCAATTCTACGTCTCTACAATACCGCAGACGCTGCCAGAAGCAGCGTATCCATAAATTACCTTACTTTATACTCCTAAAGAATTAATAATAGTAAGACAAAATTCCTTACTAGCCACTATATTAAACTTAAAAAATAACTTAATACCTATATTAAAACCACGACACCAATCAGTCCCAGGAGGATTTAATTTATTAGCCCTAGCCTTAACCCCTAAAGGGAAGCCTAGTGGCTTAAAAGACTACAACAACCATAAGGGGGACATTAACAATGTTTTATCCTTTATTAACTATATAACCACAGATAAATAAGCTAAAGGGCTACCACCCATTAAGATCAAGATACAAGACGCCGAGATATTTATAAAAATAGTAGCACAAGAACCTAACAAATACTACCACCTTCTACAGAACTATTATCTAAAGCTTATATAAGCTGAGATGCGTACTGCCTAAGATTATAATATTATCTAAGACCTATAAGCTTATAAGGCGCTTGCTAACAACACACGCTAAGAGATTAAAGATAACCTCTATACGTCTAAATATAACATTTAACAATTAAAAAAGGCCAAGATTATACTTATTACTACAGTTACTAAAAAAGAGGGTATAATTAAATACCCATAATCTTAGCTTAATAAGCATATTTGTAATAATACCAGATACCTCTCTACTATATATAACGCCACCTAAGTCTCTATGCCCCTGGCAACCTTACCTACTTAACGCTTAACAAAAGGTTAGCGTTAAGCAGCTTTACCTAACAGAAACCCCTACTATAACAGCGGCAATAACAAAAGCCACAATAATTAAATCTAAACTACCACTATAGGGTCTAATACACGCTACCCTAATCCCCCAATCTTTAAGGGTGACCGCAAGGAATACAGCTACTAGAAGATATAAACCTATAAAAAACTAACCTAGAGCGCCTACCTTTTCCCCATAGAAGATACCAAGATTAGCTATATTATCAGATAAACAAAGGGCATCCCATTTAATAGGCTTTTTGCTTAATAGGAGACTAGCAGTCCCTAGAAGTGGTAGTTCTACTAAAAAATCCTTAACAACCTTAACTAAATATACCGCGACTATAACCTAGTAGCCACTAGTTAAGCTAAACTACGTGCCCTAAAGATAAGTCCTACTAAATTATTTAACAAGTTCTATATTAAATTCTAGGAATACACTAGAGTCCTCGCCTAAGACAACACTAAAGACCAGGAAGATCTCCTTAAAAAAGTCACTTATCACCTTAGTTACGCAGCCGCCAGCCACAACTATAACAATATTTATAATATGGTAGCAGCCCTATAGAAGATTAAACGACAGCTAAACTAGATTACTACTATAAACCCCTACCTAAAGACCTCCCTATAGAAGCCCTCTAGACCTACTAAACCACTAACACCTACTACCCTAAGCAACACCACTAGTCCTAATATTAACCTCTCTATACTAGCCTTCCTAAAGAAGCTACTAGATAGAGAGCGCGAGCTACTCCAGAAGCTAAGGCATTGCTATAGATGCCGTTAAGAAGGCTATTATAGCTATAGCCTAAACTGCCTAATAGCTAGGTTTAGTAGCTACCGTTAAACACCTAACCCTATACCCCAGACACCAAATACGTTGCTACACGCCACTACCGCACAAGATAAAGATGCAGCAATAGTAGTAGAATTAGACATAGAAGCAGAAAACGCAAAGTCCCAGCCCTAAGTTATAGGTTAGGACACTTTGACAATAGAGGGATCTATATATTAGCTTACTTAATAGATAGCTTAGTAAGAATAAAAGGATAAAAGCAAATAGTCTTACCTATAAAGAGAACTACCGCCAAGAAATAATATAAAACCCATTCTATAATTAACTGCGGAGCTACTAATAAATTTATAGATACCTAATTTATGCATACTTATAACCTACCTACCTTACCCCTTACTAAAGCCCGCGCCCTATAACTCACTAACAGTAGTTATACTGCATAAAAGATTACCTATATAGCACAACTCTACCTAAATATAAACGGACACTAGGAGGAGCTCTAGGCCTATATTATACCACTTACAAACTACCCTATTATCCTTAGAATAAACTAGCTTAAATAACACAACCCCACTATTGTCACAGTGCTGTAATGCAAGTAGGCTAAATAACTACATTGTGGTATGAAGAGGAGAAGAAGATGGAAAGGGGGTATTATATATAAATAGTAGGGCCAGCCCGCCAAGGCGCTAATGGTGGGCCAGCTAATAGTAGGAAACAGTACGAGATAGTGTACAATAGGTTAGTGCCGTAACAGTACTCCCCTCCCTTAGAAGGTTTGGTCCTTAAACCGAATAAATAACTCTAAAAACAGGTAATGCGCGGGGGCTGGTTTTTGTCGCGAAGATATTGGTTCCGCTTACCGCCCTTAGTTAAGCTAATAGCGATTTTCCATCCTGGGGATAGAAAATCCTGATTGGTTAGTTCAGTAAATAAAGTCGGCAGAACTCTATACCGCCACTAAAATTGATCTGCGTGGCGTTTTGCGGCGTTCCTTGGCAAGAATCTAGCCAATTAGATAACTTTAACCGGCGGTTAAAGTTCTATAATATCTCAACCACCACAAATTAATATTGTGGTTGGCCATAACCTTAGCATAACTTTTCCTTATCTTATGCCCAGTCTGGGGGTCTGAGCTTCTTAGGGTGTTGTTTATAGAACTTATATAGTGCGCGCTCGCACCCTTTTAGGGACTTCTTAGGTTCCCAGGTTTCTTTATTATAATACTTCCACTTAATATAATATGTTAGGCCGTGCTCATCCATTTGTTTATTATATACATTAAGGATCTTTTTAAATTCCTACTTATCCGTGATATTGCCATTATTGTCTCTTTTGGCTATTCTTCCTATAACATTACGACGTTCCTCTTTATTAATGCGTGCTTAACTAGAGATCTCTTTAGGGAACCAGAGGCGGACTTTTAAAGTGTAGAAAGACTTATTAACGTGGATGTAGTCCAGAAGGTTAACTACAACTGCTCCTTTATAGGCAGCTAGGACGGGCCAGGGTCTATTCCAGTTATTATCCTACTTCCTCTTAGGCCGGTTAGTCTTTATGTTTTTAAGGCTAACTATAACCATATTATCCTTTTTAAATATTATACCTTCGTCTCGTTTTATATTAGCGTTGTCTTTATAGCGTTGCTGGGAGATATAAGCTAGGGCTTTAAGCTAGGTTAAGATGCGCTTAAAGTGGTTAGCAATAGTATTAGCTTATAGGTACTCCTTCTTTGTATATATAGATAGGGCTAATAGCTGGGGGCCCGCTGGTTTAACGCCTAGATGTGGGTTGTAGCCATAGTTGGTAAAGAATGGTGAGATTTCTATAGTTTTATTAATCTGGTTGTTTATGGCAAACTTAGCAAGGGGGAGCCAATCTACCCAGTCATCTTAGGTAAAGCTCACAAAGGCGCATAGGTACTTATTTATTGCTGCATTAATAATCTTGGTTTGGCTATCTGTTTTAGGGTACTATGCGGAACTAGGGCTTAGGGTTACCTTTAGGCGCTAGTTTAGGCGACGCTAGAAGTTAGAAACAAATAAAGAGCCTCTATTAGAAACGATAGTATTCGGAGCGCCGTGTAACTTATAAACAGTGTAGATAAATGCTTTGATAAGCTCCTTAGTATCTAGGCCAGTAACAGGAATAAAGTGTTTTATCTTTGTTAGGCGGTCAATAACGACAAAGATATGTTTATATGTTTTGCCGTTATAAAGGCACTTAGGTAGGTTAACAACGTGGTTAATAGAGATATTGGTCTATAGGCGGACTGGTAGTTCTAGTGGTTTTAGGAAACTGGGCGGTGCTAAGTATAGGGTCTTTATACAGAAGCAGAGAGCGCAGTCTTTTACAAAGGTAGCCGTAAACTATAAAATACCTGGCTATTAATAGGTTTAATTAAGGAGGTCTAGTGTTTTAATGCGGCCTGGGTGGCCTATAGGACCCAAACTGTATATGCGGTGTATAACTTCTAGTTAGAGTTTAGGTGAATTAGGGATAAATACTTAATTCCTATAGTAGATTAGGCCGTTGACAATTAAATATTTAGATTTATTACAGCGGAGTAACTTCCTGATCTGCTTAGGCCAGCGACGTGCTTTACGGCCTTCCCGTTTGCGTAGCGCAGCTAATATATCCCTAGCGAGTTCATTCTCCTTATAGGCATTCTTAATAAGCTCCTTAAGGGGTTTTTTCTTAGACTCTAGGTCCATTACTGCAATAAAGTCTTTAACGCTTTGGTCTTGGGATTTGCTTAGCAGCTCTTCTAGGATAGTAGGGTTGACTTTTTTTTGTGGTAAGACAACGCGGTCTTAGTGTCGTAGACGTTTATTACTAGCATTAGTAGGTGCTACGCCTAGGAGACGGCTAAGAGCGTTTAGGATTGTGGCTTTGGTGCTAGGCCTATAAGTAATAATAAAGTTGAACTAAGAGAGGAACTTAGCCCATCAGACTTGGCGCTAGTTTAGTTGTTTTGTTATTATAAAGGTCTAGAGGTTCTTATAGTCTGTAATAATCTCAAATAGTTGCTTAGTTCCTTATAGTTTAGGGCGCTATTCTTCTAGTGCTTTTATAATTGCTAGGAGCTCCTTATCGTATATCTTATAGTTATATTCTAGGGCGGAGTGCTTGGCAGAGAAGAATGCGACTGGCTTAAGTTTGCTATCTTCGCCAGCTTGGTAAAGCACTCCTCCTAAAGCCTAGTTTAAGGCGTCTATCTCTACTACAGTTTTCTTTATATAGTTGTAGTATGCTAGGACCGGTGCTGTGGTAAACGCTGTCTTTAGTGTCTAAAAGGCTTGTGCTTAATTAGGGCCCTATAACCAATTGGTACTCTTCTTTAGTAGCCTAGTTATAGGTTCAACAACTATAGAGTAGCTTTGGATAAATCGTTGGTAAAAGTTCGCGAAGCTAAGAAATTGCTGTAGTTCTTTAATTAATATCAGGTCCTTCTATTTCTATAAGGCCTGCACCTTCTTAGGGTCTATAGTTATGCTATTAGTTAAGATAATCAAGCCGAGATATTTTGTTTTAGTAGCATAAAACTCAGACTTATTAATGTTAATCTGTAGTCTGGCGTTGCCGAGTCTCTAGATAACTTCATTTATATATTTAGTGTGCTTAGTGCGTGTTTTAGAGAAGACAAGGACATTATTAAGGTAGGCAGTATAGTAGTTATTAAGGGCGTTGTGTAAAACATGGTTAATATAGTTCTAGAATGTGGCGGGCGCATTATAGAGACTAAACAGTATAACTAATATCTTATAAAGTCCGAACTGGGTGATAAATACTGTAAGCTATTTATGACCTTCCGCAATCCGGATCTAGTTAAACGCAGCAATTACGTTAAGCTTAGTAAAGTACTTAGCACTATAGAGTGCATCAAGTGTCTCGCGGATTAGTGGCAATAGGTACCGATTCTTAATAGTAACTATATTTAGGCCTTAGTAGTTATAGCAGATTCGCATACTACCACCAGGTTTCGCAGCAAGGAGGAGTAATACAGCGGCTAGTAAGGTCAATTTACGGATAAAACCCTTATCCAGCATCTCGTTAATCCATTTCTTTACACAACTAAGTTTAGTGGGTAAGAGTGGTCTATTCTTATAATATGGGGCCTACTTTCTGGGTATAATCTTAATTTTATGGTCCTATGGTTGGTAAGGGGGCAGCTTGTTTGCATTTTTAGGGAGGAAGTATTCAATATATTCACGAAACTCTTTTAGTAAGCATTATAGAATATCTTTATAGGTTAATCCTGGTTTGCCTTTTAGGAATTTCTTAACATCAGTGTTAACTATCTTTTGGCGTAGAAACTCAGGCTTGGTTTTTAGGTTTGTCTTAAGGAAGTTATAAAAATAAAGGGGTAATACTTTATAGGCTTCCTCTATTATATAGTTGCCTTCTACTAGCTGGCGGAAAGATCTTTCTAATAGGTTTGGTACTTCTATTAGGCCTATAGGCAGCTCTTTAAGCAGCTATTAGTGTTCTTCTTATTTAACTAGTTCTACTAGCTCTGCTATATAGATCCTTATTACCTTTACGTCTTTTTATTTATAGAACTAGGTAAAATTAACGGCATAAGTGCATCTAATGTTGTCCAGGTTGGGGCGTATCTGGTTCTCTAGTGCTACGGCTGGGCTGGCACGGCTCGGTCGGCCTAGGGGGGCGGAAACGAGGCGGCGGCCCTGTACGGTACGCGTAGGAGATGGGTATAAGGTTGGGCGTTATGGGGGGGAGGTCTTAATTGCTCTAGTTTTAGTTTTAGCTGTAACATCTTTAGCTGTTATACATGCGGTCGTATATACGTATGGCAAATAACTTAAAGTTAGGTATCTTGTTGGCTAACCTAAGTTGAGCGGGTATATGTAGGGGACTTATAGTTCTGGCGGTGTTTGTTTTTTTAGGGATAGGGTAGTGGTCCAGTCTTCTAGAATCTCCGCTTTGTTTATTGCGTATATTAGGTCACTAGTATTAGGCACCTCTTCTACTATCAGCTAACGGTATCTAAGCGTTGGCCTTGCGATGCGTCCGCATAGTGCTACTTGGTCACAATTGGGAATGTGCTATAGGAGATAGTTGTAGGCATAGTAATTGGAGTCAAACTTAAGCTCTAGAGCAGGGAAGTCTGCCCTTAGGTTATGTTTTTTAAGCTAGGGCATTCCAAGAATTACTAGTATAGAGGGTAATAATTTCGTGATGTAGAAAAGTATAGATTCTGTATAGTAGCCAATTATCATTTTTGCTGTAAAGTAGTGGGTAATAAAGCTGAATGGGAGTCCGTTAGTAAGGCGGAGTGGTTTTAGGACTAGGAGTCTTTTTATTATAATATTATGCTTTTTTATAAGTAAGTCTTTGTCTATAAATACTGGTACTGTACTACTGGTGTTAATGAGGCTTACTATTTTAATGAAAACTTGTAGGAGTAGGTTGCGTAGTAAGGAGAGGTAGGTCTGAATAAGGATAGCATTTCTATCATTGTTTACTGTTCTAAGGTTAAGTGGCAGTTAACTTAGAATAAGGTCTAACTAATCTAGTAGCATAGATCTAATCCTTTTATTCTCCTCCCTGTATGGTTCTGACCCTTAGAGGCAACTTAGTCCAAGGGTTAGCCTTTTAATAACTGACTTATGGGGCTTAGCTGGTGGCTATAGTCTTGGCTAGTATGCCCTAATATATTGGTCTCCGACGGTGTATATATGCTAAAGGGTACTTTACCAATAATATAGCCGGTCTTACAATTGGTAGTAATATGGAGCACTTATCCATAGTTCGCGTATGGGACTATCAGCTGGGGCTGTATTAGGGAAGGCTATTATAGGGGCAGGTTTCTATATCCAAACTCATATCCTTATCTACGGTTACTGTTTTAGTTGCTATCCCCTCTACTAAAGAATCCGCCACGGCTAGAAGGGGGTTAGCGCGGTAGCATTGGGAGGAGATTTGGGTTTACCCTAGGGTTATAAGCATCTTTCCAGTAGCTAGGTTAATTATATGCTATACAGAGTCTATTATCTATACGGTGTCTTCGGACGTTATTAGGGAGGCTACTACTACCGCTACCAAATTTAACGGCGTTAAGGTCCATTAGGTTATTCTATAGTACCGGTACTAAGGTGTTATTATTAGGTAATATAGGTCAATAGCTACTAGCGGTACTTGGCTTAGCGGTATTCAGCTTTATATAATAGGCATAGTTCTGTAGGTTATAAGCGAACACGTCCATCTACTCACTCCAGCCTTTATAGTTAGCATCGCCAATCTTGCGGCTAAGGGTAAGGGCTAGGTCTTTTATCTTTAGTGAAATATTCTTCTTAAGCAAGTCCACTTTTTATTCCTTAGTCTTGTTTGCTTTAATTATTAACTTATTAAGCTCTGCTTTCTAGGACTAGTAGTTACGCTTGCCCTAGCTTAAGGTATCCAACTTATTTTTAGCCGCTTGGGTTGTATTAATAGTCTTATAGTGCTTCCTTATATACACGAGCATAGACTCTTGGTTGGAGAAGGTCTATTTGCTTAAGTTGTTTGGGTATATACGTAGTATATTAAGGCCATGCTTAACATAGTTATAGGCCTTATCTATTAGCATGTCTGACATATAGAGGATTTCGTCCATTAGAGTCTTAAAGCACTTTGCATCTCTCTAGAAAACGCCTTAGATCTTCGTTTCCTATATTTTAAATTTTTCTTGTTTTTTAATTAGTGATTCCTTGCCATTAAATGGGGTTGGATCTTTTGCTTTACGCTTTTTTCTACAGGGCTTAGTTAGAAGAGGGGAGCCAGTAGCTGTATTCTTCTTAGTAATGGTTTGGGTGAGTATAGTAATCTAAAAGCTTAGACTTTATATGGTCTTAGTATATGCAAGAGCTTATTATTCGTTTTGTTATATACGTGGTTCAAGCGTCTTAAGGGAGTTAATTCTGTGCTGAGCTTCTTTAAGTTAAGACTTTATAGTTTGGCCTTCGTTATAGACGGCTTAGAGGCCGTTCTTAACGCTAGTTAAAAAGGTTATATATATGGAAAGGTGCTGGAAGGTTCCTACCATATTAAGGTCCTTAGGGTACTCCGGGCCATTCCTAATTGCCTAGGCAATGTGGGTATAGGAGGTATTAAAGAGGCAGGCGAGCGCTTCGCGTAGGTTCGTCAACGGGGTATTATCCATATTATAGTTACCTATTTCAAGGGATCTAGGTAAGGCAATTAAAATCTATAAGGCTGGCTATAATGCTAAGATTATCTATAACTGTACTAAGATTGTTTAAGATTATACTAAGATTGTCTAGGACTGTGCTAGGGTTGTCTAGGACTGTGGTATAGTATTGTCAGTCGCGCCGGGTCGCGATTATACTGGGAAAACGGAGATAGTATATTTAGGAAGAGGGAAAAAACAAAGGTCGCGATGGGGCGCAATTAGAGATACCATAAACTGTCACAGTGCTGTAATACAAGTAGGCTAAATAACTACATTGTGGTATGAAGAGGAGAAGAAGATAGAAAGGGGGTATTATACATAAATAGTAGGGCCAGCCCGCCAAGGCGCTAATGGTGGGCCAGCTAACAGTAGGAAACAGTACGAGACAGTATATAACAGGTCAGTGCTGTGACAACTATTAACTAGCAAAAGAGAGAAGTAACCCTTAACTCTAAATACTGCAGAGAGACTTGCCTAGGGTATAGCCTAGCCGCCTCTATTTACTCCCTAGGATATCAACCTAAGGAAACCCTTATTACCCCATCTATAACTAACTGCCACTATATAAGCGCCGCGGCCTTCTACCACATAGCATGTAGAAAAGGCTAGACCATTGCTATAGCCTCCTAATTATAACTATATAAGCTTAATAAAGATTAGGACCACATCCTCTACAGTAATAGAATAGACATAGTTAACCTCCTAAAAAATAATACCCCTGCAGAACTCTACGGACTTTCACCCTTAGACTTTAAGAAGTTTATAAAGCTTAAAAAAGGACTTACTAACAAGGAACTCTATAAGCTCCTCCTTAAGAGATACTATAACTTTATTAACATATACTTATAAAAGAGCGCAGATATACTACCCCCACACTAACCTAATAACTATGCTATTAATATTAAACAAGAAAAAACGCCGCCCTATAAAAGACCCTACCTAATATTAAAAGACAAACTCCTAGTTATCAAAAAGTATATTAATAAGTACTTTAACAAAGGGTTTATTCGTCCTAATATATCCCTAGCAGCCACTTCTATTCTCCTTACTAAAAAGCTAGGAGGAGGTATTCAATTCTATATTAACTATAGAGGACTTAACGCTATTACAATCAAGAACTAATACCCTATACCGCTTATACACAAGACCCTTAAACGGCTTAGCCAAGCCAAAATCTATACTAAACTTAATATTATCGCCACCTTTAACCGCCTCTAAATACGGGAAGGTAACAAATAGAAAACCATATTTATATCACGCTTCGGCCAATTTAAATACACCATTATACCTTTTAGTGTATATAACGGCCTAGGCAGCTTCCAAAGCTATATTAATAATACCTTATAGGACTACCTTAATAACTTCTGCTCCGTGTACCTAGACAATATACTTATTTACAGCAACAACCCTTCTAAGCATACTAAGCACGTTTAAAAGGTCCTATAGCGCCTTAGAGACATAGGACTTTATATTAATTTAAAGAAGTATAAATTCTTAGTTATAGAAGTAAAATACCTTAAACTAATTGTTACTATTAAGGGTATCCATATAGACCCTAAAAAAGTATATATAATTACTAAATAGCAAACCCCCACCTATATTAAGAACATATAAGCCTTCCTCAGTTTCACCAACTTCTATTAGAAATTTATATACAACTTCTTAGGTATTATAGCACCACTTATAGCAATAATATAAATAAAGGGCTTTTCCGCGAAAGGAAGAAAAACATATCTACATTTTATCTAGACGCCTAAATACAAAAAGGCGTTCTAAGACTTAAAAGATGCGTTTATTAAAGCACCTATCCTAGCTTACTTTATACTAGGACAACAACTCTATCTTAAAACTAACTCCTCAGACCATATTAACGCGGGCGTCCTCTCCTAGATAGGTAATAACAGTCTCCTCTACCTAGTTGCATTCTACTTGTCTAAGCTTACACTATAAGAATATAACTATAAGATCTATAATAAGGAACTCCTCACAATTATATAAGTATTTAAGGAATTCTAACCAGAACTCTCTTTAGCAGAACCTAACCAGCCAACTAAGGTCCTTACAGATTATCGCAACCTTAAGTACTTTATAACTATAAAACAACTAAACTAACACTAAGCACGTTAAAACGAGTTCCTCTCCAGTTTTAACTTCAAAATCGTATATAGGCTAGGAGTATAAGGTACTAAGCCTAATAGCCTAACACACTATTCACAAGACCTTCCTTAGTTAGAAAATAACCCTTATAATTAATTCCAATAACAAATAATCCTAAAAGCATAAAACTTAGCCCTAAGTATACTACCCAAGACAGAACCAACCGCCCCTTAGCTTTATACTATAGAACTAGAGTTACCCCCCAAAATTAATAAACTTATTACCGCAGTATATAACACCCCTATTAACCCATTACTGCATTAACTAATTGCCGTAAAGATTACTAGCACCCATATACTGCCTACCAACCTCCAAAGCTTAGGCTAGATTAATATAGCAGCCTTAAAAGTAAAAGAGAACAGGCTTTATTATAGAGGCTATCTATTTATCCCCAACTTAAAAGACCTATAACGGCAACTAATCCAAATAGCCTACAACCTCCAATCAAGCGGCCATTTAGGTAAAGAAGGAACCTATAAGCTTTTTAGCCAATACTACTTCTAGCCCAAAATAATAGACTTAGTTAAACGCTTTATAAGCGCCTGCCACAGCTATAAATGTGCTAAAGCATTTTACATAAAGTACTAAGGACTGCTATACCCTCTACCAGTACCTATATAACAATGGGCAGATATTGCCATAGATTTCGTTATCAACCTACTACCTTATAAACAATATGGCTAAACCTATAAGAACATCCTTATAATAATATGCCGACTTATAAAAAAACGCCACTACGTCCCAACCAAAGGCGTAGCTATAAGCGACGTTGCCAATACCTTCCTCCGCAAAGTCTACCAACTATACAGGTTACCCAACTCTATTACATCTAACTAAGGCACGCAATTTAACTCTAATATATAGAGGCAGATCTACCAACGCCTTAGTATCTCCGTTAAGATATCTATATCCTTTTACTATAAAACTGCGGGACAACCGGAAAACGCTAATGCTAGTATAAAGGCGTACTTACAACAGGTAGTTGCCTATAGTTAGAACAACTAGGTAGACCACCTTTTACTAGGTAAATTTGCAGCAAATAACTATATTTTAGCCACTACAGGACTTACCCCATTCTTTACAAATAAAGGATATCACCCACAATCTAGTATAGAGCCACCAGAGCCTATCAATAAGAAACTACCATATAGAAAACGCCTTAAAATACTACTTGCCAATTAATATATAGACTATATAAAAGACCTACTTAACTACTGCAAAGGAGAGATAGCCTGGGCCTAAGCAAAACAAGCTTACTTCACTAACCACCACAGAACACCACCACCTAAGATACGTATTGGCGACTAGGTATAGTTAAATACACATAATATCTCCACACAGAGACCTATAAAGTCACTTAATTACAAGAACCTTAGCCCCTACCAAATTAAACAAGTTATTAATAAAGGAGCTATATATAAACTAGAGCTCCCACCTGCCTTAGCCACCCATAGGATATAGCCTATGTTTCACCTATAGCTACTACACCTTTACCAGCCTAACCCTCTACCAGGACAAACACAGCCTAAACCCCTACTAGTACTAATCCAAGATAAAAACAAAGACGAGAACTATAAGAAGTAGACCATTAAACAAATCATTAACTCTAAATACTTTAGCAAAGGCAGAGGATGGCAGCTCTACTATAAAGCTACCTATATAGGATTTAATATAGATCAGCCAGAATAGCAACTATAGGAAGATTTTAAAAACATAAAAGATCTAATTAGCGATTTCTACTATATAAACCCATAGAAACTAGGCCTAAGCAGAGATTTTATACCTAATCCCCTATAGGAGCCATCACAGCTAAATCATTATATATTACCATCACGTAACTACTCCAATGAGATATTAAGGAACTTTAACCGCCGGTTAAAGTTGTCTAATTAGTTAGATTTTAGACGCTAAGAAGAAGCTAACCAATTAGGATTTTCTATCCCCGGGATAGAAAATCGCTATTAGCTCGCTTACTACTAGCGCCTTAGCAACACCCTCGCACCTTACTAAGTCCCTAACAGCCTCCTTCCCCTCTATAGCCCAGTACCTTCGCATAGTAGCAACCCACAAGCTTTAAGTCAGAAGCACCTATATAAGCCCATCACACCTATAACAATATTCCTTCTTCTAAATACCCCAAGCATTTCCCCCTATATATATATAGCAACCACAGCGTCGCCAGAGCTCCGCCTCAATAGGAGGGGGGGTAGTATTACGGAACCTAACCATAGGGGCCTCTATAGGAGAACCTTGTGCTCTTGCATACACCTTGCGTACAGCTTATATCAGCTACGCGAGGGTATATCACCTCCTTACGCCCTCGACCCTTACAATCGATCGCGTAACGTCTTATAGACTCCCCAAATACATACGCTTTATAGCCATTGCCCGCGTTCTGTGATATTATGGTTGGTTAAAGCTTTAGAAGTATTTTAAGAAGCTTAATAAGGCTCTCCTCTACTACGCAGCTGTCCTACTATATTTTCTCTATAAACACTTCTATAAATATATATAGGCAGATTACCTAGATTAGCTAATTAAAAACAATATAGCTTTTCTTAAGCTTTAGTATTAATATAAAGCTTAACTAGAGCCTCTAACTATATTATTAAATCAGTCGCAGAAACAGGCACACGCGGCGTTAGGTAGAGATAACTATATTCACGCTAATACTCGTGGCTCTTAAGGCCTTGTTAACGTCAACGAATATAAGGCTTGGAAGGCTTAAGAGCCTCTTAACAACAATTACCCACTCGCGAACGATTCTATATTATATTAGTAGCAGGAGCAATTAACTTAGCTAAAGCTCTTAAGGATGGCTCTTAATATAATAACTATACCGGCTATAAGCGACGACTGCGAATAAGCGTTTAGTAAAGCTGGTGATCTTTTAGAGCTACGTTAATTAAGGCTCCGCCCTAATATTATTGCTGCTTTATAGTATAAACGCAGCTATAAAAAGATGGGCTTTAAAAGATCTAGTAAAAGCAGTAAGTTTGCTATAATCTATATAGGAAACAGCTGACGTCTAGGTGCTTTAGCAATAGAGTCCTTATTATTAAGGCTAAAGCCTCCCTTAAAGCCGTCCTTAACACCACGCCAAGCCTTATAATAGCTATAACTGCGCAAATATATTGTATAATTACTAAAGTTATGGCCGCAGAGAAGCTTTGGGGTGGCTTACAGCCTTAATCTTATACACTACACCAAATTTCTATATAAAATTAATCAAGCGGCCAAGCAAGCAAGCAAGCAGACGATTTATTTCAAACAAGCCAAGTAAGCAAGCTCAAGGTGTCAAAAATTGCAAGCAAGCAAGCTGAGGCTGCTCAGCTTGGCTTGCTTGCTTATTACCAACTCTGGGTATATACTATTGATATTGGGATTGGCCTGGACCACCAAATTAAACGGGTTTCCGTAGCAGATTGAAAAAAAGAAATTGGTTATCGCAGTGGCCTCTGATGTACACCTGGCGGAGAGGGGCCTTGGTGACAAGTGCATCGGCCTTGTTGGTGGGGCTAGGCAAGATATCGTTGGGTTCGGCAAAATAATACCCGCTAATTGCCTCTACAGTCGCTTCGGGAAAAGACGATCAAATGTCAGAAACCATAATCAAAAATAGAAATTTGCCGAATCCTCACCTGTTTGAACCCTTTTTCTATACTCGCGCATGCCACCACCCATCACCTTATTATTACCTTATATTTAAGGCCATGGGTAAACCTGCCTGGTCGACTAAATAGAAGTCGATTATATAAACTCTAATTAACCTCGGCAACGACGATTTCTATATAGAAGTTAAGACCCGCGTTCTTTAACCTACTCTTTAACGCTAGAGGGTAAATTTAAAGAGATTTAGCTAGATTAATCCACCAATTAAGGCGAGTGGTAGGCCGCTGCTGCTTACGGATAAGGCTCTAGATATATAACGTTAGGTATTATTAATATTAATTTATTAACGCGTACCTTAGGGTCTTCTTAAATACCTCTTATATAGCCTAAATGCCTATTTTAAAGAAATACTCTGGGTTTTATATAATAAATATAATATAATAGTGGCATGGAGTATGCTATTAGCTAAATTAGAGCGAAAGAGATGGAGTAGAAAGGTTAAAAGAATAATTGCGTAATAACGCAACCTAGGCCTAAGAGATGACTAAATTATTTAAACCTATGGCTATAGGCATAATTAGTTTATTTTTATTAATAAATCAGCCTATAATAAGAAGATAATAAATAGGAAGTATAGGTGGGCACCTATTAATAAGCCTGCTAAAGAAATGTTAGAATTAAAAAGATTTAAAAGATAAAGCTTACTGCTAGTGTATACCTAGTAGGGCTATATACCTAGTTAGTTAATATACTAAGGCTCTGTTAACGGGTTAATGTTTATTTAGTAGATAAAGAATAAGGTTCTTACTTATATATAGCCTTATCTATAGCCTTGTTTAGTTTTAGTAATAGATAATACGTTAATCTATTATAATTGTAACGGTGCTAGAGCGTGTCACCTACTACCTTCTGGGCATTCTACCAAATTCTACCATATGCTGCCAACACTACTTATGGAGCTAACCAATTAGGATTTTCCATCCCCGGGATAGAAAATCGCTATTAGCTCGCTTACTACTAGCGCCTTAGTAACCCCTTTATATCTTACCAATCTCTAATAAACTTCTTCTTCTCCTTAGCTTAGTATTCTTATATAGTAGTAATCTATAAGCTTCGGTTTAGAAGCATTTATATAAGCCTATTATATTATACTAAGCTCTCCCTATATTGCCTGGGAAGGCCTTAATAATATCCCACCCTAAAAGAAGACCTTTGTCTATAATAACGCGTTAACGCATTATACTTAGACACCAAAAAAAAACTTATACTACTACGTCTGGGAAGGCCTTAATAATATTCCACTTTTATAGGATAGACTATACTTAACCTACACCCTAGAATTAAACCTAAATTATACAATTTTAACGAACCTTAGGAAGCTAATAATAGCACTTAAAGCGAGCTTATTTAAAAGACCTACCTTTACCTAAGAGGAACATAAGATCTAGTTAGGATTAGAAATTAAAGATAATAACGACGTTATAGATATGCATAAGCAGATTCGTGCCCTTACAGCTAATTAGAAGGTTAATTATCTTTAAGCCTAAAGCATATAAGTATTACGGCGCTAGTGGAAAACGGTGGATTGTAGTGGTGGATTGTAGCGGACAATCGCGGACAGTTTCTTACTGTTTCAGACAGTCGCAGACAATCGTATAAAACCTCAAGCGGCGCTACCCTCCTTCTCTTTTCCTTTTTCTAGCTTTGGATCCTTATTTATAGACAATCCAATTATATAGGCTTACACGACCCTCTTGCCGTACTTATACCTTAATTAACTAAGTCGCTAATATTATCTAAAGCTCGTCTACTATTTCTTCCTAAGAAGGAACTTAAATATATCTATAAGACCACGAATAGAATAAGGACATAGAATAGGACCCTAAGGATATTACTAGAACTATAACGACAGGACAGAACTAAAAGATCATAAATAAAACGCGAAACCTAAAAAATAGGATACGCACGGACTAGAACCCTAGAAAATAAACAAACACCGGAAATTACCTAGTACCCCTACTACTATGCCAAGAAATATAGTAGCTGGTAAAGCCGCTGTAGGACCTGTAAATACCTTTAATAGTGAAATAGTTGCCATTTTAACCCCCTAGGAAGAGCTCGCAGCAGCTAATACTAAAATTAAACGGCTTTAAGAGCTGCTTGAAACTAGAGACACCCCTACGCCTAGTAATAGGTTATTGGACACCTAGAGGCTTACTATAGTCCTTAAGGCCCTAGCCTAATATACAGTATTAGCATTATCGCGATCTATAAAGATTATAGACCCCCTATTACTTATAGATAGAACTAACCCTATATTTAATAACTGGAAGCTTTAACTGCAGAATAAGCTTAAAGTTAATATAGACTACTTTCCTAATACCTAAGCTAAAATGGCATACGTCTTCGGCCGCACCGGCGGTGATGTATAAACACACCTATATCCGTAATACGCCTAGGACTTAGCAGACCCCTTTCTCTTTAAAAAAGAGATAATTAACTATCTATCTTCTATTTATAAGGACCCCTTTAAAGTATAAAACGCCTAGCTTAATTATAAAAGCCTAAATATAAAAACGACAGAGACCTTTTTAGCCTTTTAGACCCGCTTTCTACACCTAGCCAAATAGGCTTAAATCCCCTAGGAAGATCTAATGCCAGACCTCTTTAATAAGCTTACCCTAGACCTACAGCGCACTATACTACCAGTTTATACTACTATATAGACGCTTAAGGAACTTATAGACTAATGCCTAGCTATTAACTAGGGCCTTTATTAAATTAAGGTATATGCTAAGTAGTATAAGACTAGAAGCTCTGCTAACTAGAATACAAGTACTATAAGAATAGGCCGCAGCGCCCTAGTAAGACCTGCAACCCCTATAGCACCGGCTATACAGCCCGCCACTAGTTTAGCAGCTAGCTGTATAGCTAGTCCTACCATAGGTCTAATAAATACTTGGCCTATATACAGCAACCCCTATATATAGGCCCTTAATAATTAGGGAGCTTACTTCTCTTACGGCCAAAAGGGCTATATTATAAAGGATTGCCTAATAAACGCAAAAGCGGGCGAGATTCTATTAATCTAGAAGGATAGTATAGAGTTAGAAAAAGAGAAACCCTAAAGGAAAACTCCTCTCTAGGGTTAAAAGGGATTAATATATTATATATTAATCTAGGTTGGCTAGTTAGTAGAAGAAGCTGCACTATCCCTTATACTTTATTCCGCAATAGATATTAAGTTTTAATCTCTGCTTTAGCTAACTTTAGAGTAAATACCTTTGCCTTAATAGACACCTAATATACTATAAAGCTAGCTAATTTTCTAAATATACCTTTTAAAGAACTGCCTAAACTAATTTCTATTTGCGGGTATAACGGATAGATAGGGCTACCTATTATAACTATCTTATAAATTTACCTCTATGTTAACGGACAAAGGTAGTATAACATCCCCTTCCTTATTATGGACCTGGGAAGCTATAATATAATCTTAGAAAGAAAATGGCTAGCCTATCTAGTCCGAAACCCTATCCCTAATACCTTCTTTTATAAAGGAAATTAGTATTATAATAGAAAACTTTATACGGCTATAGATAGACACTATTTATTAGGCCAATACTATATATAGGGACCAGGCATTTAAAAAAGATATATAGCTTAATCCGCAACGGATCTATATACTATAACGCTCCTAGACTATTAATATTGTGCTACTAATACTAGGGACCTAGGAAGCTAGTAATTAGCTAGATAGACTAGGCCCTATATAGCCGTAAAGAATAGTAAGGGATATTAGACACTATACTAAATAAATAGACCGGAAGGATAACTTACAAAAAATGGAATGTAAGCTAAGGAAGACTGTAAACCCTATACCGCAAAATATGGTTTAATAAAAGCCTATAAGGAAACCTATGGACCTCCCACTAATTAATATCTGCTATATTAGCGCTATAGGGTTCTACTAGAACTTAGTTCAACCTAATACTATTGCCTTTATAACCAGCTTATATAAAATTAATTAAATAATTATAGAAAAGGAAGGTAAGCCTAGTGGACAGGAAAGTAAGCTTATAGATAAAGAGCTAGTAGAATAAAAACTACCCTATTAATACCAGAAGTTTAAGGATATATTCTCTAAAGTAGTATTGGATATACTTCCGCCTTACTAACTATATAACTATAAGATTAAGATCAAACCAGGTAAGAAAAACTCCCTTAGCTATACCCCCCTTTATTAGCAATCTATTGTTGAATTATAGGCTACTAAGTAGTACCTTGTTAATAGTCTATATAAAGGATTTATTAAGCCTAGCTAAGCCCCTTTTGCCGTACTAATTCTCTTTACTAAAAAGCTAAATAGAGGACTCTGTTTCTGTATTAACTACTATAAACTAAATAATATAACCCGCAAGGACCGCTATCTGCTGTCTCTATTTAATAAAACACTAGCTTAAATAAGTAGAGCTAAGATCTTTATAAAGCTTAATATCCGCCAGGTCTTTTACCAAATTAGAATAAACCCTAGATCTATAGATCTTACTACCTTTTAGACCTATTATAGATTATATAGATATAAAGTACTTCCTTTTAGACTAACTAACGGACTAGCTATGTACCAGCGATATATAAATGATATACTCTTTAACTACCTTAATGACTTCTATACGGCTTACCTAAATAATATTATAATCTACTCTAAGAACGAATTAGAATATAAAGAGCACGTCTATAAGGTCCTATAACGGCTCCACAAGGCTAGCCTCTAGGCTAATATTAGGAAATCGGAATTTGGTGTTAAGCGTATAAAGTACCTAGGATTTATTATTAGTATAGACGAAATTAAGGCAGACCTAAAAAAGACGGCTATAATTAACTAATGGGTTCCCCTAAGGACTATAAAGGGGGTATAGTCCTTTTTAGGTTTCTATAACTTCTACTAACGCTTTATTAGGAACTATAGTATGATTACTTAACCCCTTAGCCGCCTAACCTAAAAGGACCAGCCCTTCCACTTTAACACCACATATAGGCAGGCCTTTAATGAGCTTAAGAAATAACTAGTCTCCGCTCCCCTACTTGCCCACTTTAATCTAAAACGGCCCTCTATACTAGAAACTAATGCCTTAAACAGCGTAATAGCCAGTGTTTATTCCTAAAAGTAACCTAACAGAGAATGGCACCCTATTGCATACTATTTAAAGACTATAGTAGATGCTAAGCTAAACTACTATATCTATAATAAAGAAATACTGCCTATTATCTCTAGCTTCTAGCACTGGCGTGTATAGCTAAAAGGGACCCCTAAGCCTATCTAGGTAGTCTCTAATTATAAGGCCTTAGAATATTTTATAACAATAAAGGCCCTTACGGCCCGGCAGGTACGCTAGGCGGATATCCTATCCTAGTTTAACTTCCTAATTATATACCGGCTAGGCGCTATAAATTGTATAGATGCCCTTATAAGGTATAGACAGGACCTAGATAACTAAATAGCTATAAAGATCTTATTATAAACCTAAACGTTATTACAACTAGAGCACCTTAATCCCTAGATATAGGCAAAGCTAAATATAGACCCTTTAGACGCTAAGATATGTTCCATTAACTCTATGGAACTTAATCTTATTAATAAACTGCTGCAGGCAAACCGTACGGCCCCTTCTCTATAGAAGTACCGCAAAAAGGTAAAGAATGCTACTAGCCTATAGTCCCTTAAAAAAGGACTGCTTAAGCACTAGGAACGGCTAGTAGTAGCAAAGAAATAGAATTTATAGACTTAGCTTATCGCCGAAGCATATACCTAGGTCTCTACGGCCTACCCCAGAAAAAATAAAACCCGTAGAATTATTAGCGACCGCTACTACTGGCCTAGAATAGTTATGGATATTAACCGCTATATATAGAACTGTAACAACTGCTGTAGGTCTATAATTCTATAAAACAAAACCCTAGGGCTATTAAAGCCACTCCTAATACTAGAATACCCCTAGTAGTATATCTCTATAGACTTTTATAAGTTACCTACAGATCGCGACGGATATAATATGGTTATAATCCTAGTTAACTGCTTTAGTAAGCGTCCGTTCTTAATCCCCTATTATAAGAATATTAATGCTAAAGAGGCGGCCTAACTATATATCCACTATATCTACCAAATTTATGGACTACTAAATACTATTGTATCCAATTATAGGCCGTAGTTTATATTAGCCTTCTAAAATAAGTTTATCTAGATCCTAGGTATTAGGCTAAGGGGGTGTTCGGTTGCAAATCGCCTCCATTTCATAACCGTTCAATCCGTGCGCCTTTTAGTGTCGCCCGTTCTGTAATTAGTGGCGGCTACTACCGTGGCTCACTTGAATCTGTAATTGAGTCGATTGTTCGGTTGCAGCTCCAGAATGAAGCTCCAGATTTGACTTCGCATAATACGTGATTAACGCCGGTGAGCGATTCGAATGAGCCCCTCTCTGCCACGCCTCTATCCTCGGCCAACGCCCTCTCTGCGATCGACGCTTTCTACACTTTTGCCCACCTCCCGTAGGAGCCGTAGTAGAGTTACAGTAACGCCCGCGACGCCCCAAAAACAAGCTTATTGCGATTACGAAGATTAAGATAATAATATTATATAATAAAGGCTTGCAAATGCGACAGCAGTATCGCGATCGGGGCGTGCGCCATATTACAAGAAGTCGTCACTTTGGCACGTATGCGAGAGCTCCATATTGAAATGGAATATGGAATAGGAGCTCGAAGCTATATATTGAAACGGTGCCAAGAACCTCATTTTAACTACTGCATACAGTATAGCTTGCAAATTTGACGCGCTTACCGATATGGAGGTGCTCCATATTCAAAAGTCGTCAGATTTACCGAACAACACCCTTATATTCAGATTTGAGCTCCATTTCCGTTACAATATGGAGCCTCCATTTTGAATATGGAGGTGCAACCGAACGGCCCCTAAAGCTCTCTATAGCATACCACCCCTAAATAGATGGTTAGACGGAGATTATAAATTAATACTTAAACTAGAGACTCTGGCCCTTTGTTAACTACTTTTAGGATAACTAGAGCGAACTACTACCTATAATAAACTACGCCTAGGCAACCCTACCCTATAACTCTATAGGGTTTATACCTATTTAGCTAGAAATAGAATACTTACCCTATATAAGCTTTAACTAGGAGAGACCGGAAAAACCATAAACTATATATAAAAAACTATCTTATAAGGAAGCACAGCAGTATACTAGACGCTTAGAAGAAGTATAGACGGTAGCCCATATAAACCTAGAGAAGGCCCAGAAATTAATAGAACAATAGACAAATAAGCATAAGCGCAAGCCTAACTTTACTATAGGCAATAGGGTCTGGGTTATAATAAAGAACTAGAAAACAGAACGGCCTAGCTATAAGCTAGACTATAAGATAGCAGGACTATATAAGATGTAACCAACTACCTGTACACCGCCAGAATACCAGTCTGACTCGCCTGCATATTGACTTGCTCACCGACTCGGTCACTGACTCGGTTAATGACTCAATCAATCACCCCTTATTGTCTACACCTTTTATGTATATATACCACCTGATTTCCATAGATTTACAATTAAGTCGCTTACTCAATTCTCCCACACTTGCACTGTTACATAAGATCCTTAATAAAGAAGGCAACTTATATAAGGTTAAACTCCCAGACTTAATTAAAGTCTACCCTATTTTCTTACTAGATAAGCTATAGAAGGCTATAAATAACCTACTACCTAGACAAAAGAATAAGCCTCCACTGCCGATTTAAGTTAATGGTAACGATAAATAGAAAGTTAATAAAATACTAGCCTATAAACTAGTATAAGAAATACTAAAATACTATATCTAATAGAAAGGTTATAATCTAGACCTAACCTAGTACCCCACCTAGAACTTTATAGGCTGCCCCTAAAAGCTTAGAGAATTCTATAACTAATACCCTAACAAGTTAGGACCCCTAAAGTATCTAGATAAGTAGATAGAGTACTAGTATAGCGAAGATAATAAGCTATCTATTAAGTATAAAGATAAGAATACCCTATAAACATAATATGGATATATAAAGCCTAAGGGCAGGCTTTTTTAGAGGGGGGGGTAATGTTACGGCACTAGTGGAAAATGGTGGATTGTGGTAGTAGATTGTGGTAGACAATTACAGACAGTTTCTTACTGTTTTAGACAGTCGCAGTCACGTAACCAGACGATCGTATAAAACCTCGAGCGGCGCTACCCTTCTTCTCTTTTCCTTTCTCTAGCTTTGGATCCTTGTTTATAGACAATCCAATTGTATAGGCTTGCACGACCCTCTTGCCGTGCTCGTACCTCGATTGACTAAGTCGCTAACAATAAGAGACTCTAAAGGAGATCCTAGAAAGTCTTACTGCCTTATAAAATAGCCCAGCCTCCCCTTTACAAAGCCTTAGTTAATCTATTTACTTAACTAAATACGATATACTAGAGAATACGACATAATAATAAAGTAATTAAAGTCTGTTAAGCTTTCTAACCCTTAACCGCTATTTAACAGGATAGACCCTACCTTTAAAAATTAGAGGATTTAAGTATAAGGATAGCTCTATATTAACTATAACCATTTCCCAGCTACTATCTATATTTATCTAAATAAAGTACAGGATACCCGTTATAACTATAACCGCTTAATAATAAAATTAAACTAATCCTTTACTAAGTTCTAGACCTAATTATTATACTTAGTAGGCGAAGGCCAGGTTCCCCCTAAGAACTATTGTTTAGACCTATACAATAAGCTAACGGTCTGACTATAAAAGAAGATTATAGTAGCCTTAGACGACCTACTAACCTACTAAAGACTTATAGCCTAATATTTGTTGCTAGATTTAGAACTAAAACGAATTAATGCTTGTTCTAACTGACTAAAGAAGTTCCGCAGTAACTAAAACCTATTTGCTACGCTAATAGGAGCTGGTGTTGGAAGATAAACTATAACCGCCCTTATATTAAAAGCGGTCACAACTACCTACCCACGAGCCTCGTCTAAATCACTATATACTATACCTTTAGCCAATGCTTGTTATAACACCCTAATTAGCCTTACTATGGTTACGTACTTTAATTACGAAAAGGATAGTTACTTTGCTATATTCTGCCCAGAGCTAAAGGATATAGGTAATATTAAGGAAATAAAGGAAGAAGAAATATCTAATAAGTTAGGAAAAGAAGAACCTTAGGGAAAAACTCCTCCCTAGGATATCCTATTAATCTTAAAGAGATTAATTTAAGTTAGCTAATAGGTGGAAGACACTTTATAGTTCTATATATAGTATCTTAAAATAGATATAAAGTTAATATAACTGCCTTTATTAACACTAGAGCAAATAGCTTTACCTTTATAAACACTACTTGTGTAAATAATTTTGCTAAGTTCTTAAATGTAAACGCTACCCAACTAGAGAAGCCTATTTAAGTAAAAAGCTATAACGGCTAAGCCGGTAAGCCGGTTACCCATATCTTAAAGCTATATATTACTATTAATAGACAACGCTAGTTTAGTATCCCCTTCTATATCCTAGACCTAGGGTCCTATAATATAATCCTTAGCTAAACGTTTAATAAAGACAGTTTATCTGGCTAGAGAATAGACTAAAGTTACCCTCCTTTATTAGAGAAATCCGTACTAACTATAAGACATTAGCTATAAAGGCCGACCCTATCTACTAGTAAGATATTAGGGACCGCGACCTAGCCTTTACTTAAGAAGATACCCGCCGTAAGGCTAGTAAGAACTCTATACTAATAAGAATACTCCCCTAAAAGACTATAGTTAAAAAGGACTCTACTTATAAAAGTAAAATGGATAGTAATGTAAACGACTTCTAAATTATGGAGATCTAGCTAATAGAAAAGAGGATATACTAATAGGACGTAGAGGATAACCTTTAGAAGATGTAATAAGAGCTAAAAGGAGTAAAGATAACGCTAATATATTAAAGGCCCCTAAGGCCGCGGACACCCCTACTATTATACAACCCCCCTATAGTAGACATTACGGCAATTAGCGCTATAGGTTTTTACTTTAATATATATTGGAAGGACAATAAGGTCTTTGTAACTAGCTTATATAAAATTAACCAGATTATTAATAAGAAGGAAGAAGGGCTAGTAGAAGAAACTAATAAGGAGCTAGTTAAGCGCCTTCTCCCTATATACCTCTTAGACTATAAAGACGCGTTCTTAAAAGCAGCCTTAGATATACTGCCCCCTACTAAATCTATAATTATAAGATTTAACTAGAGGCCAATAACTCTCTAGGCTATAGCCCCCTTTACTAGTAAACTATAAAGTAACTAAAAGTAACCAAGCAGTACTTAATTAATAACCTCTATAAGGGATTTATTAAGCCAAGTTAGGCCCCTTTTACTTCCCCTATTCTATTTATAAAGAAACCTAATAAAGGCCTTCGCTTCTGTATTAACTACTAGAAACTAAACACTATTACTTAAAAAGATTGTTACCCTCTCCCCCTAATTAATAAGACCCTTATACGCCTAAGCTAAGCCAAAATCTTTACTAAGCTTAATATCTACTAAGCTTTCTACTAAATTAGGATGGACCATATATTAGAGGATCTAATAACGTTCTGCACCTACTATAGTTCTTATAAATATAAAGTTCTTTCTTTTAGACTAATAAATAGGCCAGCTATATACCAACGGTATATAAATAATGTTCTTTTTAACTACCTTAATAAATTCTGCACGGCATACCTAGATAATATTCTTATATACTTAAACAATAAACTTAAGCACCAAGTTTACGTTAAAAAAGTCCTAAAGAGGCTGCGTAATATAGGCCTATAAGTTAATATTAAGAAATATAAATTTAAAGTAAAATGAATAAAGTACCTTAGGTTTATTGTTAGCATAAAAGGAATTAAAGTTAACCCTAAGAAAGTTGAGGTAATATATAATTAGAAACCCCCTTATATTATAAAAGGCATCTAGTCCTTTCTCAGCTTCTATAACTTCTACTATTAGTTTATCCGTAACTATAGGGTTATAGCTAAGCCTCTTATATAACTAATAAAGAACAACACATCTTTTATTTTTAATGATAATTATATAGAAGCTTTTAAGGAGTTAAAGAACCAACTTACCTCCTCCCTAATTCTCCGTTACTATAACCTAGACCTTAAATTAATACTAGAAACGGACGCCTCCAATAAAATAGTAGTGGGAGTTCTCTTACAGTTATACCTAAATAGTAAGTAGTACCCTATTACGTTTTTCTTAAAGATAATGGCCCTAGCTAAGTATAACTATAAGGTACACAATAAGAAAATACTAGCTATTATATAATTGTTATCCCAGTAGCGCGTAAAGCTTAAAAGCACAGACTCTTAGATTAAAGTCTATACTAATTATAAAGCCCTTAAGTATTTTATAATAATAAAGCAGCTTACTAGTTAATAGGCTAGGTAGGCTAAAATACTCTCCCAATTCTTCTTTACGATTATATATCGCCCTAATAGGCAAAATTCTAAAACTAATACCCTTACCTAAAGAGAATAGGATATAGAACCATAGGATAAGCTAAAGGCTTAGCACCAGACACATGCCCTTCTCTATCCCAAATAGCTTAACCTATATATCCTTAAGGAACTAAGCTCTAAATAGAATAAGCTGGCGCCTATAGAAGGAGATATCCTAAATAAACTAATAGGACTAATTAACCGTATCCTAATCGCGAACCGCATAGCTAAATTCCTAAAAGCCCTTCGCGACTAAGCTATAGAAGGCAACCCTAATTTAGAAATAGAAGACGGACTGCTTTTATACTAAGAACGGCTTATAGTTCTAGACATTAACAACCTATAAATAGAGCTAATCCGTAAAGCCTACTATTAAGTCTTTATAGCGCACCCTAGTTAAAATAAGACCTACTAACTACTAGCGCCTCGCTACTACTAGTAAGGACTCCTATCTAACATAGAATAATTTATTATAAATTATTATGCTTGTAAACGGGTAGATACCCCCTACGATTAAACCCCTAAATAGTTATAACCACTACTAGTTCCTAAACGCCCTTAGCAGCATATTATAATAGACTTTAAATTATTCTTAAAGGACAAATATGGCTATAATATAGCCTTTATAGTAATCGACCAACTAAGTAAGTAAGCTGTTTCCCTCCCTTACTTTAAAACTATAACTGCAAAAGATATAGCCCGTATATATATTAACAACATTTACCAGATCCATAGCGCTTTTAAGTTAATTATCTCTAACCATAGACCCCAATTTATATTAGACTTCTAGGACGAATTCTACCGCATCCTTAGGATTAAGATTAAGCTCTCTACCGCATTCTACCCTTAGACTAATAGCTAAACTAAGATTATAAACTAGTACCTTAACTAGCAACTTCTCCCCTTTATTAATTACTACTAAAACAACTAATTAAAACTACTGCCTATAATAAACTACGTACAGCTTATACTCCCTTATAATAGTATAGAAATATCGCCATTTAAGTTACTCTATAGATATAGGCTACAAATATCCTTTAATTGGGATAGACCTATAGGACCTATAACGGCCCGCAAACGCCTTAGCTATAAAGAGGCCCAGATATTCGCTAAGAGAATATATAGGGCCTAGGAGACTGCCTAAGCAATTATAAAAAGGGTATAAGAGAAGAAAGAGGCTAACGTAAACCAATATCGCCGTAAGGTAGACTTCTAAGTAGGAGATAAGGTATAGGTATTAACAAAAAACTAAAAGACCTAAAGGCCAAGCTATAAACTAAACTACTAAATAGCTGGCCTCTACGAAATCCTTAAGAAGGAAGGGCACTTTTTTAGGGCTAAGCTACCAGAGTTAATAAAGATCCACCCTATCTTCTCTTTAGACCAACTATAGAAGGCTACAGATAACCTATTACCTAGATAGTATAATAACCCCCCACTACTAATTTAGATTGTAGAGGACAAGGAATAAAAAGTTAAAGAGATCTTATATCATGGAACGCGGGCAATAGCTACAAAGTATATGTATTTAGGGAGTCTACAAGACGTTGCGCAATCGATTATAAGGGTCGAGGGCGTAAGGAGGTGATATACCCTCGCGTAGCTAACATAAGCTGTACGCGAGGTGTACGCAAGAGCACGGGGTTCTTCTATAGAGGCCCCTACGGTCAGGTTCCGTAACACTACCCCCCCTCCTATTAAGGCGGAGCTCTGGCGACGCTGTGGTTGCTATATATATATAGGGGGAAATGCTTAGGGTATCTAGAAGAAGGAATATTGTTACAGGTGTAATGGGCTTATATAGGTGCTTCTAACTTAAAGCTTATAGGTTGCTACTATACGAAGGTACTAGGCTATAGAGGGGAAGGAGGCTGTTAGGGACTTAGTAAGGTGCAAGGGTATTACTAAGGCGCTAGTAGCAAGCGAGCCAATAGCGATTTTCTATCCTAGGGATGGAAAATCCTAATTAGTTAACTTCTCCTTAGCGTCTAGAATCTAACCAATTAGACAACTTTAACTAGTAGTTAAAGTTCCTTAACATCTCATCAGAGTAGTCACATAACGGTAATATATAATAATTTAGCTGTAACGGCTTCTATAGGGGATTAGGTATAAAATCTCTGCTTAGGCCTAGTTTCTGTAGGTTTGCGTAGTAGAAATCGCTGATTAGATCTTTTATATTTTCAAAATCTTCCTATAGTTGCCATTCTGGCTAATCTATATTAAATCCTATATAGGTAGCTTTATAGTAGAGCCGCCGTCCTTTGCCTTTGCCAAAGTATTTAGAGTTAATAATTTATTTAACGGTCCACTCCTTATGGTTCTCGTCTTTGTTCTCATCTTAGATTAGTACTAATAGGGGTTTAGGCTATGTTTATTCTAGTAGAGGGTTAGGCTAGTAAAGGTATAGTAGCCATAGATAAAACATAGGCTATATCCCATGGGTAGCTAAGGCAGGCAGGAGCTCTAATTTATATGTAGCTCCTCTATTAATAACTTATTTAATCTAGTAGGGGCTAAGGTTCTTATAATTAAGTGACTTTATAGGTCTCTATATGGAGATATTATATGCATCTAACCATACCCAGTCGCTAATACGCATCTTAGGTAGTGGTGTTCTATAGCGGTTAGCAAAGTAAGCTTATTTCGCTTAGGCCCAGGCCATCTCTTCTTTACAGTAGTTAAGTAGGTCTTTTATACGGTCTATATATTAATTGGCAAGTAGCATCTTAAGGCGTTTTCTATATAGCAGTTTCTTATTAATAGGCTCTGGTAGCTCTATACCAGATTATAGGTAATATCCTTTATTTGTAAAGAACGGGGTAAGTCCTATAGTGGCTAAGATATAGTTATTTGCTGCAAATTTACCTAGTAGAAGGTAGTCTACCCAGTCGTCTTAACTATAGGCGACTACCTATCATAAGTACGCCTTTATACTAGCGTTAGCATTTTCCGGTTATTCCACAGTTTCGTAGTAAAAGGATATAGATATCTTAACGAAGATGCTAAGGCGTTGGCAGATCCGCCTCTATACATTAGAGTTAAATTACGTGCCTTAGTTAGACGTAATAGAGTTAAGTAACCTATATAGTCGGTAGACTTTATAGAGGAAGGTATTAGCAATATTGCTTACAGCTACGCCTTTAGTTAAGACGTAGTGGCGTTCTTTTATAAGTCGGTATATTATTATAAGGATGTTCTTATAGGTTCAACCATGTTGTTTATAAGGTAGTAGGTTAACAATAAAATCTATAGCAATATCTGCCCATTATTATATAGATACTAGTAGAGGGTATAGCAGTCCTTAGTACTTTATGTAAAATACTTTAGCACATTTACAGCCATGGCAGGCGCTTATAAAGCATTTAACTAAGTCTATCATTTTAGGCTAGAAGTAGTATTAGCTAAGAAGCTTATAGGTTCCTCCTTTGCCTAGGTGGCCGCTTAATTGGAGATTATAGGCCATTTAGATTAGTTGCCATTACAGGTCTTCTAAGTTAGGGATAAATAGACGGCCTCTATAATAGAGCCTGTTCTCTTTTACTTTTAAGGCTATTATATCAATCTAGCCTAAGCTTTAGAGGTTGGTAGGCAGTATATAGGTACTAGCGATCTTTGCGGCAATTAGTTAATGCAGTAATAGGTTAATAAGGGTGTCATATACTGCGGTAATAAGTTCGTTAATTTTAGGGGGTAACTCTAGTTCTATAGTATAAAGCTAAGGGGCAGTTGGTTCTGTCTTAGGTAGTATACCTAGGGCTAAGTTTCGTGCTTTTAGGATTATTTATTATTGGAATTAATTACAAGGGTTATCTTCTAACTAAGAAAGGTCTTGCAAATGGCGTATTAGGCTATTAGGCTTAGTACCTTATACTTCTAGCCTATATGCAATTTTAAAGTTAAAACTAGAGAGGAACTCGTTCCAACGTACTTAGCGTTAGTTTAGTTATTTTATAGTTATAAAGTACTTAAGGTTGCAATAATCCGTAAGAACCTTAGTTGGCTAGTTAGGTTCTACTAAGGAGAGTTCTAGTTAGAATTCCTTAAACGCTTATATAATTACAAGGAGTTCCTTATTATAGATCTTATAGTTACATTCTTATAGTATAAGCTTAGACGAGTAGAATATAACTAGGTGGAGAAGACCGTTATCGCCTATCTAGAAGAGGACGCCCGTGTTAATATAGTCTAAGAAGTTAGTCTTAAGGTAGAGTTATTATTCTGGTATAAAGTGAGCTAGAATAAATGCTTTAGTAAACGCATTTTTTAGGTCTTAAAACGCCTTTTCGTATTTAGGCATCCAGATAAAATATAGATGTATTTTTCTTCCTTTTACGAAAAGGCCCTTTATTTGTATCATTACTATAAGTGGTGCTACAACACCCAAGAAGTTGTATATAAATTTCCAATAGAAGTTGGCGAAACTAAGGAAGGCTTATACGTCCTTAATATAGGTAGGGGTTTGCTATCCAGTAATTATATATACTTTTTTAGGGTCTATATAGACACCCTTAATAGTAACAATTAGTTTAAAATATTTTACTTCTGTAACTAAAAATTCACACTTCTTTAAATTAATATAAAGTCCTGCATCTCTAAGGCGCTATAGGACCTTTTAAACGTGCTCAGTATGCTTAAAAGGGTCATCGCTATAAATAAGTATATTATCTAGGTATGCGAAGCAGAAGTCGTTAAGGTAATCCCATAAGGCATTATTAATATAGCTTTAGAAGCTGCCTAGGCCGTTATATACGCCAAAAGGTATAATAGTGTATTTAAATTGGCCAAAGCGCGATATAAATGCGGTTTTCCATTCATCACCTTCCCGTATTTAGAGGCAGTTAAAGGCGGCAATAATATCAAGTTTAGTATAGATTTTGGCTTAGCTAAGCCGTTTAAGGGTCTCGCGTATAAGCGGTATAGGGTATTAGTTCTTAATCGTAATAGCGTTAAGTCCTCTATAGTTAATATAGAATTAAATACCTCCTCCTAGCTTTTTAGTAAGGAGAATAGGGGCGGCTGCTAGGGATATACTGGAACAAATGAACCCTTTATCAAGGTGCTTATTAATATACTTTTTAACAACTAGGAGTTCGTCTTTTAATATTAGGTAGGGTCTCTTATAAGGCGGCGTTTTTCCTTATTTAATATTAATGGCATAGTTATTAGGTTAATATAGGGGGAGTGTATCTACGCTCTTTTATAAGCATATATTAATAAAGTTATGGTATCTCTTAGGGAGGAGCTTGCGGAGTTCCTTATTAGTAAGTCCTTTTTTAAGCTTTATAAACTTCTTAAAGTCTAAGGGTAAAAGTCCATAGAGTTCTATAGAGGCATTATTTTCTAGGAATTTAACTATGTCTATCCTATTACTATAGAGAACATAGTCCTGATCTTTATTAAGCTTATATAGTTATAATTAGGAGGCTACGGCAATGGTCCAGCCTTTTCTATATGCTATACGGTAGAAGGCCGCGGCGCTTACATAGTGGCAGTTGGTCATAGGTAGGGTAATAAGGGTTTCCCTAGGTTAATATTCTGGGGAGTAGATAGAGGCGGCTAGGCTATACCCTAGGTAAGTCTCTCTGCAGTATTTAGAGTTAAAGGTTACTTCTCTCTTTTGCCAGTTAATAACAGGGTTGTATTATTTAAGCCAGTTTATTCTAAGGATAATAGGGTAGTTCGCAAATGGTGTAATATAGGCCTAGAGCTCCTCCTGGTGTCCGTTTATATTTAGGTAGAGTTGTACTATATAGGTAATCTTTTGTGCAGTATAACTACTATTAGCAAGTTATAGGGCGTAGGCTTTGGCGAGGGGTAAGGTAGGTAGGTTATAAATATATATAAATTAGGTATCTACAAATTTATTAATAGCTCCGCAGTTAATTATAGAACGGGTTTTATATTATTTCTTAGCGGTAGTTCTCTCTATAGGTAAGACTATTTACTTCTATTCTTCCATTCTTACTAAGCTATCTATTAAGCAAGCCGATATATAGATCCCTCTATTATTAGAGTGTCCCAACCTATAACTTAGGGCTAGGACTTTGCGTTTTCCGCTTTTATGTCTGATTCTACTACTATTACTACATCTTTATCTTGTGCGGTAGCGGCATATAGCGACATATTTGGTGTCTAGGGCATAGGGTTAGGTATTTAACGGCGGCTACTAAACCTAGCCATTGGGCAGTTTAGGCTATAGCTATAATAGCCTTCTTAATGGCATCTATAGCAACGCCTTAGCTTCTGGAGTAGCTCACGCTCTCTATCTAGTAGCTTCTTTAGGAAGGCTGGTATAGAGAGGTTAATATTAGGACCAGTGGTGTTGCTTAGGGTAGTAGGTATTAGTAGTTTAGTAGGTCTAGAGGGCTTCTATAGGGAGGTCTTTAGGTAGGGGTTTGCAGTAGTAATCTAGTTCAGCCGTTGTTTAATCTTCTATAGGGCTGCTACCATATTATAAACGTTATTATAGTTATGGCTGGCGGCTGCGTGACTAAGGCAATAAGTGACTTTTTTAAGGAGATCTTCCTGGTCTTTAGCGTCGTCTTAGGCAAGGACTCCGGTGTATTCCTAGAATTTAATATAGAACTCATTAAATAATTTAGTAGGACTTATCTTTAGGGCGCGTAGTTTAGCTTAACTAGTGGCTACTAGGTTATAGTTGCAGTATATTTAGTTAAGGTCGTTAAGGACTTCCTAGTAGAACTGCCACTTTTAGGGACTGCTAGTCTCCTATTAAGCGAAAAGCCTATTAAACAGAATGCCCTTTGTTTGTCTAATAATATAGCCAATCTTAGTATCTTCTGTGGGGAAAAGGTAGGCGCTCTAGGCTAGTTTCTCGCGGGTTTATATCTTCTAGTAGCTATATTCCTTGCGGTCACCCTTAAAGATTAGGGGATTAGGGTAGCGTATATTAGACCCTATAGTAGTAGTTTAGGTTTAATTGTTATAGCTTTTGTTATTGCCGCTGCTATAGTAGGGGTTCCTATTAAGTAAAGCTGCTTGGCGCTGACCTTCCGTTAAGCATTAAGTAGGTAAGGTTGCCAGGGGCGTAGAGACTTAGGTGGCGTTATATACAGTAGAGAGGTATCTGGTATCGTTACAAATATACTCGTTAAGCTAAGATTATAGGTATTTAATTATACCCTCTCTCTTAGTAACTATAGCAATAAGTATAATCTTGGCCTTCTTTAATTATTAGATGTTATATTTAGACGCACGGAGGTCGTCTTTAATCTCTTAACATGTGTTATTAGCGAGCGCCTCACAAGCTTATAGGTCTTGGATAATATTATAATCTTAGGCAGCACGCATCTCAGCTTGTATAAGCTTTAGATAGTAGTTCTATAGAAGGCGGTAGTATTTATTAGGTTCTTATGCTACTATTTTTGCAAACATCTTGGCGTCTTGTATTTTAATCTCAATAGGTAGTAGCCCTTTAGCTTATTTATCCATGGTTGTATAGTTAATAAAGGATAAGACATTATTAATGTCCCCCTTATGGTCGTCATAGTCTTTTAAGCCACTAGGCTTCCCTTTAGGGGTTAAGGCTAGGGTTAACAAATTAAATCCTCCTAGGACTGATTAGTGTCGTGGTTTTAATATAGGTATTAGGTTGTTCTTTAAGTTTAACATAGTAGCTAGTAAGGAATTTTGTCTTACTATTATTAATTCTTTAGGAGTACAAAGTAAGGTAACTCATGGACACGCTGCTTCTGGCAGCGTCTGTGGTATTGTAGAGATGTAGAATTGGTTATAGGCTAAGCGTCAGTAAAGAAAAAGGCGCAACGTAATATTACGGAACGCGGGCAATGGCTATAAAGCGTATGTATTTGGGGAGTCTATAAGACGTTACGCGATCGATTGTAAGGGTTAAGGGCGTAAGGAGATAATATACCCTCGCGTAGCTAACATAAGCTATACGCGAGGTGTATGCGAGAGCACGGGGTTCTCCTATGGAGGCCCCTATGGTCGGGTTCCGTGATATCTTAGCAGTTAAGAAGGACCATAGTACCTTAAAATACTATATAAGCTAGGTAGGTTACAATAAAGATCTAAAATGGGACCCTATATCTAATTTTAAGTACTCTTCCTATAAGCTATAAGATTTCCACTTAGCCTACCTATACCTCCCTAGACTACCACATAAACTAAATAGCTAGATTAAATACTAAGAGGAAGGGTTAGATAACTATAATAATAAAGATAATAATAAAGAACTTAGACAAAGCCTAAGGGCAGGCTTTTTTAGGAGGGGGGGTGATATAATGGTACTAGAGCGCGTTACCTGCTACTTTCTAGGCATTTTGCCAAATTCTACCATATTCTGCCGACACTACTTATAGAGCTAACCAATTAGGATTTTCCATCCCTGGGATGGAAAATCGCTATTAGCTCGCTTACTACTAGCGCCTTGGCAACTACTTTATATCTTGCCAGTCTCTAATAGACTTCTTTTTCTCCTTAGCTTAGTATTCTTATATAGTAGCAATCTACAAGCTTTGGTTTAGAAGTATTTATATAAGCCCGTCACAATAATAAGGTATATAGTAACCATAAAGGATAGGCGCGCTAACGCTACTGCTTACTTAAACCTAGGAAGTTTAACGCCTCTACAATGCTACTGGTATTAAACTTAAATATCTTCCTCCTTACTTACCCAATTTTAATCTAATTAAGGCCTCTTTTTATAACTTAAAGTAATAGCTGCGTACTTATTGATTTAAAGCTAAACTATAGAATAACTTTAGCAACTTTTTAAACTATGCAGTAGAGTAATAAGGATTTAATAAAAGGGCAAAAGGCCATTTCTTACGGGTAGGAATTAAGCAGTAGATAAAGGGAAAAATAAGGTCTATTATTATATAGAGCGCCTACTAATTAAGACGTTAAGTAAGGCCTCTACTATAGCACTATAATATCGCTAATCTATTCTAAAGTCCTCTAAGTTATCTACTATGCGATTAATAAGCCTATATATTAAGCCAACTCTATATAGCTTTATATGGCCTATATTATTATTAAGCAGTACATACTTAAGTATCTTAAAGGTATAGTACTTGTTAACTAAAATTAACTCCGCTTTAGTAAAGGTATAGGCAAAAGTTAGATAACGGCTTTATAGCTATTTAATAAAGACGCTAAACCTACTGTCTAATTATTTAATATTGCTGTAAGTGGGGCTACTAAGTAGTAGGCTAGTAGAAGGCGTATTTAAGAGTAAATGGTAAGAACTGGTGGGCGTTTTAGAAGATAGAATAGAATTAAATAGGGCGCTCTATAAAGAAGGCACTAAAAAAAGTCTTATATTTAGTATAGAATCTACTATAAAATAACTATTAGCAATGGCTGGTAATATAGAAGAAGGCAGTACTGCCTATATAGCACTCTATAACTATTATAGCGTCTACTAGTTCTACAGCTAGTTCTACTATAGTATTTGGCTCTACTACTGCATCTAGTTTATTAAAAGCGTTAATTACGTTTATAATGGATCTTATTATTAAATAGGATTGACTGGTAATTATATAACTATAGTATAAGCCTTTTATTACTGCCGTTGTTAGGGGGGGAGCTTAATTCGTCTATACTATAAGGGTTACCTTAATAGTGCTTATAGCTACCCAAAGACGCCTTTATATCTTTTTTATCCTCCTTATCCTATAGGTACTAACTATACTTAATTTTTAACAGTAAGGATAGATCTAGTATATTAACCGTAGCTTTTTTCTATTCTATTGCTTCTAACCAGCGCATTAAGTGGTAAGATAGTATTAGGTAGTGCTTTAAGTCGGATTTAAGACAGTATATAGTACTGTGCTGTTAAAGGCAGCAATGGCATTTAAGCAGCGTATATAAATGCTTGTCTTCAGCTTCTGCACGTTTACGCCGTTTAGTAGCCTCTTTTTATATTTTAGTAGTAGTTAACGCCTTCTTTTTACTAGTAGCTTCCTCTACTATACCTTTATAATCCTCGCCAGATAACTCTACCTCTTTATTAGCCGCTGCTTTAATTAGAATACCTCTTATTTAAAGCGCCGCATTAATAGCCGTAGTAAAATTAGCGTCTCTAGTATTAGCAGACGCGTTAATAGGTGCAGTAGCGGCCTTATATTTAACTATAAAATTAACCCTTTATGCCCTCCTTACATACTTTAACTATACCTCTATTATTCCCTCTACTTCACGCCATTCACCTACATTATTAACCTCTTTAGGTATTATAGGATCCTTTGGATTCAATAACGCAATAACGGCAGTTAATTAATTAAGCTAGAAAGAACGGAGACCGTAATATTCGTTAGCTTAATACGTATTTTGGGCGATAAACTTTTGGTATTTAAAGGCTCTAAACAGAACGGCTAGAACGTTAGTAATATCTTTGTGGTATTGGCGTATACAATTATATTTAGAATAAAGGTTCAATAATCTTTGGGCTATTCTACAACAGTAGAAGGCGTCGGTATAGGTGGTATAGGTTTAACAGTAAGGTCTACCTCTTCAAGTGTTCTTTGCAGTATTTTTGGGTGCTTTGGCTCTCCTCTTGTGCGTCATAGCGCTAACTAAAATAGGAAACAATATAGGCTTTAAATAGCTTCAAAAAATAGGCGACGGCGATATATTAGCATGGAGGATGGGTGGTGGCATGCGCGAGTACAGAAAAAGCGTTCAAACAGGTGAGGATTCAGCAAATTTCTATTTTTGATCGTCTTTTCCCGAAGCGACTGTAGCGCACCGGTATAGACGGAGGGTCAAACTTGCTTTTTCTAAGATGGTGAAGGCGTCCTTGCAGGCAATGATTGCATCTGCAGATGTCTGTGATGATCGTCTATTTCGGGTAAAAGTGATACTGTTTATTGTAAGGCTATAAAGCTAATGGTAGCTCTTATTGCATGCTAACTTCACTAAATCCTCTCCTTTTTATTACGCTTAGAATTCCCCTAAATAAGTTAGTTTTGTTAAATATACGAGAAATAAACCAGATTTCTTACCCTCCATAGGCCCTTCTAGCATCCGGCTTATTCCCTAGAAATCCGTAATCTCCTTTTGTTGCTAGGTGGATATTCTGTCCGGACAAAGTGAAGCCGAGATCAGTATCACCCCAAACTGTGGAAAAACAAGTTGGTTTGAGATGGCTGATGCATGAACCAGTACGACTAGGTCGGTAAGAGTTGGTGTGTCTTCGCAGATGATCGTGAGGAGAGCAGCGGCAGTCCTGTACTGAAGAAAATGTACGTTTTTGGTTGTGGCTCCGTGAAGGCTGAGATAGCTGCAGATAAAAGACTTGAATACCAAGCGTGAGAGTTCGTGAGATGTTCAAGGCGTTGTAGAAGTTGAATAAATGAAGCCAAAGAGCTTGGGACACTAAACGACGCCGCCTTTGTTCACGAAGCTGGTGAACACTCGTCGTAGATACCGCAACTTCGAAGAGTAGTTGTATGAAGATACCGGCCGCATGCACTTTGTGAGTACAAATATCGAGTCCTTAACAGGTTTTTTGAATGGTTATCCTGTGGTAGAGTAACTGCTGGTAGATATGGTACTGAGATCGTCGATATCGTTAGAAATAGCGCTTCTAGCAAAGCGTAGGGTATTGCTCCTGAGCTTGGCCATCCTAGCTCTCCCCTAAGCTCGATTTCGTGCAGAAAGACCATACCTCTTAGGAAAATCGTCCACTTTCTTTTTCCAGATCCGGAAAACCACCACACCGCCACCCACCGTCTCGACGACCCGCACCGCGCACAAGACCGCTCCAAACCGCATGCAACCCAGCCCGCAGCAGCAAAGACGTCTTTCCCCGAGATCCTTCCAACTCATAACCCACACTCCCGACTCCCCTACCTCACGGAAAGGTCCTACTCCACGTATAATTAACCTTCTCCTTCCTCTTCCCCTTTGCCACCCACCCATCCGCGTACGCCACCGCATCCCCGACAAACTGCTCCACACTAAACACCTCCGCACACCCATTCCGCTGCAACTCCCCCAACACCACCCTCACCCACTCCACCTCGCCCTCCAGGCCCCCCTCCCCGGGGAGCGGGACATGGCTCAACAGCGCCCCCACATCCTCCGGCGCCAGGCCCTGGGGCAGCTTGCCGACCATGATGCGGCCCAGCATGTCGGTGGGGAAGGCGCTGTGCGGCGCGATGGAGAGGTGCCAGCCGGCGGCGTTGTCCGGAGTCGCGAAGGCGAGGGAGGACAGCACGTCGTAGCTGATGCCGTCGCCGGCGCTGCCTTTGGGCTCGATCCAGATGCCCCAGCGGTAGGTGGATGGCGGGTTTTTGGAGCGGGTGCTGGAGAGGGAGGAGGCGTTGGGGCGGGCGTAGAGGGCGATGAAGACGCGGGGTTTGTTGCTCATAGTTGGTGGTGGTGGTGGTGAAGGGGGGGATTGGGTGTGTAGGGCTGGGTTTGGAGATAGGGTTGTTGTTGCACTTGGGCTGGCTGGAGATGGAGTCGAGATGCTAGGGATGCTAGGGATGCTGATCGATGTTGCTGCGAGCCTAAGGAGAGTGCGAGGCGCAGTCGAAGGTGGTTGTATCTGGGTCAATTCTACCAGAAGCACGGCTTTATATTAAAATAAGAGGCGAGAGGGTTTATAGATGGGAAACTCAGTAGCAGCAGGTTTCGAAGGCATGAAAGAACGCCACACTCTCCAGCAAAAAGACCAAATTCACAAGACTCGGTCGGAAGTGGTCCCCAGCGGTGAAGGAGCGCGGTTTTGGGTGTCTAGAGCGGCAGTCCAAAACGGGATGCGAGTCATGTAGAGGCCAGTCACGTGTGCACAAGCACCAGAAGGACTGCTGAACCGATGAAGAACCGACTCGCGGACATCCCTAATTCGACGCCATAACACGCGTCCACGTGGGTTTCATGCCGCTCTCCGGCGTTAGCGGCCCCTTGCGTTCACGAAATGAGTCGTGTTGGTGTTGAGTTCGTCCGAGATTTGGAAGGTGGTGTGCATTTGGTATGGCTGTGGCTTGGCTTGCGATAATTACACCACTTGTAGCTGGATGCAGCAGGTCAAACTCTGGCAAGTGCAGAGTATAATTAATCAACGGGAAATGACTGATTGATTTTCGGCAACTAATATGCACGCTGGATAAGCTGTCCTATTGGAATTTTGCGACGCCTGACGGTGACGCAGTTCCTAACGATGACTTCAACAGGCTCATAAAATGAGAAACGAACGAGAAGGTGATGCGAAAATAAATAATGGACAGTGAGATGACCAGCTTTTAACCCCAATGGCAATCAGGTGAAGTTGAATGTACCGAATTCGAAACCTGCGGCAGGAGCTGTACATGGCAATCGTAGCGAACGCCTGTGCTTGGCCGCAAGAACTTCAGCTGTTCGCGATCGGTCTTCCATAGTGTCGTGATCTTTGTTAAATATCGTAAGGTTTCTACCTGTACGATATTACCAAACTTTATTAGCCACTGTAGAGACAGCGTTGTATTCGCGTTTTAGCGGAGGTGTGGGTAAAAGAGGGAGAAAGAGGAAGCGTACGTTAGGCAAGTTCTAAATTGCTTCGATTCGATTCTCCTAGCGATGCAGCCGTTCGCTACAATTACTACAAGGGGGTAACACGAACGGGTCAGACGGCCCTCCCTGCTAGTATGCTAGCAGAATAATACAGCCCAACCATTTTGCAAAGGTTCGCTTATTTCGATAACATACTAGCAGGGAGGGCCATCTGACCCGTTCATGTTACCCCCTTGTGTGTACAGTTGGTGGCGGTTAAGCGAAGCGTGATCAGGTCAATCGAACTTTACAAAGGTTTACTAGAAAAGTGCCGATCGAGCAGTCTGCCAGTACCCGTATTAGGATGAAGAGAATGTCTCCACACATATACATTAGCCATACACAATGAAGGCCTTTATAAGGGAAGAAGAAAAATTCAAACGGGCATCTTCTACCGTTTAAGTGTCAACAGCTGCAGAGTCATTTCGATATCAAACGGACAGCCAAGTATGGACCAATTGTTCCATTGAATGTGACGTTGACCTATTGCCGTTTCAGAGGAATCACGCGGGGCAACAACGCCACACATCGGATGCGTGTTTGAGCTTTGGTGCCCGCTATTTCGGATCGCAAAGTGCCCTCTCTTCCGAGTGCACAGTTCGCATGAAAAGGATTCTGTCTGCCTTGATACGAGGATCGTCATACCTCCGAAATTCTGCCTATTGATTATAGGCGTCGTGATTCGCTGGTACGGCTAAGATGACTTGCCCTTTCCTTGAACACCATGCACTTCTCGGACCCCTAGGCATGGATAGAGCAGCTACCTTTGCCAGCCACCAGCCCCCAAGCTAGATTAGCTAGATCACAGGTTGAGAAAGACGATGGATCCTGAGTGGCTGATCAACCCCGGCGCTAACGGGCTAATCCAAGGCCATCTCACCTAAGCCTCCAACCGGAATTGCAAAGCCCAATTTTCATTGAACAGAACGACAAGCTGAATACTTTCTATGGTGCCTTGCATGTGCTAGAGCCTGCTTGTTCCATCACTGTCTCTCATGCAAATGGAGCTTGCCCCATGCTTCCGATATGGTAAACGCCTTGTGGGGTCCCAGAAATAGTTCAAAGTGGAGATATAGCGGCCTCCCGGCTCATGTTTTCTCTGCCGTCTGCTTGCACTCTGTTTGTACTCTGCCTGCATTCTGCATCCACTCTCCTTTTACGCCTTTTCTTCCCAACCACGTCTGTCGTTATGTTCACTTTTTCATTTCTTCAGACCTCGGTCCTTATATTTCTAATTGACTTTGCGCTCGGTATTGTCGTGCCTAAGTATCGTAAGCTCGTATCCTTCTTTGGCATCAAACCCAATCACGTTACTGACATACTGTACTAAAGCCACCGTTAACTCTACTGCCTCGCTGGCAAGTAGTACCACTTCGGTTGCGGCGCCGGCCAACATTTCAGCATGTACCTACGTGGTGCTAACAACCCAGCTTTTCTGGGTAGCCCAAACTTCTACTACGACCATCACTGCTGCAACCCACGTTATCATAATAGACCCTCGCACAAATAAAACTAGCACCACCATTTTGCGTGATCCCAGTGCGCCACTCTCAACTCAAGCCGTCGAAACCAATGCACGAGGCACTCAAATAACTTCTTTGACCTTTTCGGATACTGTTGCTCAAACAGCTTATACTACCGTCATGTAAGTGGAATTGCATCTTCAAGGGATTGTCTAACATTGTCTAACATAACCACTATAGTGCTTTCCCCGCAGTGTTTGTCGACTACGATGATTCTTTCTTCCTAGTTGGCAATCTTGCCGAAACAGCCAACGCTTCAAGCACCAAAGCCAGTCCCAATTTTATCGCTCGGGTTGAGACCCCGTTTCCTAGCCATCCAATCTATCCACCGCCAGCTACTGCAACAGAAAACCCCCAAATAAACTCAGACACTGACCCCCGTGGCCTTAATTTTTTGCCTGTCCTTATAACTTCCGAGGATACAAACCCAGACTTTTACCGGACCGCTTTTCCAAATGAGCCAGCTGTACAGAGCTGCCTTTGCGGTGGTTTCAATCCCTTTATATTTAACGGTCGACCTGAGGTTCTTGTCAATCAAATACCAGCTGCCTCCTTCATTACGGCCACCTCGATTTCTTATGCTACTATTGCGGACCCGACGTCCGCTGAACTCAGCAATCAAGGAATCTCAACTGCGACGCCCGCCGCTCCAGTGATTCAAACAAGTGCTCCGGCAACGATAGGAACGCCAAGTGCTCCAGCAGCGACTGGGACTTCTAAGTCAATAATAGATGCACCTCTTCTTGAAAGCTCTGTGGCCGATTTTCTGTCTACCACAACATCCCCACCGGCGACGCCGACTTCTACTGCAGTTGGGCGTCCACAATTTGTGCATTTAGAATCATCAGTCTCCGGGCCAGGTGATACCGCGACTTCAATTAACATCTATATCCAAACACCGAAGATCTCTTCAAATGCCGAGCCCTCAGTAACATTTCTGCAGCCAGCTCCTTCAACGGATTTGATTGGTCCCGAGCTCAGCTCCGTATTAGCTGGTCTCCCTCCAGCACTTACAGAACGCATAGAAAGCTCAGCTACAGGGCTACCGGATGAGGAACAGCAGACTTCCCAACCTGCAGCAATTACCACCGAGGGCCCTAACGGTATCACCGTCGTGATCGCTCAGCCGGAAAGCTCCCCCGCAGCTCTCCCTCAAACCCTCATCATCGCCGGTCAAACCATAACCCAGAACTCCGCATCCGCCTTCATCATCTCAAGCCAAACACTTGCTCTCGGCGCACCACCCATCACCCTTGGTCAAGGCTCCTCCACAACAGTCGTGAGCCTCGCCACCAACTCCGCCGGCGCCACCGTCGTGTTCGTAGGAACCGACTCCTCCACCATCCAGCCCCAAGCCACTCCCGCACACCCCACCCTAACAATCGCAGGCCAAACCCTCACCCCAACCACCGCCACCGACCTCCTCATCGGCGGCCAAACCCTCGCCCCCGGCGGCCCCCCCATCACGCTCGGCACCGGCGTCAGCACCACAGTCCTCAGCCTCGCCACCAACAGCGCCGGCGCCACGATCCTCCTCGTCAACGGCATCCCCTCCACCACCCTCCCCGCCACCGCCCCCGCCCCTCCCCTCACCATCGGCAACCAAGCCGCAACCCCCCTCCCCATCCCGCTCTACCTCCTAAACTCCACCCCCCTCACCCCCGGCGCGACGCTCACCCTCGGCGCGGGCTCCAGCACCACAGTTCTCAGCGTCACGACCGACGCCGCGGGCGCCACCGTGCTGGTTGTCGGCGGGGTTTCGACCACCCTCCCTGCCGCCGTGGCCCCGACTCCCACCGCCGCCCCGCTCGCCATCGCAACGACGGTTGTGGCGTCCGGCTCGGCGCTGCTGACCGAGTACGTCATCGGGTCGCAGACGCTGTACCCGGGCCATCCCATCACGCTGGGTGCGGGGAATAGCAGCGTTGTTGTGGCGCTGACGACGGATGCGGCGGGGGAGACTGTGCTCGTGGTCGGGGGCCAGAGCACCACGATTGCGGGGGCTGAGGTGACGAGCTCGACTGCGAGTGCGGTGGGGATGGTGGGGACGACGACCCAGGGGGGGATTACGCTGGTGCCGAGCCAGGAGGGTACTGGGGCGGTGAGCGCGGTGGTCAGCGCAACGAGTACGAAGCGCTCGGCGGCGGGGGCGATGGGGCGGGGGCGGGGAAGGAGGGGTGTAGGCGGGAGGGTGGCTTTGGGGGTGGTGGTGTGGGGGGTGTTGGGGTTAGGGGGATGATGGACTTGGGGTTGTGAAAAAAAAGAGGGGGGGTTAATGGCGGCTGGGGTTGTGGGTTATGATTATGATTATTGTGGATATTTGGGACTTAGTGTTTAGATGAAAGGGAGGTGGACTTGGCGTTGTATATCCTTGGGACCTATAAACGCATTCTCGGATTTTGACCTCGCTAGATTCCATTTTTAGACCTGGGCAGTGTTGGTGTGAACTGAAGCTGTGAGCTAGCAGTGCTGCCGAAAGCTGGGCGACTTTAGTAGCTAGGGGGTGCCAGTTTCGGACCTCTTTTATTGTTCGGAAGGCACCACTTTATAATCCTTTACGCCGGTTGTGGCGGTTGACGGTAGAACAACATCGCCCGAGTCTTCAAAGGCTTCTACACATTTGGCCGTAACCTAAGTTCTAGAGTAAAAAGCCTGGCTGTTATTAAGACATCAAGTTTTAGCCCCCAATCTTAAGCTAAATTGCTATACCTCTAGAACTACTTAATGGATTACTTTTAAAATCTAATAGAAGTCATAAAATGGGTATAAAATATTAATTATAAAATTTTGGAATTTATTATTAAGCCATTGTTAAGATATTAAAGTCCGATTTTTCCGGTTTTTGGTGGTTTTTGGGGCTAGGCGGATGACTGATAAAACACGTTAACGTAGTTCCCTAGTGAGCTGGCCACCCTAGCGAGCTGGCCACCTCAAAAACTTAACAAAAATTAGAGATTTTATACTTTAATATCTTAACAACCACTTAATAATAAATTCTAATAATTTAGATTTAGACTTTTATATACGCTCTGTAGCTTCTATTTAATTTATATAATAATTAGTTAAGTGGTTTTTAAGATACTATAATTTAGGGGCCAAAATAAAGCTAAATTACTATATCTTAAAAACCACTTAACTAATTATTATTCATTGCTTAATGTCCGATTTGGATCCCTGTTGGGCCCACACAGACTACTCCTTATATATATATGGGGAGAAAACTCTATTTGAGAAAACCCCATAATCCATCTCCCCGCCTTTTAGGGCTCGCTTGCAAGTCGCCTATAAGTTACCAGTGGTGCTCTACTACCTTACTTTTTAACCTCCTTAGGAACCACTGCTGCCGTAACAAACCTACGGACGCGCTAGTATTATACACTGTACTCTACTCCTGTAGAGTTATTAGGGGGCGCCTATTACTCGCCCCTTTACCTTCTATTACTATTTCCTTTGCAACCCAGAACTGGTCTAGCATATTTTAGCTAATAAGCCACTAGGTAGCCGCCTTAAGGCCTTTCTATATTAAGAGCAGTGTATTATAGTTTTCTATACTAGCTGCTAAAAGTATTACTTCTTAGCCGGTGCGTAAGGGGCATAACAGTATTATATATTTTAGTGTTTGTCTTAGCCAGCTATATTTATACCTTAAGCTACTTACTAGAACACCCACCTAGTAAAGCTAATCTTTTAGTCCTATTATTTCTGTCCTTAAGAGTATTGCTATTATATTTTCTGCCTTTATTAGGCCCTCTTAGAGCCCTTAGGTATTTACCCCCTATAGCATTACCTATACTATGGCTTAAGTTCCCCTTACCTAAGTCTACCTCTATACCTTTAACTCCTATTTGTCTCTTTAGCGTCGGTCCAACCAATATTATATTGCAGTAGATGGTTTTCTAGTACTCTTTTATACTCTACTTTAGCTCCTTTCTCTCCCTTGCTATTATCTTTACTGGCCTCTTACGCGTCTCCCTTCCTCCTCTATATAGGCCTAGGCCCTAGCGCCGCACTATTCTTCTTCTACTTTCTCTACCTATTTTCCTAATATATCTTCCCTACTTTAGGGTTGTTGGTTCCTTCTCCTATAGGGCACCCTAGGGTCCCTCTATAGTTTGTTTAGG
>Ga0307507_10001454_pt1 | contig 52998 bp, 13 predicted proteins | sample 7_EM_MG_FD_207223 | JGI IMG/M metagenome (GOLD analysis project Ga0307507, IMG submission 207223) | Populus trichocarpa ectomycorrhiza microbial communities from riparian zone in the Pacific Northwest, United States - 7_EM | ecosystem: Host-associated > Plants > Roots > Unclassified | place... | reverse complement strand
TATTCCTACAAACACTCCGTTTCTATTTTGCATTAAAGATATAGATAAGTTAGGCGTTAGGCTTAACAACCTTAAGAATATACTTATTTAGGGAGACAATTAGGTGCCTATTATACGCAAGTAGGGTTACCTCTAGTTGCTCCTTTATTAACTAGAAAAGAGTGTTGCTTAGAGCCACTTAACTAAGTTGGAATTACACCAACTATACCATTATTTTAGCCACCTATCCGTTTATTAATTGCTTAGGGTTCTTTAGCAAGCAGGCTATAAAGTTAAGGTTAAGGTAATTAAGTATCTTATAAAGTACTGCTATTACTGCTAAATGAACTAGAAGTCCCCTAGCCGATTTAAGTTTACCCTTAAAGATAACTATAACTTTAACTTCTATATTATTATTAACGTTATATATCTTAGCGGCAAGCCAGTACTCCAAGTTATTAACTTCTTAACCTCCTTCTAAGCCGTATAATTCTTAAAGGATATATTAGCTAGGAACGCATAGGATACCCTTTAGTTATACTAGATTAATATCTACCTAAAACCCCCTAATTAAATTATCTATAATATAGGAAAGAACTTCTTATCTATAGAGTTTTAATAATAGATAAAGGCAATAGCAATCAAGGTTAAGGAAGTCCCTATTAAGGCACATAATAGTATTGGAAAAGTGGAGCGATATTACACGCTATTACGCCGCGTATATAAGATTATCTCTTTAGAACTAGAGGATACTAGTAAAGAACTTACCTTATAAATAGCTGTTAAAGCTGTTAACGATTCTGCTAGCCTAGATAGACTTGTACCTACGTTACTAGTCTTTAGCGCCTACCTTTAAATAACTAACAATTCTCCACTATCTCCCTCCGTTGTGCAATAAGCTGAGGCTATTCGTAAGGTAATAAAGGAGGTACGATGTCTCTACGCCACACGCTAAGTCAACAACGTACTAGGAATAAGAAATGGCCTAAATACCTTAACTACGCTTAATCTGCCACTTTAGTCTAAGGTACGCGTATAGCGTAAAAAGGGAGGATAGTTAGGCCTATATTAACTTATTACAATTAATGGCTAGACTTGCACTATTTAGATACCTTATAGACCTACTTAATTCCGTTTAACTGTTATTAAGCCTTACTATAAAGATAACAGTTCCGAGCCTTTATAGGATGCCCTAGAAGATGCCCTAAAGGAGAACCACAATTAATATGCTCTAGAAGGCGACTACGATCCTAATATAATATTAGTAGATGCGCTATAACTACAACGCAGTAGAGGTTGCCTAAAGGGATTATAAAATTACTAACATCTTATTAATTTTAAAGAGCAATTTATTACCGCCATTAAAAATAGAGTTGAGTTATTAATGGCCTTTATAATAGCTAAGGAGAAGGATAACTTTGAACTCACAAAATAGCTCTAAAAGGAAGGTTGTATTATAACTCTAGGAGCTTCTTTCTAAGTATCTAATAAGCAGGAGATCAAGGGTCTTATTATAAAAGGAGTCTTTAAATTTAAGAAGTATGACCCTACTAAGTTTAATAGAGTTTGCATCTTTAAGTTAAGAATAGTTAATAAAATTAAGGGCAAAGCTACTAACGCCCTATTTAAGAAATTAAGGCTTGTTATCCAAGGCTATAACAATAATAGTAAGGAGGTAATTCTTATGCAGTCTCCTATAATTTAACGAGCTAGTTAGCGAGTTATTATTGCGCTAGCTCCCTCCTTAATAAAGAATAGAATAGCGGTTTATTTATAAGATATTACTTAAGCCTACACCCAATTAGAGACGCACCTTTAGCGCTTAATATTAGTATACCTTCTAGAGCAAATTCGCCACCAGTATCCTAAAGATACAATTATGGTTGTGCTTAAGCCATTATATAGGATCGCAGAGGTAGGAACTTACTGGTGGGCTACCTATAGTAAGCACTATAAAGAGAAGCTTTTAATAACTACTTCTATATTCAATCCCTGCTTCCTTATTATAACTATAGGAACTCTATTTGGAATTATTAGCATGCAAATTAATAATATAATTATCTTAGGAGACGACCAATTCTTAGCTCTTAAAGAAGATAAGCTAGTAAAGGTAAATCTTATAGCAAAGCTAAAGGAAAAGCTTAGTTTAATAATACTATTACTTTTTAATGGATGCATCCTCTCCCTAAATAAGGATTCTATTGCTCTGCGCCAGAAGGGTTAAGGTAAGAAGATTAACGTTATTAACGCTAATTCTTTAAAGTAAGGATATATGGAGTAACGCGCTTATAAAGCTTATATTGCTTTTATCTATTAACCTAAGGCTTTATTTAATCTCTCTATTGCCGCCTAATACTAGGAACTAACTAAGGATGACGTTCTTGCCCTAAATAAACGCCTTTCCTGGCAAATAAACCATCTTAACTGGGGCCTATACTACGTGCCTATTAATTTTCCCACCGCTAAGCTCTTTGTATTTATTAATAGATCGTTTGTAAATAATAAAGATTTTAGCTCCTAGCTAGGATATAAGATTATTATTACAAATAAGTTTACTAAAGAGAATGACTTTATAATCTATAGCAACCTTATCTATTAGAGCTTAACTAAGAGCAAGCGCGTTACCTAAAGTGTTTTAGCGTTAGAGATATATAGAATAGTTAGCGGAGTTAATATAGCAATTACAATTGGAACTACCCTAAAGATAATTATAGATTAACTTAAACTTCCTATTATCCCTATAATTATATGCACCGATTTATACTCCCTTTATAAGTGCTTGGTTAAGCTTGGTACTATAAAGGAGAAGCGCCTTATAATCGATATTATAGCACTTTGTTAATTCTATAAACGGCGAAAACTCTTTAAGATTTAATAGATTAACGGTTAAGATAACCTAGTAGATGTAATAATAAAGGCAAACCTAAACAAGGCTCTAGAAACGTTTGTTAACACAAACACTCTATATATATAAGTTAAAGGTTAGGTTAAAAGGGAGTAGGAGTATAACATTTTATAAACCCTAACTTAAACTAGCTAATTAGGATTTTCTATCCCCAGGATAAAAAATTGCTATTGGCTCGCTTACTACTAGCGCCTTAGCGGCCTACCCGTCTTTATATTATCTGCCAACTGCTATATTGTCGCATATTGTTGCATATTGTTTAGTATTGCCGTATATTGTTTGGTATTGTTGTATATTGTTTAGTATTGTCGCATATTGTTTAGTATTGTTATACACTGTCTAGTATTATCGCATCCTGTCTATTTGTCTATATATAGATAGCAACCACAAAAAGAAGAGTTGCTAGTGTTGGGAATAAGGCAAGCTGCTATTACACTAGGCATATTACTGTTACGTACTAACGTGGCCCTAGTATGGTGAGGAACCTTAAGTTCCTTACCCCTTTCCTTATTCCTATTAAAAAGAAGAAGAATAACCATCATACTATCTACGAACCGTAGCTATGTGATATCCCCTTATATAACCAACAGTTATTAATTCTTCTTTTTTAATAGGAATAAGGAAAGGGGTAAGGAACTTAAGGTTCCTTACTACGCTAGGGCCACATTAACACATAATGGCAATATGCCTCTTTCCCAACACTGGTAACTCTTCTTTTTGTGGTTGCTATCTATATATATACAAACAGACAGGATATAACAATACTAGATAGTATACAATAATACTAAACAATATGCGACAATATGCGACAATGCGGCAGTTAGTAGAATTTGGCAGATAATATAAAGACGGGTAGGCCGCTAAGGCGCTAGTAGTAAGCGAGCTAATAGCAATTTTCCATCCTAGGGATGGAAAATCCTGATTGGCTAGTTTAAGTTAGGGTCTATAGAATATTATACTCCTACTCCCTTTTAACCCAACCTTTAACTTGTATATGTAGAGTATTTGTATTAACAAACGTCTCTAGTGCCTTATTTGGGTTTGCCTTTGTTATTACATCTACTAGGTTATCTTAGCTATTAATCCATTAAATCTTAAAGAGTTTTTAACGCTCATAGGATTGCCAAAGTGCCATAATATTAATTATAAGGCGCTTTTCCTTTGTGGTACTAAGCTTAACTAAACACTTATAAAGGGAATATAAGTTGGTGCATACAATTATAGGGATAATAGGAAGTTTGAGTTAATCTATAATTATCTTTAGGGTAGTTCTAATTGCAATTGCTATATTAACTCCACTAACTATTCCATATATCTCTAACGCTAAAACACTTTAGGTAACGCGCTTGCTCTTAGTTAAGCTCTAATAAATAAGGTTGCTATAGATTATAAAGTCATTCTCTCTAGTAAACTTATTTGTGATAATAATCTTATATCCTAGCTAGGAGCTAAAATCTTTGTTATTTATAAACAATCTATTAACAAATACAAAGAGCTTGGCGGTGGGAAGATTAATAGGCACGTAGTATAGGCCCTAGTTAAGATGGTTTATTTGCTAGGAAAGGCGTTTATTTAGGGCAAGAACATCATCCTTAGTTAGTTCCTGGTGTTAAGCGGTAACAGAGAGATTAAATAAAGCCTTAGGTTAACAGATAGAAGCAATATAAGCTCCGCAAGCGCGTTGCTCCACATATCCTTACTTTAGAGAATTAGCGTTAATAATATCAATCTTCTTACCTTAACCTTTCTGGCGTAGAGTAATAGAATCCTCGTTTAGGGAGAGGATGCATCTGTTAAAGAGTAATAGTATTATTAAACTAAGCTTTTCCTTTGGCTTTATTAATATACTAAAAGTAGATATCTAAATAAGATTAACGTAATTATATAGGCTTAGGAAATCCACTAAATCCTTCTATCTATATATTCTAACACTGGCAGTTCTTTCTTTATGCTTATGGCGCTGTAGGAAGGCAGTAAGGCAGCAAGGTGTTAGTTTAGCTGGAGGTAAAAGCAGTAGATATTAATTAGCTATAGGCGGAGCAGTAAGTAGTTAATTAGCTATAGGTAGGGCATATCAGTTGTAATAGTTATTAGGTTTATAGCTGCCGTAGATACTAGCAGTTCTTTCTTTTATAGATTACCTGCGTGACTATGCCATTCCAACCGCTCCCCCCCTATATCACTCTCTCTTTATGGTACCCTCCACAAGAACTTCCTGTCTAGATTACACTGGTAGCCACCTCTATAGCTACCTTAGGAACTACAGGAGTCTTAAAATTCCCCTCTATGCTAAATCTTCTAAAGCTTATTAAATGTTTGTGGAGAAGTAGAGGCTTATTGCGGAGATTGCTGCGGAGATTGCTAGTAGGATAGAGCTTAAGGCATGGGTTAAGATACGGCAGCTTAAGGCACTTAAGGTGTTTAATAGCCTAAGGTTATCTATAGTAGTTGCTACGGAGGTTCTTATCGAGCTTACTACTAGTAGGTTAGGATATTATTTATAGATCTAGCTTATTATACCAGTTATCTAGTCGCGGTAGGGGTTAGAGGAAACGTCTTAGCGCTTAAGTTAAACGAGGTTAAGAATCTCTGGTGGGACGGAGCTTAAGGCATAGGTTAAAATACAGCAGCCTAAGGAACTTAAGGCTGAGGAACTTGAGGTGTTTAATAGCCTAAGGTTATCTATAGTGGTTCTTGTAGAGCTTGCTGTATTAGCGGTGCAGGTGGTGTATAGACGTGTAGCTACTGCAGTTGCTGCGGCTGCTGTGGGGTAGTGGGGGCAGCGATTAGAGTAGCTAGTGGTGTAGCAATTAGGACAACTTGTAGTGCAGCAGTTAGAATAGATTGCTATGGATATTGCTAGGCAGGAGGAGAACCAAGTAGGAGATTAGCGTTCTGGGGGTTTTAATACAAATTAAAGTTGCCTTCTAAAGAATATTGGTTGGTTCTTGGTTTCTATAGTTAACGTATAATTTTAGCTTCCATCCATACTGGTTCTTCTGTACTAATAATAACGGCCTAAATATTGCTAGTAATTAGGTTACCGTTCTTAATAATATATACTCCATTCCTATAAAGGAAGTCTCGAAAATCCTAAACAATATTAACGTTGCTAAGTGCCTAGGTATTAGCAGTCTATCCCATAAAATCTTCCCTAAAATACTCCTACAGCTGTAAATCGGCCCAGTGTCTATTTTGGTAGAATATAATATGATATAGGAGAAAGCCATTAACTTATTTTATGGTATAAGTTGTTATATTAAGGGTAAATTCGTCCTAATCTTTATCGATGAGTTTCGCGTATATAGCTACCCCTGGTAGTAAGGAGTCTCTCCAGTCGTTTAGAATAGCCGTAGCCATGCTTTCAGAAGAAGGGAAGTGTTATTAGTATAAGGATTGTCGTTTGGTACGCGTTTGTGATGTGTATTTGTTATTTAGTACGCGTTCATGGTTTAGTACACGTTTATAATAAGAATTTGTAATTATGGGGCTTAGGACCAGTTCTGGCCTTAAATCGCGAAGACTTATAAAGCGTATTATTCTACGTGATGGACGCAAGAATCTATAATCTTGGAAAGGCTTAGGACCAGTTCTGGCCTTTAGATCCTTAGATTTGTGGAAGAGTTCTATTTAAGGTTTAGGACTAGTTCTGACCTCAAAAAACAGCTTCCTCTAGCACGAGTAGCACTGGTACAGTGGCTTGTCTCTTCTTAGTGATACCTAGCTGTTCTATAGTATAACAGTGAAGTTAACCACTAATCAGTGTTGGTTATATAAGGGGATATTACGTAGCTACGATTCGTAGATAGTATAATGGTTGTTAATTCTTCTTTTTTAATAGGAATGAGGAAAGGGGTGAGGAACTTAAGGTTCCTCACTACGCTAGGGCCACATTAACACGTAATGGCAACATGCCTCTTTCCCGACAGTTACGGAATATATAAATATAAAGTACTTCCTTTTAGACTAACCAATGGACCGGCTACGTACTAGCAATATATAAATAATGTACTTTTTAACTACCTTAACAACTTCTATACAGCCTACCTAGATAATATTATAATTTACTCTAAGAACGAGCTGGAATACAAGGAGTATGTCTATAAAATCCTATAACGGCTCCGCAAGGCTGGTCTCTAGGCCAATATTAAGAAGTTAGAATTTGGTATTAAGCATATAAAGTACCTAGGTTTTATTATTAGTATAGATAGAGTTAAGGCTAACCTAGAGAAAACGGCTATAATTAACTAGTGGGCACCCCTACAGACCATAAAGGGGGTATAATTATTTTTAGGCATCTGTAACTTCTACCAACGCTTTATTAAGAACTATAGCAAGATCGCCTAGCCTCTTAACTATCTTACTAGGAAAGACCAGCCCTTCTATTTTAACGCTATATATACGCAGGCCTTTAATAAGCTTAAAAAACGGCTAGTATTAGCTCCCCTACTCGCCTATTTTAACCCGGAACGGCCCTTAATGCTAGAAACTAATACCTTAGACGGCATAATAGCCAGTATATTTTCCTAAAAGCAACCAGACGGAGAATGGCACCCCATTATATACTATTTAAAGACTATAATAGATACCAAGCTAAACTACCACATCCATAATAAAGAAATGCTGGCTATTATCTCTAGCTTTCAGCACTGGCGTATACAGCTAGAGGGGACCCCTAAGCCTATTAAGGTAGTTTTGGATTACAAGGCCCTAGAATACTTTATAACAACTAAGGCCCTTATAGCCCGGCAGGCACGCTAGGCGGATATTTTATCTCAGTTTAACTTCTTAATTATATATAGACTAGGCGCTATAAACTATGCAGATACTCTTATAAGGCGTAAACAAGACCTAGGTAACCAAACGGCTATAAAGATCTTATTACAAACCTAGATACTACTATAACTAGAGCACCTTAATCCCTAAATATAGGCAGAACTAAGTACAGACTCCCTAGGCGCCAAGATATATCCTATTAACCCTTTAGGACTTAACTTAATTAATAAATTACTATAGACAAACTATACGGCCCCTTCTCTATAGGAGTACTGTGAAAAGGCAAAAAACGTTACTAGCCTATAGTCCCTTAAAAACGGACTACTTAAGTACTAAAAACAGCTAGTAGTAGCTAAGGAACAGAATTTACGGACCTAGCTTATTGCCAAAGCTTATACCTAGGTCTCTATAGCCCACCCTAGAAAGAATAAGACCTGTAAAATTATTAGTAACCGATACTACTGGCCCGGAATAGTTATAAATATTAACCGCTATATACAGAACTGTAATAACTGCTGTAGGTTTATAATTCTGCGAGATAAGACCCTAGGGCTATTAAAACCACTCCTAATACTAGAACGCCCCTAGCAGTATATCTCTATAGACTTTTACAAGCTACCTATAGACCGCAACAGATATAATATGGTTATAATTCTAGTTAACCACTTTGGTAAGTGCCTATTCTTAATCCCCTATTATAAGGATATTAATGCTAAAGAGGTAGCCCGACTATATATCCATTATATCTACCGAATTTATAGACCACTAGATACTATTATATCCAATTAAGGGCCGCAGTTTATATCGGCCTTTTAGAATAAGTTTACCTAGATCCTAGGTATTAGGTTAAAGCTTTCTATAGTATACCACCCCCAGACAGACAGTTAGACAGAGATTGTAAATTAATACTTAGACTAGAGACTCTGGCCCTTTATTAACTACTTCTAGGATAACTAGGGCAAACTGCTACCCCTAATAGACTACGCTCAGGCAACCCTACTCTGTAACTCTATAGGATTTGCACCTATTCAGCTAGAAATGGGATATTTACCCTATACTAGCTTTAACTGGAATAGACCAGAAGGCCCACAGACTATACGCGAAAAACTATCTTATAAGGAAGCCTAGCAATACGCCAAATACAAATCTAGAAAAGGCCTAGAGATCAATAGAATAGTAGGCAAATAAGCACAGGCGCGAGCCCAACTTTACTATAGGCGATAAGGTCTGGGTTATAACAAAGAACTAGAAGACAGAATAGCCTAGCTATAAGCTAGACTATAAGATAGTAGAACTATATAAGATCCTTAATAAAGAAGGCAACTTATATAAGGTTAAGCTCCTAGACTCAATTAAAGTCCACCCTATTTTCTTACTAGATAAGCTATGGAAAGCTATAAATAACCTACTACCTAGACAAAAGAATAAGCCTCCACTACTAATTTAAGTTAATGGCGATAACAAATAGGAAGTTAATAAAATACTGTATCTAATAGAAAGGTTATAATCTAGACCTAACCTAGTACCCCACCTAGAACTTTATAGGTTGCCCCTAAAAGCTTAAAGAATTCTATAACCAATACCCTAATAAGCTAGGACCCTCAAAGTATCTAGACAAGTAGATGGAGTGCTAGTATAGCAAAGATAATAAGCTACCTGTTAAGCATAAAGATAAGAATACCCTATAGATATAATACGGACATACAAAGCCTAAGGGCAGGCTTTTTCGGAGGGGGGGGTAATGTTACGGCGCTAGTGGAAAACGGTAGATTGTAGCGGACAATCGCAGACAGTTTCTTACTGTTTCAGACAGTCGCAGTCCACGTGACCAGACAATCGTATAAAACCTCAAGCGGTGCTACCCTTCCTTTCCTTTCCTTTCTCTAGCTTTGGATCCTCGTTTATAGACTACCAATTATACAGGCTTGCGCGTCTCTTGCCGTGCTCGTGCCTCGATTAACTAAGTCGCTAACATAACTAGACCCCTATCTAGGTTACGCGTAATAGTGCCGTAATATTATATATACGGACGGGAGGCACACTAATTGAGCCAGAAATACTAAGGGTTTAATTAATATAGACGTTTGGCAGAGGACTTTAGCTTTAAAATTAATGGCGGCGACGAGGTAGTTTGGAGCCGTAGAGGAAGGGCGTGATCCCCGGTGTTTGCTATAGGATAGCCTATAGTAAACACCGGGGATCGGTCCCTTATAACCACCGACAAAGGCCCCCGCACGGCGTCTAGGCTTTCTGTCGAATAGAAGCACACTCTTCCTTTCCAAAAAAGGTTTTCTTACCAACCCTAAACTAGTTTGCCCTCTACCACCACTTCTACGACTGTTGCCGCTCGCTCCTACTCTCCGTCTCTTCTTTCCACTTCACTTGTTACGTCTGCGCCCCGCCTTCTACTAACCGCCATGGACACCTCTCCAGAACATAACCCCAAGCAGGCCAGCCAGGCAGAGCCCACAATCGAGGAGATAAATAAGTGGGATGAGTACGAGCTGCTCAAGTAGATCTAACAAAAGCGACCGGAACTGCTTAAAGGTGACAATCTTAAGAAATTCAAAGCGGCACATATCTCAGGGGAGGCTTTCTTGATAATAGCTGGTTTGATAATAGCTGGTAACGAGAAGTTCTTTAAAAATAAATACAGTCTATCTATTGGACCTAGCCTAGTACTTACAGATCTAGCGAGGGAGATCGCGGGAGGGGAGACCGCCGGTAAAGGGAGCTCATCCGGCAGGTAATTAAAAGGCTTAACTAGCCATCTATTTCGCTTTCCAAAGACGTTAATTCACTTCCTAATTCTGTCTTACAACTTTCTAATCCTACTTTCGATATTAAATTGCCCTTCCCTTTTATTGGTTACGCAGTACTAGACAGGTTCCAAGTTAATAGCAAAGATAACAAAAAGAATTGGTTCTATATAGGGCGAGAGAAGTTTACAAAAATTAGAGACAAGTTTAAGCAGATCTATAACAATTATAGACGTGCCAATCTTATTATCTATAGAACTAGGGGCTACGGAAAATCTTATCTTTTAGCTACCCTTATCTGTTATTGGGCAGCTAGGGATTAAAAGGTTATATATATCCCCGATTATTAGAGCTTTATTAAAGATCCAGTCCAATATATAATATCGGCAATATTGTTTACCTAGGCGGACGATAAGAGCCAGCAACAGGAGATTATGTATTACAGTGCTGCAATAAAGTAGACTGAATAACTACGTTATGCTATAAAGAAGAGAAGAAGGTAAAAGGGGGTATCGTATACAAATAGTAGGGCCAGCCGCCAAGGCGCTAGTGGTGGGCCAGCTAATAGTAGGAACAGTATGCGTCAGGTTAGTGCCGTGACAGTACTCCCCTCCCCAGAAGGTTTGGTCCCCAAACCGAACAAGTAACTTCAAACAGGCAGTACGCGGGACCACCTGTTTTCGCTGCAAAAATATCAAAAATCCTAATTGGTCGGCTCAATAAATAAAGTTGGCGCGTGGCGCTCTTGGCGAGAATTCTAACCAATTAGATAACTTTAACCAGCGGTTGAAGTTCTATAACATCTCAACCACCACAAATTTTTAACACGGTGGTCGGCCACGACCTTAGCGTGACTTTTCCTTATCTCGTGCCCAGTCTGGGGGTCCTGGCTTCTTAGGGTGTTGCTTATAAAAGCACTGTACAGCTTATTCGCAACCCTTTAGGTCCTTTTCCGGCTGCCAGGTTATGTCCTTGTGATATTTCCATTTAATCTCATAAGTTAGGCCTTAGGGGTCTTTATTGTGTACATTAAGGATTTTCTTAAACTCCTATTTATCTTCTATATTGCCATTATTGTCTCTCTCTGTTACTCGTCCTTGTATATTACGGCGCTCTATAGTATTAATATTTGCTTGGCTAGGGATCTCTTTAGCAGCCTAGAGGCGGACCTTAGATATATAAAAGGATTTATTTACTTAAATATAGTCCAGGAGGTCTACCATGACTGCCCCTCAGTATACTGCAAGTACGGGGTATAGGCCATCCCATTTATTATCCCATTTCTTCTTAGGTCTGTTTGTCTTTATATTTTCTAAGCTAACTATAACCATATTACCTTTATAGAATAACACGCTCTCGTCCCTATAGGTATTAGCATTGTCTTTATAGCGTTACTATAAAATCCGGGCTAGGGCCTTAAGCTATATCAATATCCGCTTAAAGTGGTTGGCTATAGAGTCTGCGCGGAAGAACTCCTTCTTTGCTTATGCTAATAGTGTTAGTAGGCGGGGGCCAGCAGGCTCAATTCTAAGGCGAGGGTTAAAGCTATAGTTGGCAAAAAATAGGGAGATGCCTATACTCTCATTAACTTGGTTATTTATAGCAAACTTAGCAAGCGGTAAGTAGTTAACCTAATCGTCCTATATAAAGCTAACAAAAGCACAGAGGTACTTATTTACGGCAGCGTTAACGATTTTAGTTTGGCCATCCGTTTCTAGGTGCCAGGCTAAGCTTGGTTATAAGGTTATCTTAAAGTGTTCACTTAGTTATCGCCAGAAGTTGCTAACAAATTATATACCGCGATCGGAGATAATCGTGCTTAATACACTGTGGAGCTTATATACATTGTTAACAAAGCCATTAACTAGCTCCTCTATTAAGAGTCCTATTACTAGAACGAGGTATCGCATTTTAGTTAGGCGGTCCACAATAACAAGGATATATTCGTATGCCTTGCCATAGCGTTGGCATACCAGCAGTATTATAATATAGTTAATCGAAATATCGGTCTATAGGCGAGCGGGTAGTTCTAGTGGCTTTAGGAAACCGGGCGGGGCAGAATAGGGGGTCTTAGTGCAAAAGCATAGGGCACAGTCTTTAACAAAGGTAGCCGTGAACTGGGAGATTCCTAGCCACCAGTATATTTGGTTTAAGAGGTCGAGAGTCTTAACCCGGCCAAGGTAACCAGCGGGGCCGCTACTATAAGAGCGATAGATAACTTCTAAACGGAGGTCTAGGGCATTAGGGATAAAGAGGCATTGGCAGAAGTAGATCTATCTATTAACAATACTGCATTCTAACTTATCGTAATAGAGTAATGTTGGTAGCACTTCGGTAGCTACGGTATAGCAATTGCTTAATTAGTTGTGTTATTGGTGTCTAGAGGGAGAAGAGGTCTATTCTACATATTAGTAGTAACTCTTATGGAGCGCGTATGCGCTAATCCCAAAATAGAAAAGAGTAAATAAAATAGGTCCAAACACTGGCAACTCTCTATATAATTGGCCTAATAACTCGTACACGTAATATACCGCACGTAATATTAAAATCCAACTCCAGTCTCTGCATTCTACGTTTACTTAATTTCTTACTAACCACTTAACCTCTTTCTACCCATTCCTTTGTATTTAAGTTGATCGTATTTATATTAACGAGGTTTCTTAATGCGTTACAAGCGTTTGCTTTTATTATTGCGTCTACAGGGTTTAAGTCGCTGTTAATCCATTTAATCTCCGTAATTATGCGTCTCTTATATAATTAGCGTAAGCACATTAAGTTAACCATTAATCTCTTCTCCTAAGTACTTCCTAACTTGATAAGGTATTTGTATAGCAACTTAGAATCTATATAGAGTATAAACGGGAGCTCTACCTGCAAGATCTTCTCTATTATAGACTTTAAGACCGCGCCGTAATCGAATCCGTGAGCTATTGCGTATAGTTTAAAGGCTAGAACTGAGCGAGTAACCCTCTTACACTTAATAGAGGACTAATAAACGATATTCGTACTACCACTATTGTCGGCAATTGCAATTATAAAGCCAATTTATGAGGTGTTGTCAGCGTTATTAGCAAAAAAGGCATCTATAAATACCACAATCTTAGGTAATTGGAGGTCTAAAGGTACAAATCGCAGGCCTCTTAACTTATTGTCAATTTGCCATTATAAACGCTTATTTAGCTTCTTTATATCACCTTCTTTTAGGTTAGTAACTTAAGCCGTAAAGAAAAGATTAAATAAAGACTCTAGTTGGCATATAGAGGCAATATACGCTCCTCTTACGCGTTAAGCAATATATTGATCTTTTGGGGTAACCATAACTCTCTTAGTGCCTCTTAAACTCGTAAGATTGGTAGTCTTAAGGTTAACAAGATTTAAGTTCTCACACTAGCGTATTTAGTTAAATATAATAAAGTTGTCGTTATTAAGAGTAATTTAACCGCCATTAAACTTAATTAGAGTACTTATTGTGAGTTTTTTATGTTCCTTTGCCATAAACTTAGCGTTTATAAGATTAATTTCCTTATTTTATACAAACTCTTTATTTCTAATAAATAGAGTATCGTTGGTCTAGAGGCCAATAATTCCTACTCCGGCTTTATGCGTGTAGAGGAGGTAAGGGTTATAGGTAAACTCCTTCATCTTAAGCTTCTCTGTATGGTGAAGGTGGTATATTAAGAACCAATAGTTGCCAGCCTTAGGGATACCGTATAGAGGCTTAATTACCTTTATAATAGTATTGTTGCCGAGTTATAAGATATCTAAGAGTTCTAGAGGTAGGCAAACATAGAAATCACAATTTAAAAGAGTAGTAGATTGTACATACGCTTATAAGATGTTATAGAGGTACAGGAAGGTGCCTTCCTTAAAAAGAGAAGGTGTAAGTATAAGTATAATTCGTTAACTTAATCGTTAAATGGTAGGTAACTGTGTTAATACCAATTTCTTCTCCTAATTGTTATAGGCTTGTATAACTAATCATAACTTCTTAAACACTTAATTGGTGCCCTTGTTCTTAATATTATTAATAAATTGGGAGTTAAATATACAGGTGCCTTCTAGTACTATAGAAGTATTAGTAATTCAAAATACGCCCTTCTTAAGTAGGCCGTTAATCTCCTTTATACGGGAGTCAGTATATAATGGAATTGCTATATAGACAGTAATATCAGGTCTACGAAATCGTTTAGGTTGCTGGCGGTTGTGTTATAGTTACTAAATTGGTACCTCTTGCTCCTCTTCTCCTTCGTTAACTTGCTCTCCGTTAGATTAATCTCCCTTAAAGTCTTTAACTATACTCTCTTCGTAATATAGCTTAACATAAGTTAATTAGAAATCGGTAACTCCAGATAAGAGTTTAACCTTATAAGTCTCGCCGGTAATTCCAATTAATAGAAAGGGGCCTTTCCAGCCTCCTTTCTCTCTGTATACAAGCACTGGGGAATTAGGTGGCAGGTTATATAAAGCTTCCATATTAGGACCGTTTTAAGTATTAAGTGCGTTGTTGACCATTCTTTTAGCTCTCTCCTTCGTGATCTCTTCTATTGCTTTACGTATAGCAACAACACGTTATTGAATTAATAGTGCTGGTACGTTACTATCTAACATTTGTGGGAAAGCACCAAATACCAGTAGAGTTGGTACTAAGCCGTTAGGGCCCGTAGAATTATTTAACGCCTTAACAGCTATCTATAAATATGCCTCCTTTAAGATATCTAAACCTATCTCTTCTTAAATAATCTTGTAGGCGTAAAGAAGGGTTATATAACCTTATTCGACCTTTCTAATGCTCTAATAAGCCTTAACGGGCACGCACTTGGTCTTCGTTACAACTATAAAGGCGTTTTAACGAAACTTACGGCTGTCAAAGTTGGTGCCGGCGTTATATACGACTAAATTAAGGGGACTGAGATAAGTATTAAGCTAATAAGTACAAAGAGCCTCCTAGGTGGTTTTTACAGATATATCTTTTAGAAATCGGGCGGCGGTAAATCCTATAGCCTTATTAATAACGTAGAGTACTGGCTTGCCGTTAATATAGAAGATATTAATAAATACTATATAATTAAAGTCCAAATTGTTAGGAAGCTTAAACTTAAATCTATATAGGGATTTGCCGTGCTTTTGACAATGGCAATAGTACTTAGTTAGCTTCTTAATCATCTCTTTATTAATATTATAACCTAAACGCTTAAGTAGAGCATATAACTTCCCAACTAAAGGATGGCTGAAACGACGGTGCAATTGTAACAACTCTATTGCCGTCAAGTAGCATGCTGTTAATATAATTAATACAGTAACGAATTGCTATAGAGTCTTTCCCTATAGTAGGAAGGGGTGACCGAACTATCGTGCCACTGGCACTATTAATGTAGGAGTTACTACCTTATTGGTGAGGTTATTATAGTAGCAACCCAGAGAGTCAAGATCTCGCAGGCTTATAAGAAATGGGGTATTAGCGTATATAATATAAAACATAATCTCTCCTACCGGTGATTGCACTTTGAGAGAACCTACTAATAATGTTAAGCTAATTCCGAACTTAACCTTAATAGCGCCAGCGTTAGAAGTATTAAGTGTGGCTATTAAGTCAACGGTCTCCTTGTATATAAGATATTGGCCAAATCTAGCAGTTAATGCTCTTGCTGCTCCCGTGTTAATTATAATACCGTACCATTTGTTAGAGTTATATTAAGAGGTCTCTTTAGAGGTGGTTAAATACGCAAAAGGGAAAGTAGACTTATTAGGAACTACTCCTGTAAGTACATATTAAGTTATAAGGTTGCTTAACTTCTTAACTGTTAATAACATAAAGTGTTTAGCGTGTTTAGTATCTTCTTTAAGATTAAGTACGAAGGTCTAAAAGTCATTAAGATTATCGTCGTCTTCGGTGCCTTCGTATTCGGTAATCTATTAGGCAGCATTCCGATCAAAGGTATGGCTATATTTATGTCTATACTTCTCTTTCTAATCTTCTTGCTCTTCTTTTAAGTATTTAGTAGACTAATAGCCTTATTTCTTGCAAACAAAGCATCTCTTGACTTGTAAGTTACGAGGGTTACAGAATTAAGGATTTCGGTCTTAAGGGTATCGTTCTTAAAGGTATTAAGTGTTGCGATTCTGAGGGTATTACGGGAAGCGTTAAAATCGCGAGGTACCGCAATTATTGTAATTATTATTATTGCGAACGTATCGGCGGTCTATATAGTACGCTTCTTCCTCTTCATCTTCTCCTGCAATATAGGCAGCTATAGCCGGTGGGTGACTTCTCTTGTAGGTAATAATTAAGCTTTAAAGAGAGTTGATTAAGGCTAGCAATATATTAGGTAGTTAAAAGCATGCGTAACTACAAGCTAAGTCGTCTTAACACGTAATAATTAAGCGCTATTGCAAAGCGGCGTCACCCTTTACAGTCTCATCGGCGCCGTTCTATGCTTTTTGGAGGTCTCTAACCAAGATATTAAGGCATTCCTTCTTCTGTTTGGCCGTATTCTCCGGTTAAGATATAACTTCCTTTAGTGTAAGGCTGTTAAATAACTAAAGTTAAGAGCGGCGGTAGTCATCATTCTTAAAATAGGCTCATGTTACACCGCAAAGTTAAGCGAAAGTAGGTGTACTTTCTCTATACAATACTTAATTTACAAAGAAGTGGTTAAGAGCATTATCCTTTAGTATGTTGGAATATGCCTTTACCTTCGTTGCGTTATCAGTAATGTTGAGTTGCTTGCAGTAATTCTTAAAGATATTAAGTTTAATATTAAAGTTATTATTCTAACCGCTATATTTGTTGTCTACTATGATTAACTTTATAAGGGAAATAATATCTCTGGCAGTACGGTCTGCTGGTAAGAGTAGAGGAGGTAAGTTTTAGTGTTACATAGGTTATCGTTCGACGTTGTTAAGGTTGCCAACTCATACTTTAACTCCGCCTGTCTTTAGCATATATGCTATAAGGTTTAACTTAAATTCTCTATCCTTTAGTATTATTTGTTAAATCTCTAGTATTATCTAAGCAGTCGGCTCTTCCTCCTAAAGGCATTTATACAGTGCGTCATTCAGCTTAGGAGGGCGATTTAACTTATATACCCAAACTCCATACTTACGCAGAGCACTTTGTAAATTGCATAAGTGTGTCTTATTAACTTTATTAAATAGCTGTACCGTCCATTTATCAAAGTCTTCTTTAAATTACTCCTAGAGATCACTATCTTGCAACTATAATTAGTTGTAGACCCAGTATTTATGTCTTACAAAAGCATCTCTCTTATCTTTCTCCTTATTTGTGGGATTAAAGCCGTCAGGCCACTAATCCTTGTTCTCTAGCTTTGCTAACCAGTCCGCCATAGCTCGTATTTATTGTATAGGAGGAGGTGAGGAGGGAGGCAGAATCGGTCACTATAAGGTTTTTAGAGGTATAGAGGGAGGGAAAGTTGTCAGTATAGAGGCCGTATTGAGTTTATAGGTTGCAATAAACAGTAAAATGCGCAGGTGCCGCGAATACGTAATAGACGTGATATAGAAAGACGAGCACAGGCAGGCCTCTAAATCTTTAAATACGAATTAAGTCATAGAAATATAAGTATAAGTAGGCATCTACTTCTTAACGCGTATTCCCTAGCAAATCTCACACAAGGGTTCTCTGCACAGGCAGGTGGGCCTTTTGTGGTTAATTCCTCTTTAAAATAGTACCGTCTCCTAATCTATGATTACTGATTAGTGTTGGTAGCACTTCGGTAGCTACGGTATAGCAATTGCTTAATTAGTTGTATTATTAGTGTCTAAAGGGAGAAGAGGTCTATTCTACATATTAGTGGTAACTCTTATGGAGCGCGTATACGCTAATCCCAAAATGGGAAAGAGTGAATAAAATGGGTCCAAACAAGTAATTTCCTAATCTTCTTTGGCTAATAGCGAGCTTTCTAATTATATAGGGCCGCCACCATATCTCTTACAAGTTCGTTCTCCTAGTATCCCAACCGGATTAGCTTATCTAGTAACTTTTCAGCTATTTTAGGGTCTAGAGCGGCTATAAACTCTATATCGTTAGAGTTGCGGGACTTATATAGTAATTCTTCTAAGATCGTAGGGTCAACTTTCTAGGGCAGTATAATAACTTAGGCTTAGTAGCGGAGGCGTTTATTATTAGCGTCCTTGGGTTTCGTTCCTAGTAGTCAGCTTAGGGCGTTAGGGAGCGTAGCTTTACTACTAGGTCTGTATATAATCACAAAGTTAAACTGTAAAAGGAACTCTGCCTACTAGACTTGGCGTTGGTTTAGCTACTTAGTAGTTATAAACGTCTATAGGTTCTTGTGGTCAGTAATAATTTTAAACGGCTCCTTGGTCCCTTATAGCTTAGAACGCCATTCCTCTAAAGCCTTAATAATAGCTAAGAGTTCTTTATTATAGATCTCATAGTTACACTCCGGCGTAGAGTGCTTTGCGGAGAAGAATGCGACCGGTCTTAGTTTACCATTATTATTATACTGGGAAAGAACTCCGCCAGAAGCCCAATTTAATACATCTATCTCTACCACTATTTTCTTCGTGTAGTCGTAGTATGCTAGTACTAGTGCTAAAGTAAAGGCTCTCTTAAGGGCCTTAAACAACTTAGCCTGTTCTGGTCCCTATAGTCATCTAACGTCCTTTCTTAGAAGTTTTGTTATGGGTATAGTAACAGCAGAATAACTTTAGATAAACCTATAGTAAAAGTTTACAAATCCAAGAAACTGCTATAATTCTTTAACTAAGGTTAGGTTCTCCTATACTTATAAGGCTTAGACCTTTTTAGGGTCTATACTTATTTCTTCTATTAAGATAATTAAGCCAAGGTACTTTGTCTTTATTGTATAGAACTCTGACTTGCCAATATCAATTTAGAGGCCGGCAGCTCTAAGGCGGCAAATTACCTCTTCAATATACCTGGTATGCTCAGCTCAAGTTTTAGAAAATATAAGGATATTATTAAGGTATGCTGTGCAATAGTCGTCCAGTGCGTTATAAAGAATGTGGTTAATATAGTTCTGGAATATAGCTGGGGCATTATAAAGGCCAAATAGGGTTACTAGCATCTCGTAGAGCCCAAAGCAGGTAATAAATGCTATAAGCTATTTATAGCCCTCAGCAATACGGATCCTGTTAAACGCGGCGATAACATCAAGCTTAGTATAGAATTTGGCGCTATATAGGGCATCAAGTATCTCCCGGATAAGCGGGAGCAGGTATTAGTTCTTAACGGTAACGTTATTAAGTCCTCTGTAGTCGTGGCAAATCCTCACCCCTCCTTTTGGCTTAGCAGCGAGTAGGAGCGGGGCTGCGGCAGGGGACGTTAATTCTTAAATAAAGCCTTTATCAAGCATCTTATCAATCCATTTCTTAACGCATCAGAGCTTAGTAGGGGAGAGTAGGCGGTTCTTATAGTACGGGGGCTGCTTTCCTGGCATAATTTCGATTTTATAGTCCTATGGGCGATATAGTGGGAGCTTATTAGCATTCTTTAGGAGAAACCCCTTAATATAGTACCTATATTCCCTTAGAAGGCGTCATACAATATCATCCCTAGTTAGAGCGGGCTTGCCTTTTATAAACTTTTCAACATCTATATCTATAACTTTACGGCGGAGGAACTCAGTATTTGTAGTCTAGAGGTTTTCCTCAAGAAAACAGTAAAAATAACTAGGGAAGACCTTGCAGGCTTCTTCTATTATATAGTTACCATTAACTAAGCGGCGAAAGGATTCCTCTGTTAAGTCCGGTATTTTAACCAGTCTAGTAGGGAGTTTATCTATTAATTATTTCCATTCTTCTTATTCTACCAATTCTACTAGCTCTGCCATATAGATCCTTATTACTTTTACGCCTTTTTATTTACAAAACTAGGCGAAATTTACGGCGCGTACATTCATAATATTGTCCAGATTAGGGCGTATTTGGTCTTCTCCTGATGTTATAGTGGGGCTAGCTTATCTTAGTCAGCTCTTAGGAGCGGTTCCTAGGCGGCGGCCTTACACAAGGCGTGCGGGGAGTGGGTGCGAGGTTGGGCGTTATAATAGCGCGGTTTCTATTATCCGGGTCTTAGTGGTTCTATGGCTAGTCCTTGCTATAACGCGGGCTATAGTGTGCGCATATAGCATATAGCTTAGTTCCGGGTATTGGGCTAGGCGGTTAGGGTTTAAAGGGTGTCTAGGTTAGCATTAGATTCTTAGTAGCAGCGGCACAAAGCGGACCTTCTTCCTTAGTCTTAGCAAGGCTGGCTGGCCCATTGTTTTAGTCTTAAGTGCTAGAGTAATCCAGTTTTCTGCTATCTTATTACTTTACAGCTACACAGGTTCCCCTTTATCAGGAATATCTTCTACTATTAGGGCTTTATATATGGTCCTAGGCACTAGGCTTAGTAGTGCCAAATATCTATATAAGGCGTCCCTACTACTGTCAGCTGTCCCCTATAGGAAACAGTTCCTAGAGTAGTAGTCTAAGTTAAAGCGGATCTTAAGCTCCCTAAAACTGGGGCGGGGCTCATACTTTTGGAGCCAAGGCATACCTAAGATAATTAGGGTAGTAGGTAAAAGTTTAGTAATAAAAAAGAGCATAGCTTTAGTATAAAGGCCAATTAACATTCGGGCGGTAAAGTAGTCCGTAATAAGCGAAGTCGGGATACTGTCTATAAGGCGTAGTGGCCTAGGTGCCAACAGCTTCTTAGTTATAACGTTATATTTTCTTATAATAGACTCCGCGTCGGCAAATGCCATTACAGTACTACTGGAGTCCACTAGGCTTACTGTATCAATAAAAACTTAAGGGCATAGATTGCGTAATAAGGAGAGTTAAATTTAAATAAGGATTAATTTCTTGTTACTATTTGCTAATCTAAGATTAAGTGGCAGCTTACTAATAGAAAGGACTAATTGGTCTAGTAATAGGGACCTAATCTTCTCATCTTCCTCCTTATATGGTTTGGACCCTTAAACGCAACTTAGTCCAAAGGTCTGCCTTTTAACAACTAGGGTACGGGGCTGTCTTAATAGGGCGATCCAGTATCTATCTGGCTGGCAGTGTCAGTCTCAGTTAGGGTATAAAAAGACGGCACCTTGCTAATAATATAGCCGTGTTCATATTCGCTAGCGTAGAGTCGCCAATTCTGGGCGTTGTTAACGGGTTAGGCTTCCATATAGGGCATCATTTAGAGTGACTAAGCCGCAGGGTTAAAGGGGGGGAGTTATCTACCGCGGCCATAATAGACTCCGCGGTTGCTACATCCGCGGTTATTAGTTTACGTCATTTAACGGGCTAGCATCGGGACTGGGTTTGCTATTATAGTAGGGTTATAAGCGTCCTTCTAGTAGCCAGGCAGGCCATAGGCAAGGCACAGTCTATTATTAAAGCGGCGCTTGCGCTCCGTATCTAAGATTCTATTAAGGTCTATAGGCTCTCCAATTACTACTAAGGTCGGGGTTAGTATAGGGGCAGGGGCTTAAGCAGGTGGGCGGTGGTTAGTATTCTTAAGGTTGGCTTAGTGTACATAGTTTACAAGGTTTTTAGCGAACACATCTATCTGCTTACTCCAACCTATATAGTCGCTGTTGTTAATTTCGTGGTCAAGTCTAAGTACTAGCTCTTCCATCTTTGGAGAGATAAACTTCCGGAGTAGGTTCACCTTCTATTCGTCTATCTTCCTGGCGCGGACCATTAACTTATTAAGCTCTCCCTTCCAGGACCAGTAATTACGCTCGCCCTAGGGGAAATGGTTAAGCTTATTTTTTGTGACCTGGGTTATGTTAATAACCTTATAGTGGGCAGCAAGCTCTTTAAGCATATTTTCCTTAGCGGGCCATTTCCATATAGATATATTGTTCGGGTTCTCGTGTATAAGCTCTAGGCCCTGCTTAATAAACTTATAGGCCTTGCCTTCTAGCATATCCGAGATATAAAGGATCTGAGATTAGACTGTATTAAAGTAGTCCTAGTTATAGTTAAAGACTCCTTTAATCTTAATGTGCCAGGTCTTAAAGTTAGCTTATCGTTCTAACAGGGTGCCTTTTCTGCTAAATATTGGCAGGTCTTTAGACTTCCATTTTTTCTGCTAGGTTGCTGCTGTTGTTATAGGGGTTAATTATTTTAGAACGGCGATAGTCTCTACCTAGGAGTTGATAGTTCCTGTCTAGAAAGCAATAAGGGTATTAAGGCTTTCATTGGCTTTCTCATTAGCGGTATTTGTGTTATACATAAACTGTAGTCCTGCTTCAATGTTACTAAGGAACTCATTGGTATGGTCAACAAGGGTATAGTAAGCTTTATCGGCCTTAAAGGTCTTAGGGTACAGTGGGGAGCGGTAAATTGTCCATGCGATATTAGGGTGTGTCTGTGTAAAGAAGTCTACAAAAACTTCGCGGGGGTTCTGGGTTTCGGCCATTTCGGCGTCGTTAATATCGCCCATTTAGGTGGTCTTTGGCGCTAAGAAAAAACTGAGGATCGTTCTAGAACTGTGCTAGATTATAGCATGTAGACGCGTCGGCTGCGCGCGCAGGTCGTGATTGTTCTGGGGCAGAGATGACTAGGATACAGGGAATCAGTGATCGCGACAGGGCGCAATTAATAATAGCACAAACTGTTATAGTACTGCAATGAAGTAGACTGAATAACTACGTTATACTATAAAGAAGAGAAGAAGGTAAAAGGGGGTATTATATATAAATAGTAGGGCCAGCCGCTAAGGCGCTAGTGGTGGGCCAGCCAACAGTAGGAACAGTATGCGTCAGGTCAGTGCCGTGACATTATAGCCTAGAAACCCAGGAAGATATCTATCAGTTCTTTCAAGCCCAGGAAGATATCACTCTTATTATCAATTAACTTAACGCTCTAGAGAAAGAGAAGAATGATAACGAATATACCGCCAGCGAGAAACCACGATTACTTAAGTAGGTATATCGTCTTACAGCGCCGCATAAAGCAATCTATTGCTTATTAGTAAATAACTACTCAATTCTTAATAAGGCGCCAAAGCAGTCTAATAGCGAAATAATGTATGTCTATAGAGGCTTGACTAGGGTAAGTCTTAGGTATAATAATTCGTTTATAAAAAAGGGACGCTTCTAACTATAATTTAGAAGGAAATGGACCATTAGTGGGCGCAGAGGCAAGACGTTAAACTAGGAGGCTACACAAAGTATAAAGTTAAAGACTTCATCGGCTGCATCCCATAGTTAGAGAAATGCGTTGTAGGTAGCACGATTAATCTGGCCGCCAAGTTCTTTGCTAAAATTAACTTGCAAGCTGCGGCGTTTAAGCAGGAAATCTAAACATAATATAAGAACGAATCGGATACTTTGTTTAGGTATACTATAGCCGTTCTACTAACGTAACTTTACTAATGTTGTTAGACACTACGAATATATAAGGGCTTATCTTTTTGGCCTACCTGTTTAGATGTCATCGAAGTACATACTAGGTCTTGTTAACCACTGGTATTTTTACGACGAATATAACTCCGAACTTAAGAAACCTGTGGGGCACTATACATGTGGCATATGCCGCAATGCCGTAGCTTCGATGATACTTGAGAACAGAGTGCGTTTCAACAAAGAGCTCTTGCGGTCATTACCCGAGTAAGGGGTAAAATATCACTTATATTGCCCCCCCTCCTTTATTAAGGCTTGCCCCTAGCCCATATACCTAAAATAAATAATTTTCGATATATAAGAGGTAAGTAATACTAAAGCCTTACTTGTATATAGGAAATAGGGAGAAAGACTAGCTAAGTAGCCTTAATAAAAACCTTAATCTATAGCTGAAACAGGGTAATACGCAGTGTGTCCAACAGTCAGTCTCCAGCGAGCTTTGAGGCCCTATCGCTGACTAACTGCGGCTAACTAGATCGCTTGCTGTCCGCTACATCAAAGTAAGGTACGCTGACTGTTCCGCTGTTAGCTCGCTTTCCTAATTAGGCAATTGGTATAGATTTGATGGTGTTTTATTCCAGATTTTTGGCAGCACCTCTGTATATACAAATATTGATGTTGCCCGATTGAAAATCCACCTTGATTTACCCAATATAGTGTTTAAATATAGCCAAAATTGTCCTATGCACCCGTAGAGGCCTAAAAAGATAGGAAGGTAGTAAGTAGTAAGGGCTCCGGAGGCTCTACTTTAGTGTTAGATTTTGATTAAATACGAAGCTTTAGTAAATGTAGCTTACTAAGCCGGCTTTCCTGCCTCTGCATTCGGCTTATAGCCAGTAAGATTAACGTTTAGGCTCGTCAGCTAGGGTGTAGTTAACGCTCTGTTAGTGTTAATGCAGTCGATTAAACTACTTAATAAAATGCCTTTGATTAGCTACTATTTCTAGCACTAATCCGCTTTAATAGTGTCGGCTAACAGTTGATTGCGCTTATTAGTAATAATCTTTTTAGCTTAACTAAAGACTTATTTATATATAGAGCTTATAGCTGGTATAGAGAATATATTAAGAGCGATCTTGGCAAGCGTTGGATAGAGGACTTGGCCAATATTAAGCCACCAGGTAAGAGGGTTAGGAATAATATTATTCACCTTATTACTATTATTAGTATAGATCTTAATAAACTTAAGGCCTGCGTTATAGTAGTGATTAAGCTCACTGGCGAGCTTAATCCCCTTTTAATTGCGTAAAGAAGTAAGGCTTTTATTAATAACTAATAACTACATATATTTATTAGCTAAATTGTTGTTGGATTTGTAAGGAACCTTCCTGTGTTATAGCTTAGCTAGTTGCTTATTTTCCTTATCTTTTTAATCGTTAATAAAGTTAGCAAATGTAGTTTCTATACACCACTTAGTGTGCTTCTACTATTAAGGCCACTGTTTCCATTTATTGTGAAAGTAGGCTTATTTAAGCGATGGATAGAGAATTACTGTAGCGAAGTAGTAAGGGCTCTCGTCCTTAATTTTATTAAAATATTTATTAATCTTTTAGAGAGATATATTAACGCCTAATTTAAGGAAAGAGTCGCTTTTATTTTTAAGGCTCTGCTAAGTTTGCTAGAGGATTTAGTAAAGGAGTTTTATATTAGTAATTAACTCCTATAGAGCGCTATATAAGCCTTTAACGCGAGGACTATTAGCGTCGCCTTTTATGCGCTTAGTGGCTGATATAAAAGGCTTTAGAATTTTAATAAGCCGCTCTACCTACTGCTAATTGTTATTAGTAAGTACGTCCTGCAATAGATTGTAGCTATTATTAGCTAGCTTCCTCTAAGCTAGTAGATATTGTTAATTGCCTTATAAAGAAGTAATGCACGGTAGAGCATAAAGTAGGTTAAATTCTACCGAACGCCTCCGTCCTTAATAAGCAGAAGCTCTGCGTGATTAAACAGTTCATCCTCTATATAGGCCTTAAGCTAATTTTTAGCAAAGTCCTTACAGCGTCCTATTGATCGCATAATATATTTAATAATATTATAAACTTTGCCAATAAAGCCTTTCTGCTATATAAGGTTGAATTTGGCTTAATTGCTAGCACTAATTAGTAGGCGCTTAAGCTTGCTTACGCCTTTGCCGTATATTAGGGCCTTAATAATAAGGTTAATAATATAGCCAACATACTAAAGCCGTGCCTTTTTGGGTACCAAGAGGCTTTATAAAAGGTAATTATAGAGGTTGTTATTATTGCTAGTGTTATTAGTTATTAAGCAGCCAAGCTTATAATTAAATTGATACTCCTAAATTACTGTTACTAAAGCCGCTGCTATATTCTTAGTATTATGCAATCCTTGTAGTTGTAAAAGGCCTAAAAGTACTAATTAAAGCTTGCCATCTTTGTTAATAAAATAAGCTACTATACTAAGTAGTGATATTCCATTTATAGACGTCCAGATATTATAGCTGAGGTGGATTTTGCTAAGTGCGGTAAGGAGGAGGTTTTTAATATTAACGCGTTGCTGTTTAAAGGCGGCTTTAATCCAGTTACTTAATAATATAGGCGCTTTTATAAGACACTTTTGGATCTAAGGACGATTAAATATAAGTAGAGCGCGCGTATAAGGACTTATAGCTTAATAGAAGGTAATATCCTACAGAATTGTCCAATTAATATAGGCTTGAATATAGCCAGCTGCCCAGAACGGCTGCCGTTTATGGCTACTATCTAGAGTAGATAAGGCTTGAGCGGCTAATTAGAACGGGCTTAACACGGCTAGTAGTTATATACTACTACTATAGCTTTTAGGGTTAGTAATAGGGCTATACTTTAATTTTAAATGGCCGCTAATATAATTAGTGCCGTTTATTGTAAGTAGAGCACCTGGTTTTTAAGCTAGGTGGTAGATTTTATATAGCTAGAGCCTCTTCTTGCCTAAAGGACTGTTCTAAAATAGGTTGGCTCTATATTTCTAAATTGCTGATATAGAGATGTTGCTTAATAGCGACCGCTTATTGATAACTTAGTATCTATATTTGCTAGTAAGCTTGCCGTATTTTATTAGGTAGAGGCTGTTCTAGTTAATAGGGAAGATATAGCCGTAGTTCTGATTAACTGGAGGAGGTTGTTATAATATAGAATTATTTTAATTGCCTAATTTGGTGTTATTGTTAATTAGGAGAGGTAAGGAAGCAGTTAATCTATGAAGCCCACGTGGTGTTAAGGGGCTTAATTAACGTGTAGATTGTGGAGTTAATAAGGGAGAAGTAGAGGAAGAAGCTCTATACCCTAGTTGGCGCGTAAAATGTAAGGTGTGTTGTATTTAGATAGGGTAATAAAAAATGTTAATTTAGTAGCGGAATATGAGTTTATACGTATAATGGAGAAATTAGAGAAACTGTCTTATTTATTATAGATAAGCGAGGGTTTCCTAGGGGTTTCCCATTGCTTGGCTAACTGAATATCCTTAACCTTAACTAAAGCTTTAAAACACCATAAAATCTCCCTAATCTTACCACTGAGGCAGCGAGCTTTTAGCGCGCTATAGAATTTATACTGACTGACTGTTGACTGACTGTAACTACCCTATACGCTAACTGACTGCTTATATTATCAGCTTCTTGGCAGCGACGCTGCTAGCGTCGCTGACTGTTGGACACACTGGTGATACGCAGGCAAGATAGGGTGGCGTTTTGGTAGGGTACCGGTAGTTGGTTACATAACCTATGAATAGAGAGTGAGCTGAGGTTGGATGACCGGGGAATAAGATTCTAATCCATCTGCCTGTATAATTAATATCAACTTCCTTATTCTGCCATCCGGACTAAACAAGGTGATAGGTTTGTACTAAAACCACGCTTCCTAAATGCATCAAGATCGTCATAAGGTGGTATTAATATTACCGTTTTCGAGCATGTGCTACTGATCCTCTGTCCACATGCGACGTAGTATGTGATATGCCATGTGTCCAATCAATATACGCCTTGCGCTTCTTTCGAAAGGGATCGTGGCCACAAGCATGAATGTCAGTAAATGCAGCAAAAGTCTAGCATTATTATAGACATACGTCTGCCATTAATCCAGGTAGTTAATTTCTGTGAGTAACAACCATGTATTTTACTTGCAAAGCACCAATGCTTATTCGTCACTCTCTAGACGGAAACTACTACGCCTCACAGGCAGACCTGCGGAGGATAGGCCGGATAGGCCTCTCGGATAATAGACCTATCAGCTGATAGTATCCGGATAGTCTTGGCAAAATCCCCTAATATACTTACACTTGTAATGCACCCCCCAGTATTAAATAAATAAAATTTCTATTAGTATAGATTTATAGAGCCTATAAAGCGCTTTAAAATGGTACCACTTTTATCCTAAGGATAAGTAATATTATATAGATATAAAGCTTATAAGAGCTCTGCGGAATAAGGCTTAGGGGGAGCCCCGCACGGAGCTCTACCAAAGCTCAGCAAAAGCTCTGCACGAAGCTCTGCACGAAGCTTTGCGGAGGCTCTACACGAAGCTCTGCGTACGGAGGCTCTGCACCAAGCGCTGCACCAAGCTCTACGTACGGAGACTCCACATAAAGCTCTACACGAAGCTCTACACGAAGCTCTAGTAAATACCTTTAGCTTTCCTACTAATTAGATATCTGCTTTCTACCTTTTTATTTATACTTCTCTTTCTATAAAATACTATAAAATAAAAATAAAATAAAAATAGCAAAAAAGAGAGGAGACCCAGCAGTTTAAATTTAGTAACTTTTATCTACTCCTTATTATCCTCTAGTTCCACTATCCGATCCTTATCCTCTAGTACTCCCGCTGCCGCCACTATAGGCTAAGAATTTATATTGTATAACGAATATTAAGCCCTATAATCCCGCCACTTATAATTTCTATAATACCTACTATAGAACCCTAAAAGACTTTAATATTTAGTAAAGGGGTAAGGGCCTACTAGACAATATGGAGTCGCCGTATAAGCCTTACAAGGCTAGTATTAATTAGATATCTGCCTTATATAAGTAATATAGATTACTTATAGTTTTATTTAGAGACCTCTGGCTCTAAATTAGAATTATATTTATATATAAGGGCCTCCCTATCCGCATCTGCCTTTCTAATACACTCCCTACCTAAGCCTCTATATTAATTGCCAGTAAAGCTTCTACTCTCTCCTACTTATTCTAAGAGTAGTTAGTTATATAGGTATATTATATAGAGAGGAGAGTTTACTTATAGTATAGTAATATTACTAGAGAATCTCTTATATAGTAGGACGGGAAGTATACTAGATAATTATATTTCCTAATTCCTAATAAAGGATAATATTAGTAAGATTTAAAGTTAGTATATATTTACCTACGCCATCTATATGCCTTTAGTGTTTACCTTTTTCCTAAAATTATTTTATTTATATGTCCCTCCCCCCCCCTTTAGTGTTATCCAATATACCCCTTATATACTTCCCTTGTATAACTATAAAAGAATACTTAGAATCTTATAAGCTGCCCAGTCCTTCGCGTATTCTAATACCTTAAGCATTTATAGAGTAGTACTTATATAATCCTATAGAACGCAACATTAAGAACCTAAAAAACACTCTCTCTAGCTTATTGCTTATTTTAGGTATTAAGAGAACTTTAATTATAAACTATAAGAGTTATAGAAATCTTATATACTAAAAAGGCTGGTTTTACTATTAAATAGCTATTATATGACTATTAAGTAGAATTAGATTCTTATTAATATAGATATTAAACTTATCTAGACTCTACGGATAAGTATATTTTAAATAATACTAAAGACGAGCCTTATAGAAGGCAGAGAGGTTTTCTTTAAACTCTAAAGACGACTTTTAAGTTTTCTTAATTGTGTATAATATAGTTAAACCTAAAAGTATTACTTTTTTACGGAATCTCTTATAGAGCTTTTATACGCTAAAAAGCTTCTTTTCTCCTTTAACGGTAATATAATTATTCTAATCTTTTAAGAAAGCTATATAATACTCTAAGTTAAGAACTTATACTGCTAGATAGTAGGGAGAATTATCTAGCTTCTTAACGTACTTTATAAGCTTTTCCTTAGTATATTAGAGTTAAGGAGTTATAAACTTATCCTTAGCCTTAGTAGCTATTACCTGTAGAAAAGTTAGCTAAAGAAATATTAAGAGTATCGCATAATATACTAATATGGTCTATATTATATCCTTAAAAATATTAACTAATTTTAGAACTCTCTTTAATGTTATATAATCTCCTTAAAGAAATAAAGTTGCTTTATAAAAAGACTGAAGGGAATTATAAATCGTATAAAGATATATCTATTTACTTATTAAGAGGATATTATCTTTTAAGTTATCCTTATAGTGCTTTACGTAGAGTTAAAGCCTAGCCTTTATCCTATCCTTTAGAGCTATATATAGTATAAGAAACTAGCTATTCTACTTATATAACGTATTCCACCATCACCTCGGTTAGTCAAAAGCTGTCACGGGACTCACTCGTTCTCACGTCTCTGCGCGTCTTTGACGTTCTTGACCCGTGCTCACGTTCGTCCCGAGACACCTACGCACGTTCCCCTACAGCCCCTATTTATACCCGTACCTGGCACATAAAGACTCTTCTTCTTTATCCAATGTCTTTGTATCAACCACGCATAGTTACGTGTACGTAGCCTTCTCAATTACTACCTCGTTTAGTGCATTGTATCCCGGCTCGTGCCTACTCCGTGACAAAAGCACACTAAAAAATCAAAAATCTAACCCTAGCAATCTTAACAACAACGCTATAATAAATTATGAAAATTTAAATATAAGCTATTGTATATATAAGTAGTCTTATCCTAAGATTATTAAGTTTTTTATTTAGTAGATCTAGAGATATATAAAAGTGGGGGCTAAAATAAGACAAAATCTTAATTTCTTTAGACCTACTAAATAAAAAGCTTAATAATCTTAGGATAAGACTACTTATATATACAATAGCTTACATTTAAATTTTTATAATTTATTATAGCGTTGTTGTTAAGATTGCTAGGGTTAGATTTTTGATTTTTTGGTATGTTTTTAACTGACCGAGGTGATGGTGTGACCGAGGTAATAGTGGAATACGTTAATTATTAAGAGGAACTATTTTACTAATATGTTTAATAAACTATATTATATAGTTAGCTAAGCTGCGGATATAAATAATATATATATTATTCATTGCTTAACGTCCAATTTAGATCCCTATTAGGCCCACGCGGACTACTCCTTATTTACATATAGGGAGAAAACTCCATTTAAGAAAACCCCGTGATCCATCTCCCCGCCTTTTAGGACTCGCCTACTTAGCGCCTCCAAGTCACCTATAGTGCTCTACTACCTTAGGGGTCGTTCGGTTGCAATCTAACGTTTTTAAATCTGAACTGAAAGTCCGGCAAAAAGAACGCGTTCCTTCCCGATTTGACACGCGTCTGTGGCTCTACGGGTTGCACAGACGTGTGCAATCTGAAGCCTTTAGATTGACCTAGAGTTTAACTAAGGGGTCGTTTGGTTGCGATCTAGAGGCCTTAGATTTAGTTCAGAACAGAGTTAATCTAGAGCTCCAATCTAATTCTAAGGCGACTGTTCGGTTGAATTCCAGTTTAACTTAACTTCAGCTATAGATTTTTAATGTTCCTCTAACCGCCTAAAAAACGCGCTAAAACCAGGCGCACTTTACCATATATAGAATCTAAACTAAGGTCTTGGCGTCAGTTTAAATAAGGAGCTCGAAGCTCCTTAGTTAAACTCTAGATCAATCTAAAGGCTTTAGATTGCACACGTCTATGCAACCCGTAAAGCTACAGACGCGTGTCAAATTAGGAAGGAACGCGTTCTTTCTACCAGACTTTTAGTTCAGATTTAAAAGCGTTAAATTGCAACCAAACGACCCCTAAGGAGCTTTGAGCTCCTTATTTAAACTAACGCTAAGACCTCAGTTCAGATTCTATATATGGTAAAGTACGCCTAGTTTTAGCGTGTTTTTTGGGCGGTTAAAGAAACATCAAAAATCTATAGCTAAAGTTAAGTTGAACTGGAATTTAACCGAACAGTTACCTTAGAATCAGATTGGAGCTCTAGATTAACTCTATTCTGAACTAAATCTAAGGCCTCCAGATCGCAACCGAACGACCCCTTACTTTTTGACCTCTTTGGGAACCACTGCTGCCGTAACAAGCCTATGGACGCGCTAGTATCGCAAACTTTACTCTACTACTATAGAGGCATTAGGGACTAATTTTCAATAGTAATAGCGTTAAGAGCTTAGTAGTTTATATAAATGCGTAAACTGCTACTAGATTTCTTAATAAAGATTATAGCTATAGCTATAGGTAAAGAGCCTGCTCTAATAAATCCTTTACTAAGGTATTTATCTAAGTACTTCCGCAGTACTTAGAGTTTATTTTAAAACATTCTATATAGGGGTCTAAATCCTAGCTATTTTACTTCTTTAAGTATAATCTTATAGTTATATAGTTAGTACTCTACTGACTTATTAGCTTCCTTTTATAAAAATACTTCTAAATACTTATAGTAATATACTAGTAGGGTTAGTATACTTCTTTAATACTAGTGCCTTTTTAATATCGGCTATTATAACGGTAAAGATTGTATATTTAGGTTTTCTAGCAAGTTGTGCTAATAGAGTAGCTCTAATTATATAGATATTTAAGGTGTTAAGCAAACCTAAGTTATCCTTAGTTTTTTATATAGTTTTTTATATAGTTTTAGGTTTAGTATTAAGTATGGAGTTAGTATTAGATTTAGGTTTGGGTTCTTTAAGTATTCTTTTTATAGTAGAATACTAGTTCTTTTAGTACTTTTATATATTAAGCTTAAGCTTCTACTTTGTAACGGGCTTGTATAAATGCTCCTAAACCAAAGCTTGTAGATTGCTACTATATAAGAATACTAAGCTAAGGAGAAGAAGGAGAAGAAGACTATTAGAGACTAATAAGATATAAGGGGTCGCCAAGGCGCTAGTGGCAAGTAAGCTAATAGCGATTTTCTATACCGGGCATAGAAAATCCTAATTAGTTAGCTCTATAAGTAGTGCTAGCAGAATATGGCAGAATCTAGTAGATTGCATAGAAATGCGGTAAATTGCCCTGGAAATGGCAATGTAGCAGGTAATACGCTCCAGTACCGTTATATTACTCCTCTCTCCCAAAAAAGCCTGCCCTTAGGCTTTGTCTAAGTTCTTTGTTATTGTTTAAATTATTATAGCTATCTAACCCCTCTTTCTAGTATTTAATCTAGCTGTCTAATTTATATAGTGGTCTAGGGAGGTCTGGGTAGGCTAGGTGGAAATCTTATAGCTTATAGGGAGAGTACTTAAAATTGGATGCGAGGTACTATTTTGGATATTTATTATAACCTACCTAGCTTATATAGTATTTTAAGGTACTATGGTCCTTATTAACTGCTAAGATCTCTTTAACTTCCTATTTTTTGTTCTCTGCAATCTAAACTAGTAGTAGGGGGTTATTATACTATTTAGGTAATAGGTTGTCCGCTACTTTCTGTAGTTAGTCTAGAGAGAAGATAGGGTAGATCTTTATTAACTCTAGTAGCTTAACCTTAAAAGAGTGCCCTACCTTTTTAGGGATCTTATAAGGGCTAGCTATTTAGTGGTTTAGCTTACGGCTTGACTTTTAGGTCTTCTAGTTCTTTATTAATACCTATACCTTATCTCCTATATAGAAGTCTACCTTATAATAATATTGGTTTATATTAGCCTCTTTCTTCTCTTATACCTTTTTTATAATTGTTTAGGTAGTCTTCTAGGCTCTATATATTCTCTTAGCGAATATCTAGGCCTTTTTATAGTTAAGGCATTTGCGGGCCGTTATAGGTCCTATAGGTCTATCCTAATTAAAGGATATTTATGGCTTATATCTATAGAGTAACTTAAATGGCGACATTTCTATACTATTATAAGGGAGCGTAAGCTGTGCGTAGTCTATTATAGGTATTAGTTCCAACTAGTTGTCCTAGTAGTAATTAATAAAGGGGCAAAGTTGCTAGTTAAGGTATTAGTTTATAATCTTGGTTTAGCCGTTAGTCTAAGGGTAGAATGTAGTAGAGAGCTTAATCTTAATCCTAAGGATATAGTAAAATTTGTCTTAGAAGTCTAATATAAATTAGGGTTTATGGTTAGAGATAATTAACTTAGGAGTGCTATAGATCTGGTAAATAATAATAATATATATATATGGGCTATATCTTTTGCAGTTATAGTCTTAAAGCAGGGGAGGGAAATGACTTATTTACTTAGTTGGTTAACTATTATAAAGGCTATATTATAGCCATGTTTGTCCTTTAGGAATGATTTAAAGTTTATTATAATATGCTGCTAAGGGCATTTAGGAACTAGTAGTAGTTATAACCATCTAAGGGTTTAATCCCTAGAGGTATTTACCCGTTTATAAGCATAATAATTTATAATAAATTGTTCTATATTGGAAAAGAGTCTTTACTAGTAGTAGTGAGGTACTAGTAGTTAGTGGGTCTTGTTTTAACTAGAGTGCGCTATAGAGACTTAATAGTAGGCTTTATAGATATTATGGGACACCTCTATAACACCTTATACACATCTACCTGTTTCCACCAACGCAGTAATAAGAGACTGACCGCGAGACGGCAACCCAATGGTAATTTGCTGGCAATTTACGGTAATCTGGCGGCAATCTGCCGTATTCTACTATATTCTGCTAGGACCGCTTCTTAAATCCTATTCTGCTCTATATATGTATTAACTAAGCAACTAAACTAATAATATATACCCTTTCTTCCCGTTTCCTTACCTTCTCTCCTTATATAATGTCTTAACCTTACTATATGGTTTATATATATAGCTTAATAATATCTACTTCGCTATATATTATTACCACTTATACTTACTCCGTAACACTACGTTATATTAAAACCTATACTCCGCCCCGCCCTATTTAAAATACAGAACAACCTTAAAGCCCCTATAACGGCCGCTAATATTATATCCACACTCTAGGAATAATTGGCAAATATATAAAAGTCTTTTATAGACGCCCTCGCATAAAATTAAGCTGCTATAGCTTAATAGTAAGCTAAATAAGAAGTATAGTACTAGAAAATAATTAAGGCCCTCTAAGAAGAAATCCGCACCCTTAAGATGCCTACGCTAAGCCCTTAAGACCAATTACTATTACTAGAAGCTAATACGCGGAACGCAAGCCCTAAACTAGCAATAGTTATCCCACCAGTAGAACTAATTACTGCGTTATAATAATCTGAAAAACTACTAGACCCTTTAGTATTTACTAGTAAATAATAAAAGCTTTGGTTATTTTTAAACTGGCTTAAGAATAAGCTAACTAGTAATGCTAACTGTTACCTAACTAAAGCTAACCAACTTTACTACGCCCTAAGTTGACTAGGAGGAGACGTAGCTAACCTTATTAAACCTCTTTAGCCGAACTTAGTATAAAGCCTAGTTATACTTCTTAAAGCTATATATAGTAACCTAAACTACCAAGCTACTGCTTAAAGAAAGATAAACCATATAACTTAAGAAAAGAAAAGATTCCTAGTATACTTCTCCAAATTTAATTATTACGTAAAGGAAATAGGCTGGAATAACTCCGCACTAATTAACAGCCTTATTAAATCTCTAAGCCCTAAACTAAAAACCTCCCTAATTACTATAGACCTACTAGAAGCCCTTAACGCCTATATAAACGTTATTAATAAACGGTATAATAATATACTACGCCTAACACCGAAGCCCGCTCCTTAATATAATACAATAACCCTATAAACGTCTATTAAGTTATTATCCCAGCCTAAGCACCCTAACGCCATAGATATTAACACTAGGACCCTAGGATACGCCCTACTAGGGTCCTCTAAATAGGAACAACGCACTACGCTAGGCCTTTGCTTTAAATATAGAAGTAGCTCCTACTTCTTTAACTACTACTCCGCCCCATTCTAAAAAGATCTATAAATAGTTAACGCTAGCAACTGTTTACCGCACTAATCTTCTAACTACTAACCTTAATCTTTATCTAGCTCCAACTCTATATTTAGTAAGTACTACTTATAAGGACGAAGTTATAACTAATGTTCTAGAGGAACCCCTTTCTGCTTACCATTAAAAGGCGTATTCTAGAGTTAAGTCGCTCTTTAGGACAGTTATATTATAGGATCTTGTTAAATGTATTAAATATAGCAAACCATAACTCTTAGAATTGTAGTATAACTATTAACTGCTATCTTTAGCAGAAAGGTTAATAGGCTAACACTTAAGTCCTAATTAATATAGGAGCTAGTGGTATAGGGTTTATTAACAAGATCTTTATATAAAATAATAGGTTTACCCTAATACTCCTTAACTAGCATATTAATGTATTTAGATTTAATGGTAAACGCACTATCTTAGGCTATATTACTTATATAGCAGCCCTAAGACTCCAATACCTAAACCATAAAGAATTAATTAAACTTTTTATAACTACCCTAGGTTACCTAGTGATCCTTAAATAACCCTAGATAAAGCTATATAAGGTAACTATTAATTAGGATAACCTTAAGCTTCTATTTACTGCCTCCCATTATAAGCAGAAGTGCCTTATAACTTACTACTTAGACCCTAAACTAAAATTTAAAAAATCTACTAGAATCTACCAGTCTAAAATTTCTACTAACGTCTACCCTATACCTAAAAAGTCTACCCAATTCCACTAATATAAGAATTCTACCAAATTTCACTAACCTAAGAATTCCACCAAATTCTACTAATATAAGATTTCCACTAACGTCTACTAAGAACCCGAAAATTATACTAAACTACATAAACTAATCCTAACTGCTATACTACCCTAAACTAAGCAGAAGTCCAAGCTTAATATATAAAGGTACCAAAAGAACTGGTATTCTACTATAAAAAGGATACTTAAAGAACCTAAACCTAAATCTAATACTAACTCTATATCTAATACCGAACCTAAACCTAAATAAGAAACTATATAAGAAACTAAGGACAATCTAAGCTCGCTTAATACCTTAAACATCTATATAATTGGAGCTACCCTATTAGCATAACTCGCCAAAAAACCTAAATATACGATCTTCGCCGTTATAATGGCTGATATTAAAAAGGCCCTAGCACTAAAGAAGCATACGAACCTTGCTATAAAAGTACTAGTATACCACTATAAGCACCTAGAGGCATTCTTATAAAAGGAAGCCAATAAGTTAGCAGAACACTAACTATATAACTATAAGATTGTACTTAAAGAAGGAAAACAGCTAGGATTTAGACCCCTATATAGAATGTCCTAAAATAAACTTAAAGTACTGCAAAAGTACTTAGACAAGCACCTAAGTAAAGGATTTATTAGAGTAAGCTCTTTGCCTATAGCTGCACCTATAATCTTTATTAAGAAACCTAGCGGCGGTCTACGCTTCTATATAGACTACTAAGCTCTTAACGCTATTACTATTAAAAATTAGTACCCGCTCCTATTAATTTAAGAGACATTAAACCAATTAAGTAAGGCTTACTACTATACAAAACTTAACCTTATTTACGTATTTAACCGCCTCCGTATTATAAAAGGAGATAAATAGCTTACTATATTCCATACTAGATATGGACTATTTAAATACTTAATAATGCTATTTAGCCTTATAAATGCCCCAAGTTCGTTCTAATACTTTATAAATAATACCCTATAACCTTATCTAGACGTTTTCTATACTACTTATATTAATGATATCTTAGTATATAGTAATAACCTAACCGAATATAAGAAACACGTTAACCTTATCTTAGAAGCCCTACGTGGAGCTAGCTTATAATTAGATATAGATAAGTGTAAACTCTATAAAACAGAAGTCCTATACCTTAGACTTATTATTTTTATAGATGGCATATAAATGGACCTAAAGAAGATTAAAGTAATTATAAACTAGTAAGAACCTAAAAACGTTAAGAATATAAGAGCCTTTATAGGATTTACTAACTTCTACTAATAGTTTATTAATAACTTCTCTGCTCTAGTTTTACCCCTTATAGCTTTAACCTAAAAGGATAAAGCCTTTATCTTTAATAAGGAATATAAGAAGGCCTTTGCTTATCTAAAAGTTATATTTACTACTATACCCATACTCTAACACTTTAACCTAAACTAAAAGAGTATTATAGAAGCTAATTTATCTAACTATATTACTAGAGGTATTCTGTCTTAGTATAATAAGGAAGGAGTACTGCACCCTATAGTATACTTCTTAAAATAACTAAGCCTAGCTAAATATAACTATAAGATCTATAATAAGGAATTATTGGCTATTATTAGGTGTTTTAAACAATAGTAACCCAAATTAGAAGGCGCCGGATTTCTAGTTAAGGTCCTTAGTGACTATAAGAATCTATAGTACTTTATAACTATAAAATAGCTAAATTATTGTTAAGCCTGCTAGTTAGAATATCTATTTTATTTCTAGTTCTTAATTATATACCGCCTAGACGTTTAAGGTTAAAAACCTAATACCCTAACCTAACGTTTATAAGACATACCAGTATAGGAAGAAGCGCGTGCCTACTATAATTAAACCCTACTATTCCCTAAGCTATTTAACCCTCCTATTAAAGATGTTATAATGCACGTTCTTAAAATAACTAATTAATTAATTAAACAGATAATAGTTAATAAATACCCAAATAACAAGTTTATTTAAGAAACGCTTAAGCTAATTTAAAACAGCGTTAGACGCTCTAAAAGGATTTCTCTAAGTAAATATAAAGCTTATAGAGACCGCTTATACTACTAAAACCGTCTAGTTATACCTAATTATAATAAAATTAAGCTTAAGTTCCTTAAATATACATATAACCTACTAGTAGCCGGCTACTTAGGCTATAGAAAACCCTTAGAGCTACTCTAATAAGAGTACTACTAGCTAAATATATATAATATAATACAAAGGTATATCTTTAGCTGCTATACCTACTAACGAGCTAAAGCTTTATATAAGATATATAATGGCTTTCTAAAGCTACTGCCTGTTCTAGACCAAAGATAAAAGGATATCTTAATTAACTTTATTGTTGAGCTCCCCGTAAGTAAAGGGTATATAAACATTATAGTAGTTATAAACCGACTATCTAAGATAAAACACTTAATTGCCTGCCCTAATATGTTAGCACCTGCCATTGCCTAATTATTCCTGGATTATATATAGAAACTCTACAGACTTTCTAAAATAATCGTCTCTAATAAAGGTAGATAGTTTATCTCTATATTTTAGAAAGAACTAACTACCTAACTTCGCATTAAAGCACTATTGTCTATAGTATACCACCTAAAAACAGACGGTTAAATAGAACATATAAATGCTATAATGGAATAGTATATTTGGATATATATATTGTATTTATAGGACAACTAAATAGACTGGCTTATATTTACCGAGTTTACTATAAATAACTCCATTTTAGAAACCACAAAGGTCTCCCTGTTTCTAGCTAACTACAGCTAGTACCCATAAATAGGTTTTAAACCCTTTATTAATATCCCTTACCCCACTTATTATACCTTGCAGGTTATAGAAGTAAATAAATTTATAAAGAAGATGGAAGAACTATAAGAGTTTCTTACTAATAAAATAATATGGGCCTAATCTGTTTATAAAGCCGCAGTAAATAAGAACTAAACCCTAGCACCAGCCTACCAAATTAGTAACTTTGTTTAGCTAGATATAAGAAATCTAAATACAAAACGACCTATTAAGAAACTTAATTGGAAGAACGCCGGCCCTTATAAGGTTGAGAGAGTTGTCTCTCCTTATACCTACTAACTGAAGCTCCCTAATACGGTTAAAATCCACTCCATATTCCACACGTCAGTCCTCTACCCTACTACCTGTTACGGAGTAGGCACGAACCGGAATACAATGTACTAAACGAGGTAGTAATTGAGAAGGCTACGTACACGTAACTATGCGTGGTTAATACAAAGACATTGGATGAAGAAGAAGAGTCTTTATATGCTAGGTATAAGGTATAAATAGGGGTGTAGGGGAACGTGCGTAGGTGTCTCGGGACGAACGTAAGCACGGGTTAAGAACGTCAAAGACACGCAGAGGCGTGAGAACGAGTGAGTCCCGTAACACTACCCCTATATTAGATGCTCTGCCTGGACAGATCTAGGACCCTCCCCTACTAGTTAAAGTAGATGGTAAGGATAAGTACCTTATTAAAAGAATTAACAACATTAAGTATAATAAACGAAAACGCTAATATATGTACCTTATAAAATGGAGAGGCTTTTATAAGCCTATATGGGAACCCGTTAACTCTATAGGACTTACACAAGCTATAGAAGACTTTTACGAACTCTACCTAGAACTACCATAGCCCCATCTTGCAGAAGCTCGAGTTTAAAAGGGGGGGGAGGTACTGTTATAGGACACCTCCGTAACACCTTATACACGTCCACCTGTTTCTACTAACGTAGCAATAAGAAACTGACCGCGAGATGGCAACCTAATGGCAATTTGCTAGCAATTTACGGCAATCTAGCGGCAATCTGCCGCATTCTGCTATATTCTGCTAAAGTCCACTAAATTCTACTAAGTTCTACTAGGACCACTCCTTAAATCCTATTCTGCTCTATATATATATTAACTAAGTAACCAAACTAACAATATATACCCTTTCTTCCCGTTTCCTTACCTTCTCTCCTTATATAACGTCTTGATCTTACCATACAGTTTATGTATATAGCTTAATAATATCTACTTCGCTATATATTATTACCACTTATACTTACTCCGTGACAATGGATTAGCTCCATTTATAGGCTGTTAATATCTAAAACTATAAGCCGTTTTTGGTATAAGAGTAGCCCATCTTCTATTTCTAAATTAGGGTTGCTTTCTATAGCTTAGTTATGGAGGGCTTTTAGGGATTTAGCTATGCGGTTTATAATTAGGATGTAGTTAATTAGTCCTATTAGTTTATCTAGGATCTCTTCTTCTATAGGCGCTAGCTTATTCTATTTAGAGCTTAGTTTCTTAAGGATATATAGGTTAAGCTGTTTAGGACAGAGGAGGGCATATATTTGGTGCTAAGCCTTTAGCTTATCCTGTGGTTCCATATCCTGTTCTCTCTAGGTAAGAGTATTAGCTTTAGAATTTTGCCTATTAGGGCGGTATATAACCATAAAGGAGAATTAGGAGAGTATTTTAGCCTACTAAGCCTATTAACTAGTAAGCTGCTTTATTGTTATAAAATACTTAAGGGCTTTATAATTAGTATAGACTTTAATTTAAGAGTCTATGCTTCTAAGCTCTGCGCGCCACTAGGATAATAATTATATAATAGCCAGTATTTCCTTATTATGTACCTTGTAGTTATATTTAGCTAGGACTATTGTCTTTAAGAAAAATATAATAGGGTACTACTTACCATCTAGGTGTAACTATAAGAGAACCCTTATTACTACTTTATTAAAGGTATCCGTTTCTAGTATTAATTTAAGGTCTAGGTTATAGTAATAGAGAATTAGAGAGAAGGTGAGTTGGTTTATTAACTCCTTAAAAGCTTTTATATAATTATTATTAAAAATAAAAGGTGTGTTGTTCTTAGTTAGTTATATAAGAGGCTTAGCTATAACCCTATAGTTATAGATAAACTAATAATAGAAGTTATAGAAGCTAAGAAAGGACTGGATGCCTTTTATAGTATAAGGGGGTTTCTAGTTATATATTGCCTTAACCTTCTTAGGATTAACTTTAATTCCTTTTATACTAATAATAAACCTAAGATACTTTGTTAATTCTACTCTAAATTTATATTTCTTAATATTAACTTATAGGCCTATATTCCGCAGCCTCTCTAGGACCTTTTTAATATAAACTTGGTATTTAAGTTCATTGTCTAAGTATATAAGAATATTATCTAGGTATATCATGCAGAATTTATTAAGGTAGTTAAAAAGAATATCATTTATGTACCGTTAGTACGTGGCTGGCCTATTTATTAGTCTAAGAGGAAGGACTTTATATTTGTAAGAACTGTAGTAGGTATAGAATATTATTAGATCCTCTAACGTGTTAGTGACTTAGTCAATCAAGGCATAAGCACGGCAAGAGGGTCGCGCAGGCCTATACGATTGGATTGTCTATAAACGAGGATCTAAAGCTAGAGAAAGAAAAAGAGAAGAAGGGTAGCGCCGCTCGAGGTTTTATACGATCGTCTGGTCACGTAACTGCGACTGTCTAAAATAGTAAGAAACTGTCTGCGATTATCCGCCACAATCCACTGCTACAATCCACCGTTTTCCACCAGCGCTGTAATATTACCCCCCCCTCCAAAAAAGCCTGCCCTTAGGCTTTATATATCCATATTATGTCTATAGGGTGTTCTTATCTATATGCTTAATAGGTAGCTTATTATCTTCGCTATACTAGCACTCTATCTACTCGTCTAGATACTTTGGGGGTCCTAGCTTGTTAGAGTATTAGTTATAGAATTTTTTAAGCTTCTAGGGGTAATCTATAAAGTTCTAGACGGGGTACTAGGTTAGGTCTAGATTATAACCTTTCTATTAAATACGGTATTTTAGCATTCCTTATACTAGTTTATAGGCTAGTATTTTATTAACTTCCTATTTATTATCGCTATTAACTTAAATTGGTAGTGGAGGCTTATTCTTTTATCTAGGTAGTGGGTTATTTATAGATTTCTATAGCTTATCTAGTGAGAAAATAGGGTAGACTTTAATTAAGTCTAGGAGTTTAACCTTGTATAAATTGCTTTTTTTATTAAGGATTTTATATAGTCCTACTATCTAATAGTCTAGCTTACGGCTAGGTTGTTCTATCTTTTAGTTCTTTATTATAACCCAAACCTTATTACCTATAGTAAAGTTAGGCTCTCGTCTATGCTTATTTGCCTACTATTATATTAATTTCTAGGCCTTTTCTAGATTTATATTGGCTACTATCTAGGCTTCTTCTAAGCACTTGGCGTACTACTAGGCTTTTTTATAAGATAGTTTTTTATATATAATCTGGGGTTCTTCTAGTCTTTCCCAGTTAAAGCTTATATAGGGTAAGTAGCCCATTTCTAGCTAAATAGGTATAAACCCCGTAAAGTTATAGGGTAGGGTTGCCTAAGTATAGTCTATTAGAGGTAGCAGTTTAGCCTAGTTATCTTAGAAGTAGTTAATAAAGGGTTAAAGTCTTTAGTCTAAATATTAATTTACAATCTCTGTCTAACCGTCTATCTAGGGGTGGTATACTGTAGAAAGCTTTAGCTTAATGCCTAAGATCTAGGTAAACTTATTCTAAAAAGCTAATATAAATTACGGCCTATAATTAGATATAATAGTATCTAGTAGTCTATAAATTTGGTAGACGTAGTAGATATATAATTAGGCCGCCTCTTTAGCATTAATATTCTTATAACAAGGGATTAAGAACGGGCGCTTACTAAAGCGGTTAACTATAACTATAGCCATATCGTATCTACTACGGTCTGTAGGTAGCTTATAGAAATCTATAGAGATATACTACTAGGGGCGCTCTGGTATTAGGAGTAGTTTTAATAGTCTTAGGGTTTTATCTTATGGGATTGTAAATCTATAGCAGCTATTGCAGTTCCGTATATAACGGTTAATATTTATAACTATTCTAGGCCAGTAGTAGCGGTCGCCAATAATCCTATAGGTTTTATTTTTTTTAGGGTAGGCCGTAGAGACCTAGGCATATGCTTTAGCAATAAGCTAAGTCTATAAGTTCTGTTCCTCCACTACTACTAGCCGTTCCTAATGCTTAAGTAATCCATTTTTAAGAAACCATGGGCTGGTAATATCCTTTGCCTTTTTACGGTACTCCTGTAGAGAAGGGGCCATACAGTTTGCCTATAGTAGTTTATTAATAAGGTTAAGTTCTATAGAGTTAATAGGATATATCTTAGCATCTAAAGGGTCTATATTTAGTTCTGCCCATATTTAGGGGTTAAGGTGCCCTAGTTATAGTAGTGTTTAGGTTTATAGTAAGATCTTCGCAGCTATTTAGTTATCTAGGTCCTGTCTACACCTTATAAGGGCGTCCGTATAATTTATAGCGCCCGGCCGGTATATAATTAGGAAGTTAAACTGGGATAGGATGTCTGCCTAGCGTACCTACCAGGCCATAAGGGCCTTTGTTATTATAAAATATTCTAAGGCCTTATAATTAGAGACTACCTAAATAGGCTTAGGGGTCCCTTCTAGCTATATACGCTAGTGCTAGAAGCTAGAGATAATAGCCAGTATTTCTTTATTATAGATGTGGTAGTTTAGCTTAGTATCTACCATAGTCTTTAAATAGTAAGCAATAGAGTACTATTCTCTATATAGCTGTTTCTAGGAATAGACGGCAGCTATTACATTATCTAAAGTATCTATTTCTAGTATTAAGGGCCGTTCTAAGTGGAAATGGGCTAGTAGCGAAGTAGAGACTAGCCGATTTTTAAGTTTATTAAAGGCCTTTTTATATACATTATTAAAATAGAAAGGTTAGTTCTTTCTAGTAAGGCAGTTAAGGGGCTAAGAAATTCTACTATAGTCTTTAATAAAGTGTTGGTAGAAGTTATAGAAACCTAGGAATAACTATACCCCCTTTATAGTCCTTGGGGATTCCCATTAATTAATTATAGCCATTTTTTCTAGGTCTGCCTTAATTCTGTCTATACTGATAATAAACCTTAGGTACTTAGTGCGCTTAATACTAAATTCTAACTTCCTAATATTGGCCTGGAGACTAGCTTCGCGGAGCCATTATAGGACTTTATAGATATGCTTCTTATATTTTAGTTTATTCTTAAAGTAAATTATAATATTATCTAGGTAGGCTGTGCAGAAGTTATTAAGGTAGTTAAAGAGTACGTTATTTATATACCGTTGGTATATAGCTAGTCCGTTAGTTAGTCTAAAAGGTAGTACTTTGTATTTATATAATCCGTAGCGGGTCTAAAATATAGTAAGATTTTTAAATCTAGGGTTTATCCTAATTTAGTAAAAGGCTTAGCGGATATTAAGCTTTATAAAAATCCTAGCCTTATTTATATGGGCTAGTGTTTCTTTAAGTAAGGGTAGCGGATATTGGTCTTTGTGGGTTATATAGTTTAGTTTATAGTAGTTAATACAGAAACGGAGTCCGCTGTTTGGCTTTTTTATAAAGAAAATAGGTAAGGCAAAGGGGACTTAGCTAGGCTTAATAAAGCCCTTATTAGGGTTATTAATAAGGTATTACTTAGTAGTCTATAGCTTATTAGTAGATTGCTAGCGGAGGGGGCTATAACTAAGGGTGTTTTTCTTTATTGGGCTTAATCTTAATCTTATAGTTATATAGTTGGTGGGGTGGGAGTATATTAGATACTACTTTAGAGAATACGTCCTTAAATTCCTGGTATTGGCAGAGTAGTTTCTATTCTACTAACTCCTTATCTATAAGCTTACTTTCCCTACTAAGCTAGTTATAGGCTAGGGCCTCCTTATCTTTAATTATCTGATTAATTTTGTATAAGCTAGTTATAAAGGTAACGGTATTGGGCTATTTTAAGTTCTGGTAGAACCCTATAGCACTAATATAGTAGATATTAACTAGTGGGAGGTTTATAGGTTTCTTTATAGACGTTCCTTAGACCATATTTTATGAAGGAGAGTTTATAACTCTCCTTAGCTCCTATTCCATCTTCTATAAGTTATCTTTTTAGTCTATATGTTTAGTACAGCGTCTGATATTCCTTGCTGCTCTTTATAGCTATATAGGACCTAAGCTAGCTAGCTTATTACTAACTTCCTGGGTTTCTAGTACCGGTAGCGCGATATTAGTAGTCTAGGGACGGCTTAGTATACGGACCTGTTGTGGATTAAGCTGTATATCTTTCTTAAAGGCCTGGTCCCTATATATAGCATTAGCCTAGTAAACGGTGTCTATCTATAGCCGTATAAGGTTTTCTATTATAATGTTGATTTCCTTTATAAAAGAAGGTATTAGGGGTAGTGTTTTGGGCTAGATAAGCTATCTACTCCGTACATTAAGCTATAAGCCTAGATAGGCTAGCTATTTTCTTCCTAAGATTATATTATGGCTTTTTAGGTCCGTAATAAGAAAGGGGATGTTATACTACCTTCATCTATCTACACAGAGGTAAATCCGTAAGATAGCCGTAATAGGTAGTCCTATTTGTCCGTTATACCTATAAATAGGAATTGGTTTAAGCAGTTCCTTAAAGGGTGCATTTAAAAAGTCAGCCAGCTTTATAGCATACTATATATCTATTAAGGCAAAGGTATTTGCTCCAGAGTTAGCTAAAGCAGAGGTTAAAACTTAATATCTATTACAGAATAAAGTATAAGGGATAGTGCAGCTTTTTCCACTAACTAGCTAACCTAAATTAATATATAATATATTAATCCCTTTTAACCCTAGAGAGGAGTCTTCTTCTAGAGTTCCTCTTTTTCTAACTCTATACTATTCTCCTGGATTAACAGAACCTTGCCTATTTTTATATTTGTTGGGCAATCCTTTACAATATAGCCCTTTTAGCCGTAAGAGAAGCAAGCTCCCTAATTGCTAAGGGCCTATATATAGGGGTTGCTATATACAGGCCGAGTATTCGCTGGACCTATAGCAGGACTAGCTGCATGGCTAGCTGCTAAATTAGCGGCGGGCTATATAGCCGGTGCTATAGGGGTTATAGATCTTACTAGGGCGCTGCGGCCTGTTCTTATAGTACTTATATTTTGGTTAGCAGAGCTTCTAGTCTTATACCGCTTGGTATATGCCTTAATTTAATAAAGGCCCTAGTTAATAGCTAGGCATTAGTCTATAAGTTCCTTTAGCGTCTATATAGTAGTATAAACTAGTAGTATAGCGCACTATAGGTCTAGGGTAAGCTTGTTAAAGAGGTCTAGCATTAAATCTTTCTAGGGGATTTAAGCCTGTCTATCTAGGTATTGAAAGCGGGTCTAAAAGACCAAGAAGGTCTCTATCGTTTTTATATTTAGGCTTTTATAATTAAGCTGGGCGTTTTATACTTTAAAGGGGTCCTTATAAATAGAAGATAGATAGTTAATTATCTCTTCTTCTAAGAGGAAGGGGTCTGCTAAGTCCTAGGCGTATTATGGATATAGGTATATTTATACGTTATTGCCAGTACGGCCGAAGATATATACCATTTTAGCTTAGGTATTAGGAAAGTGATCTATATTAACTTTAAGCTTATTCTATAATTAAAGCTTCTAGTTATTAAATATAGGGTTAGTTCTATCTAGTAGTAATAAGAGGTCTATAACCTTCGCGGACCACAACAATACTAATACTGTATGTTAGGCTAGGGCCTTAAGGACTATAGTAAGCCTCTAGATATCTAATAACTTATTACTAGGTATAGGGGTATCTCTAGTTTTAAGCAGCTCTTAGAGCCGTTTAATTTTAGTATTAGCTACTACAAGCTCTTCCTAGGGGGTTAAGACGGCAACTATTTTACTATTAGAGGTATTTACAGGTCCTACAGCTGCTTTACCAGCTACTGTATTTCTTAGCATAGTAGTAGGGGTATTAGGTAATTTCTGGTTGTTTGTTTATTTTTTAGGGGTTCTGGTCCATATGTGTCCTATTCTTAGATTTTGTGTTTTATTTATATTCTTTTAATTCTTAGGGTTCTATCCTGTCCTTAGGGTCCTATTCTTTGTCCTTATAGATATATTTAAGTTCCTTTTTAGAAAGAAAGAGTAGTAAGGAGCTTTAGATAATGTTAGCGACTTGGTTAATTGAGGCATAAGTACAGCAAGAGGGTCGCGCAGGCCTATACGATTGGATTGTCTATAAACGAGGATCCAAAGCTAGAGAAAGGAAAAGAGAAGAAGGGTAGCGCCGCTTAAGGTTTTATACGATTGTCTGGTCACGTGACTGCGACTGTTTAAAACAGTAAGAAACTGTTTACGATTATCCGCCACAATCTACTGCCACAATCCACCGTTTTCCACCAGCGCCGTAATATAACGTAGGGTCTATCCTAATTTAATAAAAGGCTTGGCGGATATTAAGCCTTATAAAGATTTTGGCTTAGCTTAGACGTATAAAGGTCTTATTAATTAGGGGGAGAGGGTAATAATCTTTTTAAGTAATGGCGTTTAGTTTTTAATAATTAATACAGAAGCGGATGCCTTTATTAGGTTTCTTTATATATAGAATAAAGGAAGTAAAAGGGGCCTAACTTAGTTTAATAAACCCTTTATAGAGGTTATTAATTAGGTACTACTTTATAGCTTTTAGTTCCTCTATAGTTTACTAGTAAAGGGGGCTATAGCCTACAGAGTTATTAGCCTTTAATTAAATCTTATAATTATAGGTTTGGTAGGGGACCTTCGCTGAATTACTACTATTAAAACCACAACCACCTTCACGTAGGAGAAATTAGAGAGGAGAACCTTAACGTACCCAATTACCGCCACTAACTATTACTATAGTATTACCATCTGGGGCTAATCTTAATATCAAAAACCTCTTTCTCTATAACTTGGGAGCAGAGCTTTATATTACTAACAATATTAACTACCTCTATGACTATAAGGAAGTTAAGCCCATAACTATTAATACAGGAGACAACTCCTTAACAATCCTTAGATATAGAGAAGCTAGACTTACACTTAAATACGGGAAAAGAAAGAGGTTCCTTATCTTAAGGAAGGTTGCCTACTACCCAGGCTTCCACACCAATATTATCTACAGTAATGCTCTCTTTAATGCAGGTATAAGGATTGATTAAGAAAAGAATTAACTAGTTTATCACCATATAGAGCAGCTATTCTTAAATTTAACTAAACACGGTAGACTATACTTCCTAAAAGGGCAACCTTAGGAAGTTAACAATCCATCTATCTTTGCTGTTAACTCAAAGGAACTATTTAAGCAGCAAGTAATAAAGAAAGTTTGGCATTAACAAATAGGATATTACGATATAGAATCCATATCTAACCTACCACTCGCTGCTAAGGGGGTGTCAATAGTTAAAGCACTAAAACAGACTTCTGAATTCGGACAACCTCTATACGAGCTATACGTTATGGCAAAGCTTTAAAGGCAGATATTACACCGCCCACCAACGTTACAAGCAAGAACTCCCTTTAAACGCATCCATTTTGATATCGTTATAATGGGAAGAGGTTATAGCGGAGCAACATGCATCGCCCACTTCTGGTGTGAGAAGACTAAATACCACCGTGCCTAGCCCTTACTGAATTATCAACAGCATACCTTACTACCCATTTTTGAAGCAACAGTTGCCTTCGCAAAGAAGTTTATAATAGGAGGCATAAAATGGTTTTAATCTGATAATGAGCAAGGTATTAAAAACACTATCGAAAACTACTTAAGAGATAATAGGATTAAATAGGAGGTATCTACCCCCTATAACCCTAACTAGAATGGTCTAGTAGAGAGATTAGGAAGGTCAATTTCCGAAAGAGGAAGGGTATTAATATATAAGGCAAACCTACCCAAATTCCTATAGCCTGAGATTGTTATAGTAGGTATCTATCTCCTCAACTAAACGCCTATCCGCTCTCTAGGCTGGAGAACTCTATATAAGCACTTATATAGAAAGAAACCCAACCTCTACGGTATTCGGATTCTAGGCTCCCTTACCTACATCTTAATCATTGGCAAGAAACATAACTAACTCAGCAAATTTGATCTATAAGCCTTAAAGGGTTACTTAGTAGGCTTTAAAGCCTCAAATATCTATTAAGTATAGTTACTAATTACCAACCGAGTAATTCAAACCTAAGATATTAAGGTTAATAAAACTTAACGTTATTAGCCTAATACAAAACCAAGAGATATCTTAGTTTAAGAGATGGAAGAAATTAGGAGAATTTAAGATATTATAGATATCTTTCTAGAGGATAAGGTCGACTAGATTAAAGATACAGAGGCACTAGCTAATATACAGCCACCTACACTTCTAAACCTACCTCTCCCTCTCCTTCTAGAACCCCTAAAGGAAGATAAAACGAACCTATTTATTACTCCACCTCCTTCTACTCCTAAATAGGGTCTGTCTATATCTGACTAAGAACCATTGATATCTGACTAATATCTGTCTATATTAGACACAAGACTATTAATATCTAATTAATATCCGTCTATATTTAACCTAGAACTATTAATATCTAACTAATATCTAACTATATCCTAACCTAATATCCGATAAGACTAACCACCTATAAACCTATCTCTAGAATTAAGTAAACGGACTACTTTATTATTAGGGGGTAAAGGATCTGAGCGTTAATCTAAACGTTAGAAAACCCAAATATAAAAGGTAATAGAAATGCCAAATTAAGATCTATATCGAAAGGCATTCTTCTCTTTTAACAACAACCTATAAGGACCCGATAATGACCCTATATATAAGCAGGCATATAGGGCCTTCGCCATCACAACAGCATGAAGCTATGGCTATTGTGACGAGATGCCACCACCACCGAAGTCCTAGAAAGAGATAATGAACCATCCTATAGCCCAACACTTCTGAGCAGCAGTATACTGTAAGATGTAAGCCCTTATCACAAAGCAAATATAGAATAAAGTTATCCTACCTCTAGGAGCAAGGGCAATCTTAACAAAATAGGTATTTACCTATAAGGAGGATATAGATAGCTATATTATAAAATTTAAAGCCAGACTATGTATTTGAGGTAATGTCTACGCTATTACTGCCACCTTTAAGACATTTAGATTACTTATGGCCTTAGTCGCTGCATTTAACCTTAAGGTTATCCACCTAGATACGGTTAACGCCTTTATTAATACTAACGTTAATAAGGAAGTCTATATTACAATGCCCAAGGGCTATAGGGAAGGAAGGAAAGATATAGTTCTTAAACTTTGGAAATCCCTCTATGGACTTTATAAATCTCTGAAGCTATGGTTTATTGAGATCTTAGCCACTCTACACCGCCTAGGTCTGATACCTGTACCTAATAAACCATACCTCTTTGTCTATCCAACCAGACCTATTATGATATTCTTCTATGTCAACGATATCCTTCTTATGGTAACAAAACCCCATCTTACCGATCTAGAAGAATTAGTAACAAACCTCGCAAGTGTGACGGTGCTAGAGCGCGTTACCTGCCAAATTCTGCCATGCTGCTGCCATATTCTGCCAACCTACGATTGGCTCGCTTACCGCTAGCGCCTTGGCGGCTGCCCCTTTATATATGTTTACTATGGTCCTTGCGACCCCCTTCTTTTCTTCTCCTTAGCTTAGTATCTTCATTAGATAGCAATCCACAAGCTTCGGTTTAGGGGCATTTGTGCAAGCCGTCATAGCAAGCACTTATAAAATCTAAAGGATAAAAGAATTTAACCAATTTCTTAATATCCGCATTATTAGAGATAGACTAAATCAATGCCTATATCTCTTATAAGATTAGTATATTGACAAACTCGTTACCCAATTTAATTAGGAATATGCAAAGTTACCCTTTATATTACTCTCTGGACAAGACCTTAAGCCATTTAAAGGTAAAGTAATACTAGGGGAAATTAACGCCTATTAGGTTCGGATAGGATCTATCATCTATCTAGCAACGACTCTTAGGGCAGATATAGCCTATGCAGCTATAAAGCTTACAGAATTTATGTAAAACCCATCTTAAGCTTATCTTGCAGAGGTATATTAAGTCATTATATATCTTAGTGTAACTCGATACCTCATAATTGAATACTTAAATATTAACCCTTATAAGACCGACTAAACCCAAACCTAGGTTCTAAAGATAGCAGCTAATGCTAGTTTTGTGGATAACATATTAACTAGATAGAGTTTACAAGGCTATTTAATTAAGCTATTTAACGGGCCTATTATATGGCAATCCTCTAAGTAGAAGACCGTAAGCACCTTAATAACTAAGGTAGAGCTTCTGTCCCTATCGCATATAGGTAAGGAGGTGCAACATATAGCTTAAATCTTTAGAGCCATTCAATTCGATCCTGAGCAGGAGCTCTAGATAGAATGCGATAACTAGTAAACAGTATATATAGTAAGCAACTAACTCCCCACTATATCTACTAAACTAAGACATGTTGATATCCACTAATTCTGGCTATATTAAGAGGTGCAAGATAGAAAGTTTGTGATTTAATAGATCCCGTTAAGTAAGATGCCGGCTAATGGACTAACTAAACCACTAACCAAACAACTCCATTAGGCGTTTATTAATATGCTAGGCTTAAGGGATATACAATATCTAATTATATAACAATCTGCTGTGCCTACTGGAAAAATCTATTCCTAAACCTTATAGGATCTAATTACAATGTTAGAATCTCTAACTAGATTGCCTAACACCTGGCAATCTAAGGGGGTGTATTAACGGAAAATTATGTGGTAAGGTATACTGCACCTAAGTATCAAGATGAGTAATTTGGTGCTTCCCCTTAATTAAGACCTCTACCTAATTTAATACCTCCTCTGCATGACGAGAGAGGACTTATTAGGTGATTAACCCCATCTTGTATATAAATATTAGCAAGACAGCTTATAGAAATCAAGAAGGATCACTCAACTCGAGGTTTACCCTTCAACTGCTTGCGATCACATGATCATCACGTGCACGCGCTAGTTGTTGATAGAGGCTCTGCACGAGGCTCTACACAAAGCTCTACACAAAGCTTTGCACAAGGCTCTACACGAAGCTCTACACGAAGCTTTGCACAAGGCTCTACACGAAGCTCTACGTACAGAGGCTCTGCGCGAAGCTCTGCGTACGGAGGCTCTACACGAAGCTCTGCATCGGGTCCCCGCTATATTCCCGATAGCCTCTACACATGCCTCTACCGCCTTATTTTTTACCCTTCCTTTCTTCCTTACATCCTCCCTACCTAGGGAGGCACTAGAACGGCAGCCGGCAGAGGACTGTTGCTAGAACTAGATAACTATCGCTAGAACCAGACGACCGTTACTAGAACCAGACGACCGTTACCGGAACCAGACGACCGTCGCCAGAACCAGACGACCGTTACCAGAACCAGACGACCGTCGCCAGAGCCAGACGACAACGACTAGCCAGCGAACACTATAAACGATTCGATCGATCGATCGAATCAAGGTA
>Ga0307507_10001453_pt1 | contig 53009 bp, 8 predicted proteins | sample 7_EM_MG_FD_207223 | JGI IMG/M metagenome (GOLD analysis project Ga0307507, IMG submission 207223) | Populus trichocarpa ectomycorrhiza microbial communities from riparian zone in the Pacific Northwest, United States - 7_EM | ecosystem: Host-associated > Plants > Roots > Unclassified | place... | reverse complement strand
GAGGCACGAGCACAGCAAGAAGGACGCATGCAAGCCTGTACGATTGGATTGTCTATAAACGAGGATCCAAAGCTAGAGAAAGGAAGGAGAAGAATAGCAGCGCCGCTCAATATTTTATGTGGTCCTTAAGTCACGTGACTCGTGTCTACCATAATCCACGTCTGCCAAGATCCACCGTTTTCCACCAGCGCCGTAACATTACCCCCCCTCCAAAAAAGCCTGCCCTCAGGCTTTGTATGTCCGTAGGGTATTCTTGTCTTTATGCTTAATAGGCAGCCTATCATCTTTGCTATACTAGCACTCCATCCACTTATTGAGGTACTTTGGGGGTCCGGGTTTATTAGGGTATTAGTTATAGAATTCTTTAAGCCTCTGGGGGTAGCTTATAAAGTTCTAGGTAGGGTACTAGGTTGGGTCTAGATTATAGCCTTTCTATTAGACACGGTATTATAATGTTTCTTATACTAGTTTATAGGCTAGTATTTTATTAACTTCCTATTTATTGTCGCTATTAACTTAAATTGGCAGGGGAGGCTTATTCTTTTGTCTAGGTAGTAGGTTATTTACAGCCTTTTATAGCTTATCCAGTAAAAAGATAGGGTAGACTTTAATTAAGTCTAGGAGCTTAACCCTATACAAGTTGCCTTCTTTATTAAGGATCTTATATAGTCCTGCTATCTTATAGTCTAGCTTACGGCTAGGCCGTTCTATTTTCTAGTTTTTTATTATAACCTAGACCCTATTATTTACGGTAAAGTTAGACTTGCGCCTGTGCTTATTTGCCTACTATTCTATTAATCCTTAGGCCCTTTCTAGATTTATATAGGCTACCATCTAGGCTTCTTCTAAGCGTTTAGCGTATTGCTAGGCTTCCTTATAAGATAGTTTTTCACATATAATCTATAGCCCCTCCGGTCTTTCCTAGTTAAAGCTTATATAGGGTAAGTATCCCATTTCTAGCTAAATAGGTGCAAATCCTATAGAGTTATAGGGTAGGGTTGCCTAGGTGTAGTCTATTAGGGGTAGCAGTTTGCCCTAGTTGTCCTAGAAGTAGTTAATAAAGGGCTGGAGCCTCTAGTCTAAGTATTAATTTATAATCTTCGTCTAACTATCTATTTAGGGGTAGTATGCTATAGAAAGCTTTAGCTTAATGCTAAGGATCTAAGTAAACTTATTCTAGAAGGCCGATATAAACTACGGCCTATAATTAGATATAATAGTATCTGGTAGTCTATAGATTTAGTAAACATAATAGATATATAGTTAGGCTACCTCCTTAGCATTAATATCCTTATAACAGGGGATTAAGAACGGGCGCTTACTAAAATAGTTAACTAGGATTATTACTATATTATATCTGTTATGGTCTATGGGCAGCTTATAAAAGTCCATAAAGATATGCTGCTAGGGGCGTTCTAGTATTAGGAGTGGCTTTAATAGTCCTAGGGTCTTATCCTATGGAATTATAGACCTATAGCAGTTGTTATAGTTCCGTATATAGCGGTTAATATCTATAACCATTCCGGGCCAGTAGTATTAGTTACTAATAATTTTATAGGTCTTATTCTTTCTAGGGTAGGCCGTAGAGACCTAGGTATAAGCTTTAGTAATAAGCTAGGTCCATAAGTTCTATTCCTTAGCTACTACTAGCCATTCCTAATGCTTAAGTAGTCTATTTTTAAGGGACTATAGGCTGGCAACGTTCTTTGCCTTTTTATAGTACTTCTATAGAGAGGGGGCCATACAGTTTGCCTATAGCAGTTTATTAATAAGGTTAAGTTCCGTGGAGTTAATAGGATATATCTCAGTATCTAAAGGGTCTGTATTTTGTTCTGCCTATATCTAGGGGTTAAGGTGCTCTAGTTATAGTAGTGTCTGGGTCCATAATAAGATCTTTACAGCCGCCTAGTTACCTAGGTCCTATTTACGCCTTATAAGAGTATCCACACGGTTTATAGTGCCTGGTCTATACATAATTAAGAGGTTAAACTAAGATAGGATATCCGCCTAGCGTGCCTGCTAGGCTATAAGGGCCTTAGTTATTATAAAGTATTCTAGGGCCTTATAATCCAAAACTACCTTAATAGGCTTAGGGGTCCCCTCTAGCTATACACGCTAGTGCTAAAAGCTAGAAATAATAGCTAGCATTTCTTTATTATAGATGTGGTAGTTCAGCTCAGCATCTATTATAGTCTTTAAATAGTATATAATAGGGTGCCATTCTCCGTCTAATTACTTCCAGGAGAAAATACTAGCTATTATACCGTTTAAGGCATTAGTTTCTAGCATTAAGGGCCGTTCTAGGTTAAAGTAGGCAAGTAGGGGAGCCAATACCAGCCGTTTTTTAAGCTCATTAAAGGCCTGTATATATATAGCGTTAAGTAGAATGGCTGGCCCTTCCTAGTAAGGCGGTTAAGAGGCTGGGCAATTCTACTATAGTTTTTAATAAAGTGTTAGTAGAAGTTATAGAAACCTAAAAATAATTACACCCCCTTTACAGTCCGTGGGGGTATCCACTAGTTAATTACAGCCGTTTTCTCTAGGTTAGCCTTAATTCTATCTATACTAATAATAAAACCTAGGTACTTTATACGCTTAACACTAAATTCTAATTTCCTAATATTGGCCTGGAGACTGGCCTCGCAGAGCCATTATAGGACTTTATAGACATTCTCCTTATATTCTAACTTATTCTTAGAGTAGATTATAATATTATCTAGGTAGGCCGTATAGAAGTTGTTAAGGTAGTTAAAGAGTATATTATTTATATATCGCTAGTATATAGCTGGTCCATTGGTCAGTCTAAAAGGAAGTACTTTATATTTATATATTCCATAATAGGTCTAAAATATAGTAAGATCTTCTAATCTAGGGTCTATCCTAATCTGGTAAAAGGCCTAATAGATATTAAGCTTAGTAAAGATCTTAGCTCTACTTATTTAGGTTAAAATCTTATTAAGTAAGGGCAGTGGGTAGCGGTCCTTGCGGGTTATATTATTTAGTTTATAGTAGTTAATACAGAAATAAAGTCCTTTATTTAGCTTTTTAGTAAAGAGAATAGGCAAGTTAAAAGGGGCTTAACTGGGTTTAATAAAACCCTTATTTAGGTTATTAATAAGGTACTGCTTTATAGCCTATAATTCGGCAGTAGACTACTAATAAAGGGGGCTATAGCTAAGTGTGTCTTCCTTATCTAGCTTAATCTTAATCTTATAGTCATATGGTTAGTAAGGCGGGAGTATATTAGACGCTGCCTTAGAGAACATATCCTTAAATTTCCAGTATTAATAGGGTAGTTTCTGTTCTACTAGCTCCTTATCTATAAGCTTGCCTTCCTATTTACTAAGCTTATTTTCCTTTTCCTTAATTATTCGATTAATTTTATATAAGCTAGTAGTAAAGGCAACAGTATTAGGTTAAACTAAGTTTTAGTAGAATCCTACGGCGCTAATACAGCAGATATTAACTAGTGGGAGGTCCATAGGTTTCTTTATAGACTATTATTAGGTCATATTTTGCGGTTTAGGGTTTATAATCTTTCTTAGCTCCTATTCCATCTTCCGCAAGTTATCCCTCTAGTCTATATATTTGGTATAGCATCTAATACTCCTTACTATTCTTTGTGACTGTATAGGGCCTAAGTTCCCTATGGGGAGCTCCGCTAACTTTTTACTCACTTTTTTAATCTCTGGTACGGGTGGCATAATATAGGTAGTCTAGGGGCGGCGTAGTATACAGATCCGTTATAGGTTAAGCTATACATCCTTTTTAAAAGCCTAGTCCTTATGTATAGCATCGGCCTAGTAAACGGTGTTTATATATAGCCGTACAAGGTTCTCTATTATAATACTAATCTCTTTTATAAAGGAAGGGGTTAGGGGTAGGGTTTTAGGCTAGATAAGCCATCTGCTCCATATATTAAGCTATAAGCCTAAATAGGCTAGCCATTTTCTTCCTAAAATTATATTATGGCTTCCTAGGTCCGTAATAAGCAAGGGGATATTAAACTGCCTTTATTCGTTAACATAGAGGTAAATCCGCAAGATAGTTATAATAGGTAGTCCTATCCGTCCGTTATACCCGTAAATAGGAATTAGTTTGGGCAGTTCTTTAATAAATATATTTAAAAAGTTAGCCAGCTTTACAGCATATAGGGTGTCTATTAAGGCAAAGGTATTTACTCCAGAGTCAGCTAAAGCAGAGGTTAAAACTTAATATCTATTACGGAATAAAGTATAAGGGATAGTGCAGCTTCTTCTATTAACTAGCCAACCCAGATTAATATATGACATATTAATCCCTTTTAACCCTAGAGAGGAGTCTTTCTCTAGAGTTCCTCTTTTTCCAACTCCGTGCTATCCTCCTAGATTAACAGAACCTTGCCCGCTTTTGTATTTATTAGGCAATCCTTTATAATATAGCCTTTCTGGCCGCAAGAGAAGCAAGCTCCCTAATTGCTAAGGGCCTATATATAGGGGTTGCTGTATATAGGCTAAGCATTCGCTAGACCCACAGCAGGGCTAGCTGTACGGCTAGCTGCTAAATTAGCAGTGGGCTATGCGGCCGGTGCTATAGGGGTTGTGGATCTTACTAGGGCACTATGGCCCGTTCTTATAGTACTTATATTTTAGTTAGCAGAGCTTCTAGTCTTATACTACTTAGCACGTGCCTTAATTTAATAAAGGCCCTAATTAATAGCTAGGCATTAGTCCATAAGTTCCTTTAGCGTCTATATAGTAGTATAAACTGGCAGTATAGCGCGCTATAGGTCTAGGGTAAGCTTATTAAAGAGGTCTAGCATTAAATCTTCCTAGGGGATTTAAGCCTATCCAGCTAGGTGTAGAAAGCGGGTCTAAAAGGCCAAGAAGGTCTCTATTATTTTTATATTTAGGCTTTTATAATTAAGCTAGGCATTCTATACTTTAAAGGGGTCCTTATAAATAGAAGATAGGTAGTTAATTATCTCTTTTTTAGAGAGGAAGGGGTCTGCTAAGTCCTAGGCGTATCGCGGACATAGGTATATCTATATATCACCGCCAGTGCGGCCAAAGACGTATGCTATTTTAGCTTAGGTATTAGGAAAATGGTCTGCATTAACTTCAAGCTTGTCTTATAATTAAAGCTTCTAGTTATTAAATATAGGGTTAGTTCCATTAGTAAGCAATAGGGGGTCTGCAACCTTTACAGACCGCAACAATACTAATACTATACGTTGGGCTAGGGCCTTAAGGACTATAGCAAGTCTCTAGGTATCCAATAACCCATTACTAGGCATAGGGGTGTCTTTAGTTTTAAGCAGCTCTTAGAGCTGTTTAATTTTAACATTAGCTACTATAAGCTCTTTCTAGGGAGTTAAGACAGCAACTGTTTCACTATTAGAGGTATTTATAGGTCCTACAGCGGCTTTGCCGGCTGCTATATTTCTTGGCATAGTAGTAGGGGTATTAGGTAATTTCCGGTTGTTTATTTATTTTCTAGGGGTTTTGGTCCATGCGTGTCCTATTCTTAGGTTTTACGTTCTATTCGTGTTCTTAGGGTTCTTAGGGTTCTATTCTGTCCTTATAGTTCTAGTAATATTCTTAGGGTCCTATTTTTTATCCTTATAGATATATTTAAGTTCCTTCTTAGGAAGAAAGAGTAATAACGAGCTTTAGATAATGTTAGCGACTTGGTTAATTAAGGCATGAGCACAGCAAAAAGGACGTATGCAAGCCTATATAATTGGATTGTCTATAAACAAGGATCCAAAGCTAGAGAAAGGAAGGAGAAGAATAGCAGCGCCGCTTGATATTTTATGCGGTCCTTAAGTCACGTAACTCGTGTCTACCATAATCCACGTCTACTAAGATCCACCGTTTTCCACCAGCGCCGTAACATAAGGTAGTATATTTTGTGGCCCGTGCGCAACACTAAGAACATAACACTCTCGCATAGAAATGATGTACGGGTGTCGAAACTGTTAAATACCATTATGCAATATGGCACGTATTTGTAGGGGTATATTATAAGGTAAGGATATAGATAGGGAGCTTAATAATGGAACATTAGGGTATATTATATAGACAGACGAATCCTTAAGGGAAAGGAGGAGTCTGAGATGCGAGGTAAGGAAGGGTTTTCCCTAGGTACGTACAGCGCACGTACCTCATAGGCGAGTTGTATATAAGCCACCTGTGCCTCGCAGCTATATAACTATCTGCTTAGGTTTTACCTAACACATATCGGTTAACTTAATGCCCTTAAGTAAGGCCCTATATATAATCTATAACAAAAATACAATATGTTCGTGGCTTTATTTAAAATCTTATTAATTTAGTGAAATAACTTACCGCCCATATATATAGCTTTTTAATTAGTGCGCACGGAGTATATTTTATAGAGCGTATATATCTATATAAGGGATGGGCAATATATAAAAGTATCTATACACTCTATATACTATCTTAATATATTTTATATCTGAATTAAGCTCTTTACTAGTCTATAGCTATTATAGATTTACTATCTCTATTCCTCTTATAATTAAAGATATTTTTAAATTAAATAGATAAAATTACTTTATTATAAAAGTCTTTTATAGTTAAAACTATAGCTATATATTTTAAATTAAAAAATCTCTATTTAAGTAAGTATAGGAAGCTTATTAATAAATTTAAATTATAAATTATAAATAAACAGTTACTTTTAGAGAACTTCTTTATATTATTAATATAAAAATATAGAATAAATCTATTCTAAAATAAACCAATGGATTTTTTTTTGCTATATTAGACTTATTATTTAACTTAAAGATTAGCTATATTATATGCGCAATAATAAAACAGGAGTTAAAAACTATAAAATGGCGGACTAGTGTGACGGGCTTATATAAATGCTTCTAAACCAAGGCTTGTAGATTGCTACTATATAAGAATACTAAGCTAAGGAGGAGAAGAAGACTGTTAGAGACTGGCAAGATATAAAAAGGTCGCTAAGGCGCTAGTAGTAAGCAAGCTAATAGTGATTTTCTATCCTAGGGTTAGAAAATCCTAATTAGCTGGCTCTATAAGTAGTACTAGCATAATATGGCAGAATTTGGCAGATTGCCTAGAAAGTAGTAGGTAACGCGCTCTAGCATTATTATATTACCCCCCCTTCTAAAAAAGCCTACCCTTAGGCTTTGTCTAAGCTCTTTATTATTATTTAAATTATTATAGCTATCTAACCCTTCTTTTTAGCACTTAATCTAGCTGTCTAGTTTACGTAGTAGTCTAGGGAGGTCTGGGTAGGCTAGGTGGAAATCTCGTAGCTTATAGGGAGAGCGTAACGTGGCCCGCCTCCATGTTGCCATACAGCCAAAAAGACTGAGAGTGCTTGCGAACTTGTCGCAAGCGCGGCGGGACCTAATATATATACTCTTACAGAGAGTACTTAAAATTAGATGCGGGGTACTATTTTAGATCTTCGTTATAACTATAAGGGATATTATTGCGGTTACCTTGGGTTGCCCTTAGGACAACCCCCGGACACCCCTTGGACGTCCATCGGTTACGTGCCGGAGGCACGTGCCCGTAGTATATAGTCTCCACGATCCCTAAGGCCTCACCTCCTTAAGGATTCGTCTCTCTCACTAATCTATTCTGTTCTATAATCGTGTCCTTATAGCCCCCTATTTACAAAGTCCCCTTATATTTAAATCCTTCCTACTCTATTTAGAAAGGTAGCTGGCTTTAAGGACCAGATTGTTTATTTATATCTTTTATTTATATCCACTATCCTCCCTTAAAATCTTGCGATGACCTAAACAGAAACTCTATAAATACTTTATAGAAAGCCGTCGCGCTAAGGCAGGAAGGTCCCTCTAATAGCAAGAGATTGCGATAATATAAACCTTTAGGTAAGACGGCTAAACGAGCCCTAACACCTAGATGCACTAAGAGCTTAAAGACTCTCGCATACCTATAGTTACTAGCAACGCTAAGGAAAATGCAGATACCCTCTATAACGGTTATAATACTGCTAGAAAGTAGCCGGAACCCCTCTAGCCCCACTTAGGCTAATTAGAAGATTAAGCGCTAGAGGCAACTCTAAGATCTTTCCCTAAATTAGAAATACTAGAGGAATATACTAATACGCCTAACTAGGGACCTAACTGGAACCCTCCCAGAAGACCACTGGCCTATAATCAGTATAGTGGCAATGCATAGACTGCTTATAAGCTAAGTGGGCCTACCCTTTTAGGTAATCCAACCTAACTACTAACTTAAGACTTAAGCCTTATAGGGAAACCCGCATTAGCTACTAGTACTAATACTACCTCTATAGCCGGAGCTTCCTTAGGCCTAAGGTTAGAAAGTTAAAAGCCCTATACTAATTTTCTCTAAGGAGGATATTAGGAAGCTACCGTAAGGCTCTTAGAAGCTATGCGGGAAGGAGCCACTAATAAATATATTAGAAACCTCTAGGGGTAGGTCTAGATTTGGCAGAGCTTAATCTAAGCTAGATAAAATCTTTTATAACCTGGCTAAGGCTAAGGGCCTTCTAGGGGCTACCTAGTACCTACCTAAGGAGGTATGGAAGACTTAGAGAGGTATCTACGCAGTAAATAGAAAAAGGATATAGACTAACTGGCTAAGGCCTTTAGTAGTCTAGAACTCCGCCATAGACCTAACGCCTAATAGTTGGATAATTAGGTTTGTGAAATAGATAACTTCTTTAAGATACTAATAATATAAGATAATACCAAAGAGCGTACTTAATGGATTATTAGTAAGATTAAAAATTAATCCCTAAACTAGATCGCACTAAATTAGCTTAATAAAGAGCAAATTATTATATAGCTGCAGCTATAAACCTTCCTAAAGAAATGGACTTAAAATCCGTATATTATATAATACAATAATATAGAACTATTTTAGAATGGGATATAGCTTAACCGCTATAATTTCCGCTAGTTTATAAACTTCGTAAAACCTTATACTTAATTAATAGATCCAGAGCCCTTTAAAAATAAGAATAGTAGCATCTATAAGAAGGAAAAGATTAGATTTATCTAGGCTAGAATTAAGCTAGCAATTTGTGATAAAATAAAGCGCATAGGAGCCATATTGCGGATTACTATATATACGGATTTTAAATGAGCGGTTTTAAATACTAAGAATATAGTAAGGAACTAGACCTCTTCTGGTAAGAAGCTAGGGGGTAACTAAAAGCGCGGGCACTTTAGTAGTAATTATAACGGTGCTAGAGCGCGTCACCTACCATATTCAACCAATTAGGATTTTCTATACCTGGCATGCAAAATCGCTATTGGCTCGCTTACCACTAGCGCCTTAGTGGCCCTCGCGACATGTCTACCTACTGCCCCTAAACAACTCTTCTTCTTCTTCTTCTCCTTAGCTTAGTATTCTTATATAGTAGCAATCTATAAGCTTCGGTTTAGAAGCATTTGTATAAGCCTGTTACATTATACTAAGCTCTCCCTACATTGCCTGGGAAGGCCTTAATAATATCCCACCCTAAAAGAAGACCTTTGTCTGCAACGACGCGTCAACGCGTTATACTTAGACATTAAAAAACTTACACTACCACGCCTGAGAAGGCCCTAATAATATCCCACTTTATAGGCTAGACTGTACTTAACCTGTACCCCTAAAAGAACCCCGGAATTAAAACCAAATTATATAATTCTAATAAACTTTAGAAAGCTAACGATGGCACTTAAAGCGAGCTTATCCAAAAGACCTGCCTTTACTTGAGAGGAACACAAGATCTAGTTAGGATTAGAAATTGAAGATAATAACAACGTTATAGGTATATATGAGCAGATTCGTGCCCTTGCTGCTAATTAGAAGGTTAATTGTCTTTAAGCCTAAAGCATATAAGAGACTCTAAAGGAGATCCTAGAAAGCCTTACTGCCTTATAAAATAGCCCAGCCTCCCCTTTACGAAGCCTTAGTTAACCTATTTACTTAACTAAATGCGATATACCAGAGAGTACGGACATAATAACAAAGTAATTAAAGTCCGTTAAGCTCCCTAACCCTCTACTATTATCGGACGGCATAGACCTAACCTTTAAGAACTGGAGAATCTAGGTATAAGGAAAGCTTTATATTAACCATAACCATTTCCCCTCTAAAGAAGCTAAAATGCTCTACCTTTTTAGTCGGACTATTAGGGACGCCTAGTAACACCTTTAGGCCAAGTTTAAGAACAAGTTACCTGTTCGGTTTATATCTGTTAATAAGATAATATAGCATCTAGCTACTATCTATGTTAATCTAAATAAAGTACGGGATGCCTGTTATAACTATAATTGCCTAATAATAAAATTAAACTAATCCTTTACTGAGTTCTAGACTTAATTCTTACACCTAGTAGGCGAAGGCCAGATTCCCCCTAAGAACTATTATTTGGACTTATATAATAAGCTAATAGTCTAACTATAAGAGAAGATTATAGTAGCCTTAGACGACCTACTAACCTACTAAAGACTTGCAGCCTAATATTTATTACTGGATTTAGAACTAAAATAAATTAATGCTTATTCTAATTGACTAAAGCGTCCCTATAGCAACTATAACCTATCTACTACACCAACGGGAGCTGGCGTTGGAAGATAAACTATAACCGCCCTTATACTAAAAGCGGTTATAACTGCCTACCTATGAACCTCGCCTAACCCGCTACGTACTATACCTTTAACTAATGCTTATCGCAACACCCTAATTAACCCTACTACGGTCACGTGCTTTAATTGCGGAAAGGATAGTTACTTTACTATATCCTGCCCGGAGCTAAAGGATATGGGTAATATTAAGAAGATAGAGGAAGAAGAAACATCTAATAAGTTAAAAAAAGAAGAACCTTAGGGAAAGACTCCCCCCTAGGGTATCCTATTAATCTTAAAGAAATTAATCTAAGTTAGCTAATAGGTGGAAAATACTTTATGGTTCCATATATAGTATCTTAAAATAGATATAGAGTTAATATAACTGCCCTTATTAATACTGGAGCAAATAGCTTTACCTTTATAAACACTGCTTATATAAATAATGTTGCTAAGTTCTTAAATGTAAATGCTACCCAACTAGAGAAGCCTATTTAAGTAAAAGGCTATAACGGTTAAGCCAGTATGCCGGTTACCTACGTTTTAAAGCTATATATTGCTATTAATAGACAACGCTAGTTTAGTATCCCCTTCTATATCCTAGACCTAGGGTTATATAATATAATTCTTAGCCGAAAATGGATGTCCTACTTTAATATTTAGCTGAACGTCTAATAAAGACAGTTTGTCTAGCTGGAGAATAGACTAAAGTTACCCTCCTTTGTTAGGGAAATCCGCACTAACCGCAAGATGTTAGCCGCGAAGGCTAATCCTACCTACTAGTAAGATGTTAGGAACCGCGACCTAGCTTTTTCCCAAAAAGATGCCCGCTGCAAGGCCGGTAGGAACTCTATACTAACAAGAATACTCCCCCAAAGGACTACAGTTGAGGAGGACTCTACTTATAGAAGTGGAACGGACACTAACGTAGACGACTTCTAAATTATGGAGATCCGGCTAATAGGGAAGAGGACGTACTAATAGGACATAAGGACAACCTTTAGAAGATGCAACGAGAGCTAAAAGGAGTAAGGATAACGCTAATACCCCAAAAGCCCCTAAGGCCACAGATAACCCTACTATTACACAATACCCCTATAGTAGACATCGCGGCAATTAGTGCTATAGGTTTCCACTTTAATATATATTGGAAGGACAACAAAGTCTTTACTACTAGTTTATATAAAATTAACCGGATTATTACCAAGAGGGAAAAAGGGCTAGTAGAGAAAACTAATAAGGAACTAGTTAAGCGCCTCCTCCCTACTTACCTCTTAAACTATAGAGACGCGTTCTTAAAAGCAGCTTTAGATATACTGCCCCCCTACTAAACCTATAATTATAAGATTTAGTTAGAGACTAATAACTCCCTAGGCTACAGCCCCCTTTACTAGCAAACTATAGAGGAACTAAAGGCAATAAAGCAGTACCTAATTAATAACCTCTATAAAGGGTTTATTAAGCTAAGCTAGGCTCCCTTTACTTACCCTATTTTATTTATAAAGAAACCTAATAAAAGCCTTTGTTTCTATATTAACTATTAAAAGCTAAACGCTATTACTTAGAAGGATTAGTACCCTCTCCCTTTAATTAATAAAACCCTTATATGTCTAAGCCGGGCTAAAATCTTTACCAAGCTTAATGTCCACCAAGCTTTTTACTAAATTAGGATAGACCCTGTATTAGAAGACCTAATAACATTCCGCACCCATTACGGGTCTTATAAATATAAAGTCCTTCCTTTTAGACTAATAAATAGGCCAGCTACTTATCAACGGTATATAAATAATATTCTTTTTAATTACCTTGATGAATTCTATATAGTATACCTAGACAACATTCTTATATACTCAGATAATAAACTAGAGCACCAAGTTCATATTAAGAAGGTCCTAGAGAGACTACAGAATGTAGGCCTATAAGTTAATATTAAAAAATATAAATTTGGAGTAAAACGCATAAAGTACCTTAGGTTTATTGTTAATATAGAAGGAATTAAAGTTAACCTAGAGAAGGTTAAGGCAATCTATAACTAGAAACCCCCTTATACTATAAAAGAAATCTAGTCCTTCCTTAGCTTTTGTAATTTCTACTATTAGTTTATCCGTAACTACGGAGTTGTAGCTAAGCCTCTTATATAACTAACTAAGAACGACACGTCCTTTATCTTTAATAATAACTATATAAAAGCCTTTAAGGAATTAAAGGACTGACTTGTCTCCTCTCTAATCCTTTATCACTACAACCTAGACCTTAAATTAATGCTGGAAATAGACACCTCTAATAGGGTAGTAGTAGGAGTCCTTTTATAGTTATACCTAGACAATAAATGGTACCCTATTACGTTCTTCTTAAAAATAATAGCCCTAGCTAAATGCAACTATAAAGTGCACGATAAGGAAATATTAGCTATTATACAATTATTATCCCAGTGGCATATAGAGCTTGGAAGCATAGACTCTTAGATTAAGGTTTATACTAATTATAAAGCCTTTAAGTATTTTATAACAATAAAATAACTTACCGGTTGATAGGCCTAGTAGGCTAAAATACTCTCCCAATTCTTCTTTACGATTATATACCGCCCTAGTAGGCAAAATGCTAAAGCTAAAGCCCTAACCTAGAAAGAACAGGATGTGGGGCCACAAGATAAGTTAAAGGCTTAGTACTGGATACGCGCCCTCCTCCGTACCGAATAGCTTAACCTGCGTATCCTTGAGGAACTAAGCTCTAAATAGAATAAGGTAGTATCTATAAAAGGAGAGACCCTAGATAAACTAATAGGACTAATTAATCGTATTCTAACCATAAACTATATAGCTAAATCCCTAAAAGCCCTCCGCGATTAAGCTATAGGGGGTAACCCTAATTTAGAAATAAAAGACGGACTGCTCCTATACTAAGAACGGCTTATAGTTCTAGATATTAACAACCTATAAATAGAGCTAATCCGTAAAGCCTACTGTTAAGTCTCTACGGCGTACCCTAGTTAAGATAAGACCTACTAACTACTATTGCCTTGTTACTATTAGCGAGGACTCCTATCTAATATAGAACGATTTATTAGAAATTGTTATGCTTGTAAACGCGCGAATACCCCTAGGGACCGAACTCCTAGATGGCTGCAACTACTGCTAGTTCCTAAACGCCCTTGGCAACATATTATAATAGACTTTAAATTATTCCTAAAGGACAAACACGGCTATAACATGGCCTTTATAGTAATTAACCGACTAAGTAAGTAAGCTGTTTCCCTCCCTTGCTTTAAGACTATAACCGCAAAGAACATGGCCCGTATATACGTTAACAATATCTATTAGATCTATGGCGCTCCTAAGTTAATTATCTCTAACTATAGACCCTAGTTTATATCGGACTTCTAGAACAAATTCTGCTGTATTCTTAGGATTAAGATTAAGCTCTTTACTGCATTTTACCCTTAAACCAACGGCTAAACCGAGATTATAAACCAGTACCTTAACTAGCAACTTCGCTCCTTTATTAACTACTACTAGGACAACTGGTCAGAACTACTACCTATAATAGACTACGCACAGCTTACGCTCCCTTATAATAGTATAGGAATGTCGCTATTTAAGTTACTCTATGGATACAGGCCACGAACATCCTTTAATTAGGATAGACCTATAGGACCTATAATAGCCCGCAAACGCCTTAGCTATAAGGAGGCCCAGATATTTGCTAAGAGAATATATAGGGCCTAGGAGACTGCCTAAGCAATTATAAAAAGGGCATAAGAGAAGAAAGAGGCTGACGTAAACCAATACCGCCACAAGGTAGACTTCTACATAGGAAGTAAGGTATAGGTGTTAACAAAGAACTAGAAAACCTAAAGGCCGAGCTATAAGCTAGACTACTAAATAGCTGGCCCCTATAAAATCCCTAAGAAGGTAGGGCACTCTTTTAAGGTTAAGCTACTAGAGTTAATAAAGATCCACCCTGTCTTCTCTTTAGACTAACTATGGAAGGCCGCGGACGACCTATTGCCTGGATAGTATAACGACCCCCTACCGCCAATTCAGATTGCAAAGGATGAAGAATGGGAAATCGAAGAGATTTTAGCAGTAAAGAAGGACTGTAGTACCTTAAAATACCGTGTGAGCTAGGTAGGTTATAACAAAGATCTAGAATGGTACCCTATATCCAATTTTAAGTACTCTCCCTATAAGCTACAAGATTTCCACCTAGCCCACCTAGACCTCCCTGGACTACTACGCAAGTTAGATAGCTGGGTGAAATGCTAGGAAGAGGGGTTAGATAACTATAATAATTTAGATAATAACAAAGAACTTAGACAAAGCCTAAGGGCAGGCTTTTTTGGGAGGGGGGGGTGATGTAATGGTGCTAGAGCGCGTTACCTACCATATTTAACCAATTAGGATTTTCCATGCCCGGCATGCAAAATCGCTATTGGCTCGCTTACCACTAGCGCCTTGGCGGCCCTCGCGATATGTCTACCTACTGCCCCTGAACGACTCTTCTTCTTCTTCTTCTCCTTAGCTTAGTATTTTTGTATGGTAGCAATCTACAAGCTTCGGTTTAGAAGCATTTGTATGAGCCCGTTATAGTAATATAGGGTAGACCTAAGCTCTAAAGAAGCCGTTCTTAAAGAGAAATCCGGAATAGTTAAAGTTAGGGACCTTAAGTAATAGAAAAGACTCTTAGGGCCAACCTAAAACCTATCTGGTACCCTTATAGGAACACTCTAAAAAGTTAAGAGAAAACTTCTCTAGAGGTAAACCCAATTAGAAAAATAAGCAGGGTAATAACTGCACTAACAATCTAAAAAAAGAAAAGCCCTAGTTATAGACCTCTCCTAGCTGTAACTAGGGCAAGATATAGAAGGAAAGACTCTCTATATTGCTATTAAGCTAGAAATGGTACTCCCTATGGGTAAGGTATATTAGTTCCAAGCACTATATAATAGCGGCGCCGAAATTAATCTTATATAATATAATTTGGTAAAAGAGTATAAGCTTATTTCGTTACTAAGGTGGCGGAAACCTATTATAGGATTCCTAGATAAGTATTAGATTAAACTATATAGTGCTTATAAGCTTATGGTGTTAGTGGCCAACATATATAACCGCACTAAGGTAGTTGGCCCGCAACCCTTCTGGGCAGCTAACTTTGTAGGCTATAACCTTATTCTTAAATATCCTTAGCTTGCAAAAGCAGATTTTAAGATATGCTTTAAGACAGGAGCCTTTAAATAGTGGAATAATAAAGAATTAGAAGGGCGTATTTTACTAATAAGCTTAAAAGATATCCTAAAAGATATAGCTCTAGGAGAAATAGTATACGCTCTATACCTAAAGGAGTATTAGATTTAACCCCTATTCTATGGCAAGATGGGTATAGAGCCTAGTATAGGCGATAACCCTTCCGTAATAGATATCCTACGGGGAACTGCTAAACAGGTCGTAGAGACACTACAGGGAGGCAGTAATCTTGAAGATCTTATAAGATACTTCTACCGCTATAGGTTACTCTGGCTTAAGTAATACATAGAGAGTATATTATAATACCTTAAACATTGTATTAGAGAGTTCCCTACCCTCTACTGGCTACCGCATAAAACTGTTTAACAAATAGTGGCAACTATATATAAATAGCTACTATAGCGCGCGACGCTGCCTATAAGTGTTCTAAGGGAGCTCTAGGACTTACCTAATAATAATGCGGAGGACGAGCATAACCCTAACCTGTTAAATATTCCGTTAGGCCTAAGAGACTTACTTAGGGTATTTTTGGGCAGGCAAGTAAAAGTCCTTTAGCGGAACTTGGAATATAATTATATAATTAATCTAGAAGAAGGTAAATAACTGCTGAATCTTTCTATTTATAACCTCTCTTATAAAGAGCTTAAGATCCTATGGGAGTACCTTAACAGCTTACTGGAAAAGGGATGGATATAGCCCAGTAAGTCACCGGCAGGTGCGCCAACCCTCTTTATCTCAAAACCAGATAGAACCATAAGGCTATATGTAGACTATTATAGTCTTAATAAGATCATAATTAAGAACCATTACCTACTACTACTAGTTAGTAAAATGCTGGATTAACTATCTAAGGTAAAGATCTTTATAAAGCTGGATTTATAAGACGCCTATTATAGGCTCCGTATTAAAGAAGGGGATAAGTAAAAGACTGCTTTTAAAACCTAATACGGCCACTTTAAGTATATGGTAATGCCTTTTAGGCTAGCTAATACGCCTATAATATTTTAATTATATATTTATAGAGCCTTAGGGGGACTAGTTAACCGCATATATATTATCTATCTAGATAATATTCTAATCTACTTAGAAGATAAGGATTAGCATAAGCAATACGTCTATAAAGTACTAGAACGCTTAGATAATTAGGGCCTCTACGCTAAGGCATTAAAGTATGTCTTTAATACTAAGCAGGTTGAGTTCCTGGGTTATATTATAACGCCTATAGGTGTAGTTATAGACCTAGTATAAGTATAGATAATCTAAGAGTGGCTAGAGCCAGAGCTATTGGGATGTTTAAGTGTTCCTAGGCTTTGCCAATTTCTATAGGCGTTTTATCTATAACTACTTAGACGTCGCCTAATACCTATTTAACTATGTTACTAAAGCTTCCTAAGACCTGGCCTAAGAAGTAAAAAGCTTAAAGGTAGGAAGGAAGAAAACTAAGAAGGGACTAACTAAATGGTATAAACCATAGATATGGCCTGGAAAGGTCTAGGAAGCCTTTTAGGAACTATATATAAAGTTTATAGAAACTCTACTATTGCGGCATTTTAACCTAGATTAGCCACTAATAATGGTTACTAATGTATTAAATTTTACCCTTGCTGGTATCCTACTATAACCTAATAGGTATCTGGACGCTACCTAGTTCCACTAGAGACCGGTAGCATTCTATAGCAGAAAATTCCAGGGACCTAAAGTTAGGTATTATACCCACGATAAGGAACTGCTGGTCATAGTTAACTGCTTTAAACAGTGGCAACACTACCTTAAGCACGCGAGCTATACTACTTATATACTCTTAGATTATTATAATCTACGCTACTTTATAACTATAAAGGAGCTTATACCTTAATAAGCTAGATTGGCAGAGAAGCTTGTGTAATTTAACTTTAAGATCGAATACAAACTAGGGGAAAATAACCCTGCTAACGGACTATTACAATGGCTAGACTATGCCAAAGGCTTTAAAACGGGAGAAGGAAAATAGATAATAAATATCTTATTCCCTATACTGTAGAACAAGCTCTAGGTATAGGATGCTTAAGCACCTATAGCTCTATATACTAAGTCTTAGGCGGTACAAACCCTATTAGCTTCCACTAATGTTCCGGCTGGTACCCAGTCTATGGCTAATAAGGGTCCAAATATACCTAGACAGGATGTCCCTAACATAAGTTTAGAACCTAGTAATACACCACTAATTACTAAGCTATCCCCTTAAACTAATAGCAAAGCTAAAGAGTAATTAGAACTTGGAGCCCTATAAAGACTAAAGGACTTTAACCTTATAGTGGCCTTCCTAACGTACGCGCACTAAGAAGTTATAAGATCTATAGTACTATCTAGTCTTGTACTTAGAGTAGTATAAGGCGAAACAGCTTTTACCTAGGAACTATCTAAAAGGTTAACAGATCTTATCTATAAGGTGTAATGGAGGGACGCCTCCTATGCTATCTTTAATGTAGAAGTAGACCGGAAACGTGACAGAAAGGAAGCTGCTAGGTGTTACTATTGGGAACTAGACCTAATAGGCCTACTACGTAGATATGGTAAGGTTTGGGTGCTATAAGAAGTAAATCTATAATAGAAGATTTTTATAAGGAATTATAATAATCCTTTAGGTAGCTACTATAGTTAAGCCAAGACAGTGGAATTACTTTAACGCAAATACTACTGGCTAAAGCTTAAGCAGGAAGCAAAGGAGTATATTAGCTACTATAAGAAGTGTTAAGTATATAAAATCTAAAGGCATAAGCTATAGGGTTTACTTAAATTAGTTCCCCCTGCTAGTAAGCTATAGCGACATTACGCTATAGACTTTATTATGGATCTCCTACCCTTAAAAGATAGGTAAGGACGAATATACGATTTGGTTCTAGTACTTATTAATAGGGTTTTAAAGTACGTCTAATACCTTTCTATTAATAAGATAATTAACGTATAAGCGCTTACTAACCTAATTAAGGAGAATAGAACGCCAGAACTAGGAACTAGAGTCTTATCTGCAAATGTATTTAAACTACCAGTAAGACAATTAGCATAAGCTACTTCTATATATAGAGTACGCTTATAACTTAAAGTAATATTTATTATATTAGTTTATACTAATTTAGATTGCCTATAGCGTCTAACTATTAGGATTTAATGGTATACCTAATAATTACTGGCTAAGGCCGTATAATTAATTATAGGATCCTACTGGGAAGTTCAAGAATATCTACTAGAGAGTATAAGGATACCTTAAGGAATAGGAGGAGTAATGGAAGCATATAAAGCAGAGCCTATAAGATGCGTAAGAGTAGAAGAGACTTTAGTATAACCGTAAATACTAGGATAAGCATTTCGGCGTAGGCGATGAGGTTTTATTATGTTTAACAAATATTAAGACCTGTTAACTATTAAAGAAGCTTAATATAAGATACCTAGGTCCCTTCTAAATTAAGGAACGAATTGGTAAGCTAGCCTACTATCTCTAGCTACCCCTATCTATGGCCTGTGTGCATCTAGTATTTTACATAAATCTACTAGAGCTATGGCATAGACTACTACTAGAAAAGAACTTCTGTCTAGGCCTAATTAAACACCCTAAAGTGGTGGGCGAGCGGTATAAGGTTAAAGTTATACTATGCTATAAGTCTGTTAAGAACAAGCTTTAATATAAAGTTAAATAGCTAGGCTAGCCCGCTAAGGACTCTATATAGGAACCAGAGGATTACCTTAATTATTATAAAGATATTCTAAAAGAATATTAGGACTAAGGTCTATAATCTATAAATTATAGAAAGCGCTCTAATACTATGGTGTTATTGCAACCTATAAAGAAAGCTTATAGTAGGCTAAGAGAGGCCCTAAAGAGTAAATAGGTTAAATTGGATATGGAACGGACAAGCTCCAGAAACCATAAGGATTAATTAGAGCTACGGCCTAAGGTAGGACAGGTCCTTAGCCTTTTTATGTACATAGTATAGAATTAATAGGGTATTTTATTAGAATTGCATTCCTATTTATTAGTCTATATTAGGAATAGTGTTCCTATACCTTCCTAAATGCCTTATAAGGCCTTCCCAAGCACTAATTAAGATCCTTAAGTGCTACTATATACAAGAACTAATCCTAAATTCTATAAGTCTAAACCATAAATGCCTAATTTAAAAAGCTACTATACCTTATCTTTAGGAGCAGGATTAGTATCTATTAGCCCTTTAAGTAATGGCTAACGGGAATGAGATCCCTTTGTAGGTGTATAAGTAGGCATAAAAATAGGGGCAGGATGATGAGGTGTAGATAAAGCAGAGATTCTTAAACGCTTAATACTAATATTAGGTCTAAACCAATACCAATAAAGCTCTTAAGGCGTTAGCTTATAGTTAATAAAGACACACTTAAGCCTAGAATAAACAGAGATGTTGGCTAGCTGACATAGTCCAGAACCACTAAGACCTTACTACGGCAACTGTTAGTTACCTATCCGCTAGGTACCCAGAGGGTAACCTACTTAATACCGCATTATATTGTACTTTTTTAAAACTTAACGCGCATGCGCAAACTCCTTCTTATAGTAGATAGCAATCTTCTTTTTATTACCCCCATCCTTTACCCTACCCTTAGTATACTAACCTTGCTCCCTTATTAGGCGTTGCTGGCTAGCTTGCTGGGAATTATGGGCGGTATAGATGGCTGTGGTATAGTCTTAAATTCGACCTAGATATTTAGCATTGATACTAGAATAAGACAGAGCCTGGGCGATGTAGTAGTTAAGGATATTAAAGGAACGTCGCCACTTAGGCCCAGGCTATTGAAGCTTAAAGTTAGTAATGGAAATCTATTAAGGATAGAAAAGCTTACCTTAACGCAACTGCCGCTCTTGGTACATATGCATTAATTATAAGGACTAAAGGTGTTAGACCTTATATAGTAGGTCTTGTTGCAAGCATCTATAATCTTCTTATTAGATTTTTGGTCTTTTAAGGACGTGTATATAAAGTTATTTAGGTAGAACCAGCACCAGTTGTGGGTTAGCGGAGGCTGGGGTTCTATATGCAGTGGTAGGGCCAGAATACGCTAAGGAATCGGCTTAGAAGAGCAGTTAGTAGGAGAATAAAGAGGCATATTAAATTGATAATAGGAAAAAAAGAAAACCTTAATAATATATTAAAGATACGTCTAAAATTAGATAAAGGTTGATAATAGGAAGTAAGGTGTTAAGGAAAAGGAGCAGCTTAATAAGCAAGATGTCTCTATACTTTACCTTCTAATACCCTTCTGGTAAATAGCCGTAACCTTACCAATATAACTCTGTTATAATAGCGCAATTTAAAAGAAAGGAAACACGCGTATGCACTATTTAGCTATTACTTCCTTATAAAAACTAATTACGCGGCTAGGGAATGTAATTAAGATATTAATTATAGATGTATATAGGTTAAAATTATACCTAAATAAGACAAGTCTCTTTAATTAACTAATTAATTACCTAACTGTATATAATAGCCTAAGGGCGAATATAGGAGTAATACGTTAGTGATATAGGGGATTATAAGAAAGGATTATAAGATTATAAATTATATTCTAATAGTTAAAGATAATGGTAAGCTAAGGCCCTGTATATTAAATCCTATACTAAAAGGTTCTATAGAACTATATTAGGAATACCAAATTATCTATAATACTCGCAATTAATTATAGACCGGCATAAAGGCTTAGAAGTAGAGTTGTATAAAAATCCTTGGGTTAGCCTAGGTAATTACCAACATGCTTCCGGTAGGCTTTTAATAGATCTCCTAGTAATCCTTATATCTTTTCTCTAGTTATGTTTTTTCCTTATTAAGGTTTTTAGGAGTTTAAAGTAGGGGTTAGATAGATAGATAATATATAACGGCATACTAACATCTCTCTAAACCCCTTCCGGGATAAGCCCTTATAACCTCCCTCTACCGCAAAGTAATGGCGATCGGGGGCTAACTGCAAGAAGGGGGGGGGCAATGTAAGGGATATTATTGCGGTCACCTTAGGTTGCCCTTAGGACAACCCCTAGACACCTCTTAAACGTCCGTCGGTCACGTGCCGGAGGCACGTGCCCGTAGTATATAGTCTCCACGATCCCTAAGGCCTCACCTCCTTAAGGATTCGTCTCTCTTACCAATCTATCCTGTTCCACAATCGTGTCCTTATAGCCCCCTGTCTGCAAAGTCCCCTCACAATAACCTACCTAGCTCGCATAGTATTTTAAGGTACCACGGTCCTTCTTAACTGCTAAAATCTCTTTAAATTCCTATTTCTCGTCCTTTATAATCTAAATTAGTGGTGGGGGATTATTATACTATCTAGGTAATAGGTCGTCCACGGCCTTTCGTAGTTAGTCTAGAGAGAAAATAGAGTAGATCTTTATTAACTTTAGTAGCTTAACCTTAAAAGAGTGCCTTACCTTCTTAAGGATCTTATAGGGGCTAGCTATTTAGTATTCTAGTTTGCGGCTTGGCCTTTATATCTTCTAGTTCTTTATTACCACCCATACCTTATCTCCTACTTAGAAGTCTACCTTATAGTAGTATTAATTTACATTAGCCTCTTTCTTTTCTTACGCCCTTCTTATAATTACTTAGGTGGTCTCCTAGGCTCTATATATTCTCTTAGTAAATATCTAGGCCTCTTTATAGCTAAGGTATTCGTGGGCTGTTATAGGTCCTATACGTCTATTCCAATTAAAGGATATTTATGGCTTATATCCATAGAGTAACTTAAATAGTAATATTCCTATATTATTATAAGGGAGTATAAGCTATACGTAGTCTATTATAGACAGTAGTTCTAACTAGTTGTCCTAGTAGTAATTAATAAAGGGGCGAAGTTGCTGGTTAAGGTACTGGTTTATAATCTTAGTTTAGCCGTTAGTCTAAGAGTAAAATACGGTAGAGAGTTTAATCTAGATTCTAAGGATATAGTAGAATTCGTCCTAGAAGTCTAATATAAATTAGGGTTTATGGTTAGAGATAATTAACTTAGGAGTGCTATGGATCTGGGTAGATATTATTAACGTATATACAGGCCATATTCTTTATAGTCGTAGTCTTAAAGTAAGGGAGGGAAATAGCTTACTTACTTAGTCGGTTAACTACTATAAAGGCTATATTATAGCCGTGTTTGTCTTTTAGGAACAATTTAAAGTCCATTATAATATATTGCTAAGGGCGTTTAGGAACTAGTAGTAGTTATAGCCATTTAGGAGTTTAATTCCTGGGGGTATCTATATATTTATAAGTATAATAGTTTCTAATAAATTATTCTATATTGGATAGGAGCCCTTACTAATAGTAACGAGGGGCTAGTAGTTAGTGGGTTTTATCTTAACTAGGGTATACTATAGAGACTTAACAGTAGGCTTTATAGATTAGCTTTGTTTATAGGTTATTAATATCTAGTACTATAAGCCGTTCTTAGTATAAGAGCAGTCCGTCTTTTATCTCTAAGTTAGGATTACCTTCTATAGCTTAGTTATAGAGGGCTTTTAGGGATTTAGCTATACGGTTTATAATTAGAATATAATTAATTAGTCCTATTAATTTATCTAGGATATCTCCTTTTAAGAGTACTAGCTTATTCTATTTAGAGCTTAGTTTCTGAAGGATATATAAGTTAAGTTATTTGGGATAGAGAAGGGCATATATCTAGTACTAAGCCTTTATCTTATTTTATGGCTCTACGTCCTATTCTTTCTAGGTTAGGGTATTAACCTTAGAATTTTATTTACTAGGGCGGTATATAATCATAAAGAAGAATTAGAAGAGTATTTTAGCCTACTAGGCCTATTAGCTAGTAAGCTATTTTATTATTATAAAATACTTAAGGGCTTTATAATTAGTATGGACCTTAATCTAAGAGTTCGTGCTTTTAAGCTCTACGCGCCACTAGGATAATAATTATATAATAGCTAGTATTTTCTTATTATACGCCTTATAGTTATATTTAGCTAGGGCTATTATCTTTAAGAAGAACATAATAGGGTACCACTTACTATCTAGGTATAGCTGTTAGAGAACCCCTACTATTACTCTATTGGATACATCCATTTCTAGCATTAATTTTAGGTTTAGATTATAGTAATGGAGAATTAGGGAGGAGATAAGTTGGTTCTTTAACTCCTTAAAGGCTTTTATATGGTTATTATTAAAAATAAAAGGCGTATTATTCTTAGTTAGTCGCCTTAAAGGCTTAGCTATAACCCTATAATTGTAGATAAACTAATAATAGAAATTATAAAAGCTAAGAAAGGACTAGATTTCCTTTATAGTATAAGGGGGTTTCTAATTATAGATTGCTTTAACTTTCTTAGAGTTAATTTTAATTTCTTCTATACTAATAATAAACCTAAGGTACTTTATACATTTTACTCTAAATTCGCATTTCTTAATATTAACTTATAGGCCTATATTCCGCAGCCTCTCTAAAACCTTTTTAATATAAACTTAAGCTTAAGTTTATTATCTAAGTATATAAGAATATTATCTAGATATACTGTGTAGAATTTATTAGAGTAATTAAAAAAATATTATTTATATACTATTAGTACATAGCTAGCGTATTTATTAGTCTAAAAGGAAGGACTTTATATTTATAAGAACCATAATAAATATAGAACATTATTAGATCTTCTAATATAGGGTCTATCCTAATTTATTGGAAAGCTTAGCGGACATTAAGCTTAGTAAAGATTTTGGCTTAGCTTAGGCGTATAAGGGTCTTGTTAATTAGGGGGAGAGGGTAATAATCTTTTTAAGTAATAGTGTTTAGTTTTTAATAGTTAATATAAAAATAAAGGCCTTTATTAAACTTCTTTATAAATAAAATAGGGAAAGTAAAAGAAGCTTAACTTAGCTTAATAAACCCTTTATAGTGGTTATTAACTAAGTACTACTTTATTACTTTTAGTTCTTCTATAGTTTTCTAGTAAAGGGGGCTATAGCTTAGAGAGTTATTGGCCTCTAATTAAATCCTATAATTATAGGTTTAGTAGGGGGGCAGTATATTTAAAGCTGCTTTTAAGAACGCGTCTCTATAATCTAAGAGATAAATAGGGAGAAGGCTTAACTAGCTCCTCGTTAGTTTCCTCTATTAGCCCTTCTTCCTTCTTACTAATAATTTGGTTAATTTTATATAAGCTAGTTATAAAGACCTTATTATCCTTTTAATATATATTAAAGTAGAAACCTATAGCACTAATTGCCGCAATATCTACTATAGGGGGATTATGTAATAGTGGGGGTATCCGTGGCCTTAGGGGCCTTTAGCGTATTAACATTATCTTTACTCCCTTTAGCTCCTATTATATCTTCTAAAGGTTATCCTTTAAGTCCTATTAGTATATCCCCTTTTACATTAACCGGATCTCTATAATTTAGAAGTTATCTATATTACTATTTATTCTACTTCTGTAAGTAGAGTTTTTCTATAAGGGATATTATTGCGGTCACCTTAGGTTATCCTTAGGACAACCTCTAGACGCCCCTTAGTTGGTGGCCAGTTATATGCCAAAGGCACGTGCCTATAGTATATAGTCTCTACAATCCTAGAGGCCTTACCTCCTTAAGGATTTATCTTCCTTACCAATCTATCCTGTTCTACAATTGTGTCCTTATAGCCCCCTGTCTACAAAGTCCCCTTATATTTAAATTCTTTCTACTCTGTTTAGAAGGGCAGCTGGCTTTAAAGACCAGATTATTTATTTATATCTTTTGTTTACATCTACCATCCTCCTTTAAAATCTTATAATGACCTAAATAGAAACTCCACGAATACCTTATAGAAAGCCGTCGCATTAAGGTAGGAAGGTCCCTCTAATAGCGAGAGATTGTATCACAGTGCTGTAATGCAAGTAGGCTAAATAACTACATTGTGGTATGAAGAGGAGAAGGAGGTGAAAGGGGGTATCGTATACAAATAGTAGGGGCAGCCGCCAAGGCGCTAGTGGTGGGCCAGCCAATAGTAGGAAACAGTATGAGACAGTACGAGACAGTATGCGTTAAGACAGTGCCGTGACAGTACTCTCCTCCCCAGAAGGTTTGGTCCCTAAACTAAATAGGTAACTTATTTTTGCTGTAAAGATGTCACTTCCGCTTACCGCCCTTAACTGAGTTAATAGCGATTTTCTATGCCGGGTATAGAAAATCTTAATTGGTTAGCTTAACAAATAAAGTCGGCAGAACTCTATACTGCTACCATATGGCACTTCTTAGCAAAAAACTGGCCAATTAGATAACTTTAACTGGCGGTTAAAGTTCTATAAGATCTTAACCACTATAAATTACCTTTATAGTCGGCCACGGCCTTGGCGTGGCTCTCCCTTATCTTATACCTAGTCTGGGGGTCCTGGCTTCTTAGGGTGTTATTTATAGAACTTTAGTAGTGCGCGCTTGTACCCTTTTAGGGATTTCTCAGGTTCCTAGGTTTTCTTATTATAATATTTCCATTTAATATAATATGTTAAGCCGTGCTCATCTATTTGTTTATTATATATATTAAGGATCTTTTTAAATTCCTACTTATCTATGATATTGCCGTCATTATCCCTTTTAGCTATCCTGCCTATAACATTATAACGTTCCTCTTTATTAATGCGTACTTAACTAGAGATCTCTTTAGGGAACCAGAGGCGGATTTTTAAAGTATAAAAAGACTTATTAACACGGATGTGGTCTAGGAGGTTAACTATAACTACTCCTTTATAGGCAGCTAGGACGGGCCAGAGTCTATTCTAGTTGTTATTCCACTTCCTCTTAGGCCAGTTAGTCTTTATATTTTTAAGGCTAACTATAACTATATTATCCTTTTTAAATATTATACCTTTGTCTTGTTTTATATTAGCGTTATCTTTATATTATTACTGGGAGATATAAGCTAGGGCTTTAAGCTAGGTTAAGATGCGCTTAAAGCGGTTGGCAATAGTATTAGTTTATAGGTACTCCTTCTTTATATATATAGATAGGGCTAATGGCTAGGGGCCTACTGGTTTAACGCCTAGACGTGGGTTATAGCTATAGTTAGTAAAGAACGGTGAGATTCCCGTGGTTTTATTAACCTAGTTATTTATAGCAAACTTGGTAAGGGGGAGCTAATCTACCCAGTCATCTTAGGTGAAGCTTATGAAGGCGCGTAGGTACTTGTTTATTGCTATATTAATAATCTTAGTTTGGCTATCTATTTTAGGGTGCTATGTGGAGCTGGGGCTTAGGGTTACCTTTAGGCGCTAGTTTAGGCGACGCTAGAAGTTAGAAATGAATAAAGAGCCTCTATTAGAAACAATGGTATTTAGAGCGCCGTGTAACTTATAAACAGTATAGATAAATGCTTTAATAAGCTCCTTAGTGTCTAGGCTAGTGACGGGAATAAAGTATCTTATCTTTATTAGGCGGTTAACAATAATAAAGATATATTTATATATTTTTCCATTATAAAGGCACTTAGGTAAGTCAATAATATGGTTAATGGATATATCGGTCTATAGGTAGACTGGTAGTTCTAGTGGTTTTAGGAAGCCAGGCAGTGCTAAGCGTAGGGTCTTTATTCGGAAGTAGAGAGCGCAGTCTTTTATAAAGGTAGTCGTAAACTATAAAATACCTAGCCACTAATACGTTTAATTAAGAAGGTTTAGTGTCTTAACTTGGCTTAGGTGGCCTATGGGGCCCAAACTATATATATGGTGTACAACTTCTAGTTAGAGTTTAGGTAAATTAGGGATAAATACTTAATTCCTGTAGTAGATTAGGCCGTTAATAATTAAATATTTAGATTTATTACAGCGGAGCAGCTTCCTAATCTGCTTGGGCTAATAGCGTGCTTTACGGTCTTCCTGTTCGCATAGCGCAGCTAATATATTCCTAGCAAGTTTGTTCTCTTTATAGGCATTCTTAATAAGCTCCTTAAGGGGTTTTTTCTCCGGCTTTAGGTCCATTACTGCAATAAAGTCTTTAATGCTCTGGTCTTGGGATTTGCTTAGTAGTTCTTCTAGGATAGTAGGGTTAACTTTCTTTGGTGGTAAGACGACGCGGTCTTGGTGTTATAGACGTTCATTATTAGTATTAGTAGGTGCAACGCCTAGGAGGCGGCTAAGAGCGTCCGGGATTATAGCTTTAGTGCTAGGCCTATAGGTAATAACAAAGTTAAATTAGGAAAGGAACTCAGCCCAGCGGACTTAGCGCTGGTTTAGTTATTTTATTATTATAAAGGTCTGGAGGTTCTTATAGTTTATAATAATTTTAAATAGCTGCTTAGTTCCTTATAGTTTGGGACGCTATTTTTCTAGTGCCTTAACAATTGCTAGGAGCTCCTTATTGTATATTTTATAGTTGCATTTAAGGGCTAAGTGCTTAGTAGAGAAGAATGTAACTAGCTTAAGCTTATTACTTTTATTAGCTTAGTAGAGTACTCCACCTAAAGCCCAGTTTAAGGCGTCTGTCTCTACTACAGTCTTCTTTATGTAGTCGTAATACGCTAGAACCGGTGCTGTAGTAAACGCTATTTTTAGGGTCTGGAATACCTGTGCTTAATTAGGGCCCTATAACCGGCTAATGCTCTTTTTTAGTAGCCTAGTTATGGGCTCAACTACCTTGGAATAGCCTTAAATAAATCGTTGGTAGAAGTTCGCGAAGCTAAGAAATTGCTATAGTTCCTTGGCTAATATTGGGTCCTTCCATTCCTATAGGGCCTGCACCTTCTTAGGGTCTATAGTCATGCTATTAGTTAAGATAATTAAGCTAAGGTATTTTGTTTTAGTAGTATAAAACTTAGACTTATTAATATTAATCTGGAGTCCAGCATTACTAAGTCTCTGGATAATTTCATTTACATATTTTATGTGTTTAGTGCGTGTTTTTAAGAAGATAAGGACATTATTAAGATACGCGGTGCAGTAGTTGTTAAGGGCATTGTATAAAATATGGCTAATATAGTTTTAAAACATAGCAGGTGTATTATAGAGACTAAATAGTATAACTAACATATTATAAAGTCTAAACTGGGTAATAAATGCTGTAAGCTACTTATGGCCTTCCGCAATCTAGATCTGGTTAAACATAGTAATTATATTAAGCTTAGTAAAGTACTTAGCACTATAAAGTGCGTCAAGTATCTCGCGGATTAGTAGTAATAGGTACCGGTTCTTAATAGTAACTGTGTTTAGGCCTTAGTAGTTATAGTAGATTTATATACTACTACTAGGCTTCACAGCGAGGAGGAGTAGTGCAGTAGTTAGTGAGGTTAATTTGCGGATAAAACCCTTATCTAGCATCTTATTGATCCATTTCTTTACATAGCTAAGTTTAGTAGGTAAGAGTGGTCTATTTTTATAATATAGGGCCTGGTTTCTAGGGATAATCTTAATTTTATAGTCCTATAGTTAGTAAGGGGGTAGCTTATCTACATTCTTAGGGAGGAAATGCTTAATATATTTACAGAACTCCTTTAGTAGGCGTTATAAAATGTCTTTATAGGTTAGTCCTGGTTTGCCTTTTAGGAATTTTTTAATATTAGTATTAACTATCTTCTAGCGTAGAAACTTAGCCTTAGTTTTTAGGTTTGTCTTAAGGAAGTTATAAAAATAAGGGGGTAGCGCTTTATAGGCTTCTTCCATTATATAGTCGCCTTTTACCAGCCAGTGGAAAGACTTTTCTAATAGGTTTAGTACTTCTATTAGGCCTGTGAGCAGCTCTTTAAGCAGCTATTAGTGCTTTTCTTATTTTTCTATTTCTATTAGCTCCGCTATATAGATCCTTATCACCTTTACACCTTTTTATTTATAGAACTAGGTAAAATTAATGGTATAAGTGTATCTAATGTTGTCTAGGTTAGGGCGTGTCTGGTTTTCCGGTGCTACGGCTAGGCTGGCGTGGCTTAGTTGGCCTAGAGGGATAGAAATAAGGCGGCGGCCCTATATAGTACGCGCGGGAGGCAGGTGTAAGGTTGGGCATTATAGGGGGGAGGTCTTAATTGCTCTGGTTTCGGTCTTAGCTATAACACCTTTGGCTGTTATACGTGCGGTTGCATATATATATGGTAATTAACTTAGAGTTAGGTATCTTATTGGCTGGCTTAGGTTAAGCGGGTATATGCGGGGGACTTATAGTTCTAGCAGTATTTGTTTTTTTAAGGGTAGAGCAGTGATCCAGTCTTCCAGAATCTCTACTTTATTTACTATATGTATTAGCTTACTAGTGTTAGGTACCTCTTTTACTATTAGTTAACGATATCTAAGCGTTAGCCGTGCAATGCGTCTATATAGTACTACTTAGTTATAGTTAGGAATGTGCCATAGGAGATAGTTATAGGTATAGTAGTTAGAGTTAAACTTAAGCTTTAGGGCAGGGAAGTCTAGCCTTAGGTTATGCTTTTTAAGCTAGGGCATTCTAAGAATTACTGGTATAGAGGGTGATAACTTTATAATATAGAAGAGCATAGATTCTATATAGTGGCCAATTGTTATTTTTACTATAAAGTAGTGGGTAATAAAGCTAGATAGAAGTCTATTAGTAAGGCGGAGTGGTTTTAGAACTAGGAGTCTTTTTATTATAACATTATGCTTTTTTATAAGTAAGTCTTTGTCTATAAACACTAGTGCTGTACTACCGCTGTTAATAAGGCTTACTATTTTAATGGAAACTTATAGGAGTGGGTTGCGTAGTAAGGAGAGGTAGGTCTAAATAAGGATGGCATTTCTATTGCTATTTACTGTTCTAAGGTTAAGTAGCAGCTGGCTTAGAACAAGATCTAACTAATCTAGTAGTATAGATCTAATCCTTTTATCTTCCTCCCCATATAGTTCTAACCCTTAGAGGCGACTTAGTCTAAGGGTTAATCTTTTAATAACTAAATTATGGGGCTTGGCTGGTAACTATAGTCTTAGCTAGTATATCCTAACGTGTTAGTTTCTAAGGGTGTATATATACTAGGGGGTACTTTACTAAGGACATAGCCGGTCTTATAGTTAGTAGTGGCATAGAGCACTTATCTGTAGTTTATATATGGGACCATTGGCTGGGGCTGTATTAGGGAAAAGAATTATAGGGGTAGGTTTCTGTGTCTAAACCTATATCCCCGTCCGCGGTTATTATCTTGACCTTTATCCCCTCTGCTAAAGAATCCGCTACAGCTTGGAGGGAGTTAGTATAGTGGCATTAGGAGGGGATTTGGGTTCCTTTTAGGGTTGTAAGCATCTTTCTAGTAGCTAGGTTGACTATATGTGTCACAAGGCGCGGAACAGTGGCAGCTAAACGTATGTATTCGAGGAGTCTACAAGACGTTGCGCGATCGATCGTAAGGGTCGAGGGCGTAAGGAGGTGATATACCTACGCGTAGCTGACGTAAGCTGTACGCGAGGTGTACACAAGAGCACGGGGCTCTCCTATAGAGGCCCCTACGGTAGGGTTCCGTGACACTACCCCCCCTCCTATAGAGGTGGAGCTCCGGCGACGCTGTGATTTCTATATACATGTAGAAGGGACTCTTAAGGTATAGAGAAGAAAAGGGGATATTGCTAAAGGCTTGCAAGAACGTTACGTGATAAGACTTAGCACCTAAGAATTTAACCAATTAGACAACTTTAACCGCCGGTCGAAGTTCCTGGACATCTTAACAATTTTCTGGTCACGTGATCGCACTTTGCTATTACATAATGGCAATCTGTGGCAATCTGACGGCAATTTGCCCTTACGTGGCAATGTATGGTTTAACTCTATAAGGGCTCCTATAGAGGATTAGGCACGAAATCTCTGCTTAGGCCCGGTTTCTATGGGTTTGCGTAGTGAAAATCACTGATTAGATCCTTTGCATTTTTGAAGTCTTCCTATAGTTGCCATTCTGGCTAATCTATGTCAAATCCTGTATAGATAGCTCTGTAGTAGAGCCGCCGTCCTCTGCCTTTGCCAAGGTATTTTAAGTTAATGATTTGTTTAATGGTCTACTCCTTATAGTTCTTGTCTTCGTTCTTATCTCAGATTAGTACTAGTGGAGGTTTAGGCTATGTCTGTCCCAGTAAGGGGTTAGGCTGGTGGAGGTATAGTAGCTATAGGTAAAATACAGGCCATATCCCATGGGTGGCTAGGGCAGGCGGGAGCTCTAGCTTATATACGGCTCCCCTATTAATAACTCGTTTAATCTAATAGGGGCCGAGATTCTTATAATTAAGTGACTTTATAGGCCTCTGCGTAGAGATATTGCGTGCATCTAGCTATACCCAGTCGCCAACACGCATCTCCGGTGGTGGCGTTCTATAACAATCGGCGAAGTAGGCCTGCTTTGCTTAAGCCCAGGCCATTTCTCCCTTGCAGTAGTTAAGTAGATTTTTTATGCGGTCTGCATGCTGGTCGGCAAGTAGCATCTTAAGGCGTTTTCCATATAGCAGTTTCTTATTAATAGGTTCTGGTGGCTCTATACTGGATTAGGGGTGATAACCCTTGTTTATAAAGAACGGAGTAAGTCCTATAGTGGTTAAGACGTAGTTATTTACTGCGAATTTACCTAGTAGAAGGTAATCCACCTAGTTATCTTAACTATAGGTAACTACCTGTCGTAGGTACGCTTTTATGCTAGCATTAGCCTTTTCCAGTTACCCAGCAGTTTTGTGGTGGAAGGATATAGACATCTTAACGGAGGTACTAAGGCGTTAGTAGATTTATCTCCATACATCAGAGTTAAACTATATGCCTTAGTTAGATGTAATTGAGTCAGGTAACCTATATAATTAGTAGACTTTACGGAGAAAGGCGTTAGTAACGTTGCTAACGGCTACGCCTTTAATTAGGACGTAGTGGCGCTCTTTTATAAGTTGGCATATTATCATAAGGATATTCTTGTAGGTACGTCCGTGTTGTTTATAGGGTAGTAGGTCGACAATAAAGTCTATAGCGATGTCTGCCCATCGTCATATAGGTACTGGTAGAGGGTATAGTAGTCCTTGGTACTTTATATTAAAGGCCTTGGCGTGCTTATAACTATAGTAGGCACCTATAAAGCGTTTAACTAAGTCTGTTATTTTAGGCTAGAAGTAGTATCAGCTAAGAAGCTTGTAGGTTCCTCCTTTACCTAGGTAGCCGCTTAACCGGAGGTCATGGGCCATTTAGATTAGTTGCCGTTGTAGGTTTTCTAAGTTAGGGATAAATAGGCGGCCTCTATAATAGAGCCTGTTTTCTTTTACTTTTAAGGCTGCCATATCAATCTGGCCCAAGCTTTGGAGGTTAGTGGGCAGCGTACAGGTGCCAGCGGTCTTCGCGGCAATAAGTTAATGCAATAGTAGGTTAACGGAGGTGTTATATACTGCAGTAATAAGCTTATTAATTTTAGGAGGTAATTCTAGTTCTGTGGTATAAAGCTAAGGTATAGTTAGCTTTGTTGTAGGTAGCATACCTAGGGCTAAGTTCTATGCTTTTAGGATTGTCTGTTGTTGGAACTAATTATAGGGGTTGTTTTCTAACTAAGAAAGGTCTTACAAGCGGCGTGTTAGGCTATTAGGCTTAGTGCCTAGTACTCCTAGCCTATATACAATTTTAAAGTTAAAACTAGAGAGGAACTCGTTCCAACGTACTTAGTGTTAATTTAGCTACTTTATGGTTATAAAGTACTCAAGGTTGCGATAATCCGTAAGGACTTTAGTTAGCTGGTTAGGTTCTACTAAGAAGAGTTCCGGTTAGAATTCTTCAAACGCTTATATAATTATAAGGAGTTCTTTATTATAGATCTTATAGTTACACTCTTATAGTATAAGCTTAGACGAGTAGAATGCGACTAGGTAGAGGAGACCATTATTACCCGTCTAGGAGAGGACGCCTGCATTAACGTAATCTAAGGAGTTGGTTTTAAGATAGAGTTGTTATCCTAGTATAAAGTGAGCTAGGATAGGTGCTTTAGTAAAGGCGTTTTTAAGGTCTTAGAACGCCTTCTTGTATTTAAGCGTCTAGGTAAAGCGTAGGTGCGTTTTTCTTCCTTTTACAGAAAGGCCCTTTGTTCGCATTATTGCTATAAGTGGTACTACTACGCCTAAGAAGTTGTATATAAATTTCTAGTAGAAGTTAGCGAAACTAAGGACGGCTTATACGTCCTTAATACAGTTAGGGGCTTACTATTTAGTAATTATACGTACCTTCTTGGGGTCCATACGGACACCCTTAGTAGTAACAATTAGTCTAAGGTATTTTACTTCTATAACTAAGAATTCGCATTTTTTAATATCGGCGTAGAGCCCTACGTCTCCAAGGTGCTGTATTACCTTTCAGATATGCTCAGTATACTTAAAAGGGTCGTCGCTGTAGATAAGTATGTCGTCCAAATACGCGGAGCAGAAGTCGTTAAGGTAATCTCGTAGGGTATTATTAATATAGCTTTAGAAGCTGCCTGGGCCATTATATACGCTAAAGGGCATAACGTTGTATTTAAATTGGCCAAAACGTAATGCGAATACGGTTTTCCATTCGTTACCTATTCGCACTCAGAGGCGGTTAAAAGCGGTAATAATATCAAGCTTAGTATAGATCTTGGCTTGGCTAAGCCGTTTAAGGGTCTTACGTATAAGTGGTATAGGGTATTAATTTTTAATCGTAATGGCGTTAAGCCCTTTATAGTTAATACAGAATTGGATACCTCCTCCTAGCTTCTTGGCGAGAAGGATGGGGGCGGCTGTAAGGGACATGCTAGGATGGATAAACCCTTTATTAAGATGCTTGTTAATATACTTTTTCATAGCTAGAAGCTCGTCTCTTAATATTAGGTAGGGTCTTTTATAAGGTAGCATTTTACCTTCCTCTAGGTTAATGGTATGGTTATTAGGTTAATGCGGGGGGAGTGTATCTACGCTCTTTTATAAGAAGAATTTAATAAGGTTATGGTACGCTTTAGGGAGAAGTTTACGGAGTTCCTTATTAGTAAGTTCTTTCTTAGGTCTTATAAACTTCTTAAAGTCTAAGGGTGAGAGTTTATTAAGTTCCACAGGCGTGTTGTTCTCTGGGAGGTCTACTAGATCTATCCTATTACTATAGAGGACATGATCCTGTTCTTTATTAAATTTATATAGCCGTAAACAGGAGGCTGCTATAATGGCCCAGATCTTTCTTTATACTATATAATAGAAAGCTGCGGCACTAATATAGTAACAGTTAGTTGTAGGTGGTGTAATCAGGGGTTCTTTGGGTTAATAGCCTGGGGAGTAGGTAGAGGCGGCTAGGCTATGCCCTAGGCAGGTCTCTCTGTAGTAGTTAGAGTTAAAAGTTACTTCTCTTTTTATCCAGTTAATAATAGGGTTGTGTTGCTTGAGCCAGTTCATTCCAAGGATAATAGGGTAGTTGGCAAGAGGTGTAATATAGGCCCAGAGCTCTTCTTGGTGTCCGTTTATATCTAGGTGGAGTTGTGCCATATAAGTAATCTTTTGTACAGTACAACTACTGTTAGCGAGTTGTAGGGCGCGGGCTTTAATAAGGGGTAAGGTTAGTAGGTTATATATATACATAAATTAGGTATCTATAAATTTATTAGTAGCTCCGCAGTTAATTATAAAACGGTCTTTATATTATTTTTTAGCAGTTGTTCCTATTATAGGTAAAACTATCTGCTTCCATCTATCCATTCTTACTAAGTTATCTATTGAGCAGGCTGATATATAGATCCCTCCATCGTTAGGGTGTCCCAGCTCGCGACTTAGGGCTAGGACTAAGTATTTCCTACCGCTTCCGCTACTGCTGCTTCTTTATCTTGTATGGTAACGGTGCGTAGCGAGGTATTCGGTGTTTGGGGTGTAAAGTTAGGTATTAGGCAGCAGTTACTAAACCTAGCCATTAGGCAGTTCGGGTTTTCGCAATAACAGCCTTTTTGACGGCATCTATAGCAGCGCCCTAGCTTCTAAAGTAGCTTACGCTCTCCGTCTAGGAGTTTACGTGGGAAGGTTAGTATAGAGAGGTTAATATTGGCTCTGGTAATAGTATCCCTAGTAGGCGTTGGTAACCTAGTGTATACAGGTATGGTTGGCCTGGAGGGCTTTTATATAGGAGCCTTTGGGTAAGGGTTAGCGGTAGAGATCTAATTTAACCGTTATTTAATCTTCCGTAGGTCTACTACCATACTGTGCATATTATTATAATTGTGACTAGCGGCAGCGTAACTAAGGTAATAGGTGACCTTTTTAAGGAGATCTTTCTGGTCTTTAGTGTTATCTTAGGAGAGAACTCTAGTGTATTTTTGGAACTTAATATAGAACTCGTCGAATGACTTAGTAGGACTTATCTTTAGGGCGCGTAGTTTAGCTTAACTGGTGGCCACTAGGTTATGGTCGCGATATATTAGGTTAAGATTGTTAAGGACCTTCTAGTGGGACTACCACTTCTAGGGGCTATTGGTCTCCCATTAGGCGAAGAGTCTGTTAAATAGGGTACCCTTTATACGCCTAATAATGTAACCAATCTTGGTATCCTCCCTAGGAAAAAGGTAGGCGCTCTAGGTTAGTTTCTCCCGGATTTACATCTTCTAGTGGCTGTATTCCTTGCGGTCTCCCTAGAAGACTAGAGGATTAGGGTATTATATATTAGACCCCGCAATTATAGCTTAAGTTTGGTTACTAATATAGGGGTCATCCCTGTTAGGTAAAGCTGCTTAACGCTAACTTTCGGCCAAGCGTTGGGTGGGTAAGGTTGCCGGAGGCGTAGAGACTTAGGTAGTGTAGTGTATAGTAGGGAGGTGCTTAGCATTGTTACAGATGTGCTTGTTAAGCTAAGACTGTAGGTATTTAATTATGCCCTCTTTCTTGGTAACCTTAGCAATAAGTATAATCTTAGCTTTCTTTAATTGTTGGATATCACGCTTAGATATATAGAGGTTATCTTTAGTCTCTTAGCGTGTGTTATTAGCAAGTGCCTCACTAGCTTATAAGTCTTAGATAATATTGTGGTCTTAAGCAGCACGTAGTTCAGCTCGTGTAAGCTTTAGGTGGTAGTTCTATAGAAGGTGGTAGTATTTGTTAGGTTCTTATACTACCATTTATACAAATATCTCGGCGTCTTGTATTTCAATCTTAATGGGTAGCTGCCCTTCTGGTTGCTTTTCCGTGGCTATATAATTAATAAAGGATAAGACGTCGCCAGTGTCTATCTTGTTAAGGTTGTTGCTGTGGCTACCTATACTAATAGGGGTGTACCCATCCTGCTAGGCTGGTTAACTCTTATTATCTTTAAAGTGGTGCTAGGTGCTTAGGGGTACTCGTGGTTATAACTCTTTTAAGCCACTAGGCTTGCCCTTAGGGGTTAAGGCTAGGATTAATAAATTAAATTCTCCTGGGATTGACTGGCGTCGTAGGCTAGGTTAGGGTATTGGGTTACTCTTTAGGCTTAATATAGTGGCTAGTAAGGAATATTATCTTACTATTATAGTGCGAAGGTTGCTTGTAGACACGCTGCTTCTGGCAGCGCCTATAGTATCGTAGAGACGTAGAATTGATTATAGGCTAGGTGTTAGTAGTAAGAAAAAAAAGGCGCAACGTAATGTCACGAGGCGTGGAACAGTAGCAGCTAAACGTATGTATTCAAGGAGTCTACAAGACGTTGCGCGATCGATCGTAAGGGTCGAGGGCGTAAAGAGGTGATATACCTACGCGTAGCTGACGTAAGCTGTACGCGAGGTGTACACGAGAGCACGGGGCTCTCCTATAGAGGCCCCTGCGGTGGGGTTCCGTGACAATATGCTATGCAAAGTCTGTTATCTATATAGTGTCTTTAGACATTATTAGGGAGGCCACTACTACTACTGCTAAATTTAACGGTGTTAAGGTCTATTGGGTTATTCTACAGTACTAGTACTAAGGTATTATTATTAGGTAGTGCAGGTTAATAGCTGCTAGCGGTACTTAGCTTAGCAGTATTAAGCTTAGTGTAATAGGCGTGGTTTTATAGGTTATAAGCAAATATATCTATCTGCTTACTCTAGCCTTTATAGTTAGTATCGCCGATCTTACGGCTAAGGGTAAGGGCTAGGTCCTTTATTTTAGAGGAAATATTCTTCTTAAGTAGATCCACTTTTTATTCCTTAGTCTTATTTGCTTTAATTATTAACTTATTAAGCTCTGCTTTCTAGGACCAGTAATTATACTTACCTTAGATTAAGGTATTTAACTTATTTTTTGCTGCTTGGGTTGTATTAATAGTCTTATAGTGCTTCCTTATATATATAAGCATAGACTCTCAATTGGAGAAGGTCTATTTGCTTAAGTTGTTTGGGTATATACGTAGTATATTAAGGCTGTGCTTAATATAGTTATAGGCCTTGTCTGTTAGCGTGTCTAATATATAGAGGACTTCGTCCATTAGGGGTTTAAAGCACTTTATATCCCTCTAGAAAACGCCTTAGATGTTTGTTTCCTATATCTTAAATCTTTCTTATTTTTTAATTGGTGATCCCTTGCTATTAAATGGGGTTAGATCTTTTACTTTACGCTTTTTTTTATAGGGCTCGGTTAGAAGAGGGGAGCTAGTAACTGTGTTCTTATTAGTAATAGTCTGGGTAAGTATAGTAATCTAAAAGCTTAGACTTTATATGGTCTTAGTATATGCAAGGGCTTGCTATTTGTATTGTTGTACACATAGTTTAAGCGTCTTAAGGGAGTTGATTCTATGCTAAGCTTCTTTAAGTTAGGACTTTATAGTTTGGCCTTTGTTGTAGACGGCTTAGAGGCCGTTCTTAACGCTAGTTAAAAAGGTTATATATATGGATAGGTGCTAGAAGGTTCCTGCCACATTAAGGTTCTTAGGGTACTCCAAACCACTCCTAATTGCCTAGGTAATATGGGTGTAAGAGGTATTAAAGAGGTAGGCAAGCGCTTCGCGTAGGTTTACTAATGGGGTATTATCCATATTATAGTTGCCCATTTTAAGGGATCTGGGTAAGGTAATTAAAATCTATAAGGCTTGCTGTAATGCTAAGGTTGTTTAGGACTATACTAAGGTTGTCTAGGACTGTGGTATAGTGTTGTTGGTCGCGCTGGGTCGCGATTACACTGGGAAAACGGAGATAATGTACTAGGAAGAAAAAGAAAACAGAGGTCGCGACAGGGCGCAATTGGAGATACCATAAACTGTTACAGTGCTGTAATGCAAGTAGGCTAAATAACTACATTGTGGTATAAAGAGGAGAAGGAGGTGAAAGGGGGTATTGTATATAAATAGTAGGGGTAGCCGCCAAGGCGCTAGTGGTGGGCCAGCCAATAGTAGGAAACAGTATGAGACAGTACGAGACAGTATGCGTCAAGACAGTGCTGTGACAGATTGCGATAATATAAACCTCTAGGTAAGACGGCTAAATAAGCCCTAATACCTAGATGCGCCAAGAGCTTAAAGACTCTCGTATACCTATAGTTACCGCTAAGCAAAACGCAGATACCCTTTATAATAGATATAATACCGCTAGAAAAGAACTGGAACCCCTCTAGCCCTACCTAGGCTAATTAGAAGACTAAGCACTAGAAGTAATATTAAGATCTTCTTTTAAGCCAAAAATGCTAGAGGAATATACTAATATATCTAACTAGGGACCTAACTAGAACCCTCCCAGAAGACTACCGGCCTATAATTAATATAGTAGTAGTATATAGACTGCTTATAAGCCAAGCGGGCCTACCCCTTTAGGTAATCTAACCTAAACACTAACTTAAGACCTAAGGCTTATTAGGAAACCCGCACTAGTTACTAGTACTAACACTACCTCTATAGCTAGAGCTTCCCTAGGCCTAAGTTTAAAAAGTTAAGAGCCCTATACCAATATCCTTTAAAATAGATATTAGGAAGCTATTATAAGGCTCTTAAAAGCCATATAGGAAGAAGCCACTAATAAATATATTAGAACCCTTTAAGGGTAAATTTAGATCTAGTAGGGTTTAATCTAAGCTAGATAAGTTCTTTTATAACCTAGCTAAGGCTAAGGGCTTCTTAGGGGCTACCTAGTACCTACCTAAGGAGGTATAGAAGACTTAGAGAGGTGTAATAGGACTAGCCCAGTTACAGTAGGAATGTCTCAGTAAAACACTCGATAGATAAATTACGACGCTTTGATCAAATTCTGCTAAATTCTGCCAAGTCAATTAAATTCTGCCAAATTCCGCTGACTCGATCAAATTCCACCAAATTCCACTGACGTAATGGAATTTGGTCGAAACCTATCGAAATCCGCGTAGGCTTGTGCCCACGCGTCTGCTGCCAAGACCTCAAATATTTAGTTATAAGTTTCCTATATTCCTTTCTCTTCTTTACGCAACGTCCTGTACTCTGCAAGAGCTATATACCCTTAGATTTAAATAGAATTTATATTATTCCTTTAAATCTTCCCAAAGCCTCTTTGTGCCCTCACACTATATTACGTTAAAACAACTACTATTAAAATAACAAATAAATCCAAATCCCTTTTAATAACTATAAGTATTATAACTCTAGTTAGGGAACAGTTAACTATAATGCAATAGTCCTTTATGGACGCCTTAGCTTAGTAGCAGGCTGCACTAGAACCCCAGCACTAGTAATTAATAGAAGTACTCTATAAAGAACTCTACAACGTTAAGGCATTTATATTATAGACCCTAATAGCAACACCTATAAATAAGATTGAAATAACGGTACCTAAACCTAACCTATTAAATGCAAACACTAAACTAGTAATAGTAGCTTAACTTATACCTATAATAAACCCAGTACCTACTATAAAATCTAAAAAGCTCCCTAATCCTCTAATGTTTAATAGAAACTAAAATAACCTACGTCTCTTTATAACAAAGCTCCGTTTTAAACTTTTAATAAACTATAATTAATACCCTACTAAGGCTAGCAAGGTTAGCTATGGAATGTCTTATTTAAGTAAGGACGCTGCATAAACTATAGATCTATTCTTCCGTAACGGCACTTTTATTAATCTTAAAACCTTCGTCTCTCTGCTAAAATAAACGTATAATAACGCCAGCCGCGAATATATAGCTGTTACTAAACTTAAAAACCTATAATAATAGAACTAAGACTTCACTAGCTTCTTTTTAGAATTTTTAGGCCTTATTAGTAAGCTAGATTAGAATAAAGCCACTAGAGTCGCTGCCCTTTAATAAGCTATTTTAGATAAGATTAGAGCCTAGTTAGTAGGTAAAGAACTACTAAAAAACCTATCCAAATTTGCTATAATAAGTTAACGAATTAATAAAGACCTTTAATATAACAAATAGACTTATTCTCTGAAGTTAACTATATCTTGTGTTTAAAACTCCATAAAACTGGTATATGCTTTAAGGCGCGATCCTTCTCTGAGACCTAAAAGCCCTATGTACAACCCTATGGACCTCAATGCCACCCAATCCTATACACCCTTGGGAACCGACAAACAAAGAACTTGAGCTACAAATGGAGAATGTTTTAGATGCGGTAAAAAAGGATATATTTAAAAGCATTGCTAAACTCACCCCTTTAAAAAGGTCTGCCGTAGTTTCTTCCGTTCCTTAAATTATACCTGTTCCTTAAATTATACCTGTTCCTTAAATTATACTTATTCCTTAAATTATACCCACTCTATAAATCGTACTCGGACGCTATAAAGCGTCTTGCCTTTGGTTAACTTGGAAAACAAATCGTCCTTAGGCCAAGTCGCGCCTTAGGATAAAAAGTGGAAGAGTATAAGTATCTAGGCTCTTCCAGCGCTAATATATAACATAACTCCCTTAATGTACTTAGCAAAATTTAAATACTTAGAAAATGGAAGGAAGTATAAATCTTTATAGATAGCGGAGCTACTAGTATAGGCTTTATTAATACAAACTACACAAAAACTTAATGCCTAAATTTAAAGAAACTTAATAAACCCTAAGGCCTATAAGGCTTTAATGGCAAACCCTTAATATATAGTAAACTAACGCACTACACTCTTATAAAATTGCGGATAGGTAAATACCTTAAATACATTTCCCTATTTATAACACCCTTAAAATACTATAAGATAATACTTAGAATAGATAGCTAAAACAATATAACCCTTTAATTAGCTGGGTTAAAGAAACACTAAAGTTTTGTATAACCTACTACTAAAGTTATTACTTAAAAAACCACTTGCCCTATAAACATGTATATAACTATTTAAATTTAACATAATATGAATTACCCTTGCCACGAACTTCGAGCTAATATAATAAATTATAACTGCTAATTATGGTAAAGAATGTGAAGATGTTATATTAAAACCTCTCGAAATTCGTATAATATAGGCCGCGCCTTTTATCTTATTAATAAAAAGACAAGATTATAAAATCTTTGCTATAACTATGGAAGACATTAAGAAAGCACTAGGACTAAAATAATATCTTAATCCTTAACCTTTTGTGCCTAAAGAGTATTATAACCTAATTAATAAGTTTAAAAAATGTTTTATAGACTAACTAGCCCTATATTAAGAGAAATATAATTTTAAGATAGAACTTAAACCTAGTATAACACTAAAGTTCGATCCGCTATATGGTATATTATAAGAAGAACTGCTTATAATATAATAATACCTTAATAAGCATCTAGAAAAAGGATTTATTCGCTTTAGTTAATCTCTATTTGCCTTACCTATACTATTTATTAAAGGGCTAGGAGGAGGCTTAAGATTCTATATTAATTATGGAGCTTTAAACATAATTATAATTTAAAACCGATATCCAATTCCTTTAATTTAAGAGACGCTTAACTATTTAGTAAAGGTATGGTACTTTATAAAGCTTAATATAGTTGCCGCCTTTAATAAAATCCGTATATATAAAGGAGATAAGAAGTATATAGCTTTTTATATATAATAGGGACTCTTTAAATACCTAGTAATGCTATTTAGCATAAAGAACAGTCCTAGTATATTTTAGCAATACGTTAATAATACGCTTTGTGAATTCCTTAATATATTTGTTACCGCGTATATTAATAATATCTTAATTTACTTGTCCTCGCTTTCTAAATATTAGAAATACATTAGAATGGTCCTTAAACGCTTATAAGACACAGGCTTATAATGTAATATTAAGAAATACAAGTTTTACACGTCTAAGGTTATATACTTAGGCTTAATTATATCCCATAATGGAATTAAAATAGACCCTAAGAAAGTCGCTATAATTATAAACTAGGAAAGCCCTAGCAATATATAAGATATTTAAAGATTTTTAGAATTTGCAAATTTCTATTACTAATTTATTAACTATTTCTTAGAAATTGCCTAGCTATTAGTAAACCTAACAAGGAAGAATATAAAATTTAAATGGACCGCTAGATGTAAATAAGTATTTAATAATTTAAAACGTTGCTTTACAACTACTCTAATTCTCGCTTACTTTAACCCTAACTTTAAATATACCATTAAAATTAACTTGTCTAATTATGCGCTAGGGGGAGTGTTGTTATAATATAATAAGAATGGCGAACTATGTCCAGTAGCCTTTCTCTCCTAGAAACTCGCCCCTGCCAAATTAAACTATAAGATATATAATAAGGAACTGCTTGCGATTATTAGATGCTTTAAACAATGGCGTTTTAAGCTAGAAGGATTGTTGTTTCTAATATACGTATTAACAGACTATAAGAACCTGTAATACTTTATAACTATAAAACAATTAACGCGGCGCTAAATTCGTTAGGCCGAATACCTCTTATAATTTAACTTTAAGATTATGTATTAACTGGGCAAACTTAATTAAAAGCCTAACGCATTAATATAATAATTATAGGACTTACCTACAAACGCTTTAGATAAACGGATTATAAATTAATTACGGATCTTACTGTCCCCTAAATATTTTAAAAAACTACATTCTATATTTCTAGATACGGAACTTAATAGAAATAAATTGGAAGTTAATAAATGGGAAATAGAAATTAATAAACTAATAGAATACGAATATAAGAATAATATATAGATAGTAGATATAATAAAGGCAATCTAAACTAAAAAACAACAGTATAAGGATATTACACTCGCTAAATGCGAAATTTGAAATAATTGATTGTACTATTAATAAAAAATAGTGGTTCCAAATTCCAAACCCTTATAATTTAAGATACTTAAATTTGTACACAACTCCCCTATAGTAGGATATTCTAGCCGTACAAAAACTTATAAGATTGTTTAATAAGCATATTACTAGCCCATAATGCACGACTATATATAAAAATATGTTTAAGTATATAGGATATGCATGCGTGGAAAGACCTCTTATATAAAGAAGCAAGGAGTACTTTAACCACTACCAATTCTAATATAAAGATGGCGTGATATCTTAATTGACTTTATAGTTGACTTGCCTAACAGTAATAGGTTTATAAATGTTATAGTAGTTGTTAACCGCCTTATAAAAATGCGATACATAGTTCCTATAGACTTAATTAATGCGATATTAGTAGCCAAATGTTTTATTAAACACGTCTTTAAGCTACATGGACTTCCTAATTTAATAATATCCAACTATAGAAGCTAGTTCGTTTTAGACTTCTAGCAAGCTCTATATAAATAATTAAGTATTTAAATATAACTCTTAACTATATTTTATCTAGAAATAGATAGCCAAACTAAAATTACAAATATGATTATAGAATAATACTTATAAATATACTACTTCTACCTGCAAGATGACTGGGAAAAATGGCTGCCTTTAGCTAAGTTTACTACAAATAATACAATAAACGTATTAATAGGCGTAACACCGTTCTACGCGACCTACGGATAAGACCCTTAACTTAAATTTAAACTATAACCTAATATTAACATAATAGGACCCACAATTAAACGGATTTAGTTAATTAATATATATAACTTCGCTAATTAAATAAAGCAGTTAATAAAACTATTACGAAGTAAATTAATATACGCTTAAACGTTATAGGAATGGTATATAAATAAAGGACGAGCTCCCGCATGGGACTTTAAGGAAGGTAATATAACCTACCTAAATACATAAAACCTAAAGACTTAACGGCCCTTAAAGAAACTCAATTGGAAGTTCGCGGGCCTATACTAAATTAAGAAGAAACTGAGCCTATATGCCTATAAGCTTAAACTACTAACTGAAATAAAAATACACCTAATGTTTTATGTAAGCTTATTGCAACCTTTAAAAGATAATCCTATAACTTACGAAGTGCCGCTACTACCTCCTATAATTATTAACAACGGTAACAGTTCTTACTTTATTGACTTAATTAATAATATACAATAGAAAACATAATCTAAACAATTTAAACTTCTTATTAAGTGGAAAGGATATAAAACATAAACCTAGGAAACCTATAAACGGATTAAGGCCGACGCGCCTTCCCTAGTAAAAGAATTCCACAAAGACTATCCTTTGCGGCTTGCTTTGGCTAGATAGATATAATATAAAGGCAAATAACTGCTACCTAACACGAAGATATAAAACACAATAGCAGGAAACTTAAAATTAAAAAGAACTTAAAATATATCACAACGCTTATAACGCGATAAGTTATAAATTCTCAACCAATTTAAATTGTTTTAGACCTTTGGCTAAAGGGGGGGGTACTATAACAGAACTAGCCCAGTTATAGTAGGAATGTCTTAGTAAAACACTTAATAGATAAATTTTAACGCTTTAATTAAATTCTGCCAAATTCTGCTAAGTTAATTAAATTCTGCTAAATTCCGCCGACTTAATTAAATTCCACTAAATTCCACTAACGTAATAGAATTTGGTCGAAACCTATTAAAACCCACATGCGTACATACCTACGCGTCTACTGCTAAGACTCCTAAATATTTAGTTACAAGTTTCTTATATTCCTTTCTCTTCTTTACATAACGTCTTGTACTCTGCAAGAGCTATATACCCTTAGATTTAGATAGAATTTATATTATTCCTTTAAATCTTCCTAAAGCCTCTTCGCGCCCTTATAAGAGGTATCTATATAATAAATGAAAAAAGGATATAAACTAATTATCTAAGGCCTCTAGAAGCCTAGAACTCTATTATAAACCCAGCGCCTAATATTTAGATAATGTAACGGGACTAGCCCAGTTACAGTAGGAATGTCTTGGTAAAATACTCGACAGATAAATTCCAACGCTTTAATTAAATTCTGCCAAATTCTACTAAGTTAATTAAATTCTGCTAAATTCTGCTAACTTAATTAATTTCCACCAGTCTCCACTAAATTCCACTAATATAATGGAATTTGGTTAAAACCTGTTAAAATCCGCGTAGGCTTATACCTACGCGTCTGCTGCCAAGACCACGAATATTTAGCTATAAGTTTCCTATATTCCTTTCTCTTCTTTACGCAACGTCTTATTCTCTGCAAGAGCTATATACCCTTAAATTTAGATAGAATTTATATTATTCCTTTAAATCTTCCTTAAAGCCTCTTCGCGCCCTTACATTATATTATATCTATACCACTACCTTTAAAATGGTAAACAAACTTGAATCCGCTACGTTAACTATTATAGCCCTAATTAGGGAATAAATGACTATAATATAATAGTCCTTTATAGATGCCTTGGCCTAGTAACAAGCTATACTAGAAGCCTAGTATTAGTAATTAATTAAAGCAATATGCAAAGAACTCTACAACGCTAAAGTACTCGCGTTAGAAACCCTAACAGCAACACCTATAAACGAGATTGAGATAACTGTATGCAAACCCAGCCTGTTAAATGCGAACCCTAAACTAGTAACGGTAGCTTAACCTATACCTATAATAAACCTAGTACCTACTATAAAATTAGAAAAGCTTCCTAACCCTCTAATATTTAATGAAAATTAAAATAACCTACGCCCCTTTATAACTAAGCTCCGTCTTAAACTTTTAATGAACTATAACTAATACCCCACCAAAGCTAATAAGATTAGCTATGGAATGTCTTGTTTAAATAAAGACGCTGTATAAACTATGAACCCATTCTTCCGTAATAGCACCTTTATTAATTTTAAAACCTTTATCTCTCTATTAGAACGAACGTATAATAACGCCAGCCGCGAATATACCGCTGTTACTAAACTTAAAAACCTATGATAACGGAACCAAGAATTTACTAGCTTCTTTTTGGAATTTTTAGGCCTCGTTGGCGAACTAGATTAGAATAAAGCCGCTAAAGTTGCTGCTCTTTAATAAGCTATTTTGGATAAAATTAGAGTATAGTTAGTAGGTAGGGAACTGCTAAAGGACCTACCTAAATTTACTATAATATGTTAATAAATCGATAAGGACCTTTAATATAATAAATAGACTTATTCCCTAAAGCCAACCACACCTTGTGTTTAAGACTCTATGAAACCGATATATACCCTAAAATATAACCCTTCTCCGAAACCTACGCACGACCCTATAGACCTTGACGCCACTTGATCCTATGCACCCTTAGGAACCAACGAACGAAGAACTTAAGCTGTAAATGGAGAATGCTTTAGATATGGTAGAAAAGGATATATCTAAAGGAATTGCCGAACTTACCCTTTTAAAAAAGTTTGCTGTAGTTCCTCCTACTCCTTAAATCGCACTCGCTCTTTAAGCTATACTCGCTTTTTAACTTGTACTTATCCCATGAATTATACCTAGTTATTACAAAGTATATCACCCTTAACTAACTCGGAAAATAAATCGTCCTAGGGCTAAGTCGCGCCTTAGGATAAGAAGTGGAAGAGTATAAGTGTCTAGGCTCTTCTAGCGCTAATATATAATATAACTCCCTTAATATACTTAGCGAAATTTAAATACTTAGAAAATGGAAGGAGATATAAATCCTTATAGATAGCGGAGCTACTAGTATAGGCTTTATTAATACAAACTACGCAAAAACCTAACACCTAAATTTAAAGAAACTTGATAAGCCCTAAGGCCTACAAGGCTTTAACGGCAAACCCTTAATATATAGCGAATTAACGCACTATACTTTTGTAAAAATGCGGATAGGCAAACACCTTAAATATGTTTCCCTATTTATAACACCCCTAAAGCAATATAAGATGATACTTGGATATAAATGGCTAAAACAACACAACCCTTTAATTAGCTAGGTTAAAGAAATACTAAAGTTCTATACAACCTACTGCCGAAGCTATTGCTTAAAACACCACCTGCTCTATAAATATGTATAAGATTATTTAAATTTGATATAATATAAACTGCCCCTACCACAGACCCTGAATTAAAACGATAAAGCTATAACTGCCAATTATAGTAAAGAATGCAAAGACGTTACACTAAAACCTCTTAAAATTCGTATAATACAAGCTACACCTTTTATTTTGTTAGCACGAAAACAAGACCACAAAATCTTTGCTGTTACTATAGAAGATATTAAGAAAGCACTAGAACTAAAGTAATATATTAACCCTTAACCTCTTATACCTAAAGAGTACCACAATCTAATTAATAAGTTTAAGAAAAGATTCGTAGACTAACTACCCCCGCATTAGGATGCACATGATTTTAAGATAGAACTTAAACCTAATATAACACTAAAGTTCGGTCCACTATATGGTATGTTACAAGAAGAACTGCTTATAATGCAATAATACCTTAATAAGCATCTAGAAAAAGGATTTATTCGCCCTAGTTAATCTCTATTCGCCTTACCCGTACTATTTATTAAAAAGCTAGGAGGAGGCTTAAGATTCTATATTAATTATTAAACTCTAAACGCAATTATAATTTAAAACCAATATCCTATTCCCCTAATTTAAGAAACGCTCGACCGCTTATTAAAGACATGGTACTTTATAAAGCTTAATATAGTCACTGCCTTTAACCGAATCCGTGTCTATAAAGGAGACGAGAAGTATATAGCTTTTTATATATAATAGGAACTCTTTAAATACCTAGTAATACCATTTGGTGTAAAGAATAGTCTTAGTATGTTTTAATAATACGTTAATAATACGCTTTGTGAATTCCTTGACGTATTTGTTACTGCGTATATTAACAATATCTTAATCTACTTGTCTTCGCTTTCTAAACACCAGAAGCACGTCCAAATGGTCCTTAAACGCCTGCGAGACGCGGGTTTATAATGTGATATTAAGAAATACAAGTTCCACACGTCTAAAGTTACGTACCTAGGCCTAATTATATCCCGCAACGGAATTAAAATAGACCCTAAGAAAATCGCTATAATTGTGAACTAGGGAAGCCCTAGTAACGTATAAGATATTTAAGGATTTCTAGAATTCGCAAACTTCTATTATTAATTTATTAACTACTTCTTAGAAATTGCCCAGCTATTAATAAACCTAATAAAAAAGAACATGAAATTTAAATGATCCACTAAATACAAACAAGCTTTTAATAACTTAAAATATTACTTTATAACTACTCTAATTCTTGCCCACTTTAACCCTAACCTTAAATGTATTGTTAAAACGGACTCGTCTAATCATGCGCTAGGGGGAGTGTTGTTATAATACAATAAGAACGGCGAGCTACGTCCAGTAGCCTTTCTCTTTTAGAAACTCGCCCCTGCCGAATTAAACTACAAGATATACGATAAGGAACTGCTTGTAATTGTTAAATGCTTTAAACAATGGCGTCCTGAGCTAGAAGGATCGTTGTTTTTGATACGCGTATTAACGGACCCCATGACGCCAGCTACGCGCACCGCGTAGTGCATATAACGGGCAGTCCCGTAACAGGGGGTCAATATATAAGATTAACTGGCTAGGATAAGTATACTACTTAGGTAGTGTCTTGCCCCGGGAAGGATGGGCGTTAGAAGTAGATTATATAATGCTATTCCTGCTAAAAGAGGCGTTATTAGGGGTTATTATTAACTTCTGGTTTTAGTTCACAACTTTATATAAACGCCTCTAAACTCTACTAAGGCATACGGCATCTATTAGGAATTGTCAGCCGTTTAAATTCAGCAACAGCTTAGCTAATAGCTACCCCTAACAATGCCATACTTAATACTTTACTTATAGATCACTTTAGACGCCTATAGTCTTAGGCGTAGACGATATATAAGCTAAGAGTAATCACAGCCACTAAATATTATACTATAGACACTATATAAAGTGGAAAAAAGCGACTAGTATACTCTACCTTTTCTTTCTACCTTTTGTTCTAACTCCGCCTAAAAGAGAAATGGAATATAAATATCGTGCTCCTAGCTTTTATATACTATTAATTCGACTTACCTTTAAATCTAACCTCTTGACTATATATCCCTTACCATCTTTATAAGAATACTAGACATTATATATATTACCTTAACTAAGCTTAGATACGTTACTAACATAACCTATAAGTCCTTAATTAGTACTTATGGAAATATTACAATATACTATCGTCCTAAAGATAATATACCTATTTATCAACTTCCCAAAAACCATAAATTATTCTAAAATCGCATTAATAACAAAGATATAGCATCTGCTAGTAGGGAAAAAAATTATAGCTTTTTAACCCTATGCAGAAACAGATGCCTTATATACCTACTTAAATACCTAATAAGGTTAACTCTTATAAAATCGACAACAATACGGAGGGTAATATATAAGAAGATATGGAAATATACGCCAAATTACCTTAAAAGCCTAGAAGGCCGCAGCAAAACTAAAATAGTCTTACCTAAGCCAATGTAGAGCTATAGCGAGGCTAAAACAGACTTACCTTAACTAAAAGAGGTTTATATTAAAGGTTTGCCGGTACCTCTAGGTATGTTTATAAAACACCTATATATTATTTAGCAATACTAATAATTAAGCAGAGAATAGTTTAGCCAATTTTATAAACTTCCTTAGAGATATACCTCCCCTAACTAAAGTGTTAACAATTTTTAATGCTATAGTTTTAGATAGATAACTAAAGTATCTCTTATCATAGTTGCCAACTTACTATATAATAGAGGACTTAAAGCGTCTTCGAAACCCTAGATATAGATTAGTTATATCTATATATAGTTCTATTGCAGTAGTATACTAGTATCTTACCTGGGTTTTACCTACAGGTGTACCGCATAAGAAACTCGTATTATACTATACTAAGAACCCGCGTCACCTCCGTCGTTATGCTAGAATATATAAACCGCTTAAAGATATTATAATAGAGATAGCTTGGAGGGGTAAACTATATAAGCAAAGAGGCCAACTAGGAGAGGCGCCAGATAATTATTTAAAAGATCTATTAAGGAGAGGGACACATAAAAAAAAAGGTAGATTGCACCATAGATAGAGCCTCTAAGAGGCCAAAGAAATGAGAAATTTCTTATAAAAAAATATTTTCGCAATCACATTCTTATTTTCTGGTATTAAGAATTAAGGCGCTAATTAGGATTTCCTTGGCTTGGTATTGTTTTTCTATCTAGTTGCTTTCATATCAAGAGTATCTCGTTGTCGTTTGTATATATATATAAGTTAAATTGGAGTTAAGAACTCGCTTATAGTAAGCTTACAAGTCCTCTACCTTTATGTGCTTAGCAGCGATAAGTTAGCCGCCCTATAACTTATTTAGTTCTATAAAGGAAAAACTCGTCACTTTCTAATCTAGATATCTTAGAATTAGCCTTTATTGGCCTACCCTCTTTAACCTAGTTAAAATATACTAGCGTCTTCTCAACTAGCATCGGCAAAATATGGTACCCTTTTAATGGCCTCAATGGTTGGTGGTTAACGCAATTGGCGCGCAGTTGAGGTCATTTGGCAACTTAACCGACTAGCCTATGTCGTGTTTTTTTGACACGCAGCCTGCGCGCAGCCTACGCGTAACCTGCGCGCAATCTACCAGTAATCTACGCATTTGGTAACCATAATTGTATTTACCTCTTTTATACTAATAACATATTTTAAATAAATAAAAGCTACTTTAAAGCTATTTATAAGGCTAGCAAAATAAATAATATTATTTTAGATAATTTAATATAATATAGCGATGGTTCTCTTCTACCTATCTACCTATTAACTTACCTACCTGCCTATATTGCCTACCTATCTACATTGCCTACCTGTCTGCATCGCCTACCTATCTATATCGCCTACCTATTTACATCTGCCTACCTATCTATATCTGCCTACCCGTTAGCATCTACCTACCTGTCTATATCTGCTTGCCTATCTATATCTACTTACCTATTTGCATTGCCTACCTGTCTACATTGCCTACCTATCTACATTACCTACCTATCTGCATCGCCTACCTGTTTGTATCTGCCTACCTGTCTATATCTGCCTACCCGTTAGCATCTGCCTACCTGTCTGCATCTGCTTGCCTGTCTGCATCTGCTTACCTGTCTGTATCTACCTACCCATCAGCATCTCCCTATTTGTGCCTACCTGTCTATGCTACCTTAATTCGATTAATCAATTAAATCGTTTATAGTGCTCGCTGGCTAGTTGTTGTCGTTTAGCTCTAGTAACGGTCGTCTAGTTCTAGCGACGGTCGTCTAGTTCTAGCGACGGTTATCTAGTTCTAGCGACGGTCGTCTAGCTCTAGCAACAGTCGTCTGGTTCTGGCAACAGTCGTCTAGCTCTGGCGACGGTCGTCTGGTTTTGGCAACAGTCATCTAACTCTAGAGACGGTCGTCTGGCTCTAGCAACAGTCGTCTAGTTCTGGCGACGGTCGTCTGGTTCTAGCGACAGTTGTCTAGCTCTGGCGATAGTCGTCTGGCTCTAGCGACGGTCGTCTGGTTCTGGTAACGGTCGTCTAGTTCTAGCGACGGTCGTCTGGTTCTAGCAATAGTCATCTAGTTCTAGCAACGGTCCTCTGCTGGCTGCCGTTCTAGTGCCTCCCTAGGTAGGGACGATATAAGGAAGGAAAGAAGGGTAAAAAATAAGGCGGCTACATAGGCAGAGACACGTATAGACGCTATCGGGAATATAGCGGGGACCCGATGCAGAGCTTCGCGCAGAGCCTTATGCAGAGCCTCTGTACATAGAGCTTCGTATAGAGCTTCGTGTAGAGCTTTATATAGAGCCTCCGTATGCAGAGCTTCGCGCAGAGCCTCGTGCAGAGCTTCGTGCAGAGCTTCGTGTAGAGCTTCGTGCAGAGCCTCCGTACGCAGAGCCTCGCGCAGAGCCTCGTGCAGAGCCTCTGTACGTAGAGCCTCGTGCAGAGCTTCGTGCAGAGCTTCGTGCAGAGCTTCGTGCAGAGCTTCGTGCAGAGCTTCGTGCAGAGCTTCGTGCAGAGCTTCGTGCAGAGCTTCGTGCAGAGCTTCGTGCAGAGCTT
>Ga0307507_10001452_pt1 | contig 53039 bp, 17 predicted proteins | sample 7_EM_MG_FD_207223 | JGI IMG/M metagenome (GOLD analysis project Ga0307507, IMG submission 207223) | Populus trichocarpa ectomycorrhiza microbial communities from riparian zone in the Pacific Northwest, United States - 7_EM | ecosystem: Host-associated > Plants > Roots > Unclassified | place... | reverse complement strand
CTATATTATATTAAATTATCTAAAATAATATTATTTATTTTGCTAGCCTTATAAATAGCTTTAAAGTAGCTTTTATTTATTTAAAATATATTATTAGTATAAAAGAGGTAAATATAATTATGGTTGCCAAATGCGTAAATTACTAGTAGGTTGCGCGCAGGTTGCGCGTAGGCTGCGCGCAGGCTGCGTGTTAAAAAAACACGACATAGGCTAGTCGGTCGAGTTGCCAAATGACCTCAACTACGCGCCAATTGCGTCAACCACCAACCATTGAGGCCATTGAAAGGGTACCATATTTTGCTGATGTTGCTATATATTATCGTCGCTTGTACTCGCTCTATGATACTATATTGCGTTAAACTATATACTCCGTCCTGCCCTAACTAACATGCAGAATAACCTGGAAACCCCCTTATCTATAAATAACCTACGCACCCTATTTACCAAACAAATAAGAAGTCTCTAAGAGGCTTTTACAGACGCTCTTGCCTAATAAGAAACTTAATATTACAAAACAATCCAATCCCTAAAAAAGGAAGTTAAAGAGATTTATTATAACCTACTGCCTACTATACCGTCGCCCCTACCTGTCCCTACTACTATTGACCCATAAATACCGGATAAGAAGAATATATCTAAAACTAACTCCTTAACCCTAAATTCGCCAGTTAATGCCCCTAAAAAAAAGTTATCTAAATGTCTCCCTGATCCTCCCGCCTATTCTAGTAAGAGGAGTAAGCTACGCTCTTTCCTTAACTAACTTTAGAATAAGTTAAGCGGTAATATTAACCGCTACCCTACCCCTAATAGTTAGCTTTGTTACGCTATAAGCCGCCTAAAAGGAGATACTGCGGATACTGTATACCCGTTTTAACTAAGTATAATAGAGGAACTAGTCACTATACTAAAAGTATCTTATAGCGACCCTAACCAAGTCGCTATATTATAAAGGAAACTAAATAAGATAATATAGGGCTCTAAGAACTTCCTATTATACTTCGCTGAATTCTACCGCTACGCTAAAGAGACTAAATGGAATGAACCCGCCTTAATTAATTGCCTAGTAGAGTCTCTGAACCCCAAATTAAAAGCATCTCTTATAGGAGTTAAACTGCTAGGTACTGTTACCGCCTACGCTAATATTATTAATGGCCCGTATAACGACTTACTACGCCTTGCCCTAAAATATATACCTTAATACTCTACCCCCTAGCCACCTAAGACCCGCAAGGACTTAGACGCTATAGATATTAATACTAAAACCCTTTCCTATACCCTAAAAGGATCCGCTAAATAAGAGCGACGCATTAAACACAGCCTCTATTTTAAGTACAGAAGCAACACTTATATCTTTAGCTACTGCTCCGTCCCTTTCCAAAAGAATTTACAAACGGTTAATACTAGCAGCCGTTTACCATACCGATCCTCTAGTTACCATCTTTAATCTTTACCTAGTTCTAGCCCCGTATCTAGTAAGCACCACTTATAGGGATAAAGTTATAACTAACGTTCTATAGGAACCCCTTCCTACTTACTACCAAAAGGTGCGTCCTAGAGTTAAGTTGCTTTCCGGGACAGCTATATTACAGGATCTTATTAAATGCATTAAATATTGCAAACCCTAACTCTTAGGATTATAGTATAACTGTTAACTGCTATCTTTAGTAGAAAGGTTAATAGGCTAACGCTTGAGTTCTAATTAACACAGGAGCTAGCGGCATAGGATTTATTAATAAAATCTTTATATAAGATAATAGGTTTACCCTAATACCCCTTAACCAGCATATTAACGTATTTGGATTTAATGGTAAACGCACTATTTTAGGCCGTATTACTTATATAGCGGCCCTAAGACTCCAATACCTAAACCACAAAGAATTGATTAAGCTCTTTATTACCACCCTAGGTTACCTAGTAATCCTTAGATAACCCTAGATAAAGCTATATAAGGTAACTATTAACTGGGACAACCTTAAGCTTCTATTTACTGCCTCCTGTTGCAAGTAGAAGTGCCTTATAACTTGCGGCTTAGACCCCAAACCAAAACCCGAAAATTCTACCAAATTCCACAAATATAAGATTTCCACTGATGTCTACTAAGGACCCGGAAATTATACTAAATTATATAAACTAACCCTAACTACTGCACTGCCCTGAACTAAGTAGAAGCTTAATATACGAAAGTACCAGAAGAACTGGTATTCTACTATAAAAAAGATGCTTAAAGAGCCTAAACCTAAATCTAATACTAACTCCGTATCTAACACCAAACCTAAAACTAAATAGGAAACTATATAAGAAACTAAGAACAATCTAAGCCCGCTTAACGCCTTAGATATCTATATAATTAGAGCTACTCCGCTTATACAACTCGCTAGGAAACCAGAATATACAATCTTTACTGTTATAATGGCTGATATTAAGAAGGCCTTAGCGCCAAAGAAGCACACTGACCCCGCCATAAAGGTACTAGTAGAGTACTATAAATACCTAGATGTATTCTTATAAAAGAAAGCTAATAAGCTACCGGAACGCCGTCTATATAATTATAAAATTGTAATCAAAGAAGGAAAACATCCTGGATTTGGACCCCTATACGAGATGTCCTAAAACGAACTTTAGGTACTACGGAAGTACTTAGATAAACATCTAGATAAAGAATTTATTAGAGCAAGCTCTTTACCTATAGCCGCGCCAGTAATCTTTATTAAGAAACCTGGTGGTGGTTTACGCTTTTACGTGGACTACTAAGCTCTTAACGCTGTCACTGTTAAGAACCGATACCCAATCCTATTAATTTAAGAGACACTGAACTAATTAAGTAAGGCTCGCTTCTATACAAAGCTTGATATTATCCATATATTTAACCGCCTCCGTATTACAAAAGGAGACGAATGGCTCACTGCATTTTATACTCAATACGGATTATTTAAGTACTTGGTAATGCTATTTAGCCTTACAAACACCCCAAGTTCTTTTTAACACTTTGTAAATAACACCCTACACCCATACCTGGACGTCTTTTGTACTGCTTATATCAACGACATCTTAATATATAGCAATAATCTAGCCGAATACTGAAAATACGTTGAACTGGTCCTGCAAGCCTTGCGCGGAGCTGGCCTATAGTTAGATATAGACAAATGCGAGTTCTATAAAACGGAAGTTCTATACCTTAGACTTGTTATTTCTATAGATGGCATACAAATGGACCCTAAGAAAGTTGAAGTAATTATAAACTAGCAAGAACCTAAGAACGTCAAGGACGTAAGGGCCTTTATAGGATTTGCCAATTTCTACTAATAGTTTATTAATAACTTCTCCGCCTTAGTTTTACCCCTTATGGCCTTAACACAAAAGAATAAAGCCTTTATCTTTAATAAGGAATGTAAGAAAGCTTTTACTTACCTAAAAGTTATATTTACTACTGCACCTATACTCTAACACTTTAACCCAAACCGAATGAGTGTTATAGAAGCTGACTTATCTAACTATGTCACTGGAGGCATCCTATCTCAATATAATAAGGAAGGAGTATTGTACCCCATAGCATACTTTTCAAAACGACTAAGTCCAGCCGAATGCAATTATAAGATCTACGATAAGGAACTATTAGCTATTATTAGATGTTTTAAACAATGGTAACCTAAACTAGAAGGCTCCAGATTCCCAATTAAGGTTTTTAGCAACTATAAAAACCTACAATACTTCACAACTACGAAACAGCTGAGCCACTAATAGGCCTGTTAGTTAGAATATCTATCCCGTTTCTAATTCTCTATTACGTATCGCCTAGGCGTTTAAGGCTAGAAACCTAATGCCCTAACCTAACGTTCACAAGATGCACCAGCTTAAGAAAAAGCGCGCTCCTACTATAATTAGACTCTGCTCTGCCCCAAACTATTTAAACCCCCTACTAAAGATCTCTTAGTATATGTCCTTGAAATAACCGATTAAACTATTAAATAGATTATAGCCGATGAATACCCAAACAATGAGTTTATCCAAGAGACGCTTAAGCTAATTTAAGACGGCGTTAGACACTTTAAAAGGATTTCTCTAAGTAAATGCGAAGCCTGTAGAGGCCGCTTATACTACTAGAACTATCTAGTTGTACCTAACTATAACAAACTTAAGCTTAAGCTCCTTAAACATGCATATAATCTACTAGTAGCCGGTTACCCAGGCTAAGGAAAAACCCTAGAACTACTCCAATAAGAGTACTACTAGCCAAATATGTATAATATAATACGAAGATATATCGCTAGCTGCTATACCTGCCAACGAGCTAAAGCTTTGTATAAGACGTATAACGGCTTTCTAAAGCCACTACCTGTTCCGGACAGAAGATAAAAAGATATCTTAATTAACTTTATTATTAATCTCCCTAAAAGTAAAGGCTGCACGAATATTATAGTAGTTGTAGACCAACTATCTAAGATAAAACACTTAATCGCCTGCCCTAATATATTAGCACCTACCGTTGCCCAACTATTCCTGGACCATGTATGGAAACTCCACAGACTTCCCAAAATAATTATCTCTAATAGAGGTAGATAGTTTATCTCTATATTCTAGAAAGAACTAACTACCCAACTCTGTATTAAAGCACTATTGTCTACGGCATACTACCCAGAAATGGACGGTTAAACGGAACGTGTAAATGCTATTATGGAACAGTATATCTGGATATATACATTGTATTTATAGGACGACTAGATAGACTGGCTTGCATTTGCTAAGTTTACTGCAAATAACTCCGTCTTAGAAACTATAAAGGTCTCCCTATTCCTAGCCAACTACGGCTAGCATCCGCGAATGGGTTTTGAACCCTTTAGTAACTTTCCTTACCTAGCCTATTAAGCCTTATAGGTTGCAGAAGCAAATGAATTTGTAAAGAAGATGGAAGAACTATAAGAGTTTCTTACTAATAAAATAATATGGGCCCAATCTGTCTATAAAGCTGTAGTAAATAAGAACCGAACTCTAGCACCAGCCTACTAAATTAGTAACTTTATCTGGTTGGATATAAGAAATCTAAACATAAAACGACCTACTAAGAAATTTAATTAGAAGAACGCCGGCCCTTATAAAGTTAAGAAAGTTATCTCTCCTTATACCTACCGACTAAAGCTCCCTAATACGGTTAAAATCTATCCTATATTCTATACGTTAGTCCTCCGCCCTACTGCCCCTATATTAGATGCCCTGCCTAGACAGATCTAGGACCCTCCCCCACCAGTTAAGGTGGATAGTAAGGATAAGTACTTCGTTAAAAGAATTAACGACATTAAATATAACAAATGAAAACGCCAATATATATATCTTACAAAATGGAGAGGTTTTAATAAGCCTATATGGGAACCCGTTGACTCTGTAGGACTTATATAAGCCGTAGAAGACTTCCACGAACTCCACCCAAAACTACCATAGCCCCATCTCGCAGAAGCTTGAGTTTAAAGGGGGGGTACTGTTATAGGACACCTCTATAATACCTTACACACGTCCACCTGTTTCCATTAACGCAGTAAGAAGAGACTAACCGCGAGATAGCAATCTGTTATATTCCGCCAGAATCTACCATATTCCGCCATATTCCGCCAGAATCCACCGAATTCTACTATATTCCGCCAAAGCCCACCGAATTCTGCCAAGTTCTGCTAGGACCGCCCCTTAAATCCTATTCTGCTCTATGCACGTGTTAACCAAGCAACTAAACTAACGATATATACCCTTTCTTCCCGTTTCCTTACCTTCTCTCCTTACGCAACGTCTTGACTTCATTACACAGTTATGTACGTAGCTTAATAATATCTACTTTGCTATATATTATCGTCGCTTGTACTCGCTCCGTGACAGAAGGCAATAAATAGAAGGCAGCTTTTAGGTTAAAGGAAGGACTATATAAACTATTAGTTATATAATTTAGGCTTATAAATATACTAGTAATGTTCCAGAAGCGAATTAATAGTATATTAGGAGAACACCTTAATAAGTTTATTATGGTATACCTTAACAACATTATTATCTACTTAGAAAGTAAGGAAGAATACATTAAATAGTTCTTAAAGAGACTACAAGAAGAATAGATGCTAGTAGCTATTAAGAAATGCAAGTTCTTTATAAGGAAGACCGATTTTATAGGATTTATTATTAAACTAGGAAAAATTAGTATAGACCTAAAGAAAGTTAAAGCTATAGTAAGTTAGCAAGAACTGGAGAATGTTACACAGTTAAGATTATTTCTAGGGTTTTGCAACTACTATAGGAGGTTTATAATATAGTAGTTAAAAAGTATTAAGCTATTTACAAGACTAATAAAGAAAGAGGAGCTGTAGGTATAGGGAACTAAGTAAAAGAAGTTGTTTAAGGAACTTAAAGAGTTATTTACCCAGGAACTAATCCTTAAGGCCTATTAATTAAGGTTAGAAATGGTTGTTAAGACAGATATATTAGACTTTGCACTAGGAGCATATTTACTATAGAGGTATTCGGATGTATAGCATCTAGTGGCATATTACAGTTAAAAGATAACACTACTAGAACTAAACTATGACATCTATAACAAGGAGTTATTAGGTATAGTTATAGCACTTAAGGAATAAAGAGCATTCTTATAAGGTATAAAGAAACTATTTATAGTTAAGATGGACTATAAAAACCTTACAGGATTCCTAATGATAAAGGAACTTAATTAAAGATAGGTTAGATAGGCGGAAATGCTTGCGGAATACCATTTTGAAATTTAGTATACTAAGGATACAGATAATGCACGAGCAGATGCTCTAAGTAGAAAAGCTAAACTATAAAATAACAAAAAGCTATTAGGGGCTTTACTGTGAAAGGATTAAGACAGATTAATTAGGTATAATTATCCAAAGATTGCAGCAACTAAGGAAGGTTAGATCTATAAATTATTAGGGAGTAATTAGACGCAGAAGATCCTAGAGGTATAGGTAGAGAATCCAGACTTGGAATAGTATAAGAACAGAGAAGCTACTTACGTTCTAAGGTCTATTGTAAAGGAGTTTGTTAAGTTCTTTTATAAAGGACTAATATAAGGACACAATAGGGCTATAGGCTTAGTGTTAAGACTTTAAGAGGAGTATATTATTTAAGGAATCTAGGGACTAGCGAGATAAGTTATAAGGGAATATCTAGATTATTAAAGGAATAAACTAACAAGGCATAAGCTATACGGAGGGCTATAACCTATTAAAATACTAGAAAGACTATAGGAAGTTATATTATAGGTAAGTTACTAAAGTTAAGAGATCCTATTACAGGACAAGATTATAATATAATTTTAGTAATAGTAGACAAGCTTATAAAGTAGGGATACTTTATAGCGTGTATAGAAGAAATATCTATAGAAGATATGGCTAGAATCTATATAAGGGAAGTGTTTATAAGACATGGAGTACTAGATAAAATTATATTGGATAGGGATCCAAGATTTATAGCAGTATTTTAGGAAGTGTTCTTAGTAGAATAAGGAGTTCGCGTAGCGACCTTAATAGCGTATTATCCGCAAACAGATGGATAAATGGAAAGGTTAAACTAGATATTAGAGCAGTATCTAAGACATTATGTTAATCATGTGTAGAATAATTGGGTATTGTTATTACCAGTTATGTAGTTTATATATAATGCGACACTATAAGAAGGAATGGGGATATTACTATTTAAGGCAAATTACGGGTACGAGCCAAGAACATTATTATTGCTATATTAAGTAAAGAAAACGAGTAGTATAGCTAAAGAAAGAATGGAGACTTTAATAAATCTTTATATAGACCTTAAAGAAATAGCTAAACTAGTACAGGAAAGAATAAAAAGGTACTATAATGCTAAGAGATCTAAGGGACCAGATCTTAAGGAGGGAGATAAAGTATAGCTACTACACAAAAATTTTAAGAGTTGACGACCAAGCAAAAAGTTAGACTATATTAGACTAGGACCTTTTGAAATCGCGTAAAGGATTTTATTAGTTATGTATAAGTTAAACCTACCAGCTAAAATAAAAATTTACCCTGTATAGCATATTGTAATGTTAGAGCTAGTATATAGGAATATTAAGCTACTAGTCTATAAAGCAGACACGTATAGAGGGTAAAAAGAGGATAAGTAGTAAGTTTTAAAGATTATTAGTTACAAGGATGTAAATAATAAAATATGGTATAAAGTAAAGTAGATAGGTTATAGTAAGACTACCTAGGAACCACTAAGCAACCTAGAGAACGCTATGGGAAAGGTACGGGAGTATTAGAAGAAAGTAGGTTAAGGAGTATTAAAAAAGGATTGCTAAAGGATAAGCCACTTAAGGGGGACCTATGAAGAGCAACTACTATATTATTTAGAGTTGTTTCCTTTGCTGGAAACTCTACTCTCTTATTACCTAGCTTAGACAAACCCTATTAGATAAGTTTCCACTCCTTTAAATAAACCTTCTTATAAACACGTTTAAGGCGTTAAAGACAAGTATAGGCTAGACGCTAGGCTTTAAGAACGCGTGCGGACTCTTCTAAGGCACGTTAAACCTCAAGCAGTATAGGGGCCAGCTTACCATTAAGCTTTATAGCGGTAGATTAAATATAAGACCCTAAGGGAGATTAATAAGGGAACTTAAAGACTACTAAAAGTCATAGGGCGCGCACACTTAGTATTAGAGATAGAGCGAACATCGCAAGATAATTAAATGTTTGCTTTAGTGCACTCTAAACAAAAGGAGGGTTATTAAGATAAAGGACTCGCCAACGCAATATAAACTAACCTCTCTTTTACACAACAAGAGCAAGGGATTACCATTACTTTACCCAGCAATAGTATTAAGGAGATAGTATATAGGTAACGCTTAACCTAGGAAAGAGAAGAAGATGCTTTAGGTATAATAAGTAAGGATATTAACCAGATTAATTAAACGGACATTACACCTCTAGTGGATGACTTAGAGATGTTAGGAATCTTTAAGGATAAAGATAAAGAGGAGGGAGATGGTGTTATAGATAGCTTAAGTACAATATTATAACTACTTAGAGAAGAGTTAGCGGAAGCTAGTTAGTTAATATAGGCACAGTCTAGGATGGAGCCAGTGGAACTATATAATAAGGAATGGTAACTAAGGTTACATGGCGTTAAACGTATTAACTGTGTTAAATGGAAGGGACGTTATATTTAATACAGATAATACGTACCTTATATATAAGAGAGGATTTCTTAGGAGTACGGTTGTGTATTTAAAGGACCTCAGTCCCTACCAAAGATAGTTCTCTCCTTGTAGTAAATCTTAAAATATAATTAGAGTTAATCTGTTGGGCAACCAGTTATTATTACGTTGTTGACTTATTATTTATACCTACATACCTAGCCCATTAACGAGCTTACCGTAGTTCTTGCTACAAGGTTCCGTTACACTAGGGGAAAGTCTTTCCCTAGGGTTCTTCTTTTCCTAACTTATTAGACGTTTCTTCTTCCTCTATTTCCTTAATATTAACCATATCCTTTGGCTCTAGGTAGGATGTAGTAAAGTAACCATCCTTTCTATAATTAAAGCACGTGACCGTGGTAGGGTTAATTAGGGTGTTATAATAAGCATTAGTTAAAGGTATAGTACGTAGTGGGTTGGGTAAGGTTTACAGGTAGGCAGTTATAACCGCTTTTGGTATAAGGGCGGTTATGGTTTATCTTCCAACACTAGCTCCTATTAGTGTAGTGGATAGGTTATGGTTGCTATAGGGCCGCTTTGGTTAATTAGAACAAGCATTAATTTGTTTTAGTTCTAAATCTAGTAATAAATATTGGGCTGCAAGTCTTTAGTAGGTTAGTAGGTTGTCTAAGGCTACTATAATCTTCTCTTATAGTTGGACTGTTAGTTTGTCGTATAGGTCTAAATAATAGTTCTTAGGGGGAACCTGGCCTTTGCCTACTAGGTGTAAGAATTAAGTCTAGAACTTGGTAAAGGATTAGTTTGATTTTATTATTAGGCAATTATAGTTGTAACGGGCATCCTATACTTTATTTAGGTTGACATAAATAGCAGCCAGATGCTGTATTATCTTGTTAATAGATATAAACTAAATAGGTAACTCGTCCTTAAACTTGGCCTGAAGGTGTTGCTAGGCGTCCCCAATAGTTTAACCAAAGAGGTAGAGCATTTTAGCTTCCTTAAAGGGGAAATAGTTATAGTTAATATAAAGCTTTCCTCGAACTTAGATTCTCTAGTTCTTAAAGGTTAGGTCTATGCCGTTCAATAATAGTGGGGGGTCAGGGAGCTTAACGGATTTTAATGGTTTTATTATTATATCTATACTCTCTGGTATATTATATTTAGTTAAGCGAATAGGTTAACTAAGGCTTTATAAAGGGGAGGCTGGGCTATTTTATAAGGCAGCAAGGCTTTCTAGGATCTCCTTTAGAGTCTCTTATATGCTTTAGGCTTAAAGATAATCAACCTTCTAATTAGCTGCAAGGGCACAAATCTGCTCATGTACACCTATAATGTTATCATTATCTTTAATTTCTGATCCTAACTGGATCTTATGTTCCTCTTAGGTAGAGGCAGGTCTTTTAGATAAGCTTGCTTTAGGTGCCATTATCGGCTTCCTAAGGTTTATTAGAATCGTACAATTTGGTTTCAATTTTGGGGTTCTTTTAGGGGTGCAGGTTAAGTACAGTCTGGCCTATAAAGTAGGATATTGTTAGGGCCTTCTTAGGCGTAGTAGTGTGGGTTTTTTAATATCTAAGTATAACGTGTTAACGTGTTATTGCAGATAAGGTCTTCTTTTAGGGTGGGATATTATTAAGGCCTTCTTAGGCAATATAGGGAGAGCTTAGTATAATATAATAGGCTTATATAATTGCTTCTGAACCAAAGCTTATAGATTGCTACTATATAAGAATACTAAGCTAAGGAGAAGAAGAAGTCTATTAGAGACTGGTAAGATATAAAGGAGTTGCTAAGGCGCTAGTAGTAAGCGAGCTAATAGCGATTTTCCATCCCGAGGATGGAAAATCCTGATTAGTTGGCTCTATTAGCAGTATTGGCAGAATGCCCAGAAAGTAGCAGGTGACGCGCTTTAGCACCGTTACACGCGTAGCTGATATAAGCTGTATGTGAGGTATATATAAGAGCACGGGGCTCTCCTATGGAGGCCCCTGTGGTCGGGTTCCGTAATAGGTACTTATAGGCTCTCTGTGCATTAGTACCTAGTAGCCCCCTAGTTATCTTATATAGTATACTATTTTGCTAGTTACTAGATAGTAGAGCAAATTTTATCTTAAGTTAAAATAGATGTCGTTATTAGTAGCTCTTAAAAATGCTACAATATTTATAAAAAAAGGTAGGTGCTAGTGCTATATAGGATAGCTTCATTTTTAACTTCCTAGTAGGTATATTAATAGTAATAGTTACTATTCTATAAGCTTATTTTTTTTTAAAAATTTCCGCTAGCAATTAGGTAGTCGTCTTCTACTACTAGGTAGAAGAAGGTAAAATCTTCTTTATTATTATAAACATGGGTATCTACGCTAGGGTTAAGTATTTAGATATTTTAGAGTTTAAATAGAGTTTAACTAGTACTAAATATAGTAGTATGGTAGGTCGGGGTTATAGAAGCTGGTTTTTTAGAATTAAAATTAATTATAGATTCTATATTCTTTTAATTATTCTTCTTTACTTCCTATTCTCTTTTTTAGATATAGTTAATAATATATTTAATTTAAGGTATTGTATAATTACAGCACGTGGTATACCAAACGCGTAGTTACGCGTTTGGTACACTAACCACTTGCGTGCTAACTAATTAGGGGGGAGGCGCGTCAGTATATAGACCACGTAGTCTACCTTAATAGAATTAACAGTCACTACTATCCCAAAGAGCATACGATACTATACGTATTTCGTGCCCCGGGATATAACTTACTTGTATTATTAAATTAATACAAACACTGATTAGTGAGCGCGCACAGATCAGCAATTACTTAACACCTTCCCCTAAGTGATATATAATAGCGACCACCCGTTTAATCCTAGTACGACCTGCCGGAAGGTTAGAAGTTAGGGATTACGGACTATCACCAACTCTATATACTTATTTAAGTCTTAGTACGGTTTACTAGAAGTATAATAGACGCGAATACAGACCTATATAGAACCCCCTACCCTTAAACCTTAAACCCCTATTCCTACTACACCCTCCTTTAATACCCCCGACCTCTCTTTAGACCCCTTATGGAGACCTCTTACCCTCCTATAAAGCGTTACGGACCCGTTAATTACCTTTACAGACCGTTACGGAGACCTCTTACCCTTCCGCGAACTGTTACGGACCCGCCAACCGCCCTTACGGACTCTACAAGACCTCTACCACCCGCTACGTACTACACTATACTATATAGTATGGCAGACATCAGCAAGCAAGTCAGCGAAGGCTAAAAGAAGTGGAGCCAGGGAGTTGACCTTACGTCCGCAAATAACGTTAATAACTATATTAAATTCAAAATCCTTAAATACAGACATTATAATTTTACAAATAACAATATGTGGGAACAGTATAAAGAAGACTTTGCGGACTTTATGGAAGCTATCTTTAAGACCTGTAAACTTACAACTATCCGTAACCTACGAACCTTCCTCCGTAATTAAGGTATATAGGTTAAAAAAGATAAGCGGGTTACTATTACATAGTCTCTATATAATACATTGTGTGAAGAGGACCAAATAGAGTAGACTAAAGAGGAAATCCTAGACCAGGTTAAAACTACTAAAGAACTCTTTGCTTCTTCTAAACTTAATGGGATTGCTGGCCTTATACCTAACCCACTTAACTAAATTCGTCCTATAAACCTAAGTAGTTTTAGAATTAATCTTACTGGCTAAAGTATACCTAGTACTTAAGTTACGGACCGCAATACCCCCGTAACCTAAATTATGGACCGCAATACCCCCGCAAAACAAAATATGGACTAAACCCCTCCCGTTATTCAAGTTACAGATCTGTAAACCACCTAAGTAAAAACCTACAGCAAGGAGCTAGCCAACCTAGTTAAGCTCTATACCGACGAATCTAAGTATAGTGGTGAAAATGACAACTTTAACTTTAAACTGACTATCTTTACGGACCTTTGTTAGAAGGCTAATATTCCTAAATAGGAGTTTAGCCAAGCCTACTCTACCATGCTGCGCGGCCTAGCACTTAACCACTACTATACCAACCTTAAGAGCAACCCCCTTGGTGTTCCCTTTAATAAGCTATACGAAGCCACACGCAACTACTTTAAAGGATTAGAATATAAGCGTGATATCCTTACCTAATAGAATGTGACCAAGTTACGGACCGTAATGGACAAGAACACTGAAAAATCGACTATAAAGTGCCTGCAAATCCTTATTAAAGACCTCCGCCACCTATAGCACGGTCTTAATATTAAGCTTTAAATGGACGACTTCCTGCACAATAAACTTATTACGGCTTGCTAGGAAATAGAACCCTATAAATACGCCTATTATAAGCCCGCAGACACCGTAGCTGGCCTTATTAATGATTTACGGTCCTTTATTGCAACGTACAAAGCCTTGAACCCGCTAGGTAGTACTTAAGCCTTTATTACGGACCTATAAAATCCGCAAACTAACTTAGATGCCTACTTTACGGACCGCCGCTACTGCTAGCAGTACCCGCATTAACCAGGTCCTACCCGCAACCCCTATAATAACTCCTGTATAAAAGCATACCCCCGCAGATAAACCAGCCAAAAGTGCTTTGTGTATAGCAAGGAAGGATGTTAGTCTACAAGGCATACCTAGGAAGAACGTAATAAGTCTAAAAAGAGATTTAATAGATAGATTAACTAGTTTATCTTAGACTATAAAGGAGAGGAAGTAGAAGAGTCTCTTAATAAGTTAATAGAAGCCCTTATAATTGATTTTAACTTAGATACTTAGGAACAGGAGACCTTAAAGACGTTCTTAACTACTTTTAGACCTTTTACGGACAGCTAAGCCTTTAATATTACGACTGTATTAGCCGACCGCTCCTTTACACACTTAATTGCACCCGAAAACTGGCCTATAAGCACACACGTTGGACCCGTTACAGATGTTACAGACCACAAACAGGACCCATTTGCATATATTACTATAGAACACTATACCCCCAAAGAATTCTACGGCGTTATAATTAATATAGGTGCCTCTAAGAAGTCTACTGTAGGTTACGGACAATACCTTATATATAAGACCACTACAAAGGATAATACGGACATCGATACTATATAAACTAGGGCCATAAATGTCTAATTTGGCATTGGCTTAACCGTATTAATTAGATTAGTTAAAGTCAAGACTCCAATTAGCCCAGGCGACTTCCATATAGTAAAAGCGGACACCCCTTTCCTACTCTGCCTTGCGGACATGGACAGACTACAGGTTTACTATAACAATGTTATAGATACCCTGATTGGCCCCGTAACTGCCCTAAAAAGCAAGAATGTTACCCTACTAATTACATAACGATTTGGACACCCGTTCCTTATATAGGGAGAGACTTTATGGACCTATATTTAGGAATCTTTTAACTACAACCCGTGCTACCTCACCAGTACGGAAATCCACCGCCTGTACTGCTGTTTCGGCTACCCATCAGCCGAAAAGCTGTATAGAGTCCTTAAACGTTCTGGACATGACGACGTTAATAGGAAGGCAATTAACCACCTAACTAAATACTGCTCCTTCTACTAGAAATACGGACGTTCCCCAGGCCGACTTAAGTTTACTCTTTATAAAGACTTTAATTTCAACCACTTAGTGTATGTAGATATTATATATATTAATAGCAGCGAAGTAATTCTTACCCCTAGTCGTTATTGTGCGAACTTTTTTGGAGCTCTTGCTGCACCCGGCCCAAAAAGACCAAAACCAACCAAAAGAACCCTGAAAAACACCCAGAGAATCCCCCTGAGATACATGCATCGCAGGGGAGGCACACATCAACCGACGGTGGTTCGCACTCGCGCGCGACCGCCAGATCCACGCCCAACAACGGCCCTCCACAACAAAGACGGGCAAATACCACACCACAAAGCGGAAATACCTCTATTAAGAAGGCATCTAACAAAATATAAAGCCTACTGGACGCGTCTAGTATTTAGAATTATGGGGGAGTAACTATTAGCTATAACAAACTAATGCAGCTAGTAGAATAGCTCCGCCAGTCTAGTAAGCCCTAGGTGCCCCTCTAATAAACCCTTAATTAAATTCTCTAATGGCTAAGTAAAATTAAAAACAAATAAAAACCCCCTTTACTAGCGAACCGTACCTGGGCCGCCATAGCTGCGCTTCTATAGCATAGGGATTCTACCCCCCTTAAAACAATAACTGGGTATATAATTATAATATAACCAAACACAGAAAAAGCAGAGGGGCTTAGGGGACAATTAGAAACAGAAGTCCTTATAGAGATTTATAAAGAGGTCTATAACGCAGTTATAGTCCGACACCTTAGGAGCGGAGATATTAGAGTTACCCTAAAGGACTAATAAGCAAAGGAATGAGCCGTAAGAGTAGGGGACAGGCTAGGAGAATATATTAGCATAAAAGTGCTCTATAAAGATTACCTAGTTGAAGTCCTAGCGGTTCCTATAAGCCTTAGGGTAGAAAAGGGACGCTAGGCGGACAACACAGAAACTATATAGAAGATAGTAAAGTAAATAGAACGCCTTATACTAGGTCTTAAGATTACCTAAATCTAATGGCTTTAATAGGAAAATACAAACCAAGCAAATAACAAGAACAATAAGAGGATATAAGGGTCGCTAGAGACTTGCTAGGGAGATACTAGTTAAATACATAGCTTCCTTATTATTAGCATATATATACTAGGAATGCAAAAACTCCTTATCCAAAAAGGAATAATTATAAATGGCCTTATATACAACGCAAGGCTCTATAACCACAGACTACACCTAAAACAATGCTACTGCTATATATAATAGGGACACACCCAATCCACATACGCAGCATAGGTGTGCTGCGGCCACTATATAGGCCCCTATAATATAAGACACTGCTTAAATTAAGACCAAATAAAATGCGCAAACTGCCACCAAAGCACACATAAGGTGTGGGAGAGAGAAGACTGTATTAAATATAGGAGACGGAAGGTAAGGGCTTAATAGCTACAGGAACAACTACACGCTAGGTTATATAAATAGAAACAATAGGCGGTAAGCTAGGGAGACATAGGTACCTTCCTAGCGTTTCCTACCTTTAATATTAAGGGGCTAGGCCAGCCATCCCAAGCCTTAATGGGCTAGAAACGGCGCCGTGTAACATTACCAGACCAAATAGGGACATAAGGGTTACAGGGGACACAAGGGAGAGAACGCCCTATAGGAAGACCCCTATAGATAGCTACAGCAAGCTTAAGACCAGGATAATTAAGAATTAGATTTAACGTGGCAAATATAACATTTATAGCCGACCTATAAAGGGCCCATAGTTGACTAGTAGGGGAAGAACCGGAGATAATAATAGATTTAGATATAGAAGCGCTAGTAGGAACACAAGATACAGAAATGGAAAGCTCTATATAAAATAAGTAGCAACCAGGGCATAGACATAAGAGATAGAAGTTCTGAATATCCTAGAGAAAGTGGAAACAGAAGAAGTGAGGAATAAAGAAAAGGCGAAGGACCCTTGCCGGGGGTCCGCCACCTATCCATTATATAGTATAACTGCGGCAACACAAACCACCATCTTGTAAGGCCCTTACTAGACAGTCTAGACCTAGAGAAACACTATATCCTTGCCATATAAGAGCCGTACTATAATACCTATATATAATTAATATACTGCCCCTAAGGATTCCAGCTCCTATATAAACCAAAAGCAGCTACTTGCGTGTGCTTTATAATTAGTAAGGCTATCAGCCTGTCCTTATAGTTATAGCAGGCAGTTAACCCAGATATTGCAGTTATAACAGTCTAGATATATAGGGGACCGGTATAAATTATTAATGTGTATAACCCTAGGGTCGAAGGGGTCCCACAAATAGAGAATATTATATTGGTAATAAGCTTACTAGAAACCGAAGGTATAGAGTCTATCCTATTAGGAGATATAAACCTCCACTATCTACAGTAGGGGGGGATCTATGTTGCTGCTAAATGATAGGTAGAATGCCTATTAAGAGCTATAGACACCTGGGGCCTTAAGCTGGCTACCCCCCTAGGAGCAATTATATGGCAACAAGGAACCTCCAAAAGTATAATTGACCTTATATTTATAGACGAAGGCCTATACTAGAGACTCGAAAGGTGTAACCCTAAAGAAGAATAGGTACTTGCTTTAGACTATATCTCTATCCAGATATAGCTAGATTTGGATATTAAGGCGCAACTAAGTAGTAAAAGATACGTAATAAGGAAGCTTAAGACAGACAGTTTCCTTAATATAGTTAAATAACAACTTTAAGACCTAGAAGAAATCCACCTAATACTAAACGAGTAAGGCTTATTAGCTACCCCTAAGGAAATTAACTAAAGATTAGAAAGGATCTAGGTAGTGATTAAAAATAGGCTAGAAGAATACTGCCCGGTCTTAAAACCGGGCCCCTATGCGCGATATGTATAGTCTGTATAATGCGCAGTTCTTATTGCTAGCTAATAACGAGCAAGAAGGAAATATATAAGTAGCCATAACCCTAAAGACAAGAGACGATATAAAGATACAAGAAACTAGTTAAAGAATACCCTAAAGAAAGAAGCAAGGAACAACTAGAGATGGTTTATAAATAAGCACACTTCTAACCCGAGCCTCCCCTATAATAAGGGCCTTTGGGTCATGGCAAAATAGGTAAAGAAAAAGGTAGGGCGCCTAGCAGAAGATCTATACCTACTACCCCTATAAAGAGCAGGGGAACCATAGGCTACTAACAATAATAATAAGAAGGCAAAGATCCTTATAGAAAGGTTCTTCCCCTAACCAGCTCTAGTAGACCTTAGCGACATTATGGGTAAAACACTGGTAACTCGCCTAAGGGTTAACAGCGACATAATAATAGAGGAAATGGCTAGAACTATTAGCCGCCTTTTAAATAATACAGCACTAGGACCAGATGGGATTTTAAATAAGGCCTTAAAAACCTGTGGACTACTTATAGCACCCTAGCTTACAAATATAGCCAAGGTATACTTTACTATAAGCTACTACCCGTAACTTAGAAGATCTATAACAATAGTTGTTCTATAGAAAGAAGGTAAAGTAGATTACTTAATCCTAGGAAGCTACCACCCTATTGCCCTAAAAAACACCCTTAGTAAGATCTTAGAAAAGGTAATAGCGGACTATATAGTAGATACGGCTAAGGAACACGCCCTACTACTATAAAGCTAAATGGGGGCAAGAAAGAACCGCTTAATGCTATTAGTACTTACGCTACTTGCTACCACCATTAAATCTATATAGGCGATGTGAAGGGACTTTATAGTATTAATGCTTAGCCTAGATATTAGTGGTGCCTATAATAATATACCCCATGAGCGCCTCCTATACATCCTTAGGGCAAAGGGCTTCCTAGAATAGATTATATAATTTGTTTAAGGGTTTACAGGCCAGAAAGAAATATTACTGGTCTTTAGCGGATACCAGAGCCCCCCTATTACAGTTATAACAGGAATACCACAAGGATTACCCCTCTTGCCTATACTCTTCCTTTTCTTTGTAAGCAACCTACTAGACTCCTTTGAGGAAGGGGCGACTTAGGGGATAGGCTTTGTTAACGATATAAACCTAATTATATATAGGCCAACAGCTGCAGAGAACTGCAGAACACTAGAGAAAGCCTATAATACCTATATAGAATGGGCAAGACAATATAGAGTCTAATTCTCACCAGAGAAATACCAGCTAATTTATTTTATAAGAAAACGTAACTAATCTATAGATCTTTAGCATGCAATTTATATTTAAGGCTTTAGGGGTTAACTAGTTTAGGGCCTAAGGGTATTAGGAGTATAGGTAGATAGCAAGCTCTAGTAGAGTGTATATGCGGCGCAAGTAGCCCGTAAGGGCTAAGTATAGTATATTGCATTATCTAGGATTGTTAATTCTATATAGGGTCTATGCTTTTAGAGGTTATGCCTACTATACACAGCAGTTATCCGGCCTACTATAACGTATAGATCCAGTATTTGGGCTATTAGTAAAACCGAGAAGGGCCCCCCTAAATCACTCCTTAAACCACTCCAAAAGGTCCAGATAGTATGCCTCCGGAGTATAATAGGCGGGTATAAGCAAACGGCCACAGTACTACTTAAAAAGGAAGCCAATATCCCCCCCCTATAACTACATATTAAAGCCACCGTAATATAAAGGGCGCAAAACAAACGCAACTTTAATGTTATAAAGTATATTAAGACACGCCTAAATAAACTATAGAGGGACCTTAGGGTGCCTTATAGGAGAACAATCTAACAACCCTAAAGTAGGGAAGATATACTAGAGAAACAGGTAAAGAAAGTAGAAGAAGAATAGTATAGTATTAGGGCCCAGGCCTATATAAAGGAGGAAGGGAGACGCGTAAGAGGCCAACAAAGACAACAGTAAGAAAGAGAAAGGAGTTAAAGTAGAGCATAAAAGAACGCTAGGAAACTATTAACTGCAATACAATACTGGTTGGACCAGCGCTGGAAAGGTATATGGGAGTTAAAGGTATAGAGGCTAACTTAGGTAAGAGTAACCTAAGCCATAGCATAGTTAACGCTATAGGGGGTAAACACTTAAGGGCTCTAAGAAGGCCTAATAAAGGCAGAAAACACAATAGCAACACTTCTAAGAATAGGAATAATAGGATTAAAAGATTAGCTCTACTGGGTAGGCGTCCTAGTAGGTAGCCTAAGATACAAATATGGCTAGCCAAGACAGACACCAAAATATATAATACTATTATGCCCCTTATACACCAACCAAGAAGCAATGCTCTTAGTAGCTGGCATAGAGAACTATAATACACTGCTCTTAATATAAAAAGGTTTTAAGGCGGTTACCTAGTAGCTTATTAGCTAAAATATACTAAACCAGTTCCGGGTTGCAAGGGAAATAGTAATAGAAGGCAATGGGGTGGGTATTAGGCGCCCCCTAATAACTCTACAGTAGTAGAGTAAAGTTTGCGATACTAGCGCGTCCGTAGGTTTATTACGGCAGTAGTAGTTCCCAAGGAGGTCAAAAGTAAGGTAGTAGAGCACCATAGGTAACTCGTAGGCGCCTCGCAGGCGCCTCGCAGGCGAGTCCTAAAAGGTAGGGAGATAGATCACGGGGTTTTCTTAAATAGAGTTTTCTCCCCATATGTATATAAGGAGTAGTCCGCGTGGGCCCAATAGGGATCCGAATCGGACGTTAAGCAATGAATAATAATAATATTATTATTATTATTATTAATAGCAGCCTAGTATTATATATAATTAACAAGGCAACCCACTATTAAGCCGCCCGTTGGTTGCAAAATATATCCGTAAAATATACTTAGAACATTTTACGGACCTACTAGATTAACACATACGTTAGACCCCCTAAGTATATTACCTACGACGCTGGTAGGAATTTTATTAGTAAGGAATTCCAACAGTATACTATAGCCATGGCTATTTTAACAAAAGCCGTTCCAGTTAAGGCGTACTGGTCCGTTGGGCTTATTAAGCGAGCTTACCTAGCCCTATAGAGAGCTTATCAGATTATTATGGACGAGTGTAAGGATATCTAAAAAGAACTAGCTTTACAGATGGCCATAAAAGCCGTTAATAACACCGCTAGCCCTAATGGACTAGTACCTACCCTCTTAGTTTACGGAGCCTACCTAAGGATAAGCAACCTAGGCCCTCCTACCCTATCTATTACGGAACAAGCAGCTGTAATACGGAAGGCAATAACCGAAATAGTTAAATTACGGGCTAAATAAGCTGTTAATAGCGCCCTATATTACTGTAACAGACCTAATACGACCTTAGTTTATAACCTCCCGCTTAATTCTGAAGTCCTTATATAGCGTAAGAGCGGCAACTAGACTGGACCTTATCGTCTACTAGCTGTAGAAGACGAAACGTGCTGTATATAACTTCCTAGCGGACCGACTAACTTTAGAAGCACGTCCGTAAAACCCTACTTTCGGTCCAAAAACACCTATAACGTTAAACTAGATAAACTGGAAGCACCCGCCGAATCAAATAAACTAGAAGCACCCCTACCTACTCTAGAAGTCCCCCGTAAACCCACTGAACCTACTAAACCTGCCGTAAAGCGTGGCTGAGGACGCCCCTAAAAGCACCCTATAACGGAGAACCACCTAACCTCCGCAGGCACATCTATAAGGCAATCTCCGCCTGCGGATATATTAGTTCTAGTATAGGAAACCCCTTTTACAAACTTATAATGTAAAGAGATTAACGGACTACTTAAGAAGGGCGTCTTTATGGTTATAATAAAGAGAGACGTCCCGCAAGGCGTCTATATATTTAACTTACGCTTTGTTAATAAGATTAAGCACCCTAGTACTAACAAAGCCTTTAAGAAATTAAGGCTCGTTATATAAGCTTATAATAACTAGGGAAAGGGCTTAGTCCTTATATAATTGCTTATAATTTAACAAGTTAGTTAACGGATTATACTTGTACTTATGCCTGGACTACAGCAAACCAGACCCGTAGCCCTTTACTTATGGGATATCTCGCAAGCCTATATGCAGTCTAACACCTACCTAAGTAGAGACATCTATATATAACTACCCCTTAAGCTTAACTTGCAACCAGGAACAATTTTACAGGTTATAAAACCCCTTTACAGAGTACTAGAAGCTGGAAACCATTGGTTTAAAATATATTACTAGCATTACGTTAGTAAACTTAAAATGGAATAGTTAACCTATAACCCCTGCCTCCTATACACCCTATTAAACGGCCTCGGTATTGTTAGACTCTAAATAGACAATACCCTCTTCCTAGTAGACTAGACCTTTGTGGACGCTAAAGAGACTAAACTGCAAAAGGCTAAGTTCCTAGCAAAGCCGTAAGAGCAGTTAACTAAGCAGACTCCAATTAAGTTTAATAGAGGCTTAATTATATAAAAGGGCAACCTAATCTAGCTAACTTAGGAACACTAAGCTTAAAACCTAAGGCTTATTATAGCAAAGCCTACGGACCTTACCAGCTCCTATAGAGAGACCTATAAGACCGTAAATACAAAGGACCAATACGCTGCATAGCGCGCAAGAGGCGCCTATATTGCCATAGTCTGTTAACCCAAATCTGCCTATAATTTATCCTTTGCGGCCCAGGTAATAGATCCGCAAGAGGAAAACATTAAGTAGCTTAATAAGCGTATTTAGTGGCAAATTAATAATGTAACAAGAGGACTTACTTTCGTACCACTAGACCTAAATTCCCTTAGTGTACTAGTATTTATAGACGCCTTCTTTACTAATAACAAAGACCTATCATTATAAATTGGCTTTGTAATTGTACTTACGGACCGTAATTAAGACGCAAATATACTGCACTAGTCTTTAATTAAATGTAAATAAGTAACCCGCAGTATACTAGCTTCTAAACTATACGCACTAGCCTATGGCTTTAATATAGAAGCCGCAATTAAGTTAACAATCCAGAAGATCCTATAATTGGAGCAGTTACCTCTGGTTTTATAAACCAATTTAAAGTCCCTCTACGACTGCCTAGTTAAACTAGGTACAACATAAGAGAAGAGGCTTATGGTCGACCTAATGTGCTTACGTCAGGCCTATAAACGACGTGAGATTACAAAGGTCAAATGGATCAGCAGCGGTGTTGGAATTACAAGGTTATAAGGTCACAGCGGAGGTGTCTTGAGGGTCTATTTGATGATAGAGATAACGCAGACGATGAATATTAATTGATTCGTGATGTAGTAGATACGGTTAATGTCTATCTAGATTAACATGTAGAGCTTGCTCTCACGACGTATCCAGAGCTTAGTTAGTATCTCTCGCTTAATTCTAACACTCCCCTATACTAATAACGCTCTCCTCGTCTATCCCAAATAGGCAATTATAAAGCTATTCCCAAATACCTTACAAGTGCCATTTGGCCTACGTATAGAGGGAAAACCTATAGTAGGCGAAAAACCTCTGTAACTTGCTCCATCTCTGTCTGTTACTGTCTCTATTAGTTACTAATTCCTAGCGTTATATAGTGCTTTATAAATTGGTTGATTGGTAGCTATTTTATAAGCATATCTCCCGGCTAATCTTTGCCTAGTATATATACCACTTTAAGTTGACCTTGCTGAACTATGTTGTTTTATATAAAGAGGTATTAAGTCTTAATATGCTTGGCTTTCTAGTAGTATTTTGTGTTATATAAAAGGTTAACTGTACCCTTATTGTTATAGTAGAGCGTAGGGATAAAAGGGTTATTATTGTCTCTCTCTTCTAAATCTCTTATTAGCTTTTTAAGCTATACTACTAACCTTGCTTCTTCTAATACCGCTATAATCTCTGCTTCTATTAAGCTTAATACTGTTAACTTCTGCCTTTAAGCCATCCAGATTACTGCTCCCCTATAGCGTATAACTGCTATGCCTTGGAATGATATCCAATCGTATTCTATTCCCCATATAGCATTGGTAAAGATATTATAACCAGTAGGTAATATAAGCTTGCATAGAGGAAGGTAGACTGCTTAACTTAAGTAGGTAATTCCTGTTTTAAGAGTGCCGTTTAGATATTATAGTAGCTGCTTACTTAAGCGGTAATGCGATTTTCCTAGTACTGCTATAAACCTAGCTAACTAACTAACAGCGTAGCTGGTATTAGGACGTGTGTAGTTTAAGAGGTAGATTATAGAGCTAATAATCTGCCGGTACACTGTCACATTGTTATACTTAAGGGGACTTTTAATATCCGCTTTTAGAACAGTGCCAGCTGGTATTAGTAGCTTAGCCAGATTACAGCTATCTATTTTTAGCCGTTTAAGTAGCTTCTTGGTATACATTGTCTAATATAGCTTAAGGGTTCGGTTTATATAGTCTTAATTAATTTAGAAGCCTATAAATACTTCTATAGGACCTAGGTCTTTGTATCTCCATTCTCTTAAAATTCTTGTCTTTATAATATTAAGGTATTGGCGCTTTTCTGCGATTAGTATATTGTTAACAAATAGTAAGATATATACTTCATTTCCTATAAAGAGATTGGGGTTAGTATTAGCTGCTTTTAAACCTATACTCTTAAAGAACTTCTTGACCATCTGAAACCATTCTCTTAGTGCCTGCTTTAGGCCGTAAAGTAACTTATTTAGCTTTAAGTAGACGTCTTTTACGCCCTTAAGCTTAGGTTTAAAGTCTCTTAATAGGTTAGAAATCTATATATAAATCTATTCTTGCAACGGCGGGTTTAAGAATGCAGTTTTAACATTAATATGGTTAAGCTTAAGGTCCTTAGCTGCCACCTTTACCATTAGAAACCTAAAGGTGTTGTATTATATAATAGACGCAAATGTCTTAAAATAATTAATATTGGGGGTCTATTTATCTCCCTAAATATATAGTCTTACCTTCTTGCAAATTACTTCTCCCTTAGCATTATACTTATGCTTTAGAACTAGCTTGCTTAGGAGTAACAACCTTCCTTCTAGTACTCTCCCCCTTATAATAGTATAGGTGTGCATCCTCTTAAGTAAGAGGAATTCTTTAAAGATAGCTTTTATCTAGCTAAGAGCGTCCTCCCTTAAGGCCTAATCTAACTTAATAGCGTTAAAAGGTGCTGTAGGTGCTTCTATAAAGATAGTATTCTTAGCTTTTAGGTAAATAGCTTTTATAGCTATTACTAACTAAACCACCGTATTATTAAAAACCCTTATATTTAGTAACCTTTTAGACCTTATTCTCTGCGTATGAGGAATGCGTATTAATATACTTTATATAGGCGTCCCACCCTTAGCATTACCTTAATTTAAGTGTCCTACTTGATTTTAACCTAGGCTTCCTACTTAATTAGAGCGGCCTACTTAGTCTTAACCTAGGCTTTCCACTTGTTTAGAGCGGCCTACTTAGTCACTATTTAGCCTACTTATAGTTCTCGCAACTAGAGTCTTTATTGGCGCGTTTAAGGTAGTAGGGGGAGGTGTAGGTTGGTTTACGGCTTAGCTTATAGCGTGATTTAAGTATTCCACTTAATCTTAACCTAGGCTTTCCACTTAATCTAAGCGGCCCACTTAGTTACTATGTCTCGTAGCTTGTACCTAAGGTGCTCTATAAGGGAACCTATACTTGTTTACTTTAGCATCTCCAAATAGCTCAATTGCTTAGGTATATAGGTTTATCATCTTAAATTAACTACTCCCTTTTAACCCCATAAAAACGTAGTTAGGTTTTATTCTTAAATTATACTTCCTAGGGTGTTTCTTAAGCGTATTAATTAAATTGGCGTAACACCTAAAAATAACTAGATTCTTTAAGTTAGGAACTTATTAGGTGTATGCCTTATAGGGTATAATAGCACCACTGTACTCGTCGTTATAGAAGTACTAAGGTGGGTACTTAATTCTTAATCCAGATAGTATGCTTAACTGCGTAGCACCAGAGTTTAACTAGTATATTTCCTTAAAATAGAAGTGACCTTGTTTTATAGTTAACTGTATAAATTACGCGCTTAATTGCGCCATTATATAAGTGCTTATATGGCGGACAAGGTTTAAAGTTAATACCCTAGGGTATTAGTTCGTCTTAAAATCTGTGGCCAAACTCCCCCTTTCCATTGTCCGCTTAAATCTATATAGCTTTGTTGCCAGTGAACCTCTCTGCCCTTATAATAATCTCTTTAATATACAGCAGTACCTCTTTAGTTTAAAGGGTTTTAAGAGAAATAACCTAAGTGTAGTGTATAGCATCGTCTAGGGCTAGGAGGTAGTAGTTATAACCTCTAATTAATATACTAATTTATCCTGTAGTATTAAGGTGTAGCCCTTAACTAGGTATCTTCTCGCGCTTAGTTATCTTCTTGCTTAGTATTTCTCGCATCTTTTTAGCTAGACAAGCTTTGCACGTACTTTTACTAACTAGTACTACTCTCTTCTTAAGCTTTATACCTAGTAAGGAGTATTATAGCTTAAATAGGTTACTGTAATTTATATGTCTAGTTCGGCGGTACTATAGCTTAGTATCCGTTTTACTAACATTTGGTTATAAATTGTATATTTCCGCTATTATATTAAGTGCTTCCTGATACTCTTATAGTACATAGAGGTTATTCCTTATAGTGGCCTTAAACGTTGTACCTAATTTATACTTACCAGTAGCTTAATTGTCTGAGTTAAATGTAATTAAGTAGCCTTCCTAAGTAAGAGTCCTTACTAAGATTAGCTTAATTAACTTAAACAAAGGTATAAGCCAGACGTCTTTTAGCTTTAGGGTACTAATTTAAACTTAACTATAGCCTATAGCAGGGACAACGGTCCTATTTGTAGTACGGACCTATTGTGGCGTATTCTATCTCTTTAAGTGTGTTAGGTCTAATTAGTTACTAGTAAAGTACTTAGTTACTCCTAAGTTAAGAGCCTAAGCTAGAGACGTCATTATAAGCATAGCACGTTTAGGGTTAGGGTTAAGGTAGATTAAATTGCTGTTAAATTCTTCCTTAGCTATTGCTATATTCCCTACTTTCTCTGCCTTAGGAGTACCTTAATCTGTCTTTCTGGCGTTATTGAATTGGAATTGCTTAAATAGGGGATAGTCTTTTTGGTAGTAACCTTTCTAATAGTATACTTTACACTCGTCTCTTTCTAGTTATCTTAGCTCTTTGCTTACTTAAGATAATAAGCTATAGCGATAACGTAATAAGGAATAATTGAATCTACTAGCACGGCCTCTGCCCCTTATTTAACCTTAACCTTAATTTCCCCTTCTCCCCCTAGGTTTGTCTTTCCTCTCGTATACAAGTACTGCATTTTGTACTTATATAGGGAGAGCAGTCTCTTGCTCCTAAAGAAGGGTAATATAGTTCTTAAGGTCTCGTTTGTCTTATAGACACTAGGTCTTTATATTCTACTATATAATATCGCTTAGGAGGGCCAAGAGAAGCTACTCTTTAATATTATTATTAGTAAGTGCTTAAGGCATTAAGGCTAGATTAATCTTAAATTAATTAAATATTTGGAGGAACTTGACAATTCGCATCTTTATAGGGTTAAATATAGTGCTATAGAACTCTCTATGGAGTCTAGAGATATAGACCTTATTATTAGCCTTATTAAACTTCTTTATTTCTTCCTATATTCCTTAAATATTATACGCCTTTATTATCGCATGTATCTCTTCCTAATGGTTGTCTTCTATTAAATTATAGATGATCTTGTTTACTTCCCCTTATCTTCTTCTTCTATTAGCTAAATTGACTTAATTTAGGTCCTTTGTACTAGTAACAAAATCCTAGCCCTTTAACATAATTAGGGCTGCCTTATAGGTGCGCTTCTAGTCTATAAAGTTGTCTCTATTAAAAATGACGATTTTGCCTACCTTATAATTGTATATAGGTGTTGTTAAGGTTAAGATAGAGGAGGTCATTTTTAGGGTTGATTTTTAAGTTAGGAGAGGTGTTGCTACCCAGGCTTATAACCTGTTGGAATTATAAGGTTATAAGGTTACAGTAGAGGTGTCTTAAGGGTCTATTTAATGATAGAGATAACGCAGATGATGAATATTAATTGATTTGTGATGTAGTAGATACGGTTAATGTCTATCTAGATTGACATACAGAGCTCGCTCTTGCGACGTGTCCAGAGCTTAGTTAGCATCTCTCGCTTAATTCTAATAAGCGGAGATAACCCAGCGGACGCTATAACTAAGGCAAAGCCGTGCCAAGCTCTTAAAACCCTAATTAATACAAATAGACTTAACCTAAGGGTTATAGAATGGGTGGAACGAGACTAACGGAGCACTTATAGTCCATTTACGGCCTGTTGGAAGGCCGTACGGTTTATTTACGGCCCGTTGGAAGGCCGTACGGTTTATTTTACGGACCGTAAGCAGGACTTATGGCTAGCTTAGAGTACCGTTTAGAAGGCAGCCTAGAAGGCACCTTGGGAGGGATTTCCTATATATTTCTTTTGTGTTTTACGGCTCTGTTAAAGCGATTACGGAGGTTATATACAATTGAGTCACTCTTAAGTGCCGCCAGTGTATGATTATAGCACGTGGTATACTAAACGCGTAGTTACGCGTTTGGTGCACCAACTACTTACATACTGACTAATTAGGGGAGAGGCGCGTCAGTATATAGACCACGTAGTCTACCTTAATAGAATTGACAGTTACCACTATCCCAAAGAGCATACGATACTATACGTATTTCGTGCCCCGGGATATAACTCACTTGTATCATTAAATTGATATAAATAGGTATAGATAAGATCGTTTTATCTACCTTCTTCTAGACGTCTACCTTTAGTCTCTATCCTTAAGGGCGCTTATACTCGGTAATATAATAGCAGTTATTAAACCAATATATAAGGTTGTATATATATTCTTTATTCCATCTTAAATTAAATTTAAATTACTATTAGAATCTAAATTGGAATTAGAATTGTTTTAAAGGGTTATAAATATAGAGTTATTAGCAGTTAAGGTAGAAGAAGATAATACTTACTATATACGGTAGTACTCCTTAAATTCTTTAATAAGGTTAATAATAGATAGGGCCTCTTTATCCTTCTATTTTTTTTTAAATAAGATCTACTTCTAGTGCTCTTATAAAGCTAGAAGAAATAGGTTTAATTACTTATATAAAATTGTAGTATGGCCTAAAACCTTATATATCTAGTAGCTCTAACTGCTCTATTAGCTTATAGATATTCCTCTAGCTATTTAACTATTTATTAATGCTCTGCTTTTTATTATAGGCTTTTAAAGCCATATATTAATTAAAAACGTCATGCTTTTAACCTAAGGTAGTAGGGGCTAGTGTTTTTTTAAGTGCTTAAAGCCGTTTATATACTATATTAAGGCTGTTAATAAGTAGATGTTATGAAATTCGTGTAGAGGGGTTTATTGATGTAATAGGTTAATAGATTAATGATAATGTGCTAATCAGCCCCTTGGGCTCTAAGCTCAGATAAAGAGATTTATAATGTACGTGCTCCGTACACGTGACTTATGCACTTAACCCACGCCTTTAAAGAATATAGATTATCTAACACACCCCCTTAGCTTTAAGCTCTTTAAGGTTAAAGCTAGCTACCTTCTTGTGTCCGTTAATAAGTTAATTGGACCGTAATCTCATCTAAATCCTTCCATCTTGCTCTAATACTGTCCCTTAGGTCCTCTAGTTGCTTCTCCTTATTTAGCCACTCCTTAATATCTACCATTCCGATTATATTAACGAAGCTTTAAAACCTCTGCTTGGGTAGAGCCTTTATAAGTCTATTAGCGATCATCTTCTTTGTCGCTATTTATTAAAATCATACTTATCTTATTGCGTATTCCTAACGTAGCCAGTGTTAATAGATGTTAATGTGTTAGAGCTTCGTAATCAGCTTTACCATGTCTTCTATAATTAGTTAGAGCATCTAGGTGTTGTTGCATTTAATAATTAAGGGCTCGTTTAGTTATAACGTTATTACTTTAAACAACCTACTAATAAAGATAGCTTCCTTTACTGTCTATAATAGGGCTAACAACTCGGCTTCTATACTCGACGTTATAACTATACCCTACTTATTTGCTCTCCAGGCGATCGGCCCCCTAAATAGCTTTATAATATATCCTTGCGAGCTCTTTCTGTCGACGGAGTTGTCCGCGAATAATGCATCACTAGCATAGATAAATAATTGCGCTTTACCTCTACCGTCTCTTCCGTCGTCTTATCCTTTGTTACGTATTCCTTTATCTTTCCCTCTACTGTTTATTCCTTCCTTATCTCCTCTATAGCAGATTGCTCTGCTTCTCGTGCTATATAGGTATTAGATGACTCTGTCTACCGCTTAATAATGCTTTTAACTTAGGTCCTAATTGAACCTTACCAGCCTTAATACTGCAAAAGCAATATCCAGACGCGTTGTAGTGGCTACATAGAGTACTAAACCCAATTTTCTCTAATATAGCATCATAGAGGCTGGTAGGGATATAGGACGGACTAATAGGTCTATATTAGGGGACGGACGCGTCAGACGGATTAATTGGTAATTAGTAGGGAGGAGTTCTAATTCTGCCATTGGAGTATCTAGAAGACGCCCTTTAAGATCTATCTCGTACTGGTTAGCTATCTTCTCGATATAGGCTTCCTAGAATAGCTATAAGAGCCTCTAGCTATAATCGCGTAGCATATAGATTTCTAGAAACTATTTTAGCTCGCTAAGGGTACTTATCTAGTATTCCTTATTTAGCTCCTTAATTACTTCTTGAGCTTTCTTCTCGTCTATCTTTCGGTAGCAGAAGACAATATCGTTAACATAAAAAAAGACGACTATTCCACCTTTTAGCATAATATACGGCTCCTAGGGTACCTCTTTAAAACCCAATTCTATTAGCGAGCTCATGAGATTCTTCTACTATAATAGTGGTAATCGTTGTAGTCCGTATAGGGCTTTTCTTAAGCGCAGTACTTTGTCTTTCTTTCCGTTATTAAATCCTGGTAGTAGCTTTATATAGACAACTTCGTCAAGATCGCAATAGATAAACGCATTGACTGTATCTATCTATGTCGTCTCCAGGTCGAATTTTGCGGTGATCGCTATAAGGGTTCGGAAGGTCGTACTAGCTAATATAGTAGCTCTTATAGGTAGGTCTCCTAGAGCCTATTAATTTCTATATACAACTAAGCGTGCCTTGCATTTCTAGAGGAATCCGTGCTTGTCCGTCTTGTAGATAAATATTTATATTGAGCTAAGGATCTGCTGTCCCTTTACATACTTCTTATCTGTTTCCTAAAATAACCTTATTTAATAATAAGATTAGAGATAGGCTTATTAAGCCTCTTAGAACTAATCTTAAAGAGGATATATATTAAGGTCCTTAATTAACTAAGGTGGCGGAGGTAAGTTCTTCCTATATAATCTAATATTACGTGTTCTGCCTAATTTTAGCTTACTGTTGTTAAGTTAACTATTAAGGTTAAACTTCCTTCCTGCTATAAAGGCGCCATAATAGGCTAAGGTAATCCTTTTAGTAACAAAGTCTTTAAGCCTATTATTACTGGCTTCCTTAAACAAGTCTTTAACCAAGTCATTAAATACCCCCTAAGTGTGAAACCCATCTCCTACTTAGTTAATAGTGTCCTGATTAATATCTGACTTTATAGGATACTTAATATAAAAGGCATATAGAGATTCTTCGTCTTCTTCTATTAGAGGTAGCGTATAATATGCGTCTTTAAGAGCTCTTGTAAGCTTAAGATCTGCTAACTTATCAAAGGTTTAAACTGGCTTATTAACGTCATCGTCTTCCTCTTAAATTAACGGTTTAAATACTTTGTTATTATCTTCCAGAAGAACCTTATTCTTAGTTAAAGTCTTAGGGAGTTAAATCTTCTCAATTAGCGTATCTAATTCAGCGTGTAGATCCTTTAAGATGTCTATTTACTTGCTGTTAAAGAACGTCTTTTCATCAAAGATAACATCCCTAGTAGAGATAATAATATCTTTGTGCGGGATCCAGATCCTGTAGATATTGGTAGAGTTATAGCTAACAAGGTAGCTAATATGGGCTTACAGATCTAGCTTGCTTAGTCTTTTCTTTTTTAGCTGGGCATCTAACGTCATTGTGTACGCCCTACAGCCATAGGCTTTTAGGTGCGCTAATTATAGTTTTCTTAATCTCCCATTTGCTAGGTAGGTATGGAACCTTTTATATAGCGATTTCCATCTATTGCTTTCCCGTAGCGTTCGATCTTAAAGGTAGACTATATAATTAACTATCTCGTTCCATAGGTTGTGTAGTAGATTGGCAGCAATTCTTATTATATGTCCTTTCTTAATAATTACACCCCCTAAGCGTTCGGCGGTACCGTTCTATACTTAGGTATATAGCGCCAAAGGCTTAAAGGTAATCCCTTAGGTCTATAGCCATTTAAGGGTTCTCCTTTTCCCTAGCTTGTTATCTAACCTAATAGTATTAACCTTAAGGTTATACCTTAGATAAATCCATTAGATAAAATCTTTAAGTACTTATAGTATCTCCTTCTCCTTGCTATGCGTTATTATAAAATATGGGAAGGTTCTTCCTAAGAAAGTGTTATAGATAAATATAACTCGTATAAATCCGGCATACGCTTCCTTAAGGTTAGTCTAGTTAATATAGAGGTTAAGAAAGGGTTTATTAATTTTCTGTTTTAAGAACCTTCTTAAGACCTAACGCTTGATTTTGGCAAGACTACAATATTAACATTCCGTCATCTTTAGGCCTTAAAGCTTGACTCCTAAGGCGTTAAGACCTAAATAATAAAGGCTTATAGGTCCTGGATAACCTAGACATAGATACTATAGATATATATCTTCTTTTAAATCTAGACGAGCGTCTCTTAATAATACTCTACGCTTCCGTTGGCGTAGCAGTCGGCTTGTATTAAACGCTAATAGACTTCCTAGTTAGATGTATTCGATAGTCTATTGTCCGTAACGTTCTTCCATTTAACATAGGATTGTGTTGTCCTTTTAAACTAGAAGATTGTTCTCTCCTTTATTGTCCTAGTAGTACCCTCGTTTTTAAAGTAGACGGAACGACACTAGATTCGTATTAAAGTCCGTATAAAAGGCAACGTCCTTAAGACGTAGGATTCCCTTGCTCTTGTCTAGTTTTATAACTTGGATAGTGACATCGCCGTAACCTAGTATAGGCACTTCTGAGCTGCCTACAATAATATATTTGTGTCTTGGAGCTTTCCTGAAATTGTAGAAACGAGAGAGGTTATTAAAGATATAGAGAGTGGTTCCTAAGTTAAGAATAGTTAATAGCTTTAGTAGATAGAGTTAACCGGTGTAATATAATTCTAGGAATATTACATTGGCTTTTCCTTTAATCTTCCTAACTATCTCCTAACTTTTGACCTGTCGTTATTAAGCTTTATTAATATTTGATTCCTTAAGCTTAAGTTATTCCATTTAGGCAGCTAGATCCTTGTTGTATTCTACCTTTTTATACACCTTTTTTATGCGTGTACCCTTAGCATTAAATCCCTTAGGTCTCTTGCACTCAAATAGATACTAACAGTTAGGAAGGGTATGTCCCCTTATATTGTATACCAGGCATTTTAGGTTCTTTAACTTCTTGGAAGATATCTCTTCAGTTAAATTTATCCCTGCCCTTTTTTAACTGCGAGATAAGCTGTTCCCTCTTCCCTTTTAGACTTTAGCAGCAATAGAGATATCCTCTTTGGACTCTCCTATAAAGTCTACGTTAAATGCACTCCCTCTGGTAGTTGAGGATGGTATAACCTTTAAGAGGTTTGCGAATGCTTCCTATAGCTCTATTGCTACTTTACGGTATTCTGACGAGTGAGCCTTTTCGGTATCATTTGCCTATTTAGTGTACATAATAAAATAGGTTTCGCTTATAGGTCGTATTATATTCGCAAGGTCTATTAGCCAGATCCTATTAGTTATCTGTAGAAGACCATACTTCTCTACCATCTTTATTACATGCTCCTATCTGTTAAGCTACTGGGTAATTTTTGCCTGCTTAAGTCCCTTAAGTGATTCTGTGTACTGCAGTTATACCTTTTTTATCATAAAGTTCTTTGAGGGCTTAGTGTCTTCTTTTAACCAAATTAGCCATTCCTTAACTGTAAGGGAAGGGTCGAGCAGTAGCTTCTTCTGGATTAATACTATAGACGTAATCTGGGTGCGTATCTATTGCAGATGCTCTTCCTATTTTAGGAAGTACTTTATGTCCTAGTTATAGTATCGTCTGCTATTCTTATACGCTCTCTGTTGGTTTGTCAAAAGCTATATATATAAGGTTGCATTCTCATTAAAATCTATAACTTTTGGAAGAGGTGGTTTTTCAAGTAGACCTTCTTAAGGTGCTTCTATAGCTGGGTTAATATGGGCCCAAATTTGCTGATCTATAAGGGCTTGTAGTTGCCAGATCTATTACTCCCAGTTTTCTAGTTTATTAAGGATGATCATAGTCAACGAACTCGATGTTGGTAAAGTCATTTTAACTAATAGGCAAAGGAGGATTTGAGATAGTATTTTTGTTGTTAGGATCGTCCTTGTTATTAGGGTCGTCCTGTGACGATTAAGGTAGAATTTCTGTCAGAGTCTACGTCCTGATAATAAGGTGTCAGAGTCTAATAATAAGGTAGAATTTCTTCAAACAATTAAGTAATAGCTGAATAGCTTCTTAAGTCGGCGGACCGGGCTCATAACTGTTACGAAATTCGTATAGAGGGGTTTATTAATACAATGGGTTAATGGATTGATAATAATGTGCTAATTAGCCCCTTGGGCTCTAAGCTTAGATAAAGAGATTTACAATGTATGTGCTCTATATACGTGACTTATGCACTTGACCCACGCCTTTAGAGAATATAGATTATCTAATAGTAGAAGGTAGGCTGCCAATATTAATTAAACAATATAGTTACTAATATCGCTTATAGCCTGCTCTTTCTTCTAGTATATATGTAATAGTTTACCAGCACTATACTAAGACACAAGATCGTCGCCTAAGAGGCTCCGAAATAGGATTGACCCTACCCTTATATATTTTGGATATAGTTAAATATTAAGTAATAGACTTCGGAGTTCGGGGTCTACTTTTATATATTTAGTTTACTTAATTTCTATAGATTTAGAATTAAGTTGCTTATTTAATTCTCCTATACTATAAGCTTACAGTTATAAGTCTAGATTACACTACCTGCTAAACCAATTAATCTACTACCTTATTTACGAAGTTACTACTTCTACTACCTTTATAAGTATCTTAAGCTTCTTTACATACTAAACGAATGGACAGTTGTACCTAATAAACGGACGGTTATACCTAACCAATAAACGTACCTAATAGACGAACGAACTAACGAATTAAAAAATGTTAAAATAAGGTTTCGCTAAGACGCTAACCTAGGACCCTACTTAACCTATTAAAATTCTAAAAATAATAACCAATATAGACGGATCTTATTTAAAATTTAACCTTATCCTTAAAAGGCCATTTAATTAAATATAATAGTTCTTTATTATTTAAGATACTGCTAAAATAAATAATGTATGGTAATATATTAACCCGTTTAAGAAGAAAAATAAGCTTTTAAAGCTAGTGTTACCCAGTTGACCTATACTAAGAGACGTGCTTCCTACCGCTATATTAATAGCTAAGCTAGATCTAAACCAACTTATTGCCTATAATCAACTCTATATAGAATATAAGGACAATATCCGCGTATACTAGAAGCAAGAGCAAGCTATAAACAATATTAGCAATTATATTATCCGTATAATATTAGTAGCCTACCTCCCTCTTATTAAAGACCTTAAAACGGTATACAAACGCCTTTAAGAGTTAAAGACTGTACTCGCCCCTACTACCTTAGGTTAAAAGCGCAACGTCCTTAATTAATATATGGCTCTTAAAGCCTACAACAAAAAGTAGAGCATTAAAAAATGGTTAAATAGCTAGAGGAGCGTCTATAAGCTAGTAAAGAAATTAGAGCTTCTAGATATTGGTTATACAGGGTAACTCACTAATAACAACTACTTGAGTAGATTACAGTGATGTTGGTTAATATGCTTCTTTATTAAAATGAGGAAGGGTGAGGAGCCTAAAACTTCTTGCCACGCTAGTGCTGCGGTGTTACGTGATAACCGCTTGCCTAATTCCCAACACTGGCAACTCTTCTTTTGTAGTTGCCATCTATATATAAATACTGCTTGACTAGCGTAATAAATATTAATCCTCCTTACTTACTATTGCTATTATAATATAAGTCTCGCTGTCCTAAAATTTGCCTCTTAGCACGTGGTGCTTTCTTACTTAGAGTCGCGGGTGGATATTATATTAGGGCCGCTAAGGCGCTAGTTATAAGCGAGCCAATAGCGATTTTCTATACTGGGTATAGAAAATCCTAATTGGCTGCTCTTAAATTGCTATATTTTCTACTCCCTTTTAACCCAACCTTTAACTCGTACACGTAGAGTATTTATGTTAATAAACGTCTCTAGTGCCTTATTTAGGTTTGCCTTTATTATCGCATCTACTAGGTTGTCTTGGCCATTAATCTACTAGATCTTAAAGAGTTTTTAACGCTTATAGGATTGCCGAAGTGCTATAATATTAATTATAAGACGCTTCTCCTTTGTAGTACCAAGCTTAACTAAACACTTATAGAGGGAGTATAAGTTGGTGCATACAATTATAGGAATAGTAGGGAGTTTAAGCCAATCTATAATTATCTTAAGGGTAGTTTTAATTGCAATTGCTATATTAACTCCGCTAACTATTCTATATCTCTCTAACGCTAGAACGCTTTGAGTAATATACTTACTCTTAGTTAAGCTTTAATAAATAAGGTTACCGTAGATTATAAAGTTATTCTCTTTAGTAGATTTATTTGTAATAATAATCTTATATCCTAGCTAGGAGCTAAAATCTTTATTATTTATAAACAATCTATTAACAAATACGAAGAGCTTAGTAGTAGGAAGGTTAATAGGCACATAGAGTAGTCCCTAATTAAGATGATTTATTTGCCAGTAAAGACGCTTATTTAGGGCAAGAATATTATCCTTAGTTAGTTCCTAGTGTTAGGCAGTAACAAAGAGATTAAATAAAGCCTTAGGTTAATAAATAAAAGCAATATAAGCTCCGTAAGCGCGTTACTCTATATATCCTTACTTTGGAGAATTAACGTTAATAACGTTAATTTTCTTACCTTGGCCCTTCTGGCGTAAAGCAATAGAATCCTTATTTAGGGAGAGGATGCATCTATTAAAGAGTAATATTATAGTTAAATTAAGCTTTTCCTTTAGCTTTACTATAAGATTTGCCTTTACTAGCTTATCTTCTTTAAGAGCTAAGAATTGGTTATCTCCTAAAATAATTATATTGTTAGTTTACATGCCGACAATTCCAAACGGAGTTCCCATAGTTGTAATAAGGAAGCAGGGATTAAATATAGAAGTAGTTATTAAGAGCTTCTCTTTATAGTGCTTACTATAAGTAGCTTACTAATAAGTTCCTGCCTCTGCGATTCTATATAATGGCTTAAATACAACTATAATTGTATCTTTAGGATATTGGTAGCAAATTTGCTTTAGAAGGTATGCTAGTATTAAGCGCTAAAGGCGCGTTTCTAATTGGGTATAGGCCTAAGTGATATCTTATAAATAAACCGCTATTCTATTCTTTATTAAGGAGGGAGCTAGCGCAATAATAACTCGCTAACTAGCTTGTTGAATTATAGGGGATTATATAAGAATTACTTCCTTACCGTTATTGTTATAACCTTAAATAACCAGTCTTGACTTCTTAAATAGGGTGTTAGTAGCTTTGCCCTTAATCTTATTACCTATTTTTAACTTAAAGATGCGAACTCCATTAAACTTAGTAGGGTTATACTTCTTAAATTTAAAGACTTCTCTTATAATAAAACCATTAATCTCCTACTTGTTAGATGCTTGGAAAGGAGCTCCTAAAGTTATAATATAGCCTTCCTTTTGGAGCTATTTTGCGAGCTTAAAGTCAGCCTTCTCTTTAGCTGTTATAAAGGCCATTAATAACTTATCTCTATTCTTAATAGCGGTAATAAATTGCTCTTTAAAATTAACAAAGTGTTGGCAATTTTGTAATCCCTTTAGGCAACCTCTACCATATTATAGTTGCGGCACATTTGCTATAATTGTATTAGGATTATAGTTGCCTTCTAGAGTACATTAATTATAGTTCTTCTCTAGGGTATCCTCTAAGGTATCCTATAAAGGCTTAAAACTGTTATTTCTATAGTAGGGCTTAATAATGGTTAAGCGGAATTAAGTGGGTCTATAGGGCATCTAAAAAGTGCAAGTCTAACTATTAATTATAATAAGTTTATATAGGCCTAACCATCCTCCTTTTTTACGCTATACGTGTACCTTAGATTAGAGTGGCAGATTAAATATAGTTAAGGTATTTAGGCTATTTCTTATTTCTAGTGTGTTGTTAACCTGGCGCGTAGCATAGAGACATCACACCTTTTTTATTGCTTTGTAAATAGCCTCCGCTTATTACGTAATAGATAGGGATAGTAAAGAATTGTTAGTTATTTAAGGGTAGGCGCTAAAGACTAGCAATATAGGTATAAGCCTATCTGGGCTAGCGGAATTATTAATAGCCTTAATAGCCATCTATAAGATAAGCTCTTTGCTAGCGCCCTCTAGTTCCAAAGAAATAATCTTATATACTTATTATAATGGCGTGTAATATCGTTCTACTTTTCCGACACTATTATGTGCCTTAATAGGGACTTCCTTAACCTTAATTTCCATTGCCTTTACTTATTACTAAAACTCTATAGATAAGAAGTTCCTTCCTATATTATAAATAACTCAATTAGGGGGTTTTAGGTAGATATTAATCTAGTATAATTAAAGAGTATTCTATGCGTTTCTAGCTAATATATCCTTTAGGAAACGTGCGGCTTAAAAGGAGGTTAAGAGGTTAATAACTTAGAGTACTAGCTTGCCACTAAAATACATAATGTTAATAATAATACAGAAGTTAAAGTCGTAGTTATCTTTAAGGGTGAACTTAAATCGGCCAGGGGACTTCTGGTTTATTTAGCAGTAATGGCAGTACTTTATAAGATGCTTAATTGCCTTAACCTTGACTTTATAGCCTGCTTACTAAAGAACCCTAAGCAATTGGTAAACGGATAGGTGGCTAAAATAATGGTGTATTTAACGTAGCTCTAACTTAGTTAAGTGGCTCTAAGCAACGCTCTTTTCTAGTTAATAGAGGAGCAACTAGGGGTAACCCTATTTGCGTATAATAGGCACCCGATTATCTCCCTAAATGAGTATATTCTTAAGGTTATTAAGTTTAACGCCTAATTTATCCATATCTCTAATGCAAAATAGAAACGGGGTGTTCGCGGGAATAATATAGAAAGTGATATACCCTAAGGGGGTTTTAACCCTAATTGTGCCGAGAGAGATTATAGTACCCTTGCTAAAATAAATTGTATATTGGCCTGCCGTTAATTGGTTGATCTAAATAGAGCTATTAAGCTACTAAAGAGCTCAAACTTAAGGTTCTCCTACTATAGATACTTTTGCGGCTCTAGTATCTGGTATAATACTATAGAAGACGTTCGCCAAGTATCTATTATTAAAGGAGAATGTAAAACTCTCCTTTAGCTCATTAAAGATGTCTAACTTTGTAATAGCATAGAGCGTAGATTAGTTATTAAGAATAGTAACAGTTTATATACTATCTACCTCACCATACTCAGTAAAGTATTAGTTGGGAGAGTAGTCCTTAATTTCTATATTTATAAAAAGCTGTTTAGCCTTATTAGCCTTACCCTTAAGATCCTCTACGCCTTTATATTAAACTAGAAAGCTTTGGAAGTAGGCTATAGTAACCTTATAATTTCTAACATTTCTTGCACTCTGGCGAAACTTATTATATACCTCTTTTCGCTTATTAAGAGAATGCCTAGTTAACTAGCAATTTAGTTTTTTATAAACATAGCACTTCTTTTAGTGATTACTTTAGAATAAACCTCCATAAGGACCTCTACCTTTGCCTTATAGTTATTAATTATACCCTCTGCCATATTGCCTACTATGGCCATTATATGTTTAATCAGTCCAGTTGTGATTATATTGGTTAGGCGGGTTGATTAAAGTAGGTTAAAGTTAGGCGTTAAATTGTTATACTTCTTAAAAGCGTAGAGCAGTGCTAATAGAAGATCTTAATTAAGCACATACTCCTTTATAAGTATTTACAGGATTAAAGAGAGCAAGGTTATATTCTTTAACGCCTTAGCATGCGCTAATAACTTAATTATATAAGCTAAAATCCTCTTAATATAATTTGGATAAACCACACTAAATTGTTTAAAGTTAATTAAAGAGCTTTTAAAGATAATCAAGCTAAGGGACACCTAGGTTTGTAGCAATAATCCTTAAGAAGGTAGTCTCTCTCTATTCTAATATATACTGCTGCTTGTTCTCTTCTGTTTTAAAGTGGCATCTTAACTTATATATTATGCGGTTGAAATTGTATCCTTTTCCTGCTAAATGATTATAATAGAAGGTACTAGCTTGGCCCTTAAGCATAATAGAATAGGCGTTATGGTATTTATTAGACTCTATTCCTACCTTTTAGCAATAGTTATAGAAGATGCGTAGTTTTGAATTAAGAATATTATATAATTCCCTGCTAAACTTCTTCTCCTAATCTAAATAGAGCTTCGCAAGCTCTATAAGCAATTTAGAACTACCTCCAATTTAAGATTAAGATGGAGGAGGTGGGAGTTACATTATAGGCTATAGTGGGGATGTAGGTCTAGTTAGTAGGGTCTAAAGGCTGTTAAATTGCAAAGTAGGGGGATCTTATACTTGCTAAAAGGCAGTAGTTAAAGTTGCGGGTTAAATTGGTTAATACAGGGGAGTTAAAGATAGAGGTAGAAGCGTCTCTAATAGTATATTACTTAGGTTCTATTGTGAATTAAGCTTCCTTATAGTATATAGTTAGTACTTAATCTCTTATAAAGTCCATTTATGCTCTTCTTTTACGTTAATAACTTGCTCCTGAATGTTATCTCTAATAGCACCCCTATCTATAGGTACAAACACTCCATTCTCCTATAGGAAGTTACGGAAGTCCTATATAATATTCTTATTCGCAGGAGCCTATGTTTCCTTTATTTATCTAATAAAGTCCTCCTTTATATAGTACCATAGCATGGTGTCATTGTATTCGCTGTCTTTATAGTATACTATACAGTGTAATAAGAATCTGTTTAAGTCTTATTAATTAACATCTTTAGGATTAATTATGGCGGTTTTCTATATCTCTAGGTTAATGTCGTCTTTATACTTCTTTAGGTAGGTTAACGCCATAATAGCTATTATTAAAGATTGTTTAACGCGTTTTAATAAAAATTAAGGGAAATAAAGGTTGTTTAATGTGTAGTTAGGTAGTGATTGTAATCCTATAGTCTATAAAGGTATACCGAAGGTATTAAGATGGTTGTTTTAACGCGTTTTAGACGTTAACTTAGGACCCTAGGTTTAGTAACACTTCTAACCTAAAGTACTTAACCAAATCTTCGTAAACATGGTTGTTCTACGTAATAGACGCAACTTAGTATCTCCTAATACTTAGTGATACTTCTATTACTAGTTTTCCGCAAGTCTAAGGTAGTACAGTATCGCCGGGATCCATTCCATATGAGCGTATATGGCACCCCTATATAAGACTGTCTCTTCTGTTCGAAAACCTAGCTGCTTTATGGTTGACTGTGTATTCAACCACTGATTAGTGTTGGTTATACAGGGTAACTTACTAATAACGACTACTCAAGTAGGTTACAGTGATGTTGGTTAATATGCTTCTTTATTAGAATAAGGAAGGGCGAGAAGCCTAAGACTCCTCGCCACGCTAGTGCCGCGGCGTTACGTAATGACCGCTTGCCTAATTCCCGACACTAGATATATAAGTATTTAGGCTATACTACAATTTTATATAAGTAATTAAACCTATCTCTTCCAGCTTCGTAGGAGCACTTAAAGTAGACCTTATTAGAAAAAAACAAAAGGACAAAGATACCCTATCTATTATTGACCTTATCGAGAAATTTAAGGAGCACTACCGTATATAGCAAGTATTGTCTACCTTAACTACTAATAACTCTGCATTTGCAACTCTTTAAAGCAACGTAAATTCTAATTCTAATTTAGACTCTAACGGCAATTCCAATTCCAATAGCAATTTAAATTTAAATTTAAGATAGAATAAGAAATATATATACGGCCTTGTATATCGGTTTAATAAGTACTACTATATCGCCAAGTATAAGCGCCCTTAAGGATGGAGACCAAGGGCAGACGTCTAGAAGAAGGTAGATAAAACGATCTTATCTACACCTTGGATTAAATGTATCGTCAACTATATCTAAAAAAGAGAATAAGAAGTAAAAGAGAATAATTAGAATATAGAATTTATAATTAATTTTAATTCTAAAACCCCACCTTCTACTAAACCGACTAGCTATACTGCCGTATTTAGTACTAGTTAAATTCCTTTTAAACTCTAGAATACCTGGATACTTAACCCTAGTATAGATACCCACGTCTGCAATAATAAAGAAGACGACTACCTAATTACTAGTAGAAATTTTGTAAAAATTTAAGCCTACAGAATAGTAACTATTACTATTAATACACCTACTAGGAAGTTAAAAATGAAGCTATTCTATATAGCACTAGTACCTACCTTTTTTATAAATATTATAGCACTTTTAAGAGATACTAATAATGATATCCATTTCAACTTAGGATAAAATATGCTATACTGTCTAGCAACTGGCAAAATAGTCTACTATATAAAACGACTAGGGGGCCACTAGGCACTAATATATAGAGAGCCTATAAGTACCCTAGATTTAACTTAATCAACCTTCTTAATAGGAAAATTTTAGCTAAGCTAAATAGCCCGTAAACCAATTGGAGCCACAGCTATAAGATGGTATAAAATTCTTAGTGTCACGATAACGAAGTATCGTATGCGAACGCTAGATGAACAAGCATCAGATTCATAGAATTGATAACTATATACGGCTATCGTGGAGACTTAAGAGGATTGCTGGAGAGCTTAACAAGAATGTAGCTGCGGGCAAATCTATATAGGGGTAATTGGGGCGGATAAACTATCTGCCAAGCGATATTAAATAAGGAAAGGAAAGCTACGCGTTTAGCGTAGTGCGTGTCGCGGGTAGTCCTGTGACACTTAGCTATATAGGACCTAATGCTATTGCGCAGCTTCCTAAGTATATTATTGGCGTAGAGCTAACCAAATTTAAAACTAACGAACGAGCACCGCTTAAAATTAAATATAAAGTTTGCTTATTAGTAAAGCATATATAGCAGATTTTTTAAAGATAAGAATACGAATTTCCAGCCACTTAACTATTCAAATGGCTAGTATTTAATATTATCTACCTTAGAGTACTAGGGTATAACAGCAATAGATATATTATACATTTCTATTACACATATTCCAAATTTAACTTTATATATACCGCTAAAAATAGAAATAAAGCTACTATTCTACCTACCATTCGCAAAACCTACTGTTTAATAAAAATATAATTCCACTAAGATGTTACCTTCTTCTAGAGTAATAATAAATAAGTATTTAGATAAACGGAAGATACCCTAGAGACGTAGTATACAGATAAAGGCATTACTTTTAAATGCCGAGTACTATATACCAAAGAATAAAATAGTGGAGTAAAATAATTAAGATAAACCCTTATAGAATAATTAAGATTTATATAGCTAGAAGCATCCTTACCCCTATCTTTAGGTCTAGAAGCTTTCCTTACTACTAGCTATATACTTAATTAAATACCAAATAAGTAACTAGGGTGGAAAACTCCGTATAAGGTTGCCTACGACAAGCTACTATTACTTACCTATATACACGAATATGGTTGTAAGACCTATACGCTAAATAAATAAGTTAGAAAGGGAGACAAGCTAGCTCCTTATATATTAATTAAATACCTAGTCGGCTACAATTTAATAAATATCTATTAAATCTAGATTCTAAGCCTTTATAAAGTTATTTAAACTAGAGATGTTATATTTAATAAGACCTTATTTTATAACCCTAAGGGTTAAAACATCGATTACCTACTTAGGGAAGTATTAGAAGACACTATCTAGGTAATTAGTCTACTAAAACCTCTCTATAAGGATAAATCTTAGGACAAATCTATCCTATATAGACCTACCTTAAATGCAGATTAAACAACTATATTAAGCGACTCAGTAGAGCTTCCTATAAAGGATATTAAACAGCTACTAACTCCTAGTAAAATAGTATCTCTAGATTTACTAGAAGCAAATACTATACTAGGAGGACTTTAAGACAATATCTTAAATATAATTAAAATAGGTTCTACCTAGTTAAGCAGTTCACTAGAACCGTTAAATATAGCTCTATAAGCTAATAAAGTCTTAGCCAATCCTTCTGCCAACCTTATCCTACCAGAAGGTTCCAAACAAATTTAATATTAAGTATACGCAATAGCACTATCCAATCTATCTACCCTATTTAGTTACTATGCTGGCTTTGCCATAGGACTAGTAAAGGATATTAACTAAACTAAATCCTCCCTATATTAAGATAATCTTCTACCAGAACTAAAGAATCTAAAAGAGCTAAAAAAGCACCCTTTAACTACTGGCTTTTAAAAGGCTATAGAAAAAGAATATAACGACCTAAAATACCAAGGGATATTTAAGACTATTCTAAAGGAAGAAGCAATTAATAACTAAATCCTTTCGCTAAAATAGGTCTTTAAATACAAGTTTAACAGTAATAGTTACCTTTAAAAGCTAAAGGCTTAACTATATATATACAGAGACCTATAAATTACTAAAGAGGAGACCTATACAGCAACCCTAGCTACTTAAATATTCCGTGCCCTTATAGCTATAGCAGCCGCATTTAATTTGGATATTTAATAGTATAACGCTATAAACGCATTTATAAATATAAGACTAGATAAGCTAGTCTACTATTACTGCCTAGAAGGCTTTAATTAAAACAGATATATCTTAAAGCTACTTATAGTGCTATATAGATTAAAAGTCTTATCACTACTTTAGTATAAAGAGCTTACTAGTATACTAGCCAAATTTGGGTTAAAGCCTATCTCAGGTACTAACTGCCTTTATACTAATAGACGGCTTATTGTCTTTTTCTACGTAGACGATATTGTTATTCTATTTAATAAAAAAGACCTTTTAAGACTATAGGAATTTGAAGCCAAACTGCTATACCAATACAAGATCCGTGCACTAGGAGACCTATAGTAGTTCCTAAGAATTTAAATTAAACGAGATTGGGCAAGCAAAAAGCTCTAGCTCTGCCAAGATTCCTATATTAAAAAATAGCCAGTCAATTTAAGATTAAACCAGAAAGGTTTCCTAAAATACCACTACCTAATAAACTAATTCTGTCTGACTAGCAGATGAACCCTTAAAGAACACTAGCCTATTAGTAATGGGTTAGCTTACTAGCTTACTTAGCTATATTTAAAAGGCCTAATATTATAAAGACGCATTTAAAGCTAGCCAAATTTCTTATTAATCTAAATTAAAAGCACCTTAATATATTAAACCAAGCTATTGCCTATTGCCTTGGAACAAAATCTACAGCTATTAAATACTCTGGCGAAGTATTTAGAGTATATATCTACTTTAGAAACCTTAAAGAAGAAGACGTTACCTTTTATAAAGTATCTAACACAGCATTTACAGACTATAAAGAGACTAGACGGAGCTCTTAAGGATACCTATTTATCCTATTTAGAGGACTAATTAATTAGAAGGCAACCCTATAATAATTAGTAACTCGCTTAACTACTAAAGCGGAGCTTCTCTCCCTATCTACTACCGCTATTAAAATTATCTGGTGGCAGCGTTTCTTTAAGGCAATCGGTCTTAATTTAGAACGCGATTTTACCCTACTATGCAATAATATGCAGACTATACAACTCCTAAGACAGGATACACCAAAGCTTGATACCAAGCTACGACATATTAACGTCTATTAGCACTGGCTTAGACAGAAAGTGTAAGACAAAAAGATTAACGTATAATAGGTCCCTACAGACAAGATGCCTACTAATAGTCTTACCAAGATCCTACCCCGTTAAAGGCACGAGGCATAGGTAAAGCAATTAAATTTAGTGAACATTTAATATTAGATCACTGCTACAACTAATAAAGACTCTTAAGTATTACCCTATACTACTCCTAAAGTTGTATCTAAATTTCCTATTTTAGTATAGCTTTTATCTTCGTTTTATTTTCTATGGCTTTAACTACACTATTAAATCTAGGGGGTTGTGTAATAGTTTACCAGCACTACGCTAAGACACAAGATCGTTGCCCAAGAGGCTCCGAGACAGAATTAACCCTACCCTTGTATGTCTCGGATATAGTTAAATATTAAGTTATAGACTTCGGAGTTCGGGGTCTACTTTTATATATTTAGTTCACTTAATTTCCATAGATTTAGAATTAAGTCGCTTATTTAATTCTCCCACACTGCAAGCTTATAATATGCGCAGATCGTCCTTATACTCTGCGTAGATTTGGTTATATATAGTAAGCTAGGTTTAGTCTAGCTATGCTATTAATATAGCTGTAGGAAGTATATCTATAGGTATAGGTTGTTTTAGAGGTTCTAGCTTTAGGAGCTTATCTTTCTTCTTTAATAGGTCGATATACTGCTATACCTTATTAGTTTTAGCAGTATCTTAAATAATAAAGAACTATTACATCTAATTAGATGGCTGGTTAAGGATAACATTAATTTTTAATTCGCTCGTGGTCGTCATTTTTAGAATTTAACAGGTTAAGTAGGGTCTTAGGTTAGCGTCTTAGCGAAACCTTATTTTAACATTCTAAGCTTTTAATTTAATTTATTAGTTCGTCCGTTAGTTAGGTACGTTTGTTGGTTAGGTTTAACTGTCCGTTTATTCAGCAGGTGAAGAAGCTCAAAACACTTACAAAGGTGGTAAAAGTAATGACTTCGTAAATAAGGTAGTAGATTAATTGGTTAGCAGGTAGTGCAATCTAGGCTTATAACTGTAAACTTTACAGTGTAAAGAATTGCATAAACGACTTAATTTTAAATCTATAGAAATTAGGCAGAATATATATATATAAAAGGTGTAGGTAACAAAGGGGTAACTGATTAAGTTAGTGACCAAGTCAGTAACTAAGTTAGTAAGCGAGTCAATATATAGGCGAGCCAGATTGGTATTCTGGCGGTGTACTAGTAGTCGGTTACAATTACCCTACTAGTAAATACTCTTTTTCTTCCTAAATAGGCCTTTTTTCCCACTGGGTTTTAGCCCTAAGTTAAGATTTTTATTAAAGCTGCTTAGTTAGTCGTTCCCCCTATTTCTCTATACAAGTAAAGCTTTAGCATTAATTACCTTTTTATATATAGAAATTTATTTATTTAGATATATAGGCTAGGGGCTAGCCCTAATAAAAGGGGGGCAATATAAGGGGTATTTTATCTTTTACTTAGGTGTATCGCTTAAGGGCTGCTTAGAGGTAGCTAAGGCCTAGCCAAAGGCTAGATATAGTACCTCCTTATAAGTACCTTAGGCTTATAGCCCTCCCCTTCTTATTAGTTTATCTCTATATAAGGGTATTACTATACCTACTCTTTACTATATCGTCCTCTTCTATTAACTCTTCTATAACTTATACTTAGCTTACCTACTCCCTACTATATATCCAGGCAATATACCTTATAAATATAGGGTAATATTTATAGTCGCTAAGTGCATAAGCCTCCTCGCCTACATAATCGTGACTTAGCCGCTAATTTAGTTATATAAATGTAACTATAGATGTCGAACTAAAAATGACATGCCTAGTACCCTATGTCTCACTACCCCGCTACTTACCATTATATATCTTATCCAATATCTAATTACCTATTTCCATTACCAAATGACGACATAGTCATCATTCTATTTATCACCTATCTGGTGTTTATATATAGAGGCCTTAGAGCCACATTCAATACTACACGAGTCCTCATTTTCTGACCTTATTTTGTTCGACAATAGATATACTATTATTCTATACAGCGTACCTAATAAGTATGCCAGTTACTCACTTACCTTTTTAGGTATATTTAGTGGCGTAGAGCCTTACACCTTACATTAAATGTTTAATATTTAATATTTAATATTAATAATACTACTGCTTATATATACCTAATCTTAGATCGCTTATATATTTTTATAATTTCTATTATCTTAATAAAGAGGATTATAGGGGCCGTCTCTAAAATGCAGGTCTCGTCCCCAAATCGGACTAATTCCGAAGGCTGTATTCAACTAAATAGCAGGTAGTCCCAGCCTTTTATAACGGGGCTAAATCTCGATTTCCTACTACAATCCTTGCATTTTTAGAAATAAATTAATGCTCCCCTTTCCTGCGGGCCGACAATTGTTCAGCTCCTGCTACTCAAACGTATTGACGGACCATGAATGAGGAATATGAGGGAACTTACAGCAGTTTAGTCAACTGTGCGTTAATAGTAGCGTGTTGGAAAAAGGTCAATCTTTGACTTTTCAGCATGCTTAGGCCATCTCCACCGGAAGCACATTCTTTTGCGAGCGAAAGGATAAACGATAAAAATAAAAGAACCGGCAAGATAAAGCACAGCGTTGGATAGTACGCCTACACAAGCGTCTACTCTTTGTAAATTTGTGATAAACTCAAGTCTATATTTGTAATAGCATCGGTGGGCCCCATGTAAGCGGAGTCTGCGGGAGATCCGGATTCTAAAAGTATACTCGTAAGTAATTTATCAGAAAAGCGGTAAGAAAAGAATTACGTCGTCAAATTCCGGAATATGATCAGCGTTTTCCGTCCCGAAATCTAGAGTTCTGGCCAGATCGCCATTCCAATTTGTGTACGTGCGCGTACGGTGCTGTCTTCTGCACCATAGGCACCGGATATTCCCCATTCGTAGCGGACGCGCTCCACACGGACAGAAGAACTATCGCCATGTTATTATTTCGTTAAACTGTCAATTACTTGGTCGAGTTAGAGAAGAAAGAACGCACTGCTCTGTCGTGTTGATGATCGCCAAGTACCATTCCATCTCCCTCCATATAGTCGCCATACTTAGTGAAATTCTTATAGTACCAGCCACTCTCCTCTATCTCTTTGTACCTGCATCGTAGACAGATCCAGCGCGTGTACTGGTCACATTCGCACAATTTCCCTTGCATGCGTTCCTCAACGCCCTTATCACAAGAATCACAGTAGCAGATGATATTTACACTAGAGTAGTCTGGCCGCAGATGCGGCCGCCTACTAGACATGTAACTAGGATCGTCTCTAACACGAGGAACATACCGGCATTCCTAGAGAAATTGTTATTTTAATACAAAGAACGTGCTGGCAAGAACATGTAACGAGTGAAGAATCTACCTCGCACACATTGATGCCGCACTTGATGCAAGGCAGTCCGCCCTTTTCATCACACCTGGCGTTGAAAACGCGCACTTCAATCTCTTCTTCGTAGGATGGTCTCCCAAACCGATATGGGCAGCCATTGTAAATTCCAGAGAACGACTGACGAGCTCTAAGACCGGAACCATCACATAAAGCTACTCTGCAAAGCTTTTTGAAGATATTTTCAGATTTTAAGATAATTTCATGGAGATCTGAGCAGGCGAGAGCGGTATGGTAGAGGTCAATTGTGCTTAAATGTTTCGCGGTCAGCTCTAGCAGCTGGTACTGCGAGAGCAAGAAGACGAGGTTGAACATTTCTTGGACGGAGAATAATTTTAGAAAGGAATGACTGCTGAATTGAATATTTTTAGATAGCGAGATTTGGAGAAGACTCGCCGAGAGAACTTTCACCCATACCCGAAGAATTGCCGAAACATAGACTGCAATCACGTGTGCTTGTGCAGACTTTTTTTGCAGTGCATGTCCTCCCATTTGCTCCACATTACAAGCAATGGGGTAATAGTGGGACAATTCGAGCTGGGGATATGCAGTCTTCGCCCAGAGTGGTGAAAAGTCACTGCGCTTTTGCGACACCCATGTCTTCTTGCTTTACTTAATATCCCGTATTTTCACGACTCAATGTAATAAGAATGTCATATCATAGCACTTCGGAAGGCTAGGCTCGTCCAAGCTCTTGTATGAATGTTTGAGAATACTGTGAGATCAAGGAAATGATGGAGCGGTGTAAATTCGAACCTTGTCTGATTGATCACTGATCCCATGCACACAACCGACCAGGTCATTTAGTACGCGAGGTACCCCGAATCTAGATATCAAGAGAGGGGGGAAGTGCACGCCTGTCATATGCCTTATGATAATGTAAATAGCAAAATCGCTTTGCGGGGGCAATAGATTTTCGACGTTGAATCGATGGCAGATTTGGCAAATGAATTGGCTGTGTAGAGCCGTCGTTTTCTCGGTTTCTATGCATGAGGATATTGTATTGGTCCTGAAACAATGAGAAGTTTTAGAGTGAATATCGAATGCTCATGACTGATCCGATATCCCATGAAGGAGAGGTGAGGTGGTTGATTGGGATTGTGATGGGGAGCAGTGAAACCCTTGGAATTTGCTGAGATGCCTCGGCACCGAAGCTGTCAATCTCACTAGCTTTGGGCCCTCCCGCCATCACGCCAGCTACTATAGACCCCTTCTCCTCCTCTCCTGCTGAAGATGTGACCCGGGACCAATTCATATTTATATTCTCTTCTATCCGCTCCCTTTTACTCTAGATTCTCATACCAATCAATATGGCAGGTAAGTTCCTAGCTCCATTCTCTACGTATTTATTTATACGAGTTTCGACTAACTCCTCAGTCAGCCCTCCCAATCCCCCTTCCTCTGGCCGTTCCGGCTGCTGCTGCCTCCCTGGCTTATCTTAACGCCCGTTTCGCCTTCTCCTACGACTGGAACCTCCTCTCTACCTACATAACTGGTACTATTAATTCACTCGTCGGCGAACAGCGCGATAATATCAACCTCTTCTACGTGCTCGAAGACCATGCCTTGCACCGCACAAGTTCGAACAACGCCTTCCTTATCCACAATGGCAGGCAGTGGACGTATCGGCAAGCCTATGATACCGTCCTCAAGTACGGGACGTGGCTGAAGAACGAGCAAGGAGTGAAATCAGGCGAGATTGTGGCGATAGATTTCATGAACAGCGACGTTTTCATCTGGATCTGGTTTGGACTGTGGAGTATTGGCGCGAAACCAGCGCTGATTAATTATAATTTGACTGGGAAACCGCTGCTGCATACTGTCAAGACGTCTACCGCGTGTCTCTTGTTGGTCGATGTGGAAGTGAGGAAGGAATTTTCGGATGACGTGATGGTAGAACTTGCGTCGGCTGACTTCCGAGGAGAGGGCAAATGTGCTATTAGGGTGATTTTTGTGGATAGAGAGCTCGAGACAAAGATTGAGGCCGGAGAAGGGATCAGAGAGCCAGACGAGGCCAGGGCTGGACAAAAGCTGCAAGACATGGCGATGCTAATTTATACGAGTGGAACGACTGGCATGCCTAAGCCAGCTATTGTGAGCTGGTCCAAGGCTAGTGTGGGAGGAAGATTTGTTGCTGGCTTGCTACCATTGAAGAAGACGGATGTATTGTATACTGTAAGTATACCTTTCCTTTATCCTTTCCTTTCTATAATTTGCCTCTTGCATGGGATTTGCCAGGCAAAGCAGTTGAACTGTGGATGATTGACAATTACTAGTGTATGCCCCTCTACCACACCTCCGCCTCCGTACTCGGGCTCTGTAGTACCCTGCGTGCTGGTAGCACACTAGCTCTGGGCCGACGCTTCAGCAACTCGACCTTCTGGCCCGAAGTGCTTGCATCGGGCGCAACAACCATCCAGTATGTGGGCGAAACCTGCCGATACCTTCTCGCCGCACCTCCCTCGCCCCGCGACACGCAGCACAAAGTGCGGCTGGCCTTAGGCAACGGCCTGCGGCCAGACGTTTGGAACGAGTTCAAGACGCGCTTCAACATCCCAATTATCTGCGAGTTCTACGGCGCCACCGAGGGCCCGTCGGCCATATGGAACCGCAGCGTCAACGACTTCAGCGCGGGTGCCGTCGGGCGCAACGGGTCCATCGCCACAATGCTGCTGGGTTCCTCTCTCACAATCGTGCGCATGAACCCGGACTCGAATCCGCCCGTCCCACTGCGTGACGCCGCCACCGGCCTGTGCCAAGTTGCCGACTGGAACGAGCCCGGCGAGCTGCTCTACAAGCTGGACCCGGCGAACATCGAGCGCAAGTTCCAGGGCTACCTCGGCAACAGCACGGCCACGCGTAGCAAGATCTTGCGCGACGTGAAGAAGAAGGGCGACGCGTGGTTCAGCACGGGCGACATGCTGCGCTGGGACCGCGAGGGCCGCTGGTGGTTCGTCGACCGCATCGGCGACACGTTCCGCTGGAAGGCCGAGAACGTGTCGACGGCCGAGGTGAGCGACGTCGTCGGCACGCACGACGCCGTGCGTGAGGCAAACGTCTACGGCGTCCTGGTGCCAGGCCATGACGGGCGGGCCGGCTGCGCGGCGGTCGTGCTGGACGAGTCCGCATCCCCGAAGAGGGACGGCGCTGATGAGAAGGCCGATGCCTTGGCGCTGCCGTCGCAGTCGGTGTTGCGCTCGCTGGCGGCCCATTGCACGTCTAATCTGCCGCGGTTTGCCGTGCCACTTTTCTTACGCTTGACGAAGCAGATGCACACGACAGGCACGAATAAGCACCAGAAGCATTTCTTTCAGCAGGAAGGCATTGATGTGGAGAAGATCGAGGCGAGTGGCGATAAGATGTACTGGTTGCGCGGAGACGTGTATGAGCCGTTCAACCTTGCGCAATTGCAGGAAATCAGGGGCGGACAGGTGAAGTTGTAAGCAGAGCGTTGTATATGCAAGAGGTTTGGGAGGCGGCGCAGTGGGTGAATATCCTGCCATAGTTTGCGATTCATGTATATGTTGAAGTAGGTGACAATAGCGTTGTACATGAGTCGGACCCAGCTGTGGTAGGTGTGCAAATACGGGAGTTTTCCTTTCTCTGTTTCCTCTCACACAGATACCACAGATTTTGTAACAGACTGCCAGCACTGCGCTGAGACGCAAGATCGAACGACTGCCTCGAATGCAGATCAAATCACTACACCTGAATTAAACGATTCAGTAGAACATCCTTTGTAGGAGGTTCTACTGAATCGTTTAATTCAGGTGTAGTGATTTGATCTGCATTCGAGGCAGTCGTTCGAG
>Ga0307507_10001451_pt1 | contig 53053 bp, 16 predicted proteins | sample 7_EM_MG_FD_207223 | JGI IMG/M metagenome (GOLD analysis project Ga0307507, IMG submission 207223) | Populus trichocarpa ectomycorrhiza microbial communities from riparian zone in the Pacific Northwest, United States - 7_EM | ecosystem: Host-associated > Plants > Roots > Unclassified | place... | reverse complement strand
AAGAAGTCTGTTAGAGACTGGCAAGATATAAAGGGGTCGCTAAGGCGCTAGTAGTAAGCGAGCCAATGGCGATTTTCTATCCCGGGGATGGAAAATCCTGATTAGTTGGCAGGAGTTAGGGTCCACTAAGTATGGCAGGTGGCGTTGCCCTAGCACCGTCACAAATACAGGAGGATGTAAGAGAGTGGGGTTGGGTGATTAATTAAGGCCTTACTACTAAATATACTTGTCGGAATATATGGACAGAGGTTATATGGTCATTCGTGTCTCTAATTAGTTATCCTTATAATGACTAATCAGAGACACGAATGACCACATAACCTCTGTCTATATATTCCGACAATACTCCTCCAGTTAGCTTAATGCAGAAGCTTTTTAAGAGAAAAATAGGTAATAAGAAGAAGAAATAGCTTACTTCTAAGGCCTCTATGTTAAGCACTCCAGGCGTTATAAATTAGTTCTATATTAACCTAACTAGTAGCTACTATAGGCGCCTATTTACACCTCTAGCAGCCTTACTTTTGAGCTTAAAGTTATTACCAATCGCTCCTCTACCATGTCCTTAAGGCGTTATTAGCTCGCAGATTTATGAGAGTATTTTAAGTAGTATAAAAAGGTAGTAGAAGACTTAGAGGCCTAAAAGGAAGATATTAAAGCCGCCTATTAAGTTGCTTTTACTAAGCGGTGGGATTTAAAGACAATTAGGGAGTAAAAGCCGGATAAGCAAGAAAAGACGCCAATTGAAGTAATAATTAAGGCGGGTGTTCCAGAGGCAATTGCTAAGAGATTGTAAGTAGATATTAAGGAGTGGAGAAGCTTAAGAGGCGTACTTAGTTGTAATTTAGAGAGCCTTAGGCTTGGCCAGTAGTGGATTTTTAACTTAAGTATACGCCTACTTGCAGGCACATATTATAATATACTCTTTAGTAGTTGTCGGAATGTTAGTTATGTGACGTGGTTACGAGACTATAAAGCGAGGCTAGCTAACCTGACCTTAGAGCAACCTCTTACTTCTAGACAACAATCAACTACCAACTTCAACACCGCATACGTACTACTATAAGTGATATTCGTGCACGTTGATAAAGCGAGTATACTAATACTGATCAGTAGACGTATAGATTAGGAAATACGTAATAAGCTAGAGCTTAAGAACCGTACTAGAAACAGTATACGGATCGCCTAGCCTTGTCTATTCTAGTTAAAGGAGAAAGCTACATTACCCTTAAAGCTTGAGACCACGTATTAGATTAACTGCTAACGCGTTAGATCGCCTAGAGAATTATATCTTTACTTAGAGAAGATTGCGACCTCCCTTAAGCTTTAGAGAATTTGTACTGGCCTTACAGCCAATACAACAGATCGCTAAGAGAATAGTAATCTTGCTAAGAACTTTATAGGCCTGACGGCTGTAAAGGACGTATATACCCAAAACACCCTTACCTTGACACCCTTACCTCGACACCCTTACCTCGACACCCTTACCTCAACGACCTCAACCTTAACCTTAACCTTGACCTTAACCTTAAACTAAACATACACAAGGACTAGTATACTGCTTTGCACAATAAGATAAATCCTAAATAGAAGGAGAGAATCGCCAGACATAGTTACGGGATTAATATAGTAACTACCTTAGAGGAAGACCTAGAAGAATATATAGAAACGAAAATCTATAAGTATACATATAAGAACTTTACGGATTATATACTACGGTCGCTATTCCAAGAAGAATTTAAAGGCTTTACTATTAAGGACTTTAGAAAGATACGCTCTATTACTAGAGCAAAGCTCTATACTTACCTACTCTAAAGAGGAGTATATGTCGCCATACACAGCAATAGATACCCACTTTATAAGGTTCTATATAATATCCTTACAGAAGAGGAACCTCACGAATGGACAGATAAGGAAATTACAGGAGCTCTTAAGGAAGTTAGCCCTATAATTACAGTAGCACTATAAGAACAACTTAACTTAATATAAACATCTCTAATATCGAATTAAGCTATAACCCCGTCAGTTATAGCCTTTTTAGTTCCTATAACCCCCCCCCCCCCATAGCCCACTACCTTCCCACACGGTACCAACGCCTGTAAACTATTAACTACCTCCACTACCTTTAACGCCTGCAATTTAGCCTATAGCTATAGCTATAACACCTAGAACGTAAATACCTACCCCTATAACACCCTAACTAGCTGTTGCATCTATACCCTAGCAAACTGCACCAACCGCCACCTAATAGCAAGCTGCACCTACCTCTACCTAGGATTAACTACTTACCCTCCTTACTTAACTCCTATAGATGTAGAACCAGCAATTATTGCCTACGGCAACTGCCTCTACCCTCCCTTTAGTAACCGCTCCTACCCTACCTGGTGCTCCTCCTGCCTAGTATCTTTACCCTGGTACTGCCAATACTGACCCTGCTATGTACCTGCCTATATACAGCAAAGAGGCAGCTACTATTGCCAAGATCTATACGGACAACCAGAAGTACGATATAGTAAGTAATAGCTTTAACTTTAAGTTAACTATCTTCTATAATATCTGTAAGAGAGCTGGTCTACCTCCTAAAGGCTATATAACTGCATTTCTAACTATACTAAAGGGACTTGCTTAGAATCACTACTATAATAGCAGCCTTTTAACTAGATTATTTACTGAGGCATGTAATTACATGCATTACTTCTTTAAAGGACTAGAGTACTATTGGAGAAACCTTACTAAATAGAACACTACCGACTTCTAAGGAATTATTAACGAGAACCCTAATAAGCAAATCTATTAGAGTTTCCAACTACTCCTTAATAAGCTCTTAAAATATCGCCACGGATTATACCTAGAATTTTATACAGACCTCTTCCTTATGAATAAGCTAGTCACCGCTTGCTAAGGAGTACTAGTATGCCGTATTGCCATTTCTAACCCTTCTAAAGACCTCTCCCAGTTAATTAGCAAGCTGCAATCTTCTATAGTTATATAGAAGAAGGAACACCCTTCCTAGGCCTTAATAAGACCGTTTTAAGGAGCCTACTTTACGGATCGCATATACTGCCGTAACATCCGTAACAACCGTGACCGAACCCGCTCCTATAGACAAAACACCGTCAGGTCCCTAAAGACCAAGTGCTACGTTTGCCAAAAGGAGAGCTGCCGCTTATGGAAATATATAGAGGAGGAGCGGAACCGTTCTAGAAATAAGTATAAAAGACGTTTTAATAATAGCAAGGGCCGCAACAGTAACTTTAAAAAACGCTTTAGACAATACACTATCTACTATAAAGGAGACGACGATAATAAGTATAATAAGACTTTTAAAGCTCTCGTGCTAGATATAGATGCTAACAAAAACACTAATAATAACAATAGTAAGGAAGAACTAGAAGACCCTAATAGCTGCTACCTTATATTATTTGGGACTCTTACTATAGACGAAGTAACCTCTATAAGTATAGAACTAGCTAATAAGGCTTACGCTTACTTATTTACTACAACCTCTATAAAACCTACTACGGAAGCTAACCTGTTTAACTATAACATAATAACCGCCGTTTCACGCTATACTTCTACGGTATTTATGGGAATTATAATTAATACCAGTACGTTAAAAAAGTCTATGGCCGGTTACGGACAATTCTAGGCACTATAGAACGCGGACTAATCTATAAGACTTAATACCTTAACTAAAGGACAAGTTAACGTGCAGTTTGGTATTAGAATTGCTACCTCTATTAAAACTATGGATATTGTCACCCCTATAGGCAAGATACAGTTTTATATTGTCTATATAGATACCCCCTTCTTGCTCTATTTAGCGGATATGGACAGACTCTAAATCTACTACAATAACCTTAGAAACGTTGTTATTACTCACACTAAAAAAGTGCTAGTAGTGCAATGGTTTGGCCACCTATTTCTCCTATAGAGCTTATTACTATAGTTATATTTATCTGAATCCTTTAACGCGAACCCCTACTACTTAACAGATATAGAGCTACGGCGCCTATATTACCGATTTAGACATCCCTTAGTTAAGAAATTGCAAAAGCTACTCTACTATACTGGCTATAAAACTAATAGAATGGCTATTAAGCAACTAACCAAGTTCTGCTACTACTATTAGAAGTTTAGTAAATTACTAGGTAGATTCCGCTTTACCCTATAAAATAACGTTAATTTTAACTATAATATTATTGTTGATATTATGTACATTAGCGGATTACCCCTCCTATATATTATTAATAAAGGAACGCGATTCTAAGCTGGTAGATAGCTATAAGATATTAGCGCCAAACATATATAGGACGTTCTATAGATATGCTAGATTAATACCTACCTAGGGCCACTAGACCTAATTACCCATAACACCAGAAAGAACTTTGTTAGTAAAAAATTTAAGCAATACACCACCATTATAGGAATTAGTATAAAGGGAGTACTGGTTAAAGCACATAACTCTATTAGAATGGTAGAGCGCTACTATAGTCTATTATGGCAAGCCTACCAGATTATTATAACTAAAATCCCTAATATTAATAAGGAGATAGGACTCTAAATGGCGTTTAAAGCAATTAATAATTTAGCTAGCCCTAAAGGACTAGTTCCTATACTTCTAGTCTTTGGAGCCTACCCCTAAATGGTTAAATCCGATGCACTATCCCCTACTATTATATAACGCGCTGCCGTAATTAAAAAGGCTATAGTAGAGATATAGAAGCTATAAGCTAAACAACAGATCGCCAATGCGCTAAATATGCGAAACGGACCCAATACTAATACAATTTATAATCTCCCACTAAACTTACCCGTTTTAGTCTAGATAGAAGGAAATACCAGCTAAAGCGGCTATTAGAACAGGCCATTTACCTTACTTACTGTTAAGGGTAAAATATATACTATTAAGCTGTCTAGCGGACCTATAGCCTTCTAATCTATAGTTATAAAACCCTACCTTTAAGTAACTAAATTGTAGGAGCAAATTATTGGACTAAAATCGCTACCTAAACCTCTACTTAGGTCAGCCCTTTCTAAGACTGTCTTAGAGAGACCTACTAAAGCTTAGTAACAACCCCTAAAATAAGGCAGAGGACGCCCTCGCAAATACCCTCTACTTACAGCTATAACTGATATCACCATCTACCTATAGAATGATAGTTAATTTAGTACCTAATTTAGCGCCTTCTAATAGAAGGAGCTTACTGGTCTACTTAAGAAGGGAGTTTTCAAGATTGTAAGACTTATGGATATACTATAAGGCGTATAACTCTTTAACTCGCGATTTATTAATAAGATTAAGAACAAGGGAACCAATAAAGCCTTTAAGAAATCCTAACTAGTTATATAAGCTTACAACAACTTAAAAAAGGAACTAGTTCTTACCTAATTATTAACCATTTAATAAGTTAGCCAATGACTAATTCTCTATATCGCCACTATAAAGCTTCTATAGGCACGACTTTACCTCCAAGATATTTCATAGGCCTATATACAATCAACCACTACACTAAATTAAGAGTTCTATGTACGACCTCCGTATAAGCTGATTAAGCAACTTGGGATTAACAAGGCCTCCGTTCTAAAGGTTGTAAAACTACTCTACAGAGTACTAGAAGCCAGTAACTACTAGTTTAAAATATATCACTTATATTACATCTAATAGTTGCATATAGACCAGTCCATATACGACCCCTGCCTCCTATAGAGTAACAAACCCTTTGGTATTATAGGCCTATAAACTAATAATACTCTATTCCTGGTAGATAAGACCTTTATAAATATAAAGCAAAACGAGCTGTATAAGGCCAAGTTTATAGCTAAGGAACGGGAACAACTTACCGTTAATACACCCATTAAGTTCAATAGTGGAGTCATTCAGCTACTAACTAATAGGAGCATTACGCTTACCTAGGAACAATAATATATAAACCTTAGTACGATTAGCACTAAGCTTACCACAAGTATAGGATTAAGAGGAGCTATAAGAACCTTAACTCTAAAGGACTAGTATATCGCTTAACATGCTAGAGGTGTATATATCGCTTTAGTATACTAGCTAGAGGCCTTATTTAATTTATCCTTTATTACCTAGGTAATTAACCCTAATAAGAAAGATATAAAACAGTTAAACAAGCGTCTAAACTGGCAAATTAAGAACGCTAATAGAGGTCTTAAGTTTGTTAAGTTAGATATTAAAACCCTATAGCTACTAGTATTTACGGACGCGTTATTTGCTAATAATAAGGACCTCTCTTTGTAGATTAGCTACGTCCTTGTACTAGCTAATGCTACAAAGAAGGCTAATATTGTTTATTGGAGCTCAGTTAAGTGTAAAAGAGTTATTTAGAGCGTACTAGCTTCTGAACTCTACAGCACGGCCTATGGCTTTAATATTGGCGTTGTAATTAAGTCTATAGTAAATAAGATCCTACAAATTAACCTTCTATTTATGCTTTATACTAACTCTAAGTCCTTATATAACTATCTAGTACGACTTAGAACCACCTAAGAAAAACGCCTAATAATTAATATAATGTGCCTCTGGTAAGCCTACAAACGGAGACAGATTATAGAGGTGAAATAGATTAATAGAGAGGCCAACCCTACTAACGCTATAACAAAGGGAAAACCCTGCGTGGCTCTTTAATGGCTTATTAATACGAACCAAATCAACCCATAAGTTATAGGATGGGTTAAATAAATGAACTTAGATTTAGCTTAGCGTTAGGTAACTAATTATAACGGTATAGACCCTAAATTTAACCAACCAATCAGGATTTTCCATGCCCGGTATAGAAAATCGCTATTAGCTCGCTTACCACTAGCGCCTTAACGGCCCTTGTAATATATCAACCTGCTACCCCTAATAACTCTTCTTCTTCTTCTCTTCCTTAGCGTAGTATCTCCGTAATACAGTATTTTATAGGCTTTGGTTTAGAGACATTTATACAAGCTGTAATACGGGTTATATAATTACGGACCTGTAAAAGGAGCGTGGAAGCTATTGCGTATACGCTATAAATAGTCTAGAAGTAAACTTAACTTTAAAGTGTAGATTAGCCTTCTTTTTAGAGTTGCTCTAGTGTTAGAATGTTAGTTATATAACGTAGTTACAAGACCACGAAGCGAGGCTAGCTAATCTGACCTTAGAGTAACCCCTTACTTCTAGACAATAATTAACTACCAACTTCAACACCGCATACGTACCACTATAAGTGATATTCGTGCACGTTGATAAAGCGAGTATACCAACAGTAGTAATCCTTATATAAATTAAATATTATAAGCTTAGAGGTACAGCTACGCCTTCCTTTGTATATATAAGGGATATTATTACAGACACCTCGGGTTGTAATAGTGCTGGAGCGCGTCACCGGCCATATTCAACTAATCAGGATTTTCCATGCCCGGCATGCAAAATCGCTATTGGCCCGCTTACCACTAGCGCCTTAGCGGCCCTCGCGACATGCCTACCTACTGCCCCTAAACAATTCTTCTTCTTCTTCTCCTTAGCTTAGTATTCTTATATGGTAGCAATCTACAAGCTTTAGTTTAGAAGCATTTATATAAGCCCGTTATATTATACTAAGCTCTCTATACACTGCCTAGGAAGGCCTCAATAATATCCTACCCTAAAAGAAGACCTTTATCTGCAACGACGCGTCGACGCGTTATACTTAGATATTAAAAAACTCACACTACCACGCCTAAGAAGGCCCTAATAATATCCTACTTTATAGGCCAGACTATATTTAACCTGTACCCCTGAAAGAACCCTGGAATTAAAACCGAATTATATAATTTTGATAAACTTTAGGAAGCTGACGATAGTACCTAAAGTGAGCTTATCTAAAAGACCTACCTCTACCCGAGAGGAATACGAGATCCAGTTAGGATCAGAAATTAAAGACAATAATGACGTTACAGGTATACATAAGCAGATTTATGCCCTTGCTGCCAATTAAAAGGTCAATCGTCTTTAAGCCCAAAGTATATAAGAGACTTTAAAGGAGATCCTAGAAAGCCTTACTGCCTTATAAAATAGCCCAGCCTCCCCTTTATAAAGCCTTAGTTAACCTATTTACTTAACCGAATACGATATACTAGAGAGTACGGACATAATAACAAAGTAATTAAAGTCCGTTAAGCTCCCTAACCCCCCACTATTATTAGACGGCATGGACCCGACCTTTAAGAACTGGAGAATTTAGGTGCAAGGAAAGCTTTGTGTTAACCACAACCATTTCCCCTCTAAAGAAGCTAAAATGCTCTACCTCTTTAGTTAAACCATTGGGGACGCCTAGTGACACCTTTAGGCCAAGTTTAAGGACAAGTTACCTGTTTAGTTTACATCTGTTAACGAGATAATATAGTATCTAGCTGCTATCTATGTTAATCTAAATAAAGTACGGGATGTCTATTATAACTATAATCGCCTAATAATAAAATTGAACTAATCCTTTACCAAGTTCCAGACTTAATTCTTACACTTAGTAGGCAAAGGCCAGGTTCCCCCTAAGAACTATTGTTTAGACCTATACAACAAGCTAATGGTCCGACTATAAGAGAAGATTGTGGTAGCCTTAGACGACCTATTAACCTACTAAAGACTTGTAGCCCAATGTTTATTGCTGGATTTAGAACTAAAATAAATTAATGCTTATTCTAATTAACTAAAGCGGCCCCATAGCAACCGTAACCTATCCACTATACTAACGGGAGCTAGCGTTGGAAGATAAACCATGACCGCCCTTATACTAAAAGCGGTTATGACTGCCTACCTGCGAACCTCGCCCAACCCGCTATGTACTATACCTTTAACCAATACTTATCACAACACCCTAATTAACCCTGCCACGGTCACGTGCTTTAATTACGGAAAGGATAGTCACTTTGCTATATCCTGCCCAGAGCTAAAGGATATAGGTAATATTAAGGAGATAGAGGAAGAAGAAACATCTAATAAGTTAGAAAAAAAAGAACCTTAGGGAAAGACTCCCCCCTAGGGTATCCTATTGATCTTAAAAAGATTAATCTAAGTTAGCTAATAGGTGGAAAACACTTTACAGTTCCATATACAGTATCTTAAAATGGATATAGAGTTAATACAACTGCCCTTGTTAACACTGGAGCAAATAGCTTTGCCTTTATAAACACTACTTATGTAAATAATATTGCTAAGTTCTTAAATGTAAATGCTACCTAACTAGAGAAGCCTATTTAAGTAAAAGGCTATAACGGTTAAGCTAGTATGCCGGTTACCCACGTTTTAAAGCTATATATCGCTATTAATGGATAACGCCAGTTTAGTATCCCCTTCTGCATCCTAGACCTAGGGTTATATAACATAATTCTTAGCTAAAAATGGATGTCCTAATTTAATATTTAGCTGAACATTTAATAAAGACAGTTTGTCTAGCTAGAGAATAGACTAAAGTTACCCTCCTTTATTAGGGAAATCCGTACTAACTATAAGACGTTAGCTGCGAAGGCTAATCCTACCTACTAGCAAGATGTTAGGAACCGCAACCTAGCCTTCGCCTAAGAAGATGCCCACTATAAGGCCGGCAGGAACTCCATACCAACAAGAATACTCCCCCGAAGGACTATAGTTAAGGAGAACTCTATTTACAAAAGTAAAATGGACACTGACGTAAACAACTTCCAAATTACGGAGATCTAGCTAATAGGGAAGAGGACGTACTAATAGGACATAAAGGACAACCTTTAGAAGATGTAATGAGAGCTAAGAGGAGTAAGGATAACACCGATACCCTAGAAGCCCCTAAGGCCACGGATAACCCTACTATTATATAATACCCCTATAGTAGACATTGCGGTAATTAGTGCTATAGGTTTCCACTTTAATATATATTAGAAGGACAACAAAGTCTTTACTACTAGTTTATATAAAATTGACCAGATCATTGCTAAGAGGGAAGAAGTGCTAGTAGAGGAAACTAACAAGGAACTAGTTAAGCGCCTCCTCCCTAATTACCTCTTAAACTATAGAGACGCGTTCTTAAAAGCAGCTTTAAATATACTACCCCCCCCCCACTAAACCTATAATTATAAGATTTAGTTAAAAACCAATAACTCCCTAGGCTACATCCCCCTTTACTAGCAAACTATAGAGGAACTAAAGGTAATAAAGCAGTACCTAATTAATAACCTCTATAAAGGGTTTATTAAGCCAAGCCAGGCTCCCTTTACTTCCCCCGTTTTATTTATAAAGAAACCTAATAAAAGCCTTTGTTTCTGTATTAACTATTAGAAGCTAAACGCTATTACTTAAAAGGATTAGTACCCTCTCCCTTTAATTAATAAAACCCTTATACGTTTAAGCCGGGCTAAAATCTTTACCAAGCTTAATATCCGCCAAGCTTTTTACTAAATTAGGATGGACCCTGTATTAGAAAACCTAATAACATTCTATACCCGTTATAGGTCTTATAAATATAAAGTCCTTCCTTTTAGACTGATAAATAGGCCAGCCACTTATTAACAGTACATAAATAATATTCTTTTTAACTACCTTGACGAATTCTATACGGTATACCTAGATAACATTCTTATATACTTAGATAATAAACTTAAGCACTAAGTTTACGTCAAGAAGGTCCTAGAGAGACTACAGAATATAGGCCTATAAGTTAATATTAAAAAATATAAATTTGGAGTAAAACGTATAAAGTACCTTGGGTTTATTATTAGTATAAAAGGAATTAAAGTTGACCTAAAGAAGGTTAAGGCAATCCACAACTGGAAACCCCCTTATACTGTAAAAGAAATCTAGTCCTTCCTTAGCTTTTGTAATTTCTACTATTAGTTTATCTATAACTATAGAGTTATAGCCAAGCCTCTTATATAACTAACTAAGAACAACACGTCTTTTATCTTTGACAATAACTATATAAAAGCCTTTAAGGAGTTAAAGGACCGACTTGTCTCCTCTTTAATTCTTTATTACTACGACCCAGACCTTAAATTAATGCTAGAAACGGACGCCTCCAATGGGGTAGTAGTGGGAGTCCTTTTATAGCTATACCTAGACGGCGAATAGTACCCTATTGCGTTCTTCTTAAAAACAATAGCCCTAGCTAAGTGCAACTACAAAGTGCACAATAAGGAAATGTTGGCTATTGTACAATTATTGTCCTAGTGGCGCGCAGAGCTTAGAAGCACAGACTCTCGGATTAAGGTTTATACCAATTATAAAGCCCTTAAGTATTTTATGATAATAAAACAACTTACCAGTTAATAGGCCTGGTGGGCCGAAATACTCTCCCAATTCTTTTTTACAATTATATACCGCCCTAGTAGGTAAAATGTTAAGGCTAACGCCCTAACCCGGAGAGAATAGGACGTGGGGCCATAAGATGAGCTAAAGGCTTAGCACTAAACGCGCGCCCTCCTCCGTACCAAACAACTCAACCTGTATATCCTTAAGGAACTGAGCTCTAAACAGAATAAGGTAGCACCTATAGAAGAAAAGACCCTAGATAAACTAATAGGACTAATTAATTATATCTTAACTATGAACCATACAGCCAAATCCCTAAAAGCCCTCCATGATTAAGCTATGGGGGGTGACCCTAGTTTGGAAATAGAAGACGGACTGCTCCTATACTAAGAACGGCTTATAGTTCCAGATATTAACAACCTACGAATAGAGCTAATCTGTAAAGCCTACTATTAAGTCTCTACGGTGCACCCTAGTTAAGATAAGACCTACCAACTACTATCGCCTTGTTACTATTGGCGAGGACTCCTGTCTGATATAGAACGATTTATTAGAAATTATTATGCTTGCAAATACGCGAATACCCCTAGGGACCGAACTCCTGGATGGCTGCAACTACTGCCAGTTTCTAAACGCCCTTGGCAATATATTATAATGGACTTTAAATTATTCCTAAAGGACAAACACGGCTATAATATGGCCTTTGTAGTAGTCAACCAACTAAATAAGCAAGCCGTTTCCCTCCCTTGCTTTAAGACTATAACCGCAAAGGACATGGCCTGTATGTATATAGACAATATCTACTGGATCTATAGCGCTCCTAAGTTAATTGTCTCTAACTATAGACCTTAGTTTATATCGGACTTCTGGAACAAATTCTGCCGTATCCTTAGGATTAAGATTAAGCTCTCTACTATATTCCACCCTTAGACCAATGGCCAAACCGAGATTATGAACTAGTACCTTGACCAGCAACTTCGCCCCTTTGTTAACTACTACTAGGACAACTGGTTAGAACTACTACCTATAATAGACTACACACAGCTCACGCTCCCTTATAATAGTATAGGAATGTCGCCATTTAAGTTACTCTATAGATATAGGCCACGAACATCCTTTAATTGGGATAGACCTATAGGACATATAATGGCCCACAAACGCCTTAGCTATAAAGAGGCCCAGATATTCGCTAAGAGAATATATAGGGCCTAGGAGACTGCCTAAGCAATTATAAAAAGGGTATAAGAGAAGAAAGAGTTTAACGTAAACCAATATTACCGCGAGGTAGACTTCCACGTAGGAGATAAGGTATAGGTGTTAACAAAGAACTAGAAAACCTAGAGGCCGAGCTATAAGCTAGACCACTAAATAGCTAGCCCCTATAAAATCCCTAAGAAGGTAGGGCACTCTTTTAAGGTTAAGCTACTAGAGTTAATAAAGATCCACCCTATCTTCTCTCTAGACTAACTGCGGAAGGCCGCGGACGACCTATTGCCTAGACAGTATAACAACCCCCTACCACTAATTTAGATTGCAGAGGACGAAGAATAGGAAGTTAAAGAGATCTTAGCAGTGAAGAAGGACCGTAGTACCTTAAAATACCGTGCGAGCTGGGTAGGTTATGATAAAAATCCAAAATGGTACCCCGCATCCGATTTCAAGTACGCTCCCTATAAGCTACGAGATTTCCACCTAGCCCATTTAGACCTCCCTAGACCACCACGCAAGTTAGATAGCTGGGTTAAATGCTAGGAAGAGGGGTTAGATAACTATAATAATTTAAATAATAATAAAGAACTTGGACAAAGCCTAAGGGTAGGCTTTTTTGGGAGGGGGGGGTAATATGACGGTGCTGGAGCGCGTTACCGGCTATATTCAACCAATCAGGATTTTCCATGCCCGGTATGCAAAATCGCTATTGGCCCGCTTACTACTAGCGCCTTAGCGGCCCTCGCGATATGCCTACCTACTGCCCCTAAACGATTCTTCTTCTTCTTCTCCTTAGCTTAGTATTCTTGTATGGTAGCAATCTACAAGCTTCGGTTCAGAAGCATTTGTACGAGCCCGTCACACGGGTTGCCCTTAGGACAACCTCCGGACGCCCCTTGGATAGTTACCGGTTATGTACCAAAGGCATATACCTATAGTATATAGTCTCCACAATCCCTAAGGCCTTACCTCCTTAAGGATTTATCTCTCTTACCAATCTATCCTGTTCTATAATTGTGTCCTTATAGCCCCCTGTCTATAAAGTCCCCTTATATTTAAATCCTTCCTACTCTATTTGGAAAGGTAGCTGGCTTTAAAAACCAGATTATTTGTTTACATTTTTTGTTTATATCTACTATTCTCCCTTAAAATCTTGCGATAACCCAAATAGAAACTCCATAAACACCTTATAGAAAGCCGTTGTGCTAAGGTAGGAAGGTCCCTCTAATAGTAAGAGATTGCGACAATATAAACCTCTAGGTAAGATAGCTAAATAAGCCCTAATACCCAGATATACTAAGAGCTTAAAGACTCTTATATACCTATAGTTACTAGCAATGCTAAGGAAACGTAAACACCCTCTATAATGGTTATAATATGGCTAGAAAGCAACTGGAACCCCTCTAGCCCCACTTAGGCTAATTAGAAGATTAAGCGCTAGAGGTAATACTAAGATCTTCCCCTAAATTAGAAATACCAGAGGAATATACTAACGCGCTTAATTAGGGACCTAACTAGAACCCTCCTAGAAGATCACTAGCCTATAATTAGTATAGTGGCGGTATATAAACTGCTTATAAGCTAAGCGGGCCTACCCCTTTAGATAATTTAACCTAACTATTAATTTAAGACTTAAGCCTTATAGGAAAACCCGCATTAGCTACTAGTACTAATACTACCTCTATAGCCAGAGCTTCCCTAGGCCTAAGGTTAGAAAGTTAAAAGCCCTATACCAATTTTCTCTAAGGAGGATATTAGGAAGCTGCCGCAAGGCTCTTAAAAGCTATATGGGAAAGAGCTATTAATAAATATATTAGAAACCTCTAGGGGTAGGTCTAGATCTAGTAGAGCTTAATTTAAGCTAAATAAAATCTTTTATAATCTAGCCAAGGCTAAGGGCCTTTTAGGGGCTACCTAGTACCTACCTAAGGAGGTATAAAAGACTTAAAAAGGTATCTATATAGCGAATGGAAAAAGGATATAGACTAACTAGCTAAGGCCTCTAGTAGTTTAGAACTCCGCTATAGACCTAACGCCTAACAGTTGGATAATTGGGTTTGTGAAATAGATAACTTCTTTAAGATACTAATAATACAAGACAATACTAAAGAGTGTACTTAATAGATTATTAGCAAGATTAAAGATTAATCCCTAAACTAGATTGTATTAAATTAGCTTAATAAAGAGCAAATTACTATATAGTCGTAGCTGTAACCCTTTCTAAAGAAATGGACTTAAGATCCGTATATTATATAATATAATAATATAGAACTATTTTAGAATGGGATATAGCTTAACCGCTATAATTTCTACTAGTTTATAAACTTTATAGAAACTTGTGCTTAATTAATAGATCCAGAGCCCTTTAAAAATAAGGATGGTAGCATCTATAAGAAGGAGAAGATTAGATTTATCTAGGCTAGAATTAAGCTAGCAATTTATAATAAAATAAAGCGTATGGGAGCCCTATTGCGGATTACCATATATATGGATTTTAAATAAGCGGTTCTAAATACTAAGGATACAGTAAGGAACTAGACCTCTTTTAGCAAGAAGCTGGGGGGTTACTAGAAGTATAGGCACTCTAGTAGTAATATAGGGCAGACCTAAGCTCTAAAGAAGCCGTTCTTAAAGAGAAATCTGGAATGGTTAAAGTTAGTGACCTTAAGTAATAGGAAAGACTCCTAGGGCCAACCTAATACCCATCTGGTACCCTTATAGGAATACTCTAAAAAGTTAAGAGAAAACTTCTCTGGAGGTAAACCTAACTAAAAAAATAAGTGGGTAATAACTATACTAACAATCTAAAAAAAGAAAAGCCCTAGTTATGGACCTTTTTTAGCTATAATTAGGGCAAGATATAGAAGGAAAGACTTTCTATATTGCTATTAAGCTAGAAATGGTACTATTTATAGGCGAGGTATGTTAGTTCTAAGTACTGTATAACAGCGGCGCTGAAATTAATCTTATATAATATAATTTGGTAAAAGAGTATAAGCTTATTCTGTTGCTAAGGTAGCGGAAACCTATTATAGGGTTCCTAAATAAGCATTGGATTAAACTATATAGTGTCTATAAGCTTATAGTATTAGTGGCTGATATATATAACCACACTAAGGTGGTCGGCCTGCAACTCTTTTAGGTAGCTAACTTTATAGGCTATAACCTTATTCTTAGATATCCTTAGCTTGTAGAAGCAGATCTTAAGATATGCTTTAAAACAGGAGCCTTTAAATAGTGGAATAATAAAGAATTAGAAGGGCGTATTTTACTAATAAGCTTAAAAGATATCCTAGAAGATATAGCTCTAGGAGAAATAGTATACGCTCTATACCTAAAGAAGTATTAGATTTAACCCTTGTTCTATAGCAAGATAGGTATAAAGCCTAGTATAGGTAATAACCCTTCTGTAACGGATACCCTATAGGGAACTGCCAAATAGGTTGTAGAGATACTATAGGGAGGCGGCGATCTTGAAGATCTCACGAGATACTTCCACCGCCATAGGTTACTCTAGCTTAAGTAATACGCAGAGAGTATGCTATAATACCTTAAATATTGTGTTAAAGAGTTCTTTACCCTCCACTAGCTACCGTATAAAACTGTTTAATAAATAGTGGCAACTATATATAAATAGCCATTACAGCGCGTAATGCTGCCTGTAAGTGTCCTAAGGGAGCTCTAGGACCTACTTAACGATAATGCAAAGGATAAGTATAACCCTAACCTGTTGAATATTCTATTAGGCCTAAGAGACTTATTTAGGGTATTTTCGGGCAGGTAAGTAAAAGTCCTTTAGTAGAACTTAGAATATGATTATATAATTAATCTAGAAGAAGGCAAATAACCGCTAAACCTTCCTATTTATAACCTCTTTTATAAAGAGCTTGAGATCCTATAGGAGTACCTTAACAGCTTACTGGAAAAGGGATGGATATAGCCTAGTAAGTTGCCGGTAGGTACGCTAATCCTCTTTATCCTAAAATTAGATGGAACTATAAGGCTATATATAGACTATTACGGTCTTAATAAGATTATAATTAAGAACCGTTACCTACTACCACTGGTTAGTAAAATGCTAGATTAACTATTTAGGGCGAAGATCTTCACGAAGCTGGATTTATAAGACGCCTATTATAGGCTCCATATTAAAGAAGGGGATAAGTAGAAGACCGCTTTTAAAACCTAATACGGCCACTTTAAGTATATAGTAATGCCTTTTAGGCTAGCCAATGCGCCTATAACATTTTAATTGTATATTTATAGAGCCTTAGGGGGACTAGTTAACCATATATATATTATCTATTTAGATAATATTCTTATGACGGTGCTAGGGCAACGCTACCTGCCATACTTAGTGGACCCTGACTCCTACCAACCAATCAGGATTTTCCATCCCCGGGATAGAAAATCGCCATTGGCTTGCTTACTACTAGCGCCTTAACAACCCCTTTATATCTTGCCAGTCTCTAACAGACTTCTTCTTCTCCTTAGCTTAGTATTCTTGTATAGTAGCAATCTACAAGCTTCGGTTCAGAAGCATTTATATAAGCCCGTTACATTATACTAAGCTCTCCCTACATTGCCTGGGAAGGCCTTAATAATATCCTACCCTAAAAAGACCTTTGTCTGCAACAACGCGTTAACACGTTATACTTAGACATTAAAAAACCCACACTACTACGCCTAAGAAGGCCCTAACAATATCCCACTTTATAGGCCAGACTGTACTTAACCTGCACCCATAAAAGAACCCCAGAATTGAAACTGAATTATACAATTCCAACAAACCTTAGGAAGCTAATAATGGCACCTAAAGCGAGCTTATTTAAAAGACCTGCCTCTACCCAAGAGGAACACAAGGTCCAGTTAAAATTAGAAATTAAAGACAATAACAACATTATAGGTATATATAAGCAGATTCGTGCCCTTGCAGCTAATTAGAAGGTCAATTGTCTTTAAGCCTAAAGTATATAAGAGACTCTAAAGGAGATCCTAAAAAGCCTTACTGCCTTATAAAATAGCCCAGCCTCCCCTTTATAAAGCCTTAGTTAACCCATTCACTCTACCAAATGCGATATACCAGAGAGTATAGATATAATAACAAAGTAATTAAAGTCTATTAAGCTCCCTAACCCCCCACCATTATTAGATGGCATAGACCTGACCTTTAAGAACTAGAGAATCTAAGTGCAAGGAAAGCTTTATATTAACCACAACCATTTCCCCTTTAAAGAAGCTAAAATACTCTACCTCTTTAGTTAAACTATTGGGGACGCCTAGCGACACTTTTAGGCTAAGTTTAAAGACGAGTTACCTGTTCAGTTTATATCTATTAATGAGATGATATAGCACCTAGCTACTATCTATGTTAATCTAAATAAAGTACAGGATGCCTATTATAACTATAATCGCCTAATAATAAAATAAAATTAATCCTTTACTAAGTTCTAGACTTAATTTTTATACCTAGTAGGCGAAGGCCAGGTCCCCCCTAAGAACTATCGTTTGGACCTATATAATAAGCTAACAGTCTAACTATAAGAGAAGATTATAGTAGCCTTAGACGACCTACTAACCTACTAAAGACTTGCAGCCTAATATTTGTTACTAGATTTAGAACTAAAATGAATTAATACTCATTCTAATTAACTAAAGAGGTCCTATAGCAACCGCAACCTATCCGCTATACTAATGGGAGCTAGCATTAGAAGACAAACCACAACCGCCCTTATACTAAAAGCAGTCATAACTGCCTACTAGCGAACCTCGTCTGACCTACTATATACCATACCTTTAACCAATGCTTATCGCAATACCCTAATTAACCCTGCCACGGTCACATGCTTTAATTATGGAAAGGATAGTTACTTTACTATATCCTGCCCAGAGCTAAAGGATATAGGTAATATTAAGGAGATAAAGAAAGAAGAAACGCCTAATAAGTTAGAAAAAAAAGAACCCTAGGGAAAGACTCCCCCCTAGGGTATCCTATTAATCTTAAAAAGATTAATCTAAGTTAGCTAATAGGTGGAAAACACTTTATAGTTCCATGTATAGTATCTTAAAATGGATATAGAGTTAATATAACTGCCCTTATTAATACTGGAGCAAATAGCTTTGCCTTTATAAATACTGCTTATATAAATAATATTGCTAAGTTCTTAAATATAAATGCTACCCAACTAGAGAAGCCTGTTTAAGTAAAAGGCTACAACAGCTAAGCTGGTAAGCCGGTTACCCATGTCTTAAAGCTATATATTGCTATTAATGGACGACGCTAGTTTAGCATCCCCTTTTATATCCTAGACCTAGGGTCCTATAACATAATTCTTAGCCGAAAATAGATATCCTACTTTAATATTTGGCTAAATATTTAATAAAGACAGTTTGTCTGGCTAAAGAGTAGACTAAAGTTACCCTTCTTTATTAGAAAGATCTGTACCAACCATAAGACATTAGCTGCGAAGGCCGATCCTACCTACTAGTAGGATATTAGGGACCGCGACCTAGCTTTTGTTTAAGAAGATGCCCGTTGCGAGGCCGGTAAGAAATCTGTACCAATAAGAATACTCCCCCAAAGGACTATAGTTAAGGAGGACTCTACTTACAGAAGTGGAACAGATAGTAATATAAATAACTTCTAAATTACGGAGATCCGGCTAATGGGGAAGAGGACATACTAATAGGACTTAGAGGATAACCTTTAAAAGATATAACAAGAGCTAAAAGGAGTAAAGATAATGCTAATACGCTAAAAGCCCCCAAGGCCGCAGACACCCCTACTACTACATAACCCCCCTATAGTAGATATCGCGGCAATTAGCGCTATAGGTTTCCACTTTAATATATATTAGAAGGACAATAAGGTCTTTATAACCAGCTTATACAAAATTAACTAGATTATTAACAAGAAGGAAGAAGGGCTAGTAGAGGAAACTAATAAGGAGTTAGTTAAGCGCCTCCTCCCTATATACCTCTTAGACTATAGAGACGCGTTCTTAAAAGCAGTCTTAAATATACTGCCCCCCTACTAAACCTATAATTATAAGATTTAACTAGAGGCCGACAACTCTCTAGGCTATAGCCCCCTTTACTAGCAAACTATGGAGAAACTAAAAGTAACTAAGTAGTACTTAATCGATAACCTCTATAAGGGGTTTATTAAGCCAAGTTAGGCCCCTTTTACTTCCCCTATCCTCTTTATAAAGAAACCTAATAAAGGCCTCCGCTTCTGTATCGACTATTAGAAACTAAACACCATTACTTAGAAAGATTATTACCCTCTCCCCCTAATTAATAAGACCCTTGCACGTCTAAGCCAAGCTAAAATCTTTACTAAGCTTAATATCCGCTAAGCTTTTTACTAAATTAGGATGGACCCTGCATTAAAGAATCTAACGATGTTCTGTACCCGCTACGGTTCTTATAAATATAAAGTTCTTCCTTTTAGACTAATAAATGGGCCAGCTACGTACCAACGGTATATAAATAATGTTCTTTTTAACTACCTTAACAAATTCTGTATAGTATACCTAGACGACATTCTTATATACTCAGACAATGAACTTAAGCACCAAGTTCACATTAAAAAGGTCCTAGAGAGGCTGCGGAATACAGGCCTATAAGTTAATATTAAGAAATGCAAATTCGGAGTAAAATAAACAAAGTACCTTAGGTTCATTATTAGTATAGAAGGAATTAAAGTTGACCCTAAGAAGGTTAAGGCGATACGCAACTGGAAACCCCCTTATACTATAAAAGGCATCTAGTCCTTTTTAGGCTTCTATAACTTCTACCATTAGTTTATCCGTGACTATAGGGTTATAGCTAAGCCTCTTATATAACTAACAAAGAACAACACGCCTTTTATTTTTAACGATAATTATATAGAAGCTTTTAAGGAGTTAAAGGACCAACTTACCTCCTCCCTAATTCTCCGTTACTATAACCCAGACCTTAAATTAATACTAGAAACGGACGCCTCTAATAAAGTAGTAGTAGAAGTTCTCTTATAGTTATACCTAGATGGCAAGTGGTACCCTATAGCGTTTTTCTTAAAGATAATGGCCCCAGCCAAGTATAACTACGAGGTACATAATAAGGAAATGCTGGCTATTATATAATTATTATCCCAGTGGCGCGCAGAGCTTAGAAGTATAGACTCTTGGATTAAAATCTATACTAATTATAAAGCCCTTAAGTATTTTATAACAATAAAGCAGCTTACCAGTTAATAGGCTAGGTAGGCTAAAATACTCTCCTAATTCTTCTTTACAATTATATACCGCCCTAGTAGGCAAAATTCTAAAGCTAATGCCCTTACCCAGAGAGAACAGGACGTGGAACTATAGGATAAGCTAAAGGCTTAGCACCAAACATATGCCCTCCTCTATCCCAAATAGCTCAACCTATATATCCTTAAGGAACTAAACTCTAAACAGAATAAGCTAGCGCCTATAGAAGGAGAGATCCTAAATAAACTAATAGGACTAATTAACCGCATTTTAATTGCGAACCGCATAGCCAAATCCCTAAAAGCCCTCCGTGACTAAGCTACGGAAGGCAACCCTAATTTAGAAATAGAAGACGGACTACTCTTATACTAAGAACGGCTTATAGTTCCAGACGTTAATAACCTATAAATAGAGCTAATCTATAAAGCCTACTATTAAGTCTCTATAGTGTACCCTGGTTAAGATAAGACCTACTAACTACTAGCGCCTTACTACTACTGGCGAGGACTCCTATCCAATATAGAATGGTTTATTAGGAATTATTATGCTTATAAATGGGTAGATACCCCTAGGGATTAAACCCCTAGATAGTTATAACTACTACTAGTTCCCAAACGCCCTTAGCAGTATGTTATAATAGACTTTAAATTATTCCCAAAGGATAAATATGGCTATAATATGGCCTTTGTAGTAGTTAACTAATTAAGTAAGCAAGCTATTTTTCTCCCCTGCTTCAAGACTATAACCACAAAAGATATAGCCCGTATGTATGTTAACAATATTTACTAGATCTATAGTGCTTTTAAGTTAATTATCTCTAACCGTGGACCCTAATTTATATTGGACTTCTAGGATGAATTCTACTATATCCTTAGAATTAAGATTAAGCTCTTTACCGCATTCTACCCTTAAACTAACGGCTAAACTAAGATTATAAACCAGTACCTTAACTAATAACTTCGCCCCTTTATTAATTACTACTAGGACAACTAGTTGGAACTACTACCTATAATAGACTACGCACAGCTTACGCTCCCTTATAATAGTATAGGAATATCGCTATTTAAGTTAATCTATGGATACAAGCCACAAACATCCTTTAATTAGAATAGACCTATAGGACCTATAACAGCCCGCGAACGCCTTAGCTACGAAGAGGCCTAGACATTCACTAAGAGAATGCACGGAGCCTGGGAGACTGCCCAAGCAATTATAAAAAAAAGCATAAGAGAAGAAAGAGGCCGACATAAACCAATATTGTCGCGAGGTAGACTTCCATATAGGAGATAAGGTATGGGTGTTAATAAAGAACTAAAAGACCTAGAGGCTAAGCCGCAAGCTAAACTACTAAATAGCTAGCCCCTACAAGATCCCTAAGAAGGTAGGGCACTTTTTTAAGGTTAAGCTACTAGAGTTAATAAAGATCCACCCTATCTTCTCTCTAGACCAACTATGGAAGGCCGCGGACAACCCATTGCCTAGACAGTACAACAACCCCCCACCGCTAATTCAGATTGCAGAGGATAAGGAATAGGAGGTTAAAGAGATCTTAGCAGTTAAGAAAGACCGCGGTACCCTAAAATACTATACAAGCTGGGTAGGTCACGACGAAGATCTAGAATGGTACCCTATATCTAATTTTAAGTACTCTCCCTATAAGCTACAGGACTTCCACCTAGCCTACCCTAACCTCCCTAGACTACCACGCCAATTAGAAAGCTGGATTAAATGCTAAAAAGAAGGGGTGGATAACTATAACAATTTAGATAACAATAAGGAGCTTGGGCAACGCCTAAGGGCAGGCTTTTTTAGGAGGGGGGGGTGATGTAACGGTGCTAGGGCAACGCCACCTGCTATACTCAGTGGACCCTAACTCCTGCCAACCAATTAGGATTTTCCATCCCCGGGATAGAAAATCGCCATTGGCTCGCTTACTACTAGCACCTTGGCAACCCCTTTATATCTTGCCAGTCTCTGACAGACTTCTTCTTCTCCTTAGCTTAGTATTCTTGTATAGTAGCAATCTACAAGCTTCGGTTCAGAAGCATTTGTACGAGCCCGTCACAATTCTAATCTACTTAAAAGATAAGGATTAGCACGAGCAATACGTCCGCGAAGTACTGGAATACTTAGATAATTAGGGCCTTTACGCTAAGGCGTTAAAATATATCTTTAATACTAAGTAGGTTGAGTTCCTAGGTTATATTATAACGCCTATAGGTATAGTTATAGACCTAGTATAAGTGTAAATAATTTAAGAGTGGCCAGAGCTAGAGAGCTATTAGGATGTTTAAGTATTCCTAGGCTTTACTAATTTCTATAGGCGCTTTATTTATAACTACTTAGACGTTACCTAATACCTATTTAACTATATTGCTGAAGCTTCCTAAGACCCAGCCTAAGGAGTAAAAAGCTTAAAGGTAGAAAGAAAGAAAACTAAAAAGGGACTAACTAAATGGTATAAACTATAGATATGGCCTAGAAAGGTCTAGGAAGCCTTTTAGGAATTATATATAAAGTTTATAAAAGCTCTACTATTGCGGCATTTAACCTAGATTAGCCACTAATAATAGTTACTAATGCATTAAATTTTGCCTTTACTGGTATCCTACTGTAACCTAATAGGCATCTAGATACTACCTAGCTCTACTAGAGACCAGTAGCATTCTATAGTAGAAAATTCTAGGGACCTAAAGTTAGGTATTATACCTATAATAAGGAACTACTAGCTATAGTTAACTGCTTTAAACAGTGGCAACACTACCTTAAGCATGCGAGCTATACTACTTATATACTCTTAGATTATTATAATTTATGCTACTTTATAACTATAAAGGAGCTTATATCTTAACAAGCTAGATAGGCAGAGGAGCTTACGTAATTTAACTTTAAGATTAAATATAAGCTAGGGGAAAATAACCCTATTAATAGACTGTTATAATAGCCAGACTATACCAAAGGCTTTAAAATGGGAGAAGGAAAATAGATAATAGACATTTTACTCCCTATACTATAGAATAAGCTCTAGGTATAAGATGCTTAAGCATCTATAGCTCTATATACTAAGTCTTAGGCGGTGCAAACCCTATTAGCTTCTACTAATATTCTAGCTAGTACCTAGTTTGTAGCTAATAAGGGTCTAAATATACCTAAACAGGATATCCCTAATATAAGTTTAGAACCTGGTGATATACTACTAATTGCTAAGCTATCCCCTTAAACTAATAGTAAAGCTAAAGAGCAATTAGAACTTAGAGCCCTATAAAGACCAAAGGACTTTAACCTCATAGCGGCCTTCCTAATGCATATGTACTAAGAAGTTGCAAGATCTATAGTACTATTTAGTCTTATACTTAGAGCAGTATAAGGCAAAACAGCTTTTACCTAGGAACTATCTAAAAGGTTAATAGATCTTATCCGTAAGGTGCAATAGAGGGACACCTCTTATGCCATCTTTAATGCGGAAGCAGACCAGAAACATAATGGAAAGGAAGCTATAAGGCGCTAAAATTAGGAACTAGACCTAATGGGCCTACTATATAGAAATGGTAAGGTTTGGGTACTATAAGAAGCAAATCTATAATAGAAAATTCTTATAAAGAATCACAATAATCCTCTAGGCGGCTACTATAGTTAAGCTAAGACAGTAGAATTACTTTAATATAAATACTACTGGCTAAAACTTAAGTAGGAAGTAAAGGAGTACATTAGCCACTATAATAAGTGTTAAGTATATAAAATCTAAAGGCACAAGCTATGGGGTCTACTTAAATTAGTTCCTTCTGCTAGTAAATTATAGAAATATTACGCTATAGATTTTATTACAGATCTTCCGCCATTAAAAGATAAGTAAGGATGAACATATAATTTAGTCCTAGTACTTATTAATAGGTTTTTAAAGTATATCCAATACCTTCCTATTAATAAGATGATTAATACATAAGCGCTTACTAGCCTAATTAAGGAAAAATGCTTTCTTAAAGTAGATTAGCCGCACTCCATTATCACTAATAGGGGCAGCGTCTTTACAAGCCAGTACTGGTTAAATCTATGCTTTTATTTAAAGATAGACCACCATTATAGTATAGCTTTCCATCTATAAATGGATGGGCAAATAGAACGCCAGAACCAGGAACTAGAGTTTTACCTATAAATATATTTAAACTACCAGCAAGACAACTAGTGTAAGCTACTTCTATATGTGGAGTATGCTTATAATTTAAAGCAATATATATTGCATAAGTATACACTAATTTAGATTGCCTACGGCGTCCAACTATTTAGGTTTAATAGTATACCTAGTAATTACTAGCTAAGGCTGTATAACTAATTATAGGATCCTACTGGGAAGTTTAAGGACATCTACTAGAGAGTATAAGGATACCTCTAGGAATAGGAGGAGTAATAAAAGTGTATAAAGCAGAGCCTATAAGATGCCTAAGAGCAGTAGAGACTTTAGTACAACCATAAATACTAGAACAAGCATTTTAGAGTAGGCGATAGGGTTCTATTATGTTTAACAAATATTAAGACCTGTTAACTATTAAAGAAGCTTAATATAAGATACCTAGGTCCCTTCTAAATTAAGGAATAAATTGGTAAGCTAGCCTACTGTCTCTAACTACCCCCATCTATAGCCCATATATATCTAGTATTTTACATAAATCTACTAGAGCTATGGTATAGACCACTATTAGAAAAGAACTTCTGTCTAGGCCCAATTAAATACCCTAAAGTAGTGGGTGAGTGGTATAAGGTTAAAGCTATACTATACTATAAGTTTATTAAGAACAAACTTCAATATAAAGTTAAATAGCTAGGCTAGCCTGCTAAAGACTTTATATAGGAACTAGAGGATTACTTTAATTATTGCAAAGATATTCTAAAAGAATATTAGGACTAAGGTCTGCAATCTATAAATCACAGAAAGCGCTTTAATACTATAGTGTCATTGCAACCTATAAAGAAAGCTCATAGTAGGCTAAGAAAGGCCTTAAAGAGTAAATAGGTTAAATTGGATATAGAACGGACAAGCTCTAGAAACTATAAGGATTAATTAGGGCTATGGCCTAAGGCAGGACAGGTCCTTAGCCTTTTTATATACATAGTATAGAATTAATAGGGTATTTTGCTAGAATTGCATTCCTATTTATTAGTCTATATTAGGAACAGTGTTCCTATGCCTTCTTAAATGCCTTATAAGGCCTTCCTAAGCACTAATTGAGATCCTTAAGTACTACTATATACAAGAACTAATCCCAAATTCCATAAGTCTAAACCATAAATGCCTAATCTAAAAAGCCACTATGCCTTATCTTTAGGAGCAGGATCAGTATCTATTAGCCCTCTAAGCGATGGCTAACAGGAATAAGATCCCTTTATAGGTATATAAGTAGGCATAAAAATAGGGGCAGGATAATAAGGTGTAGATAGAGCAGAGATTCTTAAACGCTTAATATTAATATTAGGTCTAAACCAATACTAATAAAGCTCTTAAGGCGTCAGCTTATAGTTAATAAAGACATGCTTAAGCCTAGAATAAATAGAGATATTAGCTGGCTAATATAGTCTAGAACTACCAAGACCTTGCTATAGTAACTGTTAGTTACCTATCCGCTAGGTACCCAAAGGGTAACCTACCTAATACTGTATTATATTATGCTCTTTTAAAACTTAACATGCATATACAAACTCCTTCTTATAGTAGACAGCAACCTTCTTCTTATTACTCCCATCCTTTACCCTATCCTCAGTATACCAACCTTACTCCCTTATTAGGTGTTACTAGCTAGCTTGCTAGGAATTATAGGCAGTGTAGATAGCTGTGGCATAGTCTTAAATTTAACCTAGATGTTTAGTATTAGCACTAGAATAAGACAGAGCCCAGGCAATATAGTAGTTAAGGACATTAAAGGAATGTCGCCACTTAGGCCCAGGCTATTAAAGCTTAAAGTTAGCAATGGAAATCTATTAAGGATAGAAAAGCTTACCTTAATATAACTGCTGCTCTTAGTATATATGCATTAATTACAAGGACTAAAGGTATTAGACCTTATATAGTAGGTCTTGTTATAAGCATCCAGAATTTTCTTATTAGATTTCTAGTCTTTTAAGGATATGTATGTAAAGTCATTTAGGCAGGACTAGTACTAGTTGCGGGTTAGTAGAGGCTAGGGTTCTATATACAGCAGTAGGGCCAGAATACGCTAAGGAATTAGCTTAGAAGAGCAGTTAGTAGGAGAATAAAAAGGCATATTAAATTAATAATAGAAAAAAAGAAAATCTTAATAATATATTAAAGATACGTCCAAAATTAGATAAAGGTTAATAATGGGAAGTGAGGTATTAAGGAAAAGGAGCAGCTTAATAAGTAGGATGTCTCTATACTTTACCTTCTAATACCCTTCTAGTAAATAGCCGCAACCTTGCTGATATAACTCCGTTATAATAGCACAATTTAGAAGGAAGGAAACACGCGTATATGCTATTTAGCCATCGCTTCCTTATAAAAACTGATTACGCGGCCGGGGAAGGCAATTAAGACGTTAATTATAGACGTATATAGGTTAAAATTATACCTAAATAAGACAAGTCTCTTTAATTAACTAATTAATTACTTAACCATATATAATAGCCTAAGGGCGAATACGGGAGTAATACGTTAGTGACGTAGGGGATTATAAGAAAGGATTATAAGATTATAGATTATATCCTAACAGTTAAAAATAACGGTGAGCTAAGGCCCTATACATTAAATCCTATACTAAAAGGTTTTATGGAACCATATTAGGAACACTAAATTGCCTATAATACTTACGATTAATTACAAACCAGCATAAAGGCTTAAAAATAGAGTTGTATAAAAATCCTTAGGTTAGCCTAGGTAGTCACTAGCATGCTTTTAGTAGGCTTTTAATAGGTCTCCTAGTAATCCTTACATCTTTTCTCTAGTTATATTTTTTCCTTATTAAGGTTTTTAGGAGTTTAAAGTAAGGGTTAGATAGATAGATAATATACAGTGGCATACCAATATTTCCCTAATATCTCTCTAAACCCCTTCTAGGATAAGCCCTTATAATCTCCCTACTGTAAGGTAATGGCAATTAGGGGCCAACTATAAGAAGGGGGGGGCAATATAAGGGATATTATTGCGGACACCTTAGGTTGCCCTCAGGACAACCTCTGGACGCCCCTTGGATGGTCACTGGTTACGTGCCGGAGGCACGTGCCTGTAGTATATAGTCTCTATAATCCCTAAGGCCTTACCTCCTTAAGGATTCGTCTCTCTTACCAATCTATCCTATTCCATAATCGTGTCCTTATAGCCCCCTATCTACAAAGTCCCCTTATAGTATAATAACAACGCCCTACTATATTATAAAATCTTACTCTTCCCTCCTAATATACCCGCTATGGTGGAAATAACCTCTTATATTTTTAGGCTTGCTTCCTATAATCTTTACACACTAACTTAAAAGGCTATTAAAGCTATTACCCTATTACTCTGGCGCCTCTTTCTATAAAATAAAGTGTTATTAAATAAACTCCTTTAGCTTACTAAAGAATTCCTTAATTAAATTCAGATCGGGCGAGTACGTAGGTAAGTATACAAGCTTTATGCTAGCTCGCTTAAAAAGAGGGCTAATATAGGCTAAGTGGTGGAAGCTCGCGTTATCTATAACAACTACTAATCTTAGTTCTGGATAAGGATTATAATAAGGTAGAAGGACGTGCTTAATCCAGTAGTTATAGCCCTCTAAATTCGTTAAGCTACTATATACTAACAATACTAGTACGCCGTTAACGGTATAGGCAGGTAGTATATTAACTTGCTGCTTACCACAATTATACAGTATATATAGAACTGGTGTAACTCCTACTAGTGACTAAGACGCCTTCTATATACCAGTCTTTAAATTGGCTCTAGATTTATCTACAAATACCAGCTACTTAGTGGTAAACTATAAGATGTAGGCCCAGTATAAGTTGCGATCCTTCTAGCTTCGCTTAAAAGCGACTCTATAAGCCTTATATATATTTAGTAGCTTCCTTATACCTATTATAAAAGCTTTCTTACCAGCTTCCTACTCTAGCTAGCCATTCTTAACTCTGCACTAAGCATCTGCCTGCTTATAATAATCTAGAATTAATTGGAGATAAACCACGTTATTTTATTAAGATACATATTCGGGGCCTTATTTAATTGGTAGAGCAATATAACGATCATCTTATTGCTTAGCAGGCGTCTTAACTTATATTTGCGCTTAAGCTTCGTCTTCCCATGTAGCCTTAGGTTCCTTTAAATATTCTAAATTAATTAGGGAGAGCAGTCGGCTTGACGGGCGCATTAACGTTTAGTTGCACCAGCTGCAAGAAGGATCTTAATAAAGGCGTGCTGCCAACTGCCTATATTTGGAGCCATATTGATAAGGAAGAAGCTTTGGAACACCACGATCTAGCACAGATATCACGATTTTGGTGGGCAAGGGGAAATGAGAATAGCTTCAAATTCGAGGTGAGCAAGATCCTTGGGGCCCCTGCAGCCACTACACCGCTTCCTGCTAGCTCTACATACTAATTTAGCTGCAGACGTAGCGAAATTAGGTGTGTGTGTTGCGCGCACACGGGGGGGGGAGAAACCGAAGCTCGTATAAGCTGTATTAACACGTGTAACCGACTACATGTACCGGTACTGCTGAGACACAATGTTGCAGGATCCGAGACAGCGTCAGCACTACCCTCGTATGTCTCGGATATGGTTAAAATGAGTCATAGACTTCGGAGGTAGGGGTCTACTTTCATGTATTTATTACACTTGATTTCCACAGATTTACAATTAAGTCGCTCGTTCAATTCCCACACACTGCAAAGCTTACAACACGTTTCGGCCCAATGCTTGGTGTCCCAAATTGGCTATCCACCACCGTAGTTAGAGTGGGTACATGTGACAAAATAATTGTCCGAACCATGGAGGCCGGCAGCAGATAATATAAGGTTATTTCGACCCCATGATCTGCAACCTTAAGTCCGCCACAAAGACATGGGTTGAAGCGAACTAACCAATGGACGGCATGGTTGATGTCCTAGGGAGGTTAAAACAGGAAACTTGTGTGGTTGGTGAGACTGAGGGTGCTGGATATCAGACAATTACCAGCTCTTGCCCTCCGCACTAACCATTCCGTTTCCAGAGCGCCCGGCGCGGAAGACGTAAAAACAAGGGAATGTCTTAGCAACAATATGACGTTATAAGGAATCCAGACTGACGTTTGAGTTAGCAATAAATTTGGGCGTGGGAAAGGCGATAATGATGTATTCAAGAGTGAAGCTTAGGTCGATCTACAGCGTGAACACTGTTTAGGAAATCCTGTTTGTCTCCCCCAGGAATATAAATGAGATCCACCATTTAGGTCTTTTACTTTAACATGCATCCCTCGTAATTCTGAAGAAATTTGAACGAGGTACTCGATAGTCACGCGAGAAAACTGATTTACGCGCTCGGCATGATGAGGTTGTTGAAGTTTCAGTCGCAGCATCATACCAACATTCTAACCTTCAAGAAATTCTTCCCTATGATCTCCTTTGCCTTCTTTTCAAGCTCCAGCATGTCCTACTGAACGCTTAAATAACGCCCAGATAGCCATTCGTGCCTCTCCAACCAAATGATCGTGTTGGCAACCAGCTCGGGTGTATCAGTTAGAGCTAACGTCACACAAGTAAGTCAGTAGAACGTTCAATCCCCATCCTAGGGCTGGCAGCAGATCTTTACCCACCCACGTGCAACTCCTTTGGTAAACTAAGCCGCATACCTGTCGCACTCCTAGATGCACTGCTATGGCCAGAATACCTTGGTCCGCATACTCTCTGACATAGCAGGCAAGAGCGTATGTGTTCCTATCGATGTGATATTTAAGATTTGTCGCGCACAGCCGTCCTGGTGTCTTGAGCGGTAGAGGTAGGAAAGCTCTAGGGGAGAAATAAACGCCTCGCACGTTAACTTCGTAGCTCTTCTACCGTATATATCTGGATGCTGGAATGGATCGGGACTGAGCGTTCTAGCCACCCTGCGTTGTTGATCAGAATGTCTAGTCTTCTGAAACTCTTTTCGATCTTTCTACAGCCGCACCCACAGACGTGGTGTTCGTCACGCCGAGCTCTACAGCAGCGATATTTGGCACCGCTTTCCCCGCCTCTTTTGCGGCATCCAAACCTCCTCAGCCTTCGCAAGTGATCCTCGAGCCCTGGGACCAATAAATGACGCGCCCGCTTTGGCCAATGCTATAGCGACAGCAATTCCAATGCCTCTGGAAGTCCCGGTTATAAAAAATAGCCTTGCCGGATAAGTCCGTTGAAAAGGCGGCAATCGCTTCGTACGTGTCATGGTGAATTGTTGATGCGAAAAAAGCCCCTATTGGTGCCGGGACGAAAGGTTAACTTGGCCTTGTATAGACCTTTTCAAGTCCGGTGCATACCGGTTGAAATACACTAAAAAGATGGCTGTAATCGGATGTTTTACGATGAAGTAACTTATTGCGTATGGAGAAAGGTTGACGAAGAGGACTTGAAAACCTACCACAATGAGGATCGATTGCCTGCATTTCTGGAATCTTATCGTCCATCTTGGGTGACCGAGACTCTCAGACTGGGAACCTGAGAAATTTTGTAACCTTTCTGGCACCATGGGAGATCGGCCACCTTGCTTGATGATATAAGCTACTAAGCGGAAATGGTTTTCCTTTAGTCCGGAGTTGTACCCTTGACCGGAATTATGAGGGCTCAAATACTAACATAGCTCAAGCGGTTGTAAGCTATGAAAGAGCTCTTCAAGTACTCATTAGAGAGGCAAAAACTTAATCCCGATCGAGGAGAAAGAACTGCTTTATTCAAGCAGCGTAGCGCTAGGCTTCGCTTGTATCTGTTACCATATCTAGCAGCATTTCCATCCACTTTTGAGGAAGCACGTATTCGGGTAATTTGTACGTCTTTCGAAGCTTGAGGACTTTTGATATCTCAACTAGGTCGGCTCGAGAAGGTGGCTTTGTAATGGCATGGTCGAGAAACATTCTTCCGGACAAGCTGAATCGCGCGACTTTGAACGTTTGCCAAACGTGTGATGGAAGGTTTTGCGCAGTGGTGTCTGAGAGATCTAATTCAGATTCGGGATCGTGTTGGTCATATTCAGATGTGATTGGGAAAAAAGGTCTCAGCCAATCCACACCGCCCTCGTCCTCACCATTACATCTAGACAGAATCATGTCTGTCAACTCGAAAAAGGTCTCCGGACGAAAAGATTGATGGAGAAGCGCAAGGCGTTTGAATATGAGAGATGTTGCTTGTTCGTTACACATCGGATTCGTTTCCGGATGTGACAGCAATGCTCTCATGTTTGCAACAATTTCAGATTCCTTCGAGTGGAGGATCAAACTAATGAAAGGGGTGTCGCCTTCATCATTGGCAAGATTGGGATCCGCTCCTCTCTTAAGAGTAGCCTTTATCATGTCCGCCATGGATGGATCAGAATGAGCTATGCGCCGATCTACACAAGGGTTCAGAAGTGTGTGCAGTATTTTCTCCCCATTACCTCCGGACCGGCAGTCTGCACGCTGAATGAATAACATAGCCAGCCCTGACCCAGGTGTATGGAAAAGTATCTCATGGAGCAGTGCTACTTCTTTCGTATCAGACTCCCCGCAAGTTCTTGATTTGAAGGGCAAGCTTAGGTCTGCGCCTGACTCAACAAAATGCTTGAGACAGGTTCTTTCTGTACGAAACATGTGACGGTACCAGAAAAGGTTTGATTGGAATGGCCTCAGGAACCCCGCAAACATGCCTGAGTCATCAGGAGCTCGCAGTAGCTTGGTGTTTGCACCGTGTTCGAGAAGATTTTTGATAAGTTTCACGGTATGATCTTGTTGTAAATGAGTGAAGGATGACCAGTCCGCTCTAGGATCGATGGCAATATGTAATGCTGTTAAGGCTGGATGGCCGTACGTCACAGCATCAATATCGGCACCGTGATCCAGAAGTAATCGAAAAATGTGGGGAGAGTATAATTGCTGTGACTGACTGGATAAGACGGCCTGGTGCAAAGGGGTAATTGCTCCCAAGTGACTGTATGATCTTTTGTTCACATCAGCGCCTAGTTCTAACAGAGCCTGTACGTTGTGTGGTTTATTGGAACAGACTGCTTCAGTTAAGGGCGTGTAACTGAGGGAACTAGGAGTAGCGTTGACTTCAGCTCCATATTCAACCAGCATTCGGATTATTTCTGGCGACGCATACGATGCCGCAACATGGAACAGGTAGCCACTTTCAGCAAAGGGAGTAGGTTGATTGTACATAGGCGTGTTCAAAATATTAAAGATTGATGTATCGGGTAGTACTCCATCAGAAATCCACCCCAATAGCTCTCTGGTATCGTCAACGTTGTCTTTGCGAACCAAGGAATGCATGTGGGAGAGAATATCTTCCGAACTTAGTTCAGTTGGTGGATTTCTTTGGCGGGTTAGTCACAGCTGAAGAAAGTTGCGGTTGTTTCTATGAGATAGGATGAGTAACACATGGGGTTGAAATAACCTACTTCTGTGCGCGTTTCAGGAGTCCCCATTCTTTCAGTTTCTTGCGATAAGAACTTGTACTATACGGCCATGTCAGTCGTTGGTGAGTCCCGAATAGAATCGGATGTTGGGATGTAAGGAAATCGAGTACGCACCAAGCATCAAACCCCCGGCTTTTCATTATACGTTTGATTTCTTCTACTTCTTTCTTCTGGGCTCCAGCAAGTTCCCGAATCTCTTCCTCTACAACGGCCCAGTTCTTCGTCATTTTGAGAGTGCTAAAGAGACTTCGGCGCTTGGAAGAGTAGGAAGACGCCAGACCGCGTTAGGCCTGTAATTCCTTCTAGCACACTGTTTTCGAATGGATACGCTTCTAGGGCTATGGAGAGTTCTTAAACTTATCTGGCGGATAGTCCTACGTCGAGTATGTCGAGGTCGTGTGGTCATTTCGCGTATGCAAAAATATTGCAAAAGCTTGGCGCTCTAACACATTTGTGGAACACAGTAGGGCCCAGTCACCAAAAAACAACCTTCCTCGTAAAATGCTGTGCGCCATGCTTTTTTGCCAGATAATTTTACTGAGAATTTGCTGAGAATTAGATTATCAAACGTTGTAATGTACAATATCTCCATCAGGCGGTTGCGGGAGTCTCATCACACTAGCTAACCAAGAATATGTATAATTAGTGGTGATCAGGTAGAATACATACGCTGACTTTTGTATAAGAAGTAAGTGTGCGTTTAATTATTTGTTGAGAAAGCGTATGCATGTAGATCGCTGAAGAATTGCCTGGGGTTTCTGTGGAGCACGCTTTGTTGGTGTGACGTTGATGTGCGCTTTGATGATCCCTGCATCTTAACTCCCGCTTTCCCTTATTCGGTCTCTACGGGAGACCGACACCAAGCGTTTCGTGATGGCGTTGATGTGTGTACGCGGTTGGGATACGAAGACAAAGGCGTTTACTCCCTGCATTGCCTTGTAGGTTCCACGAATTAGTTGCGGGATTTTCTAAAAGCTATCTACAATTGAATAATATCCACGTAGCTTCGCAACGGAAGTGCTCAATGGCGACATCAGTAGATGGTGTGAAGGAGCCTCCAAGAGTAATGATACGCCAAACCGATGGTATGTTCTGGGATCGGCAAATGGAACAAGTCGCGGGATTAGAGACAAAAGCGGGAATGCAGGAAGCAATTGGTTGGTTAGATGTAGAACGATATTCACACTCGCAGCATCTAGAGTCATCCCACAGCGGAGGCTACAACTCCTCAGTCCCACGCCCGCCTGCACTTGCCCATTTGGCGCTAGTGTGGCTGTTATTCACCTGGGTAATCTCAAATTGCGGGGCACAAGCTCCCAAGCGCGCGCCGCGGATGTGATGCGGGTTGTCAGGCCGGGATGTTTCCCAGTCCCTATGCGGCAGTCGGATGCACCGATGTGTAACGAGTCGGATTCGAGGTTGAATTGGGTGACCCAGACACCAGGATTGTATATTTTCACTGGGGGAAAGCTAGCTCCGCCTGCTTATCGCTGTCTCTGGACCACTTCTCACCCCAATCAAGAAAACCCTCCGGCACATATCACCTTCAGGCCTCCCTCAACCCTCCTTCATGTTTTTAACTTGGTAGCTTCCTCCAGCCACCTCCCATTCTCCCTTCATCCTCCAACATGTCTGCTGATTCAGTTGACACTACACCTGCGGCCTTCCCCACCAAGCAGACTGCCTCCCATCCTCTTGCGCCACTTGCAGCTTTGGAAATAACCACTGCTGCTACTCTCGTTAAGCGCAGATGGCCAGCACATACTGATCTTCACTTCAAGGTCATCACTCTTGAAGAGCCTCCGAAAGCTGAGGTTATCACCTACCTCGAAGCAGAGCACTGTGGCAGGCCGCTTCCTAGAATTAGCAGGAAAGCTTTCGTGAATTATTATATTCGTAACACCGTATGTTTTAACGTGACTTTTCTAGTGGAAATATTGAAGCTGACCAGCTATGGGAATTAGAATAAATTCCACGAAGCAGTTGTAGACCTGTCAGCAGGCAGAGTCCAGCGCAATGTACTCCTGGGATCCAATTTCCACGCCAATGGAGATGGTATGGAAATAGTGGCAATTGAAAAAGCAGCTTTAGAGGATGAAGGAGTCAAAGCCGAACTCGCCAAATTGAAGCTTCCAGAGGGCACCGTAGTGATCAGTGATCCTTGGATATACGGTAAAGACTCATGTCACTATTTAATTATGATATTTCTAACCTAGTTGGCTAGGTTCGGACGGCGTAAATGACGACGATCGCATGTACCAATGCTTCCTCTACCTAAGAGATCCAATGAACCCTTCCGAAGCCGATTCAAACCATTATGCCTTGCCACTTCCTATTTCACCTGTCATCAGCACTGAATCAATGAAGGTAATCCGTATAGATATGCTCCCAACAGGTGCGGACAACACGGTAAAGGAGATCGAACCCTATCAAATCAGACCACCAAATGAGTACATACCAGAACACCAGAAATTACGGACAGACCTCAAACCACTGAACGTTATCCAACCCGAAGGTGCGGGTTTCAAAGTTACCCAAGAAGGAACTTCGAGTATTCTGGCGTGGCAAAAATGGCACTTTAGAGTTGGTTTCAATCAGAGGGAAGGCATGGTTCTCTATGATGTAAGTAGCGCGTTCGAAAATGCCTACTGGGAATTCAATTAACCATTTAATAGGTTCGTTACGATGACCGGAGCCTATTTTACCGGTTATCCTTGTCAGATATGAACATCCCTTATGCGGATCCTCGGCATCCTTACCATAAGAAATCCGCATTTGATCTTGGTGATGCCGGTGCAGGCATCATGGCTAACAACCTCAAGCTTGGGTGTGATTGCTTAGGTTCAATTTACTATCTCGATGCTGTCCTCTCTGATGACAAAGGCGGGGTGACACCAATGGACAACGTTGTGTGCATACACGAACAGGATGCTGGAATCGGATGGAAACATACGAACTATAGGACAGGAAGAGCAATAGTAGTGCGCTCAAGAGAACTGGTACTCCAGTCAATCATCACCGTGTCGAACTACGAATATATCCTGGCTTTTATCTTCAACCAAGCCGGAGAAGTTGATTACGAGGTCCGGGCAACCGGTATTCTCAGCACCCAGCCCGTGGATGACGGCGTTGAGGTGCCTTTTGGCACTATTGTCCACCCGGGTGTATTGGCCGTTCACCACCAACACATTTTCTCCCTCCGTGTGGATCCCATGATTGAAGGATACAAGAACAGAGTGGCTTACGATGAAGCTCATCCCATGCCACGGTCCGACTTCAACCCTCATGGCACTGGATATTATGTGGAAGAAACAGTCATCGAGAAATCCGGTGGTTATGATATCGACTTCGACAAGAACCGTGAATTCAAGATTCAGAACGCAGCAGTGCGCAATCCCGTCAACGGTAAGCCGGTGGCATACAAGATTCAAGCTCCAGGTTTCCAAAAGATACTTTCGGATAAGGACAGCTTTAATTACAAGCGTGCCGAGTTCTCTGATCATAACATATATGTTGTCAAATACAAAGATGACGAGCTCTACGCTGGTGGGAGGTATACTAATCAATCTCGCGGCGGAACCGGCGTGCGGGCATGGGCAGACAGGGAAGAAAACGTCAAGGATGAGGATGTTGTTGTCTTTGTCCAGTTTGGCATCAACCACATCCCACGTGTGGAGGACTTCCCAGTCATGCCTTGCGAAATCTTGAAGGTGCATATGAAACCAGTCAATTTCTTTGACAAGAACCCTGCGCTAGATGTGCCGCCATCAGAACAAAACTTCAATAAGAGCGTGTTAGTTTCACAGCAACCATCAACAGAGGCAAAGATTGGAAGCAAAGGAGACGTGTGTTGCTCAAGCAAGCTCTGATAGTAGAGGAAAGCAGGCTCATAAATGTGCGGATATTAATAAGATAGATCGTACGCACTGCAAGATGCCCACCTAATACAAATCAAATAATACAACCATTAATTGCGAATAAGTGAAATGGGCGTAAAAATTCCTGGAGGCACCACTCGTGAACTCTTTGAAACACATGCGCACGGACCATGCGCTTGAGTGAAGCCTCGTCTTTCGTTCACTGCACGCGACCATACATACAGTACCTGCGATTCCACATTCACCATAATATTCCTGTGGCCTGCTAGTTTCCTTCTGAAACCCATCTCCTCACCTTATATTAGTCATCCGGCCGTGCTCCAAAAGCTAACAACTTCCCTACCTCTACAATGCCTCCCGCGGATAAAGCAGGAAAAGTGGTCTTCATTGGGAACATCCCCTATGGTAAGCGAAGCAATTACAGAGAAACACTTGAGGCTCACGTCCTAACAATCGATATAGGTGGCACGGAAGAGCTCATCATCGACACTCTCAGCCGAGTTGGGCAGGTCGTCAACTTCAGACTCGTTTACGACAAAGACACAGGACGGCCGAAAGGCTTTGGCTTTGCGGAATTCTCAGACGCTGACGCAGCTGCTTCAGCAGTGAGGAACCTCAACGATTACGAAGTTATGGGGCGGAAACTGCGGGTGGACTGGTCGAACGACAATGGAGCTGGCGATGCGGCACCAGCAGGATACACTCCACAGCCTACAAATGGACAAGAACCAGCGCAACCTCCACATTCAAGCATACTACCTCCTCTCCCACCGGGCGTTGACCTGCCACCTAATCTCACCTGTCCAGATGCTATATCACGCACGCTGTCCACGCTGCCTGCCCCACAGTTGCTCGACATACTTTCACAAATGAAGGGGCTGGTCATGTCGGATCCACAGAAGGCGACGGATCTGCTTAAGCAGGCACCGCAACTATCATATGCTATTTTCCAATCTCTTCTCCTGCTCAACCTCGTCGATACTAGCATACTCTCTTCAATTATTGAGCAGGCAGCAGCTCCACCACCACCACCACCACCACCACCACCGCAACCGCAACCGCAACCGCAGCTAGCTGTTACGCAGATACCACAAACCTTTCCTGGATATCCGCCGCCACATGTTCCAACACCGCCGGTCGCTGCGCAGCAGTATCCGCCTCCTCCAATACCGCAACCGCAGGCACCCCAAATGAGCAGGGATGATCTCATAAGAACTGTGATGCAAATGACGCAGCAGCAAATTGATGCATTACCGCCGGATCATCGGGCACAGATTATGATACTGAGGCAGTCCCTCATGCCTTCAAGGCCTGCAGGATATTAGGACATTGCATGGATAGTTTGGCGGTCTCTTGTCTGGGCAGCGGTGGCGTTCGGCGCAGTGGTGCTGAGTGCTGGGAAAAGCGGCATTTAGAGTTCATTGGTTTGGGCAATTACTCTCGGTATTGGTAGATAGCGCAAAGACAACTCAAATAGATCTATCCAGACCATGTTTTCAGCTGGTGTGTTCTCTGGACGCGTGGTTGAGCTAAAGCTAGCGACTTAAGCTATCAAGCAGCTGTCCATGGATCAAAATGAAAGTTATTTAGTGGCGTCCTTGCGCTGTTTGTTTACATGGTGATAGCCGAGCCGCTGGGAATATCTGGACTCTACGATGTCTCCTTTGCCACACGGGGCTGTTTCGTGTGATGATCGCGGTAATGATTGCGGTATGGCGACATGGGCGCATAGTGGTTGCAGCTTTTGGGCTCTTCTCGCTTTTGATTCGACTGTGCTGGTTCTTGGCTGGGAAGCTGGATGCCGACGAAGCTCTTCCACCCTGCCCAGCACCCATCACCACACTCTCATCCCCAGCATGTTTCACCGCCGAGTGGAGCTGGTTTTGTGATTTCGCATAGCGAGCGAACTTATTTTCTAATTGTACCATATGACGATTGACGACGTGACGACTTTGCCTCATCGGATACCCTGCCGTGTTGTTGCTACTGCATCCCCCGACTTTTGCGATCGACGATAATTTTTCAGCTTCAGTTCCACAAACACAAAAGAGAACATCTGAACACGCGAATCATATCCACTATCATCATTAAATCATGTGGAATGTATTCAAGGGAAAGAGCGAGAGCTCTTCGAAAGACGAGCGCCGAAAGACCGAATCGACAAGCACGCGCCCACGCGCCGAGTCCATCGTATCCTCATCATCCACCAGAAGGCCCACTCGCAGTGACTCCCGTGCTGCTCCGCCTTCATCGAGAAACTCTTATCCTCCACCAACACCAAGCTCAGTCGCATCGTCGTACGCGACTGCTCAGGAGCCTTCTCGTCCGCAAGAATATCCCCAGTATGAGACCAGGTCTCATCATAAACATCGGTCTAGAACTAGTAACGATTCCCGTTACCAGGAAGACGACCAACATTCTGAACGCCGCAGAGATCATTCCACCAGCCGCGATCTCAAACGTGATAGGGGGGGCCGCTCCCGAAGCGGAGATCGAGACAGCAAGAATCGTGAGAAAAGAGATAGGGGAGAGAAATCAAGAAAGAAGAGCCGCTCTGAGCGCGGGAGTGGCTCCCAGGACAGCTATCTTCAGGATCGTATCGTCACCGAAAGAGCCCCCGGCGACTTGACCCGGGCTCCTGGTGCCCCATTCAATGCCCAGGTTACCAGTCCTGGCTTCTCCCAGTTCCCAGGTCAATCTGGAGCACCAATGATGTCCGGAGGCCTCCCGCCTATCTCGCAATCACACTCACCTATGTCGGCTCATGTGTCCGAACAGTTTCCAGGGCAAAATCCCACACAATTCGCCGCTCCATATCGACCGGCACTCAGCCCAGGAGGAGGTTTTGGTGCTGCAGCTGATTACTATGGTGACCAAGGACAGTCAGTTCAGTACCAGCCTGGCGTGCGCCCACAGAAACCTTCCGTGATAATACCTGCAGATACCCCGCACTTGATGGCCGCCTCTGCAGTTGCCAACCCTCCCGCCGAGACCGGAAATGGATCTGCAGCAGATTATTTTGGCTCAGCCAGCAACACTCCACAAGGCCCATTATCAGGCCAGCCATCTACTTCAAAGCCTCCCCGACCAAGCATGCCTGGTAGTTTCGATGGTTCACCGGGCCCTCCAAAACCTCCCCGCCCACATTCATCAAAACCTAGCAGTTCCAGCAAACCAAGTAAGCCAAGCAAAATGTCTACAGGTGCTACTCTTGCTGGTGGAGCAGCTCTCGGATATGAGCTAGGCCACGAGTCTGAGAGTCATCAATCCTCGACTCAGGTTAATGGAGCTCAGAACACTAGTGTTTCGCTCTACCAGCAGGGCTCCAACGTGCCTGTTGGTGCCTCATCACTTTCTCTCGCTGCTACAGATGGAAGTCATGCGGGCGACCTCTATGGTCCGCCAGTCCCCATCAAGCCCCCAAGACCAGGTAAGCACTCCGAATCCTCTCACTCTAACCTCCCACTATATGCGGCGGGGGCTGCTGGGCTGGCGGCCGGAGCATATGGTCTTCATCATCATGGATCCAATCAGCATTCATCCTCGATGCCCGGGGCATTTCCAGGAAGTTCACAGCAATACGGTGGCCCATCTCCATCTGCTGGACCGTATATGTCAGGAGGTATGGCTACAATGGGCACAAGACATCAGCACCGAGGCCCCGTCAGCAAACTCGTGGACTGGTGGAAGGACTATGAGGATGTACGAAGGATGGAGGAGTATACCGAATATATCGGAGTCTGCCGAGAATGCTTTGATCCTCGTACTACACCTGCGGATGCACCTCGCAAACACAATTACTCACGAAGACGATCTAGCGAGCTTCGTCCGAGTGGAATCAACAAGGAATCTCGGTATTATCCCTCGGATAGTGAAAGCAGACGTAAGGGGAAAGGGAAAGCCTCATTGATTGCCACTGGAATTACTGGATACGGTATTGCGAAGGTCGGCAAAGCTCTGTGGAAACAGAAGAACGACTTTGATGATACTTACAGCGTAAAGTCTGGGCCAGAAGCCCGCTCAAGGACTTCGCTTGCAGGTAATAGCCGAAGCCGATCCCCCAAGCGCCATACCTCTCAAGCCATTGAAGTACGACGTAGGACGGACTCTAGTGATCGCATAGAAACCGGAATCACTCGAGAAGGGAAAACGTACAAAATTGTCCGTCACCGTTCACGGTCTGCCTCGCCACGAAGGGATCATAAAGGTGCCCTTGTTGGCGCAGCGTTGGGAGCCGCGGCCGGCGCTGCTGCAGTTAGTCATTCCCGCAAGAAGCACCGTAGCCGGTCGAATTCACCACAGAGAGAACATGTTCGTCACCGTAAACGAAGTAGCGGTCACGAACGCGGACAAACGAAGTCTTATCGTAGCTCTCGTAGTTCGCTCTCCTCATCCTCCATTGTTGACATATCACGAACCGAGCGTCCACAAAGTGGTGGCATGTTCGGTGGATTCTTTTCGAAGGCACCGGAAAAGGGTAAGAAGGTCCACACCAAGAAGCGGAAGGGATTCTTCAACTTCGGGAATGGGTCTTCGTCATCTAACTCTGAACTTGCCTTCGGGTATGGTTATGTTAGGAAGCGTAAGAGCAAAAGGCGTCAAGATTCTGACGAGGATCTTAAGGCTACGCTTGTCGGCCTCACCACTACTGCAGCTGCTATTAGTGTTGCACAAGGTCGCTCAAAGCATGGCAAGTCTAAATCCGAGCTGGTTGCTGTCCGGGAATCGAAAGGCAAGGGGAAAGGGAAACACCAAATTTATCTCCCTGACCACTCGTCCCACTCATCCAGCGATGAAGAAGACGGATGGGAGTCTGCAGCCGAGGATGACGCCTCTGAATCTTCAGGTATCATCTCTGGTTTAGCATTCGGAGACTTCAACTTTTCTGATAAGAGAAGGAGTCAAGAGTCTCTCCTCTCTGAATCATCCGGTACCAGCAAATGGGGCTGGCGGTGGGGAACGAAGAAGAAAAAGAAAGCTCCAAGTCCAACTGCCAGCTCCGGATCTCTTATCGGTCCTACCATAGCTGGGATGGCTGGTGCAGCAGTAATAGGCAATAGTCTGGGTCGTAATGAGAGCGCTATGAGCAGTAGCGTAAGCAGCGTTCCAACGTTGCAGTCTGTCCATGCTATACCTACCCCGGGCGACCCCAATAGCTACGATGCTGTCAGACGTACGGAGTCTACTTCTAGCCAATCCCAATCAATCCCGATCACCAGGCCTGAAAACATTAGCCTACAGCACCCGCAGCCGAAACAGACCGTACCAGGGACACTATATACCTCGAAACAGCCAATTCAATCCAGCTACGTTGCTCCTATTGGTCCTTCGGTCTTTGCTAACACTTCTCCCCAAATTCCGTTTCAATCTACATCCTTCCAGCCAGGGCTAGTCGAATCGCCGGAGCAAGGTTTTTCATCATCCTTTGAAGAGCGCCCTCCACGTATGCCCCCACGCCGCGGTAATTCTTCGCCAACATTGAGCTCCATGAGGCGGGACACCGCCATTGGTGTTGCTGCTGGAGTTGCAGCAGGTACCGTCGCCGCATCAATGGCTTCTCGCCATCAGCGGCGCCAAAGCTCTCCTATGAGTAATGTTCGCTTCGACCTCACCAAGCAACAAAGCCAGGATCAGGCCGAGAAGGAAGATCGCGAGCGTCAGGAGGCGCAAGCCCGCAAGGACGAAGAAATTCGTCGACGCGAACGCCAGCGACGAGAAGATGAGGAGGCTCGTCGGAAAGAAACTGAGCGCTTGGAGCTCCTCGAAGCGGAGAAGCGGAGAGAGGAACGCCAACGCGAGCGGGCTGAACGACGCGCCCGTGACAAGCAAGAGGCCGAAGAAGCGGAACGGCGCATTCGTGACGCTCAGCTTGAAGCTCAGAGAAAGGCTGATATTGAACGGGAAGCAGAACGTATTCGACTCGAGCGGGAAAATGCTGTCCGTGAAGCTGCAAGGCGCGAAATAGCTGTCCGCCAAGAAGCGGAGCGCTTGCAGAAAGAACGTGAAGTCGTGAGACTTGAGCGCGAGCGCTTACAACGCCAGTACGAGGAAGATCGTATCCGTCGAGAGCAGGAAGCCCTTGAGCGTCAACGAAAGGAAGATCTTGACCGGGAAATCTTCCGTCGAGAGCAGGAGCTCAAAGAGCGTGAGCAAGTTGTTGTTCAGCCTAATTCTTGGAAGCCTTCCGCTGCTGGTATTGCTGGTGCTGCGGCTGCAGCAGCTATCGTTACTTCTGCAATCAATGAGCACCATGATGAAACTCCTGCGGTACGGACAGTGGAGCCTCCCGCAGTACGGATAGTTAAGCCTCCTGAAGTGCGGACGGTGGAACCTCCTTCAGTACGCCACGTGGAGCCTACCAAAGTCGTTGATGATCTTGACGACGAGGATATCTTCGATCCAAATTTGTTCAAGAAGGACCGAAAGACCCGCGAAGCCGAGAGTGCACAAAAAGCAGCATCGAAGGTAATTGAAGATTTTGAAGACCGCTACAACGAGGCACCTGTCTCGCAAGCGGAGTTCTTTGCTCCGCCTGAGCTTCGCGACAACTCGGCAGCCCAGTCACCGAGAATCGATCCCAATGAGGGCACCGATATTCAGGTCTACCAAGCGCATGATTTCGATATCCTGAGTGGGCCTAGGGCCCCTCCCTATCCTCCTAGTTATTCGTTCGATTTAGGGAAAGAAACACTTGGCTCTTCGTTGATGAGACCTCCATATCCTATTCCGATCCTCAATCTTATTCAACCGACACCTCCTGGTAGCAGAGCCGGCTCCGTGAGGGCTCCGTCTATGCCTCCTTCTCCCGCTATTGTCCCACAAGATCAACAAGATAAATCAAGAGAAGAAGAGGAGGATGCAATCCGAAGACCTTCAAGTTCAAGGGTATCTTGGGGTGAGGACCAGACCATTCATTATGAGGTAGAAACGTCTGACTCTTATCGTGAAACGTACATCTCCGACCGGGATTCGAAGATAAATGAGCCAGAGCAATCACACTATGAGATTGTGGTTGAGCCGGATTCTCCCCAATCAGGCGCAAGGAAAGCTATTTACAAAGTAGACGAATTTCGGTCTTCGTCGCCCGAGGCTGAAGTCATCAACTCTAGAACAGTAGACAATGAGCCCGTCTACGAATCCCATTCTCCAGAGGTTGAGCCTGTGGTAATTGAACCTGATGAGGACGTCAGGCACCATGGCGCGTTCTACGAAAGCCCATTTTTCGAGACGGTGTCGGACATTGCTTCGGAAAGACCAACTCGAGGGGGATTCGTTGAGGGCGAGATTGTTGACGAGCTGGAACCACTCAAGAAGGATATCATGCCCGGTGCGTTTGATGAGTCACCGCCGGACTCGGAAGCAATACAGGAGCCAGAATTTGAGAAGCCTCTTAGTAGGAAGGAAAAGAAGAAGCTTGAGAGAGAGGCTAAGCGACAGAGTATGGAAAAGGAAATCATTCCGGAAGTCGTGCCTGTACCAGCTCAGGAGGCGCCCGCTGAAGAGTTTGAGGTTAAGACAAGCAAGAAAGGCAAGAAGAAGGGAAAGAAGTCCAGGGAGGCTAGCAGAGATGATAGCCCGACCGCTGCTGGTGCTTCTGAGCCTTCAATCCCGCCTCCCGAATTTGAGGAATTCAGCTCATCAAAGGGTACGAAGGACAAGAAGACACAACCCATTGCAATTGAACGTGATATTAGGGATATTGAACCTACTGTACCCGAAGAAGAGTTCCAGAAATATCAAGCGCTAAAGAATCAATCATCCCAAGGTGGAGTTGATATAGGGACGTTCCAGTCAACTAGCAGCTTTATTCCTACAGCAGCAGCAGCCAGTGGATTTGCTAGCGTGGCTGCTGCCGCTGCGGCGCAACATCAAGACACCAAGCGTTCAGATTCAACGAGCTCAAGCGGTGGTTACTCTCCCACAGCATCTCATCCCGTAGCTAGCGGATACTCTTTTATATCCGAGCAGCCTGACACTTCTCACACATACTCAAACAGTAACCGCGAGACCTCTCAACGGTTAAGTGAGCCAATTGTCACTATCCCAAGTGCTGCATTCGATGACGTCGAAGAACTAGCGGATGCCAAGAAGCCCAGGAAGGAGAAGAGACGCAGTAGCGGCAAGTACGGTCCGCCAGCTCCTGAATCGTCTCTCAGAAGCGAAGTGGACTTCAAAGATTATATTAGCCTTGAAGACAAATCTGAAGCTCAGAGGCAGCCCGTGGTTGACCCATTTTACGCGGCCGCTGTACCACTTCCAGAGAGTACCATTGATGATCTTGAGGAGCCAAAGACTCCGAAGTCGAGGAAGGAGACTGTTCTTTCGAGAGAGGTGGCTTTGGAAGATGTTGATCGATCTAGGAAGTCGAAATCACCGAAGCCGAGTAAAAAGGACGATCGCACTGAACCTGAGCAGTACGATGTCAAGGCGCCAGCTGTCGATGACTATGAAGATCGGAAGTCGAAAAGACGTAGTGAGAGGAGTGTAAGTGAGGAATATTCTGTCCGAGAACGTGACGAAGAGCATCACCGCCCCTCTACGGCTCGATCGGAAGCATACGAGGACAAGAAGAGTTCGAAGCACACACGTCGGGATAGCGAAAAGTATGACGACAAAGACAAGCGGTCAGTCGTTTCAGAAGGTCGTTATGACGATGACGGGGAACATAGGAAGCATAGGCATCATAAGCATAGAGACACTGACAAGTACGACGATCGTGACACAAGATCCGTCGTTTCCGAGGACCGTGATGAGGATGGAGAACGCAAGAAGCATCGGCATCATAGGCGCAGAGAAAGTGAAAAGTACGACGATCAAGATACAAGATCTGTCGTTTCGGAAGACTGCTATGATGAAGATGGAGAACGTAAGAAACATAGGCATCATAGGCGTAGAGAGAGTGAAAAGTACGATGGTCAAGATACAAGATCCGTCGTTTCGGAAGACCGTTATGATGAGAATGGTGAGCGGAGAAGATCGAAGCACAAGCGACGTGATAGTGAGAGGAATGGATCTCCAGAAGTACACATGCGATCCTCAGCTGCTTCTGAGCCTGGAGATATCTATGAGCGTGATCGCAAGTCAAAACGACGATCAAAGAGGGACAGTGATATCTTGGACGACAATGCGTCTGTTGTCTCTTCTCCCGCAAGATATGATGAAGATCCCAAGTCAGGGAAGGAAAAGAAGTCAGGAGGCCTCTTCGGGAGTCTCTTCGGTCGCAAATCATCAGAGAGCCTGCCAGAGACTACCAGTAAATCTAAGTCTAGGGACTCACGCGTCGAAGATAACTATGATGACCCGGACAGAAAGCATAGAAGAAAGAAACACCGTGACTCAACCCACGGCTCTGACTATGATGACGATTCTCGCTCAACCAAATCCGGCGAACGGAGAGAAAAGCGAAAAGGCCGCGAAAGCAGAGACGATAGAGGTATGGACACCCGACACCAAACTACCAAGGTAGATCTCCCACTTTCTCAAATCCCAGTCTCTTGACTTGAGGATGAACAATCGCTGAAAAACTCCAAGGAACGCAGCCTCACAGATATTAGCAGGGACCCATTAGCCAAAAAATCGATACTAGCAGACGATAGCAAGGTGTCTTTTTTAGGTGAGCGGGCGGTGGAGGCTATTCCGCCGCCCGTAACTGAGACCGACTACTTCGGTCAGCAACACGAATCACAAACAACCGATGATGATACCGCTATTCCTGGCGATCGCCCGGAATATTCCCTCCCAGCTCTCCCTGCCAGCGGTCCTTCTACTCCTCCGCCAGCGGGCCGTGCTCTCGATCCTCATCGTCCAGCTACACCAATAGAAGAGAGCCGAGCCCTACTTTCACGACTCACAGGAATACCTCTTTCGCCGTCGCAAGTGGGCTTTATTAGTGACCTACCTCCACTTCCTCTTTCCCGAACGAATTCTCCTTCCAGGCTTGACAAATCTCCCGAACAAATTTCTTCTCCGCTTTCAGCTCTCCGAGCAGCTTCAACAACCAAAGTCCCACTACGGTTCCGCCCCCCTCCATCCCCAAGAGTATCTCGTGACTCTAATTACTCACCCTCGCCATATGCACCCTCCCCTTCGCCTTTAACGGCGCCTCGCCCCCGCCACGGTAAATCCTCCTCCACCGAATTCAAAAGCTCCACTGAATTTCGCCCTCTCTATTTAGTCGAACGCAACCGCAAAGCGCCTGAAATCGAAGAAACTCTGCCTTCGCTGCCTTCCAGCCGCAGCCCTTCAGAGCGTGGAACCGATGCGGATTATCAATCAGCCACCGAGCGCGGGACGGAGGATGAATATCAGTCTGCGCTTGAGTCGCCGCATGCGAGCAGCACGGAGTTAGATGAGCCCTTTGCAAGTCCCGTTATGCACGCACCGCTGGAGCTTGATAATGAAGACTTTCTGGGAAGTCAGCAGGCTACGCCGAAGGCGCCGGCGCCGTTGGAGCGCGGAGTAGAGGAGATTCCGAAGCTTGATCTCGACGAGGTGGAGGAGAGGGGTGGGGTTGAGCTTCCTGCGCTGCATGGTCAAGAACAGATGCCTGCGGTTGTGGCTTCACCGGAGCCGCCGAGGAGTTCAAACTCCGACCTGTATGATGAGCCTGAGCCTTTGGCAAAAGCTGCAGCTTCTGAAGCACAATTATTGGGGCAGCGCCCTGTTTCTCGCGATTCACAGAAAAATTTGGATCTTGAGACCCTTCCTGAGTTGCCTCATAGCGGACCGATGTCTGTATATGAAGAGTCAGAAGCTGTAATTTCTGTTGCGACTTATGAGCCGCTTTTGTTAGAACAGCGACCTCTTTCTCGCACTTCGCAAAAGGATCCGGATCTTGCTGATCTCCCTGAGCTACCCAAGAGCAGGCCGGCTTCAATGTACGAAGACCCAGAACCTCCACACTCTCACATTGAGAACGCAGCGACCGGTGCCTTTATCGGCGGCGCTGCTGTTCTTGCAACACAAGAAGCGTTCTCTAAAGGTTATGACTCCGACTTCATGGGCGGCAAGCCAAACGAAGAAGACCTCTATCTTGCGCCCAAACCTGCACCGGAGGTCCCTCAGGAAGAGGCTGGGCCTGTCGAACCACCTACACTCTCCCGCACCACAAGTTCCAGTGCCAAGAAAGGCAAGAAGGGTAAGAAAGGCTCGAAGAAGAGCAAGGATCTTTCATCGTCTCAGCCAAGCACGCCGAAGGAGCTGTCCGCAGAAGAACAGCAGCAGATAAGAGAGCAGGATGCCATAGACGCTGTGGATGGCTGGTTCGAGCTGAGTGCGAAGCAGGAGGTCTTCGAAGAACCGGCGGAGATGACTAGTGTGGTGCCTGCTGAATCTACCAAAGGTGTCTCTATTGAATCTCCCAAGGTCGAGGAGCCGGATCCGCTGCTCTTTAAGCGCGACAAGGGAAAGAGCAAGAAGAAGAAGCAACAAGGTAAGAAGGGGAGAGGCAGTCGGTCGGGGACATTGGAGTCACCGCCGGATGAGGTGGTGGAGCAAGAGCCTGCTACCGGCCTTGGGATTGAAGGGACTGAAGTTTCAGAACTAAGTGCAGTTCTTGAGCTAGAGCCTCAATTGCCCTCAGCCAAAGGCGACAAACAACTCGATGAAGACCTATCTCCCCTCACTCAAGAAACTGCCGAAGATGTCCCAGAAACCTCAACGCGCGATCTTGTTGAATATGCTATCTCCTCTGAACCGATCCTCAGCGCTGAGACCTCTACAACACCTACCTTATCCCGCAAAGCGTCTAAAGGCAAGCGAAAAGACACTAAACCAATGATCGAAATTTTGCCTGCAACTGCCCCTGAACCGATCCCAACTCGCGAGCAGCTCAATCCTGTTCCTCTTCCTGAAGGCGCAGTATCCCCTACAGCTTCCGCTACCGCACTACCTACCGTCGAATTGAAGCCCGCAACCCCTACCACACGCGACCGCGAGAGTTCTCCAGAAATGGAGTTCATGGTCCTGGCTAGAAGACTGACAGGAAAGGGCGAGAAGAAGAAAAAGAAGGGCAAGAGCCTCAGCGTCGATCTCACTCCTTCTGCGCCTGAGACTCAGGATTCGGGCCAGTCAACTTCTTTCCTTGAAGCTGGAGGATCGGCGCCGACTACGCCACTACCTCGAAGCGGCGTTTTCTCGAGGCCACCTCAATCTTGGCAAGCATCTTATGATAGTGGTTTCAAGGTCAACGAGGAGATTCGCCCTGAGAGCGTTCCTTTGCCTGATGGTGAAGATTACTTTAGTGAGCCGGCTGAGGAGATGCAGATGTCGGAACCGGTTGCTGCGGTGGAAGAAGCGCCTATTGTAGAGCTTGCTGAGGCTAAGGAACGTCAAGAACCTGTTTCTTTGCCTGGGGCTACGGAGGCTGAAATTCTTGAGCCGTCTAAGGTCGAAGGGCCTGTCTCCATACTTGAAGCTGTCAAGGAAGGTGTCGTAGAGCCGCGGAGCGTTGAAGAGCCTGTGTCTTTATCCGAACCTGCTCAAGAACCTGCACAGCTACTTCCAGCTGAAGAATCTACCACATTGGGCCAGCCCGTCGAGGAAGAGCTTCCAAAGCTAGCGACTGTCGAAGAGCCTACAACACCGCCTGAACCTATCCAGGAAGAGGTTGTTGAGCCACGAAGCATTCAAGAATTTGCTTCCTTACCTCCAGCTGTCCATGAAGAGCTTGCAGAACTGCGAATAGTTGAAGAGCCTCTGTCTTCACCCAAAGCTACTCAACACGAACTTGCAGGGCCATCAACAGCCGAAGAACCCGTTACCTTAGAACAGCCTACTGAGGAGCTTCAAGAACCGTCGAAGCCTGAAGAGCCCATCTCCTTGTCCCAGCCTCCTGTAGACGAGCTTCCGGAACCGTCTAAAATTGAGGAGCTAGTCGCCGAGGAGCTAGTCCCTGATGTCCCTCAAGAAGAACCCGAAGACACTACCTTCGCAGCTCCCGCAAAGAAATCCAAGAAGAAAGGGAAAAGGGGCAAGAAAGCCAAAATTAGCGAGCCCGAAGTCACACAAGAAGTCACCCAGCCTCCTCCCGAAAGCCTGACTTCCGAATTATCTCGTGACATTGGAGCGTTCGATTCAGTTCTACCCACCCCCTCACCCTCTACCGAATTACTCGAAGCACAATTTGCGTCCGGCGAACCCCCTGAGGCTACGATGGCCTCAGCCGGCCTGCCGATCGAGGATGAGATGAAGGATTTGAGCGTGCCTGAAGAGCGGCCTGAGGTGATTGAACCAGTAGCGTCTGTTCCTCCGGAGGAGCCGGCAGCCCTGAAGATGGCTGCAGTCGAGCCTACAGTTGCTGAGAGCTCAGCGACAAGAGAACAACCACTAGAACAGCCGGCGCAGACTGCGGCTGAAGAGGAGTCACAGTCACTTGCTGAGACTGTGCTGAGCGTCCTTGGATGGGGCAAGAAGAAGGGCAAGAAGGGTAAGGGTAAGGAGAAGACTGCTGCTGAGGCGAAGGCAAAACCTGATCCTATGGTCGTGGAACAGCCTAAGCGAGAGATGATGCAGATGCCTGATCCTACCGTGAAGACAGATGATATTCCTAAGGAACAGCCTGCTCCTGAAGTTAAGGAAGAGGTTAAGAAAATACCTTCTCTGATGGAGATGATCACTCCTGAAGTACTGGGTAAATTCGCTCCGGAGACGAAGGAAGAAATTGTACTAGAGCAGCAGAAGGAGCTCGCTCCAGAGATGAAGGAAGAGCCTATTCCTGAGCTTGCGCAAGAAGCTGCGCCTGAGGTCAAAGACAAACACACTTTTGAAGGGAAGGAGCCGATTCCTGAGGCAACGAAGGAAATTATCCCTGAGATGATGGAAGAGCCTCTTCTTGTAGCAAGACAAGAGACCCCGCTCGAGATTGAACAAGAAACTCTTCTCCAGGCGATGACGGAAGGGCCTATTCTTGAAGCGAAGGGAGATTTACCTCCAGAGATCAAAGAAGAACCTATTCTTGTGGCGAAAGAAGAATCCACTCTAGAGGTAGCTAAGAAACTTACTCCTGAGGCACACGAAGGGCCTGCCCTTGAATCAAATGAGGAACCAGATCTTGAGGCAAAGGAAAATCTGATTTCACAAATCATCCAAGAACCCGCTCTTGTGATGAAGGAAACAGCAGCTACTACAGCAGAAGAGCCTACCGCCGAACTTAAGGAAGAGCCTATACCTGAGATCGAACAACCTGTTCTCGAGGTCAGCGAGGAAGCAACTCCTATAGCTAAGGAGGAGCCTGCTCTGACCATTGAAAAAGAGCCAACTCCTATGGTAGAGGAGGAACCTGCATCTGAAGCAAAAGAATTGCCTACTCCCGAATCATTGGCTTACCCACCGACTACTGAACAGTTAGATAGTGACAAGGCGCCTATTGCAGAACCGCAGCACGAACATAGGCGCGAGGAACTACCAGAGGTCACAGAAATGCCTGCCCGCGAAGTACAGGCCCAAATCCCACTCGATCAGCCGTTTGAGGTCGAAGAACCTGTAGTCTCTGAGCCAGCTATTGAATCTACCCCCTTAGATTTCTTAGAGGTCAGAGATGTTCAAGCCACTGAAGAACCGATCTCTGTAGTTCCAGCTCCAGAAGCCTCGGTTGTAGACAAACTAGTCACTGAAGCGCCAGCTCACGAAGTACAGCCTGAGCCTTCATTTGAGGAGAGTGCAGAGGCCGAGGAAATTCCCATTCCCGAAATGCAAACTGAATCCGCCCGAGACGAACCACTTCCTGAACCAAGTACTGAGTCGATCGTGGCTCCTGTTGAGGACGAATGGGCTGCACTAAGCAAGAAGAGCAAAAAAGGCAAAGGCAAAGGCAAGAAATCCGCCCCAGACCTGCCAGCCGCGGAAAGTTCAACTTTGAAGACGCCAATTCTAGAGGCGCCAGCCTCGGAGACTCCAGTGCTAGAGGCTCCAGTTGAATCTATCGAGTCTGTATCTGAGAGCCGGGAAATTCCCAGTGCTGAAGGACCGATAATAGAAGCTCCCAGTCAAGAACCGATTCTTGCTGCTTCATCAGAGCCTACTGTGGCTGCAGAAGACGAATTGGCTGCGCCGTCCAAAAAGAAAGGGAAGAAAGGGAAGAAAGGTAAAGGCAAGCAACCTGCCCCTGAAACCCCGGCTGCTGAAACTGCGGTTCAAGAGTCTATAACCGTAGAAACTCCTGTTCCAGAGAGCTCAGGGTTTGTATTAGAGACTACAGGGGCTCCGATCCCCGTGGAATCGACAACTGTGGAGCCGACCGTAGAACTGACAGCAGAAGCTCCAGTTCTCGAAGCTATCCCTGAAACTTCGGTAGAGCTTACCGTAGCTGCAGAGGACGAATGGGCCCCGCCAACTAGAAAGAAGAGCAAGAAAGGCAAGGGCAAAAACAGGCAATCCATTTCTGAGATGCCAGCTTTGGAGATACCAGCTATAGAAACCTCTACTCAGGGAACTCCTGTTCTAGAGACTCCAACCTCAGAGACTCTAGCTCCGGAGACTACAGAATCCATTTCTGACATTCAGGAAGCTCCTACTGAGAGACCACCAGCCTTAGCTCCAACTGTAGGGCCGACAACAGAACCTCCAATTACAGAATCGATCCCTGAAACTTCCACAGAGCCTGCCCCAGCAATAGACGACGAACCGGTTCCGCTGGTTAAAAAAAAGAGCAAGAAAGGCAAAGGCAAGAAGTCTACCTCGCAAACATCGCCTGCGGAGAGCCCAGCTCTGGAGCCTCCGGTTGTAGAAGCGCTAGCTCTAGAGCCTTCGGTTTCTGAGCCTATTGAATCTATATCTGAGGCTCGGGAAATCCCTACCGCTGAAGAACAAATAACCGCCGCCCCATTCGTCGAAGCGGGAGCACCAGCCCCACTAGAAGAACCGACAGTAGAAGCCCCAGTTGAAGAGCCCA